>Ga0315912_10002433_pt1 | contig 19857 bp, 9 predicted proteins | sample VfabasoilMG_FD_204469 | JGI IMG/M metagenome (GOLD analysis project Ga0315912, IMG submission 204469) | Garden soil microbial communities collected in Santa Monica, California, United States - V. faba soil | ecosystem: Environmental > Terrestrial > Soil > Garden | place: USA: California...
GCCCCGGCCAGTGCGGCTGCTTCGCGGCCGACACCGACTCCGATCTCGACGGCGTGGCCGACTGCGTCGACGGATGTCCCGCCGATTCGCTGAAGGCGTCGGCCGGTGCATGCGGCTGTGGCGTCCCGGACACCGACTCGGACCTGGACGGCACGCCGAACTGCGTCGATGGCTGCCCGGCCGACGCTTCGAAGATTGCGCCGGGCCAGTGCGGCTGCGGCCGCGCCGATGCGGACAGCGACGGCGACACGACGGCCGATTGCAACGATCTCTGCCCGAGCGATCCGCTGCGCGTGGCACCGGGCGCCTGCGGCTGCAACGGCCCGACCGGCGACGCGGATTCCGATGGGACGCTCGACTGCGACGATCTCTGTCCGAACGATCCCGCCAAGATCGCCGCGGGCCAGTGCGGCTGCGGCGTCGCCGACACCGATTCCGACGCCGACGGCAGCGCCGACTGCGTCGATGCGTGTCCGATCGATCCGGCGAAGATCGCCGCGGGGCAGTGCGGCTGCAACGTGCCCGACACCGACACGGATGCCGACGGCGTCGCGAACTGCGTGGACGGTTGCCCGGGCGATCCCGCGAAGATCGCGGCAGGGCAGTGCGGCTGCGGCGTTCCCGAAGCGGACGCCGACGGCGACGGCACCTCCGACTGCGTGGACGGCTGTCCCGGCGATCCCGCGAAGATCGCGCCGGGCGCCTGCGGATGCGGCGTGCCCGATACCGACTCCGACTCGGACGGAACGCCGAACTGCGCGGACGCGTGCCCGCTCGATCCCGCGAAGCTTCTGCCCGGCGCCTGCGGCTGCGGCTTCGCCGACATCGATCTCGACGGCGACACGTCGCTCGACTGCGGCGATCTCTGCCCCGGCGATCCCGCGAAGGTCGCGCCCGGCGCGTGCGGCTGTGGCGTGCCCGACACCGACACGGATGGCGACACGACGGCCGACTGTCTGGACGCATGCCCGGGCGATCCGGCGAAGGTCGCGGCGGGCGCATGCGGATGTTCCGTCGCCGAGACCGACACTGACGCCGACGGCACGCCCGACTGCGTCGATGCGTGCCCGGCGGATCCTCTCAAGCTCGCGCCCGGCTCTTGCGGATGCGGCCTCGCGGATGGCGACGCGGACGCCGACGGCGTGCTCGACTGCTTCGACGATTGTCCGACGACGTCGGATCCCGCCCAGGCCGACGGCGATCTCGACGGCGTGGGCGACGCGTGCGACAACTGCCCGGCGACGCCGAATCCGTTGCAGGAAGACGCGAACGGCGACGGCGTGGGGGACGCTTGCGCGGGTCCGTGCGTGCTCGGCGACATCGAGCCCGAGAGCTTCGGCGACGGCGACGTCGATCTCGCCGACTGGGTGCTCGGGTACCGCAAGGCGAGCGGAGCGCCGCTCGTGCCGAGGGATCTGGCCTGCGGTGATCTCGCACCGGGCCAGATCGCGTGCGAGCGCGTGGCCCTCGCCGACACGTGGTGCACGACGACGCCCGATGGGGTGATGGGCCTCGTCGACGTGAACGTCCTGCGTGCGATGGCGGCCGGCGCTCTGGCGACGGGCTGCGCGCCGTGCGCGCCCGACCCGCCGCTCTCGGGCACGGCGTTGCGCCGGCCCGGCGACATCGTGCCGCGGGGTGCTACCGATGGGCGCCTCACCATCGGCGACGTCGTCGTGGCCATGCGCATGGTCGTCGCTCTCGAGACGCCGACGACGGAGGAGAAGCTTCGACTCGACGTCGCGCCGGTGGCCAGCGTGGGCGGCGGCGTCACGACAGTGGGCGGCGACGGTCGCGTGGCCGTCGGCGACGTGGTCGTCATGCTGCGGGCATCGGTCGGCCTCACGCGCATCGAGTGGCCGGAGCGTCGGCTCGCGATGCTCCTCGACACGGCGCGGACGTTCGGATCGTTCGCGGTGACGATCGATGGCTGGCCGACGTGGGCCTCGCCCGGGACGCTCTCGGACGCGCCGTGCGACAGTCCGATGGCGGGCATCGACGTGCTGGACGACGCGTGGACGGTGAGCTGCACGAGCGATCCCACGACGCTCAGCGGCCCGCGCACGCTGGGCCGCCTCACGTATCGCGCCCCCGAGTGGATCAACCCGGCGACGCTCGCCGTCACGGGCCGCATGCTCGACGGTTCGTTGAATCCCGTGACGGGAGGCCGCTTCCGGGTGGTGGACGACTAGGGCGACGCGATCGCTCGCCGAGATCGTGCAGACCGAGGAGCAAGGTCGCGCGTTGTCCTGCGCGCCGGGTGCTGCGCTCGCCGCCACGACGGTCCCGAGCGGCGCGCGATCACTCCTTCGGGCCACTGGTCCCAAGGCGGACCAGATGGCCCTCAGGAGTTCTGCCCAAGCCACCCATGCGACTGGTGGTGCCGAACGCGCACCCCGACGTACTTCCATCTCGGGCGAGCTGCGCCGCGCGGCATCGAAGGGGGATCGAGTAGACCGCGCCGGCCGCAGTGCGTGGCGCTCTGGCCACGCACGCGGACGGGGCGGAACTGCTCGCCGCGGTGGCTGATTGTGAGGCGTGATTTCCACCGGCGAGCGGAACGGGCAAGCCCACCGCGAGGCGCATCCTCTCGATGAGGCTGCCGCCGTTTCGACATCGCGAATTGAGGGCTCACTCGTGAGGACCGGCAGTCTTGAAGAGGCGGCGGGTGGCGTGCGAATGTCGGCGCATGTCGGAAGGGCTGGTGTCCTCGGGTTGATGCTCGAGGTCCGTCATGTCGCGTGCCCCTGCGAAGGTCCTGCTCCGCTGGTTCGGCCCGCTCACGATGGCCTGCGCGCTCGCGCGCGCCGGCGAGGCGTCGCCTCGCGTCGAGGTGCCCGCGGATGCGGGCGCGCTCGTGCTGCGATTCAGCGACGGGTTCGGCGAGGCGGCGGGAGATCCGCGCGTCGTCCTCGAGATGTTCGCTGACGGTCGCGTCGTCGTCACGCGACCAGCCTTCGTGCTCGGCAGCCCGCGCGCCGAGACGCGCCTGTCCTCTTCCGACGTCGGCGAGCTTCTCGCATCGATGGCTGCGCATGGCGTGTTCACGTTCGATGCGACAAGGGCTCGCGCGGAGCTGAAAGCCGTCGAGCTGCAGCGCGCCGAGGAGGCGCGCGCGCATCCGGGCGAAGTCGAGCTGATCACGCGGACCGACTCCGATCCGACGACGCTCGAGCTACACGTGCGCGACGGCGACCACGTCATCTCGTGGGCGGGCCTGCGCGGCGACGTCGCGGCCCATCCCGAGATCGCGTCGTTGCGTGGGCTCCACGAAGCGCAGGAGGAGCTGCGCGCGCTGATGCGACGGAAGGAGCTGCGATGATCCGCGCTCGCGTGCTCGGCATCGTCGCACTCATCGTTGCGACGCGCGCTCACGCGGCGGCCTTCATCCTCGCGGGTGAGGCCAACGGCGTCGACGTCGTGACGCATCCCCCGGGGTTCACCGGTGCGGGCGGCGTCGTGCACGTCAGCGTCTGCACGCATCCGCTGTCGCCGAACCTCGCGAACCTACGGATCCCTGTCGACAACGTGGTCAACACGTGGAATCGCCGCCTCACCATGGATGGCAACGTCGTGCAGCCGTCGAGCGAGCTCGCGTCGCTCGAGTACGACGCCGAGTCGGCCATCCTCCACGAGATGGGGCACGCGCTGGGGCTCGCGCATCCGAACCTCGGGTCGCTGCCAGGTGTTGCGGGCGCGGATGACGACTTCACGGTGACGACGGACGGCGCCGACGGTGTCTACGACTGCGATGATGGACTCGACAACGTCGACGGATCGCTGGACGACCTGCGCGACGACGACGTCAACCTGAACTGGTTCCGCCGCTCGAGCAACGATCCGTTCCGCATCGCGCCGATCGTGGACACCACGACCTATGCGCGGGCCGTCGCGGATCTCCCTGCGGGCAGCCTCTTCTCGGCGAACGCGGAGCGCGCGCTGGGCGGCGCTCTCGGCTACGACGTCGGGCCGGATCAGTCCGAGGCGGCGATGCAGCAGGGGCAGCTCAACGACGAGGTCCAGCGCGGGCTGCACGTGGACGACATGGTCGGCGTGGAGCTTGCCGAATCGGGACTCGACGGGCTCGCCGGCACGCCCGACGACTACGTCGTGGCGCTCGACTACATCGGCGACGCGGCGACGTGCGACGTCGTCGTCAGCGTCGAGCGGGGCGTGGAGGAGGCGTCCCTCGCGGCGACGGTCGTGAGGAGCACGGTGGTCGCGCCGCGCCATCACGCGGTGACGCATGCCGACATCTGGCTCGGCGACAGCATCGCGTGGTATTTCAACCAGGCGAGCAACGACGACTGCCCGGGCGATCCCGACAAGATCGATCCCGGCGCCTGCGGCTGCGGCGTGCCCGATCTCGACAGCGACGGCGACGGCGCTCTCGACTGCAACGAGTCGTGCGACGACGATCCGCTGAAGACGTCGCCGGGCGCGTGCGGATGCGGCGTGCCGGACGTGGATTCGGACGGCGACGGCGCGCTCGACTGCGTCGAGCTCTGCGACGACGATCCGTCCAAGACGTCGCCCGACGCCTGCGGTTGTGGAGTCGCCGATCTCGACAGCGACGGCGACGGCGCCTTCGACTGCGTCGAGAGCTGCGACGACGATCCCCTGAAGACATCGCCGGGTGCCTGTGGTTGCGGCGTTCCGGACGTGGACGCGGACGGCGACACGACGCCCGACTGCCTCGACGACTGCCCGTCGGATCCCGCGAAGACGACGCCCGGTCGCTGCGGCTGCGGCGTCGCGGAGAGTGACGCGGACGCCGACGGCACGCCCGACTGTCTCGATGGATGTCCCGCCGATCCGGCGAAGATCGTGCCCGGCGCGTGCGGCTGTGGCGTCATGGACGTCGACTCGGATGGGGACCTCACCGCCGACTGCCTCGATGGCTGTCCCGACGATCCGCTGAAGATCTCGCCGGGGCCCTGCGGTTGCGGCGTGATCGACACGGGGCTCGACAGCGACGGCGACGGGCTCGGAGACTCCTGCGACGACTGCCCGCTCGTGCCGGATCCAGGCCAGGCCGATCTCGACGGCGATCGCGCCGGTGACGCCTGTGACATCGACATCGACGGCGACGGCAGCGACAACCTGGACGATTGTGCACCTTCGAACCCGGGCGACGGCATGCGCGTGCCCGAGATCCTGGGGCTGCGCGTCGCGCGCGGCCCGGCCGGCGAGGCGCTACTGTCGTGGAACGATGCGGCCGCAGGGATGGCGCGCGAGGGCGAGTACCTCGTCATCTCGGGCAGCCTGCCCGACCTGCACGCCGATCGCGATCTTCGCGGGGCGTGCGGCCTGCGCGGCTCGCGGGCGCCGCGCTTCGTCGATCCCGGCGCGCGCGCCGTGGGCGGAACGTGGTACCTCGTTCTCGGCAGCAACGACTGCGGCGAGGGCGACGCCGGCCAGCCGATCGCCTGGGCGAACCTGCCGCCCTGCTGACGGGTGCATGCTGTGCGCTCTCCCTGGAGCGCTGGAGCATGCGTCTCGTCGGCAGCCTCCTCGTCAGCGCGCTCATGCTGGGCGTGTCGCTTCACGGGTCGCGCGCAGTCGGTAGCACCCTCGTCGTGACGGTCCGCGAACATGGCGGCGAGCCCGTCGACGGTGCGGCGGTCGTCGCTGTCCTTCTCGCGGACGACGGCAATGCGCCAGCCGACGGTCCAGCGGGCGCAGCGTGGTCTGGTCGTCGCAGGCCATCGGGCATTGACGGGCTCACCGATCTGCATGGCGAGGCGCGCCTCGAAGTTCCGGCCGGCCGCTATCAGGTGGGCGTGTGGCGATGCGACGATCCCTTGCTGGTCCTGCCCGAGCGCAATCCGCGCGCGCCGCCCGTTCGCGTCGATGTGGGGGAGGGGACCGCCGAGGCGCGGATCGAGCTGTGGCGTGGCCGCCGCGTCCGCTTCGAGCTGGAGGCCAATCGCGCCGCGCCGAACGTGACGGTGCATCCCGTCTCGGCTGACGGGCTTACCGCCGACGACGTCGTGCTGCGCGAGACGCGCATGTACGCTGACGTCGTCTTGCTGCCGGGGCGTTGGATCTTCAGCGCCGACGTAGTGCCAGGATGGCTGTTGACCGACCTGCGTGTCGATGGTGCGTCTGTCCCCGGTTCCGAGGCCCGCCTCGAGATTGCTCCGGGGGCGAGCACTCTCGTGCTGACCTGGGTCGTGGAGGGGCAGGCTGTCCTCGGCGGCAGCATCCTCGTCGAGGCGCCCATCCCCTGCTACACCGACGGTGCCACGGCGACGCTCCTCGAGCCGGGACCGTGGATCGCAGCCGCGCTCCCGCGGGGCGGCTCCGTCTACGAGGTCGTCGAGGCGCCGCTCGACGATCCCAAGAGATGCACTTTCTCGATGATCCTGCCGAGCGGGCGATGGGGAATCGCCCCACGCCTGCGCAGGGACTGCATCGACGACACCGAGGCGCCCGAGGTGGCGCTCGCGCCCGCAGCGACTGCGTGGGTGCGCCTGCACGGCACGTGCGATCTCCGCGACGGCGCTGCGGCGCAGGCTCTCGTGCCGCTCCCGGTGAGCGTCGTCGACGCCGACGGCACGGCGCTCGACGACGCCCTCGTCGAGGTCACGATGCTCGATCAGCCTCAGGCTGGCGAGCCCGAGGGGCCGTTCTCGGGCAGGACACGCTGGGGCGGATTCGTGAGCCTGAGCGTGCCACCGGGACACTCGTGGAGAATCGTCGCCGGCCACCTGGATCATCTCGATGCCGCGACCGACATCGAGCGCTGGTCGCCGTCCCCATCAGTCCGGCCTGATCCCGTCACGATCACGCTCGCTCGCGCATCGACGGTGAGAGTGCACGCACTCGATGCGACGTCGAAGCCGCAGCCTGGCGTCGTCGTGAGCCTCGAAGCGAAGGAGGAGCCGAACGACCTTCTGGTTGATGCGACCTTCAAGGCCCATCGGCGTGGTCGTGCGGTCACGACCGATGCCGACGGTCAGGCTCTCATGCGCGGGTTCTACCCGGTAGAGGTCAGCATGGTCGCCGCGATCCGCGGCGCGGACCGCGAGAGCTGGATCATCTCCTTGGGGCGCAAGGGCGACGAGCTCAGCGACGTCCAGCCGCTGGGTTTCGCGCTCGTCGAGGGCGAGGAAGCCACCGTCGAAGTGCGCGTGCGTCCGGCCGCGCGCCTGCTCGCGCATCTCTCGCCGCGCTGCGCTCGCATCCCGGACGAGACGGAGCTCGCGGTCGTTCCGGCCGCGCGGCTCGCGCCGGATCAGGACGACGTGGACGCGCTGCTGCTCGAGCCGACGCTCGCGCGAGAGCGCTTGCCCCGCTCGGGGGCGGACGAGCTCGAGCTCGAGATCGGCCCGCTGGCGACCGGCCGCTACCTGCTCGCCGTGCGTCCCGCCGGCTTCGAGCGTTGGACGTTGTGGCCGGGCACGGAAGTGGCCTTCGAGGCCGACGCCATCGAGGCGGTCGAAGGAGAGGTCGTTCGCCTCGAAGGGCTGACGATCGATTGTGCGCCGGTCGCGGAGATCCGCCTGCATCCTCCGCTCGACGGGCGCTCACCGGACATGCGCCTCGCGGAGGTGACGGCGACGTGGAAGCCGGTCGATCCGAAGCGCGAGCCCGTCGCGCTGAGCGACCGACGCCTACCGACGCGCGTGCGGCTGAGCGGAATGCCGACGGGGAACGGCGTCATCGCCGCGACACTGCGGCATCCGCACCTGCTGCCGTCCGACCTCGTCACGATCGAGCAGAGCGTCGATCTCCACGACGGCTCCCTCGCGCTCCTCGAGAAGGACGTCGCCGGGATCGGCGGCGCGATCGTCGTGACGACGGCAGCGCCCTACGTGCGGATCCGCCCGACGGAGGGCGAGGATCCCGGACGCGTCGTCCTCGCCGACGCCGGACGCGCGAGTCTCGCGAGCCTGCGCGCGGGATCGTGGACGCTCACCGAGTGCGCCGACGCCTCCTGCGCGACGACAGGTCAGAGCTGGGCCGCGATCGTCGAGCCCTACCGCACGCTCACGCTTCCTTAGTGTCGTGACACGGAGATGCCGACACGAATGCGTTGCTGGGCTCGGCTTCGGTCAAGCCGCCCTGTCCGCGAGGTTCCGCTCGGGGAACCGCGCGGATGGGGCGGAACCGCACGCCGCGCTGCGATCCCATTTCTACGATCCGCATGATCGGCGTGCGGAACGGGCGTGACCTGGCGTCGATTCGTGACACGACTTGCGTGTCACGACACTAGATCGAGCGCCGCGATCCGGGGTCGTGACTCCGCACGGCTGCGGGTTCATGTAGAACCCGGCGGCAGGCATGGCTGCTCTGAGCCGCATGCCTGACACCGGGTGTCGTGGGGCGCGACAAGCGTGGTTGGGCGCCCCCGTTCCATCGCCCCACGAAACGGAGCGCCGGCAGCGCCGACCGATCGATTCGGTGTCGCGGCAGTCGACCTGGAAGTCGGAGCGGATCGCGGAGCCGACAGGCGACGCCCCCGCCCCTGCTACGGGCTCGCGGACGGATCCTCGTCGCGGTTGTCGTCGTGGCAGGCATTCGCCACGAACAGCAGGTAGCACCAGAGCTGGGGGCTCGCACCGGGTTGCGCGGCGGCCGCGTCGGTGAACGTCTCGACCTGGAGGAGCGGCGGATCCGGAGTGTTAATCTGCGCGAAGCCCGTCATCGGCACGTCCGATCGCAGCACGTGGAAGTGCTCCTCGGCGGGGATGTCGATCGGCGCGTCCGTGCCCCAGCGCATCGTCACGCTGTCGCCGCTGTAGGCGTCGGGCCAGCCGACGCGCAGCCGCGCGCCGACCTTCGGCAGCAGGACGGGGTTCGTGCCGAAGCGCTCGTAGATGCCGACGCAGGCGCCGCCGGCGACGTCGACTCGAGTGACGGCGCCGCCGAACTGCGGGCCGTCAGGAACGCAGCCTCCGGGGAAGCGCGTCTCATCCTCCGCCTCGACGACGTAGTAGTACGTGACGTTTGGATCCGTTCGCACGTCGGTGAAGTTGGGCGACACCGACGTGCCGACCAGCCCGCCGTCGATGGGCGCCGGCGCCACGGCGTCGGCGCACGAGATCGTGCTGCGATAGATGTTGTAGGCGCCCGTGAGCGTCGGACCGAAGAACGTCGCCGTCGTCCATGACAGCGCGATGCCGAGCTCGCAGTCGCGCTCGTCGAACACGACGGACGCGGGATCGAGGGCCGGGCGGCGCTCGACGGTGGCCCGCACCGGAATCGAGCCCACGCAGCCCGAGGAGAACAGGGGATCCGCGCAACGAACCTCGAGCGTGTAGTCAGTGGTCTCGCCCGGAGTCAGCCCGTTGAAGATCGGGCTCGACTGCCAGGGCCGCAGCAGCCCGGGGCCCGAGAGCTGGTACTCGAGGATGCCGCCGGGACAACCGACGGAGCTCGAGCCGGTCGCATTGATGCTGACGGCGTCGCCCTCGCAGGCCGTCGTCGGCGTCGCGGTGCCCATAGGCGTGACGTCGCAGCCGCCACCGCAATCATCGAGCAGCACGATGTTCTGGCCGGGCGTCGGATTGCAGCCCGCGCCGGGATCCTCCTCGCACTCCTGCACCGCGTTGCCCGCGTCCACCTCCAACGTGACGTTCGACGTGGACACGCCGCCCGGGAAGGACGTCGAGAACGACTGCACGACCGTCGCGCCGGGCGCGAGCATCGTCACGACGTCATCGTCCACGAAGGCGCCATTGTCGAAGAGGGTGACGACGACGTTGTCCGCTGGGGCGCAGCCGTTGTTCTGGAGCGTGTACGTGACGGTGATGTCCGGGCAGTTCAGCACCACCGTCGCCTCGAGGAGGTTCACGTTCGGCAGCGGATCGAAGGCGTCGAGCGCGCCGCAGAGGCTGTCGTAGATCGGGAATCCCGCGGTGTTCGTGCCGGTGCAGTTCGCGTAGAGATCCCAGATGAAGCCCGAGTGAAGCGGGAACTCGAGGCGGTACACCCCGCAGAGTCCGCTGGGCCTACTGAACGAGATGTCGATCGTCTGCTCGTTGCCCTGATCGTCGTTCGTCCCCGGACAGTCCTCCCAGAAGATGTCGTCGCCGCGCATGCTCCAGTTGCCCGTGGACACGGCGTTGAGATCGACGTACGAGCCCCCGAACACGTCGAAGACGCGCACGTGGCCGCTCTCGCAGTCGAACAGCGGGATGTGGAACTCGGTGCCGCAGCGCGCGACCGCGTACATCGCGAACGTGCAGCCGTTGGGATAGTTGCGGCTGTCCGGGTCCGTGTAGCAATAGTCTCCGTCGTCGAAGTTCCAGACCGTGGAGACAGTGTCCCCGAGATTGGTGCCGGCGTCGGGATCCTGGCAGACGCTCCAGCGGTTGAAGAACGGCTCGAACGCGACCTGCGCGAAGAAGGGCGCCTCGCTGCCTGCGGGGGAGTCGACGACGAGGTAGTGGATGCCAGCGGAGAGCTCGACGCCGCACGCGCCGCTCGCCCCGCCGACGCACGAGCCCTCGTTGCAGTCGCGCAGCACGAAGAAGCTGAGGCCCGAGGGGCCGCCGGGCTCGAAGATGGCGACCTGCCCCGGATCCCGCAGGTTCACCTCGTAGATGAGCTCGTTCCCGTCGAAGACCCCTGCCGGATCACAGCGATAGACGTCCACCACGTCGAGTCCCGACGTCGTGTCGCCGAAGATCGGCTGGACGGATCCGCTCGTGAAATCGACGCTTCCCGCGAGCGCCGAGCAGTCCATGTTGACCTGGCACTCGGTCTCGAGCGTGAAGGTCCCCGAGGCGCCGCTGGCGCCATCCACGACGACGACATAGTTGCCGGCGGGGGCGCCCCAGAGGACGGCGGAGTTGTCGCCCCACAGCACGCAGCTCGCGCTGGTGATCTCGCCCGCGGGAGGCAGCGCGAAGATCAGCACGTCGAGATCCGCCGAGAGGTTCGAGAGCGTCGCGCGCAGGTTCGTAGGCGTTGCGAGGTTGACGCCGAACATGCGCTCGGTGCCGCTCAGGTTGCGCGCGCCCGCACACGCATACGTGCCGAACAACGAGCTGCCGCCCGTCGTGTCGCCGCTCACCGTGTCGCCGCAGTTCAGCGGCGTTCCGACGGGACTGCACGACATGTCGAGCTGGAACGTGCCCTCGTTCCCCTCGCTCGGGGCATCCACGACGACGTAGTACGTGCCCGGTGAGAGCAGCAGGTCCATGGTCGTCGTCGGCCCCCGCAAGCACTGCCTCTCGCTGCAGGCGGGGAGCAGGAACATGCGCAGGCTGCTCGCCGTCAACGGCGTCACTGTCGCCTGGAGGCGCGACGGACCGGTCAGCGTGATCGTGTAGATCTGCTCGTGCGCGTTCTGGATCTCGGCGGTGCAGCCGTAGCCCAGGATGTTGCGCGGCATCGATCCAGGGAGCGAGTCGGTGCGCGAGGCGCACGAGACATCGGGTACCAGCGCGCACTCGCCCGCGAGCATCGCCGGCGGGAGGATGTCCACGACGTAGCTCGCCGCGATGGAGGCGGGAACGCCGGCGGCGGGATTGCCGCGATCGACCACGGCGAAGCCGTCACTGCCGAGGGCGTTCTCGATGCCGATCGACGTCGCCGTGGGCGTCGCCACGGAGAGGTAGTGGAACTTGATCCGTCCGTCGGCGAACAGGTAGACGTCGAAGAGGACGGCTGCTCCGCCCGGCTGCTGGATGGCGTTGTACTGGATGCGGTAGGCATTGATCGCGTTGACGGTCGCGTGACGGATGTTGCGACCGGGCGCCGCGGAGGAGACGTTCAGATCCGTCCAATAGGGGGCGATGATGGCGTCTGGATCGGTGGGGCTCGGAAGCTGACCAGCCGTCTGGAAGGCGGAGGCGCCCGGATTGTTGAACGACAGCCAACCGTTGTCCGACACCCAGACCGTGTTCGAGCTGCCGCCGTAGAACGGGAACGCCCATGGGAGCGTGATCGAGATCGGCGGGCCGTTGTCCGGGATGTTCACCGTCGTGCTGGGGAAGTCGAAGATCCCCGGGCCCGGCGTCGCGCCCGAGGCCGAGTCGAACCATTCGTAGCCGGTCGTGAGATCGCGCCCGGTGGCGGCATGCACGTCGCTGGATCCGGCGAGCATCGCGGAGGCAAGCGTGAGCGAGCAGGCGACGCGGCGAATCGAAGTCCCGCGGGGACGCGCTTCCATCATCAAACTTCCCCTGGCCATGGGCCATCCCGCGAGCCGCCCCAATCGGCCAGCGAGGACATTTAGAGAGGAAGGTACGTCAATTGTTTCGTCCTCGGCAACGGAAGTCCTGGCTCCTCCGAAGCTATTGGGGCGAAAGGCCACTGGGTCGCCCTGCGCGCGCGCCATGCCGCGCGTGAATCAGGCTGCTGGGGCTCGTTGCGCGCGCAGCTCCCGGGCCTTCCAGAGCTCGAAGATCAGCGGGTAGACCATCAGCTCCATGAGGAAGGACGTGACGATGCCGCCGATCATCGGGGCCGCGATGCGCCGCATGACGTCCGATCCCGCGCCGTGGGACCAGAGTATGGGCAAGAGGCCCGCGACCATGACGGCGACCGTCATGACCTTCGGTCGCAGCCGATGCACGGCCCCCTCCATGACGGCCGCGCGCAGGTCGTCTCCATCCTTCAGGCGGCCCTCGTCTCGCGCGCGCTGGTGGGCGAGGTTCAGGTAGAGGAGCATGAAGACGCCCGTCTCGGCATCGACTCCGAGCAGGGCGATGAGCCCCACCCACACGGCGATCGACGTGTTGTAGTCGAGCATCCACAGAAGCAGGATCGCGCCGACGGCCGAGAAGGGAACGGCGAGCAGGACGATCGACGTCTGCACGACCGAGCGCGTGTTGAGGTAGAGCAGCAGCGCTATCAGCGCGAGCGTCACCGGCACGACGAGCAGCAGGCGCTGCTTCACGCGCGTCATGTACTCGTACTGTCCGCTCCATGCGACGTGGTATCCGGGGGGGAGCACGACGCTCTTCTCGACTGCACTCCGCGCCTCCTCGACGTAGCCGCCGAGATCGCGATTCGTCACGTCCACGTAGACGAAGCCTGCGCGGAAGCCCTCCTCGTTGCGAATCATCGGCGGGCCGGACTGGATGCGGATGGTCGCGAGATCGGCGAGCGGGACGCGCACGCCAGCCGCCGACGTGATGAACAGCGCGCCGAGCTCCGGCACCTCGTCGCGCAGGCCGCGCGCCACCCGCAGGCTCACGCCGTACCGCTCGCGCCCCTCGATCGTCGTCGTGACGGTCCTGCCACCGAGCGCCGTCTCGATCGCCGCGTTCACCTCCTCGACGCTCAGTCCGTAGCGGCCGATCGCCTCGCGATCGATCTGGAAGTCGAGGTACGTGCCGCCCGTGACGCGCTCGAAGAACGCGCTGCGCGTGCCGGGCACGTCGCGCACGACCTCCTCGACGCGCGCGCCGATGCGCGCGATGGTCTCGAGATCGGGCCCGAGGATCTTGATGCCGACGGGCGTTCGCACGCCCGTCGTGATCATGTCGATGCGCGTCTTGACGGGGAACAGCCACGCGTTGGCGAAGGAGGGCACCTGCACGGCGGCGTCCAGCTCATCGACGAGATCGTCCCACTCGATGCGGCGCTCCTCGGGCCATGCGCGTCGCAGCGGCTTCGCCATCCACTCGGGCACGCGCCCCGAGTACCAGCGCTCGACCTTCCGCATGCGCCACTCGTCCTCCGGCTTCAGCACGATGGTCGTCTCGACCATGCTCATGGGCGCCGGATCGGTCGCTGTCTCCGCCTTGCCGATCTTTCCGAACACGCTCTTCACTTCGGGGAACTGGTGGATCAGGCGATCCTGGATCTGGAGCGCCTTCCCGGCCTCCGTCACCGAGATGCCCGGGCTCGTGATGGGCATGTACAGCAGGCTTCCCTCGTTGAGCGGCGGCATGAACTCGGAGCCGAGCGAGAGGAACGCCGGGATCGTCAGCGCCATGGCGAGCAGCGCGGAGCCGAGAACGACGGGCTTGCGGCGCAGCGCCCAATCCAGGATCGGTCGATATGTGTTCATGAGCGTGCGGCTGATCCACGAGCTCTCCTCCGGCTCGATGCGTCCCACGAAGAGGCGCGTCGCCGCGCGTGCGAGGAAGCGCGGGCGGAACCGGTAGGGCTCGACGCGCATCAACAGCAGGCGCAACGCCGGATCGAGCGTGATGGTCAGCACCGCCGCGACGAGCATCGCCGTGTTCTTCGTGAGCGCGAGCGGCTTGAAGAGCCGTCCTTCCTGGGCCTGCAGCGCGAAGATCGGCATGAACGCCACGGCGATCACGAGCAGCGTGTAGAACGACGGGCCTCCCACCTCCTTGATGGCGTCGATGATGACGCGTCGGGGATCGCCCTGGCGTCCCCCGGCCTCCCAGTGCTCGAGCTTCTTGTGCGTCTGCTCGACGACGACGATCGCGGCATCCACGAGCGCGCCGATCGCGATTGCGATGCCCGCGAGCGACATGATGTTCGAGGTGAGGCCGATCTGGCGGATCGCGATGAAGGAGATCACTACCGCGACGGGAATCGTCAGGATCGGAATGAGCGCGCTCGCCGGATGCCTCAGGAAGATGAGGATGACGAGGCTGACGATGAGCAACTCCTCGACGAGCGTGCGCACGAGCGTGTGGATGGACGCCCGGATCAGCTCGGAGCGGTCGTAGGTCGAGACGAGCTCGACGCCTTCGGGGAAGCCCGGCTGCACCTCCCCGACCTTCGCCTTCACGCGATCGATGACGGCGAGCGCGTTCTCGCCGTGACGCACGACGACGATGCCGCCCGTCACCTCGCCCTGGCCGTTCAGCTCGGCGATGCCGCGCCGCATGTCGGGGCCGAGCGCGACGTCGGCGATGTCGCCGATGCGGATCGGTGAGCCGCTCGCGTCCGTTCGCACGGCAATCGCGCGGATGTCGTCGAGCGATCGGAGGTAGCCGCGCCCCCGAACGACGTACTCGCGGCCGGACCACTCGATGACGCGGCCGCCGACTTCGCCGTTGCTGCTGCGGATGGCCTCGGAGATCTCGTTGATGGTGATGCCGGCCGTCGCCAGCCGGTTCGGATCCACCGTCACCTGGTACTGCTTGACGTAGCCGCCCACCGTCGCGACCTCGGCCACGCCGGGCACCGAGGCGAGCCAGTACCGCACGTACCAGTCGTTGAAAGAGCGCAGCTCCGCGAGGTCGTGCTTTCCCGAGCGATCGACCAGCGCGTACTCGTAGGCCCATCCCACGCCCGTCGCGTCGGGGCCGAGCGACGGGCTCACGCCCTCGGGGAGGCTCGAGCCGACCTTGCTCATGAGCTCGAGCACGCGCGAGCGGCCCCAGTAGATGTCCGTGCCCTCCTCGAAGACCACGTAGACGTACGAGAAGCCGTAATCGGAGAGGCCGCGCACGACGGAGACGTGCGGCGCCGCGAGAAGCGCGGAGACCAGCGGATACGTGATCTGATCCTCGACGAGGTCCGGGCTGCGTCCGGGCCACTCGGTGTAGACGATCACTTGTGGATCCGTGAGATCCGGGATGGCGTCGAGCGGCACCGTGCGGATGGAGTGCAGGCCAAGCGCGACGAGAAGCGCCGTCAGGACCAGCACCAGGAACTTGTTGCGCGCCGACCACTCGATGATGTGGCCGATCATCGCGGCGGAGCCTCGGCGTGGGCGTGCGGCTCGCCCATCCCTTCGAGCGCGCCACGGATGCTGCTCTCCGCATCCACGAGGAAGGCGGCGGAGGCGATGACGCGCTCGCCTTCCGCGAGGCCGTCGAGGACGACGCGCCCCTGCTCCACGCGCGGACCCGCGTGGATGCGTCGCGGTTGGAGGTAGCCGTCGCCGAGATCCACGAACGCGCGCTGCGCGTCGCCCGTGTCGATGACGGCGTCCGGCGGCACGACGAGCTGCGAGCCCATGTCCTCGCTGGCGATCACCTCGACGAGCATGCCCTCCTTCAATGCGAAGTCCTGGTTCGCGACATCCATGCGCACCGACGCCGAGCGCGTCGCGGGATCGATCGTCGGCGAGATGAAGCTGATCGGCGTCGTCAGCGTGCGGCCCGAGGGCAGCTCGATGCGCACCTCGTCGCCGACGTGGACCTGCTCGACGTGGCGCTCGTCGAGCTGCGCGATGACCCAGACGAGCGAGAGGTCGGCGATCATGTAGAGGTCGAGATCCGGGGTGACCGCGCGGCCATGATGGAAGGCCTCGCGCTCGAGCACGACGCCCGTCACGGGCGAGACGATCGTCACCGCACGGATGGGCGTGCCCGTGCGCTCGACGCGATCGATCTGGCTCTCGGACATCCCCCAGAGCTGGAGGCGTCGTCTCGCCGACTGCGCGAGCGCGTCCGCGTCCTGGCTCGCCGACGCGAGCGGCCCCCCCCGCAGGCGCCGCGCCGAGTGGAGCGCCGTGATCAGCTCCTGCTGCGTCGCGAGCATCTCCGGGCTGTAGAGCGTGAAGAGGGGATCGCCCATCATCACCGAGGCGCCCGTGAAATTCACGAACACGTCCTCGATGAAGCCGGTCACGCGCGAGTGGACGTGGCCGATGCGCCGCTCGTCCATCGCGACGCGCGCAGGGAGGCGCAGCGTGACGCTGACGGGGACACGCTCGACCGTCGCGAGCTTCACGCCGATCTGCTGCTGCCGCTCGGCTGGGATGTGGACGGATCCGTCATGCATGGTGGATGCGCCCGACGGCTCCATCGTCGCCGAGGGCGGCCCCTTCGGCCCGACGAGCGGCACGAGCCGCATGCTGCACACGGGGCAGTCGCCCTGCACGTCGGACACGTAGTCGGGATGCATCGGGCAGTAGTACTGCTGGTGGGTCGTCGCGGACGGCTCGGCGCGACGCATGACGAAGAACACGATCGCGCCTCCGGCCGCGAAGGCGAGGAGGAGACCGAGGACGAGGCGTGCTCTCATGACGTCACCTGCCGAGCTGCGCGCGACGAGGGCGCGAGGGAGAGGGATTGGCCGTTGCCACCTGCGGGGCCGCGGCTGTCGGCGGCGCGGCAGGGAGGGACGACGCGACGGGGATCGCCGAGCTCGCAACGGTTTCGGCGGCGACGAGGCAGGGCCCGAGATCGCTCGAGGCGGTGGCCGCCGCGAGAGCGGTCGCGGCGAGGTTGGCGTCCACCGTCGAGCGAAGCTCCTGCGCCTGCACCTCGAACTTCACGCGCAAGGCATCGAGCACGTCGAGCGCCGACGTCGTCCCGGTCGAGTAGCCCGAAAGCGTGGAGCGCATGGAGTCGTCCGCCTGGATGGCGAGGACGTCGCGGTAGAGGGCGGCCTGGCGTCCGGCCGTGTCCACGCCGCTCAGCGCCGTGGCGACATCGCGCTCGACGCTGCTCGCGACGACTCCGCGGCGCGCGGATGCCGCGAGCTCGAGCTGGCTCGCCTCCGCGACCGCCGCCTGGATGCGCGCGCGTCGCACCGGCAGCGAGATCCCGACGACGATGCCCGCCTCATCGGGCTCGTCTCCGCTGCCGCCGAGATCCATCGCCTCGTAGAAGCCGCCGAGCACGACGTCGGGACGCGCCGTCATGCGCGCCAGCTCCGATCGCGCGCGGGCGGCTCCCTCCATGGCGGCGGCCTCCGCGACCTCGGGTCGCGACGCGATGGCGCGCTCGAGCGCCGCGCCGGAATCCTCTCGCTCGACGCGCGGCAGGGCGGCGCGCGACGGACTGAGCGGGGTGTCGGCCGGCCTGCCCCGCATCGTGTTGAGCGAGGCGAGCAGCGCGACGCGCTCGCCCTCGATCTTCACGAGCTCCGCGCCGAGCTGCGTGACCTGCGCCGACGCGCGCGTCACGTCGGCCATGAGGCCGCCACCCGTCTCGTAGCGCGCGCGAGCGATGGAGACGAAGTCGCCCACCGCCTCGCGCTCCTCGCGCCGGATGCGGTCCAGGCCCTCGAGCCAGCCCAGCTCGAAGTAGAGCCGCCGCGCTTCCGCGAGCGCCTCGAGCCGCGCGATGTCCACCTGCGCGCGTGATGCATCCGCGTCGGCGAGCGCCGCCTCCGCCATGAGGCGGCGCCTGCCGGGAGGCGGAATCGCCTGCGTCGCCATGACCTCGATGTCCGTCGTGTCGGACCAGTCGCTGCGATCGGACGTCGTGCGAAGCGACAGCATCGGCTCGGCCAGCGCACGCGCCTGCGCGGGCACCTCGCTCGCGGCGGCGGCCTGCGCGCGCGCGACGGCGAGCGACGGACTCCGCGCGAGCAGGTCCGACAACAGCTCCGACAGCACGGGATCGCAGTCGTCGGGGGCTGCGTCCGCGGCATGCGTCGCCGTCGGAGCGCAGGCTGCGGCGAGCACGAAGAGGAGCGCGGGACTCGGAAGGGAGCGTGTCCTCCCACGCGACGTGGGCGGCAAGGTGATCTGGAACATGAGCGATCTCCAGGAAGCGAGGTGGCCCTCGCTGGCCGCGCGTCGGCCGGCGAGGCGATGGAGCGCGCGTCGCGAGGCGACGACAGCGCGAGCGCGAGCGCCGGACGGCGCTCCGCTACCTCACAACCGGAGGACGGTGCTTCTCGGGAGGATCGGATTCGACGCGCGCGGATCCACGGCGCCGGGTGGCGACGCTGTCGCGCTCGGCGGCGGGATCGCGAGGCATGCGAGCGTCACGAGGACGGTGGGCGCTGGTGCCACGACGCGATGCGAGCCGCTCGGCGCCTCGGCCGGCGGCTGGACCGTCATGATCGCGAGGCCGCAGGTCCGAGGGGCCGCGTCGTCGCCCTGCTCGCGCGAGGTCCCGTCGCCGCAATCACCGCCGGACTTCGCCATCGGGCAAGCGCCGGCTTCATGCGAGCCGCAGCAGCACGTCACGTGCTGGTCGGCATCGGGAGCGCACTGGCAGGCGGAGACACCGGCGGCCCAGGCGAGCTGCGCGATGAGCGCCAGGCCGCCGAGTCCCCGCTTGAAATGCCCCACGAGCTTCATCTGAACGCCTCACCGCCCGCCGGAGGGGGCCGTCGGCAGAAGTCTACACGCTGCCCATCCGATCGAGAGTCGGCTCCGGAGGCGTGGGGCTGTAGTGCCACGCGGCGACCTTCCGTCACCTTCGCGTCGGCGAGGGCGGGACGCTACCTGTCAGGTGATCAGGTCGGCTCGCGCGAGCAGGTCGAAGCCGACCGCGTCGGAGACGCCACATCGCCGCAGCACGCGTCGACCTCGGGCTCGTCGCGCGAGGGCATCGACGGTAGGCAGCAGGCTTCGGCGCGCCATGCCTTCCGCGCCTCGATCAGCAGGATGGCCGCGATGCCGAGCGCGGCGACGGGATCGAGCCACCACCAGCCGAACAGCGCGTTTCCCACGATGCCCGTCAGCGTCGCGAGCGAGAGCCACCAGCACGCCGTCGTCTGCAGAGCATCGGCCGCGAGCGCCCGGCTCGACAGCGCTCCCGCGACGCGCCGCTTCGCGCGCGCGAGCGCCCACATCACCGACATCGATACAGCCGGCACGACGATGCCGACGACGCTCGGCGAGGGCCGCTCCCCCCGCACGAGCGCGAGCGTCGCGTCGATCGAGACGTAGATCGCGAGCAGCACGAGCGAGCCCGCGACGAGCCGCTGCGCGCGCCGCTCGAGGCGCTCGATCTCCCCGGGCGACGTGCTCGCGCGCTCCGAGCGCAGTCGCCAGACGAGCACGCCTCCCGACGTGGACTCGATGAAGCTGTCGAGGCCGAAGGCGAGCAGCGCGACGCTGCCGCTCGCGACGGCCGCCGCGATCGAGACGATGCCCTCCACGAGGTTCCACCCGATGGTGAGCCACTCGAGGCGGAGCGCGTGGCGCAGCAGCGCGGCGCGGGAGCCTTGGGGCGACTCGATCACTCGCCAACGCTAGCATCATCCGACTGCCGGGCGAGCCATGCGTAGACGGTGGGCAGCACGAGAAGCGTGAGCAGCGTGGACGTGACGAGG
>Ga0315912_10002434_pt1 | contig 19853 bp, 50 predicted proteins | sample VfabasoilMG_FD_204469 | JGI IMG/M metagenome (GOLD analysis project Ga0315912, IMG submission 204469) | Garden soil microbial communities collected in Santa Monica, California, United States - V. faba soil | ecosystem: Environmental > Terrestrial > Soil > Garden | place: USA: California...
CAAGAAGGGCGTCGCCAAGCTGGCCATCAAGGAAGACCTGGAAGCTGCGGCTGCGAAGGCCCAAGCGGAAGCCGACGCTGCCAAGGCTGCGGAAGTGGCCGCAACGGTGGAAGCTGCTCCGGCTGCGTAAGCAGGCCAGGCACAAGGATTGGGGCTTAGGCCCCTTTCCTTTTCTCTACTGTACCTCGGAGGGGAACAAGGTTCTGCTGCTTTGGTCCGAGGCTGTGCCTGTGTAAGCAGATGTAACAGTGCTTGCATGAGAGTCCTGCTGCTGTTAATATACATCATCGCAACAAGGGAAGTGTATGAACGCAAGAGATCGTGTTATCGAAATCTACGCCGAGCACATTGCTCTGGCCTCCACCGATGGACGCCTGTTCCGCAAGACTGTGCGTGAGCAACTGATGGCGGAGACCGGCTGCTCCGAGTCCGCAGCATCTACCTACTACAACCATGCCAAGAAGGACCATGAGGCTACCTCCGGCCCCATTGCTGGCCTGGGTCGTGCTCCGGTGCCCGCAGGGGTGCGTAAGGCCAAGAGCAAGGCCAAGCCCGCAGAGCTGCAACCCGACAACGAGTGCTTCGCAGTCATCGAGCTTGTCCCGGAAGGCAATGACCTGCACGTCGGGCGCTGCCAAACCTTCCTGCATCAAGGAGATGCAAGTGAGACCTTCGACAGCAAGGTTGTTAACTGGCCCAACTCCAGCTGGGTGATGATCCAGGGCCTGGGTCCCAATCACGGTGAAAGCTTCAAGCTGGACACCGACGAGAAGGAGATCAAGCGTTACATTCCGACGCTGAACCTGACTGTGTCGACAACTTGACCATAAGCCCGTAAGGGCTTACACTTGCTGTACTGGTTCGGGGTTTGCCAGTTCTCAAACCCCAAGTGTTAGAAAGTTAGCAAAATGGAATCTCGTCAGTTCATTGCAACCTCAGCGTCGCTGATTCGTCGAATCAAGGACCAGGACCTGCTGATCTCCACCGTGGGAGACAACCAGGAAGAGGGTGATTCGATCCAGAAGGGCATCCACGCAGCCTTCCTGGGCCTGCAGAACCCGACCCTGCCCAGTGCCTACAAGCTCCGGGACGTCGCACTGCAACATGGGTACACCGTCGATACCCGCGTCCAGCATCGCCTCACGCAAGGCGAATCCTGCTGGGGTAACTAAAAGTAACAGGTAGCACAGCCCTCCCGGGCTGTGCTATACTGTGTTCTACATAGGAGCAAATCATGGGTCGTGAAGTTTGGGATCAAAGTGCCTGGCATGTCATTCTCGCGAATTTCCTGCACATACATCCGGGTCTCCTGATTATGATTATGACCATCGTGGTGATCTTCGGTTACATGGGATTCTTCTTCCTGTTGACTCATTTGACGTTGACATTCAAAGAGAACTGGGAGGATGCGGAAGGGTCGGATAAGATCCTCTGGTTCATTCCATTTGCATTGGTTGGGCTTGTATTCGTAACCTTGCATGTCATCCATCTGCTGCTGACGATCGGTGCGGCAAAGGATACGCTGCGGAATATACTCCATGACCGCGACTGATCTTCCAATCGGGGCCCTTGTTCTGGGCCTTTTGATCTTCCACGTGATCATTGCAGTAGGTTCTCCGCTCGCAAGCAAGTCTCGGTGGCTGGCCAGGTTCATGCTGGGCTATGCCTACTTCTTCTCCCTGTCGGCCTTCTGGTTCATGCTTTAACGGTTGACAGCCTAATAACAGAGCTTATAATAAGCACATGAACGCAAACCTGCAATCAAACGTGATGGCGATCGCCACAGACGTGCGCTACTGGGCAGAGGGTCGTGCAAGCGACGATCGCCCTGACTTGCTGGGCTGGTGTGCCCGAGCATCAGCTGAGCTGTTCAAACAGCTGAAGGCGGAAGACATCGACGCTGAAATCCACGTGTGGACCGCTGGTGTTGGTGAGGAAGCTCACGTGTTCGTGGTGGTCGATGATCACATTGTCGACGTGACTGCCACCCAATTCAAGGAGTTCGCTGAAACTCCTGTGGTGATTCTGCACTACAAAGAGGCACAAGCCTACGAGTTCTACCAGACGGTGCATGTTTTCCATAGCATCACCGAGCTGCTTTCCTATCAGAAGAAGTCACGCTGGCCCGGAAGTCAACTGGCATTCATCTAACAACAAGGGCCCTTCGGGGCCCATTCTTACGGCTACTTTTGCCTCGGACCTGACCCTCTGGCCTTAGTTTTTGTGTCCGAGGCACTGCCTAAAATCTCCCAACCAGATTTGGTTTTGTGCTGCACATTCTTATACGCTAATGCTTGACATAATGCGAGCATACGCTTATACTAATAACACTGCAATAACGCAGTGCATAACGTGGAGCGTAAAGCTATGAAGCGATTGTTTGAAGTCAACGGGCAATTCTTTGCCTACAAGTCCGAAGCCAAGAAGGCCCGCGGCGAGCCCATCAGCAAGGGCACTGTTGCTGACCCCGATGTGTACGGCAGCAAGAGCGAGCCCCCGCGCTACAAGTACCAGGTCAAGTTGGGCCCCGATCACCGCAACTACCGATAAGGGAGCAAACCATGAACATGCGTCAACATAAGCAGCGTGTTATGGCCCTGATGCACAAGAAGATCATGTGGAATGTCTTCTTCATCCGGTACAACGGCTTCTTCACTGAAACTCCGGAAGAGGTCACTGCCAGTAAGGAACGGCTGCGTCAGCAGTGGGAAGAACTCCTGTCTCCACTCCTGGATCCGGTCCCTGCGCCGGCTGACGTGAAGATCTTCAAGGTCGTCCGCGCCAAGGACAACGTGGTGGTGCTCGAAACGGAGAGCCTCGTGGAAGCTGAAGAAGCGGTCATGAAGGCCGCGAGGCAGAAGAAGGCCAAGCTGATGATTCTGTCTGACGAGTCCTACGTCTTCGAGAAGTACGACGCCAAGAACTTTGTTCACATGGTGTAAATGGTTGTAACAGCGGGTGACATCACACTCACCCGCTGTTATAGTTATAACACTGCAATACAGCAGCAACTGCAAAGAAGGAAGCAAGATGCAAAAGGTTCAAACCCAGCGCACCACGGTGGACATCGACACCCGCCGTGCCGTGTCCATGGAAGCCCGTGGCCGCAAGCCGCGTGACGTGGCGGAGATGGGGCATGAGCAGTTCATCCGGAACGCCCTGAAGGACCGCCTGGGCTGGCCGCGTCGTGACCCGGCTCCGGAGTCCATCAAGGTCGCTGCCAAGGAAATGGCTGCGTTCCTGGTGAAGCGTGACGCGGACATCGCGGCGGCGAAGGCGGCAACGGCCAAGGCCGAAGCGGAGAAGAAGGCCAAGGCGGAGGCGGACATGGCGGAAGCCGATGCGGCGATCAACGCCTTTGCGAAGGCGGTGGCCTAAGGTTTGCAGCGGGTGGTGAATGGGCCGCTTGCGCTGTCTGATTATATGCAGCAGCCAGGCCGTCCAGGGATCAACTAAGCGAGTAGTGGATAGGGCGTGATTCCGTATGAGGATAGCGCCTGATTCCCAAGGACTGCGCTGAGGTTGACTTGCGGAATAGCCCCACCACCCGCTTTTTCTTTCAAGGAGAATCTCGTGAATCACCCCAAAGGCATCGTTGCAAGCATTCGAGGAAAGGGCATTCTGCTCGTGCTTCTCGCAATGGCTACGGTGGTCTGTGCCGTGTTTGGTTCGCTGATTGGGCTTGCGTTTGGCAAGATGCTCCTCGGTGCTGCCATTGGTGCCATGGTTCCCATCGTGTGGTGTGTGCTTGCCTTCTGCTTCTTAAAGGCCCTGGACATCATCTTCCGAGGCCAATGGGGCTAAAGTCGGTTGACTGGCTATGTGTCTGGCCACATAATAAAGACACTGCAATACAACAGCAACTGCAACCCAGGAGCACATGATGCCTGCACTGAAGACCAAGCCCGAGTATCCCCGGATGACCCCGAAGGTCAAGGAAGCTCTCAAGGCCGATCCCCGGTTCCAGAACCTGATCTCCTGCATTCATGCCACCTGGCAGCAGATCGGCAGCGACTGCGAAGCCTGTTGCGAGGAAATGGAAGAGCGGATGACCAATGCCACCCGCCTGGAGACGGTGCTGGATGCCAACTACATGAGCACCAACGAGGGCGAGTCCGGCAAGCAGGCGGAAGCCTACGTGGAAGAGCTGGACAAGACGTACGGCTACAAGGCCGTGGAGCGGTTCCTGCTGACCCAGGTGTACTTTTAATGTTGTACAGCATCTTCAATGCGCGGATGCTGAAGGTGGGCTGGGTCAACGCCAACAGCAAGGAAGAGGCGCTCGCGCATGCCAAGCGTCTGCATCCTGCAGCAGCAGTGGAAAGGATTCTGTCGCCCAGTGAGCTGCGGCAGAAGGCCTACGAGGAAGAAGCGGAGATGTGGTCCGCAATCAACAGGAGTTACCGGTAGATGAAGACGAAAATGTTTAGCGCCCCTGGTCACGCAACCATGGGGCCCGGGGGCTGGTTCTGCACTTGCTGTGGTCCTGCCCCCAAGCATCGCAAGATGACTGCCCGCTTGCTCAAAAAGCGTCTCTACAGACTGCTGAACAAGCTCGAGCAAGACTCCGGCAACTGATAAATACCCCCAACAGGGGGTATTTATGCAGACAATCGATAGCCTATTTCTTTTCAAAGCTCTGATCAAGGCTGGATGCCATTGGCAGGGCGATGTCTCGCACCGCAAGTGGTCCGAGCAACTATACTTCTCCGAGGCGGACCGTGAAAAGGTTCTAAACGTTCTCGGACCCTTTGACCCTGTGAACGACTACAAGCTCGAGGACTGCTCTGTCTGGATTGCATAAAAAAGTGCTTGACCGACTAATCAGTTGAGCACATAATACATACATCGCAACACAGACAGGAGAGCAAAATGCTGCATGTTTCGTATCCGTCCAAGAAGGACCTGAAGGACAATGTGGGAAAGCCCTTGCGCTACACGGAGACCAGCCATTTCGGTCCCGAATACAGGCGTGATGGCGAGCTCATCGTCGCAGCCCGCCCGTTCCTCAGCTCTGTTGTGAAGCGTGAGTTCTTCGCAACGGTGATCATGGAAAACGGCCTCATCAAGTCTGTCAAGTAGGAGCGCACATCATGGCGAAGGTCACCATCTTCCATCTGCCCATCAACCGTTTCGGGGTGTTCTTCTTCGAGAAGAAGACCTTGCCCCTGATTCGGGACTTCCTGGACAAGTACACCCAGGTTTGCACCTTCGAAACCGACAAGTCGGATTACGATGCTGCAGAAGAGGCATTCGACCTCACCAACAATCCTGGCCGGCAGGAAGAACGTGAGCGGATCTACGGCAACGGCCGCTCCCTGTCCAGTGGCGACGTCGTGGATGTGGATGGCGTCAAGTATGCTTGCCTGAGCATTGGATGGGCCAAGCTGTGAGCCGCGAAGACATCAGCGTGTCGCGGGAACGCCTTGCCCTGCTGCGTGAACGTGCTGAAGGGCAATACGATTTCGATTACGTCGAGAGTGAAGGCGGTGATCGGATTCGTTTCGATCTGGGCGCCGTGTCGGCCTGGGCTGACATTGCTGGCCCCGACCCTATCAACTACGAGGGCGACAAGCGCATCATTGCCAAGCTGAAGAAGGTCAAGCTGTGAGCGCCTACACAAAGGTAATGGAGCTCCTCGAGAAGGAGGGTTGGCCCACCACAGGTCTGCCCGAGGAGAACGGCCTGGTAATCCTCCCAATCGATGGCCAATACAATCACCTCGCGGAAGAACTGCGCTGGTTGGGTGCAGTGTGGGACAAGAATAACAACCAATGGGTTGTGCAGAAAGGCTAACATGACGTTTCGCATCCAACTCACGGTTCAGTTGATCGACAATGACACGGAGGAGGTTGCCAAGTCCCACCACGGTAACCATCCTATTGAGTGGAAGAGTAGCTTCTTCCCCTTGTTTGTCGATTCTCGGGACGGGCACGAGGCAACGAACGCCCTTTACGAGGCTGCGGTGAAAGTCATGCATCTGGGAAGTTCATTCTACCGGACTGGGGTCAATCAAGGCGACAAGTGAGTGTAGCAAGATGTAAGAACCGGTAGACAGGCCTAACCGGTTAGCGCATAATACATACATCGCAACACACACAGGAGCTAGTAAGTGACCCCCCAGCAACAACAAATCGTGGACGCCTGCAAAGCAACGTTCGCGAAGGCCAAGGGCTTTTGGCCGCACCTGAACTTCGACAACGTGGGCATTCGCTTCGACCTCCGGGGTCGCTGCGCTGGAATGGCGCATCGCAGGGGCGGGCACTATTTCATGCGTTTCAACAGCGACATGCTGACGCGTGAGGCATTCGACCACATACTGAACGACACCGTTCCGCACGAGATTGCCCACATCGTGTGTTTCATGGATCCCAGCCAAGGCAGGAATCACGACTACGGTTGGGCTTCTGTCTGCCGCAGGTTGGGCGGAACTGGTGCTCGCTGCCACAAGGAAGAAGTGGTGTACGGCAAGGGACTCACGTACGAGTACACGACTACCAGGGGTCACGCTGTTCGTGTGTCGCAGCAAATCCACAACAGGATCCAGCAGCGAAACGCAACCTACACCTACAAGGGTGGAAAGGGCGCCATCAACAAGAACTGCGCCCACCAGGTGGTTGGTTCCCAGGGACGCACGCTCGCAGCACCTGTGCGGAAGGTGGAGGCCAAGGAGCCCATCAACTCGCCCAAGTCGATCGAGACGGCTTTCCGCACTGCTACTCCGCAGCCCACCCCTGCTCCTGTTTCGCTGGAACTGCGCCTGCAAATCCAGGAACGCATCAATGCGCTGAGGGCAAGGCAAGCAGTGCAGCCCACCCCCGTTGCGCCGGTGGTAAAGCCCGCTGCAACGTTCGATGCAGGTGCCAGCAAAGCTAGCATCTGCAGGGCAATCATGCTGTCCGGGCACCGTGCGGGCAAGCCCTACGAGGAAGTCATCGAAGCAATCATGGCGGCCACTGGCTGGCCCCGGCAGCAGACGCGGGCCACGTACAAGAACAACTGCGCCAAGGTTGGCATTCCAGTGCAGTAAGCAAGTGCCCCTTCGGGGCCTTTCCATCTAGGAGAGTAAGCATGGACAATGCAAAGATTCACGAAGCCCCTCGGGGTGTCAAGTTGACGGCGGTGACTATGGGTCGCGGCAGGTTCAGAAGGCAGTTCTTCATTCCTCTGCCGCACGACTCTCGGGGTCATGCGATCATGGACCAGAGCGTGCTGGACGCGGTTCTGAGGCAGTATCCAGTCCCGCGAACAATCTGTAGCAGAATGTAAAACCGGTTAGTCATGTGCCCCTACGGGGGCATAATACATACATCGCAACACAGACACAAGGGGATAGTATGCAACTGCAACAAGATCTGAAGGACGCCTGCGAATCGCATGGCGGGGTCGACTTCCGCAACGACTACAGCGGTCGTGGCATGTATGGCCGTCGTTGCGTGGGCATCACTGGTGATCACGAACAATGCCATGCGGTGTTGGCGGAAGTCATCAAGGACATGGCTGCTCGCCTGGCACGGGTGGCCAAGGAGTCTATGGACCCGGATTACAGCGCAACCCTCGATGACCTGATCACCACGCAGGAGACTTTCGGTGACAACATTGACACGCTGATGTCCTTCGCACAGGACAGCATGGGCTACAATGTTATCATCTACTGGCCCAGCCTGAAGTCTCTGTCCGAAGAAGAGGAACACGACGGCCAGCCCGACGAAGCCCAAGAGTGGCACGACTTCGATCCGGACGCATAACATCAACTAAGGGCTTGACAAGTGCAAGCCCTTATACTACACTACAGACATGAACACGCAACTCGCCCTCTCCAAGTCCATCTTCTACCCTGGTACCACCGAGGCCATCGAGTTCAAGGCCGTCCTATCCGAAGGTGGTGTGAGGGTCGAAGCCAGTGGACCTTTCGTGCCCCGGATTGTCGACTGGGACAAGATCGAGGATGTGGAGTTCCTCGCAGATCATTTCTGGGATGCTCAGGTCTGGGAGTTCCGAGAGATCATCAAACTGCTGGTGCAGGCGAAGCCGATGCAGGCAATGTTCGCGTGAAGATCCTGTTCATTATCTTCACCCTGATGGGAGTCTACGGACTCCTGATTGGCTTTTATGGTCCAGGGTTTCTCTCCTTTGCAATGCTATGCCTCGTAGTCTGGGCTCGCAAAGAGTTGGCCAAGCGCGAGGCTGAGTACTTAGCTGACCCTGCCAATGCCAAGACGCCCTCGGACTCTACCGCCAGGCTAACGAGCTCTGATAGCGAGGCTGGTAGGACTATTCTTTAACCGCGATTTTCATAAGCAAAATTCACAGGCAAAAATCCCAACCTGATTTGGTTTTTTGTCTCCGAATCCTAGGCGAAAATCCTGCCTAAGCGCCTAAAGGCCTCTGCACCTTTAGGCCTTGGCATACATGCGCGTGATGCTATACTACACGCATAGCAACACACAGGAGCCATAGTGAACCACTACACTATCAAGATCAACGAGCAGCAGCTGAACTTCTTGAGCACAGCAATGCGTGACTTGGTAATCAAGCATCATGCAGAGAAGGTGACTCCGGAGCTCTTCCAGATGATGTTGCTGCGTACGATGCTGGCTAACGACGAAGATACTCGGCTGAGCACCACTCGCGTCAACGATTTCACGGAATAAGGCAAGAATCGTCAGAGATAAGGGGCGACAGCGCCCCTTAAGTCTTGGCTGTTTAGATTCATTGAATTTAGGGGTATTTGACCCCTTGCTGGGGATGTTTATAGGGGCAGGACGGGGTAGCAAACAGCTTGTTAGTGCTCTGGCCACACCCCGCAGCCCACCCTCCCCTGGCCTCCAACTCATCCGAGTTTCTCTCGGATTTCACCTCTGTTGCATCTTGTTGCAACTTTTACATCTTGTAACAGAAGTTACATCTGTTACATCTTGTAACGAATCTTACATTTCGTTACAAAACCTCGGACCTCCCTCCTGGCCCCTGGTGGTGATTCCGAGGTAGGGCTACACCTCGGACCAGCGTGCTGATCTTGCCTGACAGGTCCGAGATCTGGGCGCACCTCGGAACTGTGCGTTGGTATCTGTAGGGAGGGACCGAGATAGGATCGTCGGTCCGGCCCGGAGGGTGAAACCTCGGACCTACTTCATCGAGCCAGCGGAACCTTCGCGAGAAGGAGTCGATCTCCGATCTGGAGGTTCGAATTGGTGCGGCAAATGCCTTGGTGGCCGCACCATTTGTGGGTGTACTGCTGGGTCATGTTGCCCTTTCAGTTCGTGAAGCTAAGGCTGGCTTCTACGTTGTCACCCGAAAAGCCCCTTGCGGGGCTTTGCTTGTGCTGTAGTGCTATTGTAGCACTTAGATCCAGTACAGTGCAGCCTTTTTAGCTGCCTTGGCCTTCTCGCACAGGGCGCGTGCATCCTCCAGCGACAGCCCTTGGGCAACAATGCTGCCGTCGGACTTCTTCTTCACGCAGAACTCCGTCTGCTCCTTGCTGGCCAGTTCCAGCACCATGCGCGCTTTGTACTGCTCCACCGTTTCGAACGGAGCGTGGACGACGTCCTCCGCCACCTTCTTCTTGCGGCCGCCCTTCTTGTCTTCCGGCCGGCCCAGGCCTTCGACCAGCTCGGGGTTGGTCTTCTTGACCTCCTGGAAGCTGTGGTTGTAGTGCGTGGAAGCGGAAGCCTCCGTGCAGTCGAAGTTCTCGATCAGCGACTCGCGAACAGCCTTGCGGAAGCCTGCGTTGCCCAGGACCTGACGCTGCGGAAGCAGTTCCATGAACTTTGCATTGCAGAACGGGCGGATGCCTTTGTCCATCGTTATCTCCTAAAAACACAGTTTAACAGATACAGGAGTAGTGTCTATCAGTGTTTACACTTACTGCCTGCTGCACTGTTTCTGCAGCGCATGAATACATTATGTCGGAGAACAGGGCCCCAGTCTACCTTCCTTACAATCTGTTACATCTCCGGTTTTCTGTATTATCTCGGACCGCACTAGTGACGCAAACTGCTTAGGGCCGAGGCGTCACTGTGAAGGTTTCTACCTCGGCCCTGCTAAATGGATCTCGTTTGGCTTCCCGAGGTAGAATAGAAGTAAGGAGATGTAACAGTGCTTGCACTGGAGCGCGGCGATGCTACACTGTATTCATAGCAACAACAGGAGGGTTCCAAATGCAACTGCAAGTTTACCCCATCAATGTAGCAGCATTCACGTGCTCTGCGAAGGGGAAGATGTTCGTGGTGGAAGCCAGCGACCCATGGATGCGTCACTTCCCCACTATGCAGCCCTTGTATGACGACGCTGCGGACGTGGGGTTCGCTCTGTACAACCCCGCTACCAACGTCACTACCAACTGGTATTGGGCGGAAGAGGAGCGGGACAAGGAGGGCGACCTGGTGGTGGAAATCTTCAAGCCCACGCACGAAACGCTCCGCAAGCACCCCAAGCTCCAGGGCTGGACCATCCACATCTTGAATGATTGAAATGCACAAAAAAGGCACCATCATCCCGCTGTTCACTACCAGCGAGTGCTTCAACAAGGGCATCCATGCAGCTATCCACAAGGGCGGCAACGCCTGGGTGAGGCGTATGTGGAACGTGACGGCGGACGGAGCGGCCTGGGTGTACCCGACGTCCTCCAACACCAAGGTGAAGCTGATCAAGCGGCTGCAACTCAACAGCTGGGAAGTTGCGTGAAATGAAAGGTGCTGTCAAGCACCTTTACATTTTCTTACAAAGCCTCGGGAGTCAGCTTTGGTGTCAGGAGTCAAGATGCGAGATGTGTAAGCAGATGTAACACTGCTTGCATTGAAAGCTCCACTGCTGCATAATACAAGCATTGCAACACAAAGAGGAGAGTGAAATGATTGAAAGAAACATCCACCACACGGGCAATCCCCCGTCCCGTACGTGCATCACCAAGCCGGTGAACAACACCTACACGGGCAAGTGGTGCGCTACGTTCGAGCGATTCCGGGGCGAGCCTGGGGCGGAACACAAGGTAGGGCGGGTGACTTCCGCTCCGCTGTTCCTCACGGAGGCGGATGCGATGGCAGCAGCAGACCGCGCAATGGACGAGCTCCAGCGTAAGGGTTTGTTCCCCAACATGTGCGAAATGTTCTAATTTCGCTTGACACGCTCCTAGTTAGCGCATACAATAGAAGCACTAACTAGGAGATCACATGCTGGCATCCACACTGTTTGTTCGCGTTGTCCCTGCTGACAAAAATCGCGGATACATCCTGCTGGCGGGTTACGACTCCAGTGTCGTTCAGCGCACCGCCATCCAGTACACCACGCTTTCCGACGTGACCCGAGAAAGCCTAAACGCAGCGATCGAAAAGTTGCGTAAGGACAACTCCGCCAAGGACATCAAGGACTGCACTGCCCCTGCAATCCAGAAGAAGCTGATGAGGCTCTTCGGGGAGTATCCCGAGCCCCAGCAAGCACCCGTCCAAGTCCCTGCAGCGACTTTCGCAGGGTTGGGCATCGGCGAATACCTGCCGTAAAGAGAACCCCATGAGCCGTCGCGTATACCACCGCAAGGACATGGCTGGGAATGAGTATTCCCGGCTGGAAACCAAGACGGAGGCTGAATTCCGTACTGTGTGCGAAACGACGGGAGGCATTGCCTTGGTGCTGGTGGGCATCATTTATGCCATCGGATTGGTATTCAAGGGCCTTGCTTGGGTCTTTACCTTGGGCAATCCGCAGGCCATGAAGGGTGTGGGCCGAGGGTTTTGGATTGCCATCAAATGGACAGTCTACACCATCGGGGCATTGTTCCTCGGTGGCATTGCTGTAGGGCTCATTGGGATGTGGCTGGGCTTCTGGACGTAAAAGGGCATTGCCCCTTTTATTTTTCCCACGTGGCCTCGGATCTTGGCTCCAGACGCCAGGACTCTGGTCCGAGGCTACTGCCAAACAAAAAAGGCCCTTAGGCCTCAGTTCTCCGGAGAACTTCCGTCTTCTCTTCCAGGGCGATGTCAAGCACATTTCCTTCCCCGAAGATCTTCTCCAGGGCGGCCTTCGCGTTGTACTTTTCGATGAAGTAGTCCGCTTCGGTGGTGGAGTGGATGTTGATCATTTCCTCCGTCTTGATGACCAGCGACACCCGACGCGGGCTGTTCTTCACCTTGGCATTGATTGTGTACTTGAACACGTTCTCTCCTCGTTGTTGATGTTTGTATTATGCTTCCTGAAAGCTTCCGCGTCTACCACTGTTACATCTGCTTACGTGCGTGGAAGGCCTTGATGCGGTTGGGCTGCTTGAGTTTCGAGCACACCCGCTCCATGTGTTTCTTCACAGTCAGGTCGCTGATCTTCAAGTGACGCCCGATTTCCTTGTTCGTGAGCCCAGTGCCCACAAGATCCAGGATTTCATCTTCGCGTTGGGTAAGTGCTTCTTTCATGTGTTGAGTATAGCTTCACTGCATTTCAATGCAACCATTGTTACATCTTGTTGCAGATGCTTTGTCTCGGACCAGCGATAGGACCTTATACTTTTTTCCGAGGTAAACCCAATGTAAGGAGATGTAACAGTGCTTGCTATGGAACGCAGTGGTGCTATACTGTATTTGTTGCAGCAAGCAACATGGAGGAACAAAATGTATAGCAATGCACAACTTGCGGACTTCACGCAAAAGCTGGAGCGTGAGGATGTGAAAGTCCACGAAGTGGAAGTGCAGGGTGAGCTGATGCTTGCACACACGGAGCGCGGCTGTGCGTACTGCAATGGTACGGATGTGCTGCAGGTGGAAGGTGAGCAGAGCGACGGTGATTTGTACAAAAACAACGAAATGTGGGGCGCTTACGAGCTGGTGGGCGCAGAGGTGGTGATTACGCTGGAGCACAGCAGGAAGGTGTTGCGTTATAGCCACACTGACGAAGGGTGGGAGCAGATGGCGAAAGAAGTGCTGGCAGCGTAGCACAAATAGAAACAGGGCGCAAGCCCTGTTGTTTTCTCTTACTAAACCTCGGAAGTCCGCCCAAAGTCCTACAAGATTGGTCCGAGGCCTTGCAGAGACAATGAAAGGGGCATATGCCCCTTTACACTTATTCCACGCGGACGGTTTGCCCCAGGGCCTCGAGTTCCTCTTTGGCCTTCATCAGCCAGGCGCGCTTGGTGACGAGTTTCGCCCCTCGGATCTCCCCGTCCATCGTCAAGCATTCCGGACTGAGATTGCGCGAGCAGGACGACGCCAAGCGTGCCTTCTCCTCGGAGGAGAGCTTCTTCGGGTCCGTCTGGAACAAGGGTTCCGTGGGGCTGGCGAAGAAGGCCAGCATCTGGTTTTCTTGGACGATCAGTTTCTTCAGCGACATTGCAGTGCTCCTTGTTGTGAAGCCTTATTGTATCGCAGAAACAACTGCTCCACAAGTCCCCTTACATTCCTTTACATCTATTTGCCTCGCAATTCCCCGCCTGCTATGGGAACAATGCCGAGGTAGGTCCTATGTAAGCAGATGTAACAGTGCTTGCATTGGAGCGCAGCAGTGCTATACTGTGTTCATGATACGCAGCTTCTTCCTCCCCTTCTTGGAACATCGCGAACGGGCACGGACACAGGGTTTCAAGGCCTTGACACTGCGTCAGTTTTTCACGCTTGCTGGGAGCTTCTAATGAGCAAAAACTTCTTGCTCTACCTTACCATCCTGTGCTACAGTGGCATGGCGTTTCTTCTCTGGATGGCTTCCTTGGGCATGATCAAGCCCGCGTAAGCGAATGTAATACCGCTTGCATTGTAATAGCATAGTGCTATAATACAAGCATGATTACACCAGCCATTGGATTCACGGTAGTAAGCGTAAGTCTTGCTGCCTTGTTCGGCTACCTCGCTGTCAAAGCATTGCGGAAGGTGTTCCGCTCCACGTCACAGCTGGGAGACGTGGGTAAAAAGGATTTCATCGAAATACTCCTCGCATGGCCACGCCTTGCTCTGGTTGTGCTGTTAGCGATGTTAGGGGTAGCCTTTGGGGCGATTGTAGCAGTTGTTGGGACAATCTTCGTGGCAATCGTTGCGATAGCTCTCAACCCTACTATCGAGCGGCAGAAGCGTGAAGAGCGTGCTCAGAGGCTTGACGATTACCTGAATGGGAAGTAACAAGGTGTAACAATGCTTGCCCATCCTGATAAACGGCAGCATAATAAGAACATCAACAAGGAGCGCAGACGATGAACTTCAACAGAACCCACAACCAAGCCCACATGGCGCTCAATGCCCGTCGCTACGATGCGATGGTGCAAGCCCGCCCGGAGCCGGAATACATCGGCCTGACCATCGGCGGTGTCAAGCTGGACAGGGTGGAGTTCACCGCCCTGGGCTTGAAGCTCAACTACGGCACCCAGTGTGCAGCATCCTACCTGAAGGACATTCACGGTTGGCCGCTGGGGCGCACACGCCAGCTCCTGTGCGTTGTGGGACGCAACATCCACCCCATTCCCCACACGCACTAACCCAAATTTACGTAGCGAAACTACGTAGATAAACTTGCTAGACAGATTATCCAACCAGATTTGGATTTCTGTCTAGCATTTCCACCTAAAACCTTAAAGCCATCTGGGTCTCCCTCCTAGCCTCGGAACCTCCCTAGAGTTCTAGAAGACAGTGTCCGAGACTGGTGCTATAATAGTCTACACGCAGAGTTCTGACGGTACTTTTTCTGTCTCGGACCACCTACAGGCAACACAAAGCATTGCCGAGACTACAGCGTAAGATGCCTAAGGCATCACAGGTCTCATACTGCCTCGGCATTACGACAGAACCTTTAAGTCCCCATCCGAGACATAGACATAGGAGTCAAAAAAAACTCCCCAACAAGTGGGGAGTCTGAAGGGGCACGATGCCCCGGAGGGAGGTGACAACTAATCTTTGCGGCCAACGTCCAGTTCAAACGGATCGCTCTTGGGAACATGGACGGGCTGTGGAATGGGAAAGCAGGGCAGCAGGAAGAACGTGAACAGCATTACTATGTCTCTGTGTGTTTACAATAACTCTATTATGCAGCAGTTGCATCCCAGTGTCAACTCGATTTACATCTGCTTGCACACCTAACATTTCGTTACATCTGTTACATCTTGCAACAACTGTTACGGAATGTTACAAAACCTCGGATCCTGGAGCCAGACTCCAAACAACTTGCGAGGCTCCCACAATCTCGCACACTGCAGGGCGAACCATCTGCACTTACGAGGTTGGCATACATCTCGGAACCTTTCGTTCCCTACTCAGTGCAACTTGACGGAATGTCTTTACACCATGTCTGTAGTATGCAGCCACCTCCAGGAACCTTACTCAGTATAAACACTACCTGTCTCGGAACAAAGTATAAGGTCCATCAGTAAGATTCGAGATGAGTTTGATGTAAGGAGATATAACAATGGTTGCACTGGAACACAGCGGTGCTATACTTGTTTTATAGGAGGAGCACAGTATGGAAAGCGAAATGTATGCGATTGCGATGCTTGTAGGTGGCCTCTGTGGCTTCCTGTACTGGTGGATTGCGGAGTGAGGTAAGGGCGCAATGCCCTTTGCGTAAGTACCTCGGAACTGTCCGCAGTAGGACATGAACATTTCCGAGATGTAAGATTACCTCGCAAATAAGTTCTTTTGTTTAAGAACTAATAATGTAATGCGAGGTAATCTTACATCTCGGAACCTTGTAACCTTACCTACGGAAACACGAGGCAACACTGCACAAGCAAGATGTAACAGTTTGTAAGATTGCTTGTGTTACAGTGGAACTGTGCTATTATGTATGTACTGCAATAACGCAGTGCAACGCAACAAGTACGCACTATGCAAAAACTTTCCGTATCCCTAGCGCAACAAGCCCTCCTGTTGCACGCAAACAACAACAGCATTACTGTTGCAGATGTGCAACAGTTGCTGCAAAACGTGAGTGTCACATTTGCACAACTGTTGTATGTAACCAACGTGCAGCTTGCAGCAGCACACAAGCAGCAAAACATACAAAAAGTTACGTCTGCTAACGTATTGCTTGCTAACAACATCAACGCGCAAACTGCATTGTATGCGCGTGCAGTACGTAAAAGCGCAGCGTCGTATGCAAACAACGACGCACAAGATGTTGCAAACTTTACTGCAAGCAGCAACTATTTTGAGCACACTGCAACGCATTGCATTGTTGTGCATAAGCAACACGCAGACAAGTTTTACTTGTATGCAATTTACAACAGTGCAGCAAGTGCTTACATGCACAATAATGCTGTTGTAAGTAAGCAACACGTAGCGCAATACTGCACTCCTAGTGCAGCAAAGCAACTGTTGCAAGAGGACAACACTGTGCATAACAAAACACATAACATAACACATAACGTCCAAGTACGCACCATTGCACTAAGTAACATTGTGCAAATACGCGCACGCAAAACATTTATCATTGTGTAGCAACTACACAACAAAGAGTGCAACAGTTTGTTGCACTTTTTTACATTTGCACTGCCTCGGCAAGCACAAAATACAATACAACACTTTTCCGAGGCGTTGTAATAATTTGTAAAATTTCTTGCAAAAATCCCAGTCAGCAGGTATAATAATGAGAGCGGCACTCTCGGAAGAGACGCGGCAAGCCGCTCCTAGAATTTCTACCAAAACTATATAGGGCCTCTCTTCTAAATTCCTAATATAGATCTCTCTTTCCCTATTATGGTTCTGAGAATCGGTCTCTGGTCTCGAACTCTAAAAACTTGCTCTCCACATTGACAATACTATATACTTAACTGTATATGCAATTCTCAGATTCATTCATACCCGGACTCCATTTGGTTTACATTCCTATGTTTCCAATTCGTGGTCTAGCCATAAGTAAGGATTCAGCCGACCAATATTATAATAACATGAAAGCATGGTTACAGGAGCGACTAACTGTACATAAAGATTATGAGTGGGATCGTATTAAATATACCATCTTCCATAAGGCTGGTTCATCTAATTATCCTACCGGTATTTCCTTTACTAATCGCGATGATGCTCTTGCCTTCAAACTTGCCTTCGGTCTATGATATACATTGCATTCGGTGAACCTAAAGATCATGAACATCATAGTATTTCAGCTGAATTAATAACAAGCATTCATTTATGGCTTATAGAACACTTTACACTTGATGTTGATTATGAATGGGAATTTGCTGTAGATGGTAAATCTTTGAGTGAAAATTTATATGTAAAAGGTATAATCTTTTACAAGGAAGAAGATGCTACACTTTTTAAACTTGCCTTTGGATTATAAACTATGATTACCATTCAACAACAATATAAACAATTTGTATCACTTCAATCTTTACATCTTCGTGGTCATGATCAATTTAATACTATTATGGGTGATATAAATATTTGGGTACATCATAACTTACAACATTTGGTAGATTATGAATGGTCTCTTGGTTCATTCACACGTATAGATAAATCTGGTACACATGAATATCCTAATGGTTTATGGTTTTATAAGGAAGAAGATTTAACTGCATTCAAACTAAAGTTTAGAATATGAATCATGTAATACTTAATGGTGACACTGACTTAAGAATTATCAATAATTATATAAATTGGTTGGTTGTTAATGTTGGGGAGAATAGTGGGAGACTTTGGGAAATTCAATTCAAAGCAGATGATTGGAGTGTACCAATTTATGTTGTTGGCTTTCGACATTCTGTAGATGCTACTGCATTCAAACTAAAGTTTTCATTGTAAAGTAATTCACTTGTAGTGTTTATGTATGATCGCAGTTAGAATTACCCGAATGATTCCTTTTCGTGTAGAGGATGCGATGAATGAATGGTTGCTTACACTTCCATATACTAAACGTAACAAATGGGCATTTCGTATTAGAAACACTTGTAGCTCTAAATATAAAAGGCAACTTTCGTGTGTTGTATTTGTTAGGCGGGAAGATGCTATAGCATTTAAACTAAAGTTTGGACTATAAATATCTATATGATCCACACTGTATTTCTTAATGATAATCTTACTTGGTTAGATACCATTAGTTATAGAGAGTGGTTGCGTGAGAATGTTGGGATTGATGTTGGTAGGTATAGGGATTGGGAAATGGGTACTTTACCGGGTGATGCTCCGCGGTACTTTGTGAATTTCCAAAATGCTGAAGATGCTACTGCTTTTAAGTTAAAGTTTTCGATATGAGTAAACGTAGACTTATGAATATTGATGTTGCTACCTTGTGTGGACTTACACATAGTTTAAACATTACTAATACTACTGGATTTAGAAATTTTACTACTGATGTATCTCGGATGATGTTTTATTTTGAAATGCATAAATGGTGTATGGAAAACATTGGTGAGGAGAATTTCCAACTTACTTCTGAATATACTAGTCCGGGGCTTCCGGCTGATTGGTATATACATACTGCTACAGAGGAAGATTTAACTGTGTTTAAGTTGAAGTATGTAAAGTATTATGGATAGGATTATGGTTGATCTTATTAATGATGAGGGAATGAGTTTAACTGAATTTCAAACTCTAAGCACTGTAATGTACGCCTGGTTGGAAGAGAGAAATATTATTTATAGTCCTATCTTTGCTGCGTCTTGGCATAACTTACCAATTTCGATTTACATTTATAATGAGGAAGATGCAGTAATGTTTAAATTAACTTTTGGTTTATGATTGAAATACAACTTTCTTATGAACATCTAGGTCATATACAATATTATCTTAAGATGAATGACATTGTGTGTTGGTTGATTGATAACAAAATTGAGTTTGAAGTGATTTCTAAGTTCCAAACTAGTGACTTACCTACTGGTGTGCTAGTGCATAATGATGAAGATGCTACCGCAGTAAAATTAAAGTTTAATGTATGATTAGAATTAATGTTGATGAACCGATAAGTCCTATTGAACAGGCTTATTATAATGATAAGCAGGATATCTGGTCGTTTGAGAAATGGTTGGCACAGTTTGGTGTTACTTTGTATCGAGAATCGAATGGTGTAGAATTGTTTCTTGTATTTAAAGATCCGGCTGATGAAACTGCATTTAGATTAAAGTATAAAGTATGATAAAATATAATAAAATGCATTTGGCTAGTTTCGAAATGTATTATTATTACAATGTTGATAGTGATTCGATACTAATGTCGGATTGGTTGGCACAGCAAGGTGCAAAATATGCTTGGCAGAATGATGTGTCTGATTGGGATCATAATGTTTTAATTTTTGAAAATCCCGAGGATGAAGTTATATTTAGATTGAAATGGAATTTATGATTAAATATAAACGTGGTTCTTTAACTAGTTTCGAAAAATATTATTATACAGAAGTGCCAGGATTTGCTACGTTTGCGGAATGGTTATGGACGGAATATGAAGCTGTATTAGATATTAAGAATGATTTTACACTGTTTGCTACCAATGTAATATCGTTTACTAATCCTGAAGATGAAGTTGTTTTTAGACTACGTTGGGAAATTTTATGATTTTTATTCCACTTTTGAAGAAAACCCATCAACAAGTCTGGGATATGGAAGATTGGTGTGATATACATATTGGACAGGAAGATCCGACTACTTGGTTTAGAGCTAGACCTAGTATAGGATCTCTTGATGGTAAATTGTCACTTAGAGAAGAAAAATTTATCGCTTATAACCAATCGATAGTTATAGCTGACCATGATATGGCTATAATGTTTAAACTTAAGTTTGGATTATAAATATGAATGAGAATTTAAAGTTTTGTGTTCCGTTTCCTAACTTTTATATGAAGGGAATATTATACCATCATAAATTGTTTGGAGAGTTTAGAGAATGGTTAGAAACTAATATTGGTAAGCAGGATGAAAGCTGGAAATATCTTCCAGGTGATATACATGCGTATGGAATATGTTTT
>Ga0315912_10002435_pt1 | contig 19843 bp, 18 predicted proteins | sample VfabasoilMG_FD_204469 | JGI IMG/M metagenome (GOLD analysis project Ga0315912, IMG submission 204469) | Garden soil microbial communities collected in Santa Monica, California, United States - V. faba soil | ecosystem: Environmental > Terrestrial > Soil > Garden | place: USA: California...
AGCACCTCTCGCCCTGCGACCTGCTGATCGTGGAAGGCTACAAGTTCGCGCCCATCCCCAAGCTCGAGGTCTGGCGGGCGCAGACGGGCGAGGGGCTGCTGCACCCGAATGATCCGCACATTGTCGCCATCGCGACCGATACCCCGGTCGAGACCAAGTTGCCGCAGCTCGACCTGAATGCGCACGAGGCCATCGGCGCTTTCATCCTCGGCCACCTGAAGCTCAAATGAATTCCGGACTGCTTTCGGTAGACGAAGCGCTCGAGCAGCTGCTCGCCGCCGCCAAACCGGTCGCGGATATCGAGGAGGTGCCGGCGCTCGAGGCCTCCGGCCGGATCCTCGCGCGGGCGCAGCGGTCCACCATGGACGTGCCGCCGATGGACAACAGCGCCATGGATGGCTATGCCGTCCGGGTTTCCGATGGGCCGAAATTGAAAATCGCCCAGAAGATCATGGCGGGTTCGGTGGGCAAGTCCCTTGAACCGGGTACTGCGGCAAGAATTTTCACGGGGGCACCGATTCCGCCCGGTGCGGACGCAGTCGTAATGCAGGAACACTGCTCTGTCAGCGGTTCTGAACTGAACATCAACAGACAAACAAAAAAAGACGACTGGATTCGTCGAGCCGCAAGCGACATCCGCAAGGGCAGTGAAATCCTGCCTGCCGGCAAGCGCCTGCTGCCGCAGGACACCGGCCTCGCCGCGTCGGTGGGATTGGGGAAGTTGCCGGTGTACCGCAAGGTTCGGCTGGGCCTGTTCTTCACCGGCGACGAGCTGGTCATGCCCGGCGAAGCGCTGGCGCCCGGGCGCATCTACAACTCGAACCGCTTCACGCTGCGCGGTCTTGCGGAGCGGTTCGGCTGCGAGCTGCGCGACTACGGCATCGTGCCCGACAGCCTGGAAGCGACGCGGCAGGTGCTGCGCAAGGCGGCGGGAGAGTGCGACCTGGTGGTGACGTCGGGAGGTGTCTCCGTGGGCGACGCGGACTTCGTCAAGCCGGCGGTGGAAGCCGAAGGCAAGCTGCTGATGTGGAAGATCGCGATGAAGCCGGGCCGGCCCCTGGCCTTCGGCAGCATCCAGGCATCGTTTTTCATCGGGCTGCCGGGAAATCCCGTCTCCAGCTTCGTGACCTTCCTGATTTTCGTGCGGCCGTTCCTCCTGAAAACCCAGGGCCTGTCGGCAACCGAGCCCAAGTTCATGATGGCGCGGGCCGACTTCGACTGGCCCGAGCCCGATGCCCGGCGCGAGTTCCTGCGCGTAAGATGGAACGCGCAGGGCGGGCTCGACCTCTACCCGACGCAGGATTCCGCGGTGCTGACGTCGACCGCCTGGGCCGACGGCCTGCTGGACAATCCGGCGGGCAAGGCGATCCGCAAGGGCGACAGCGTGCGCTACCTGCCTTACTCGGAGCTCTATCAGTGAAAGTGAGGGTGCTTTTCTTTGCGTCGCTGCGCGAGCAGTTGGGCCGCTCGCAGGAAGATGTGGAGCTTGCCGCGGGCATGGATTCCGTGGAAAAGCTCAGGAAGCACCTGCTCGCGCGCGGCGGTGCCTTCGAAAAGGCCTTTGCCACGAAGGCGCTGGTGCGCTGTGCTGTGAACCAGGAAATGGTGCAGGACGGCGCGCCGATCAAGGCTGGCGATGAAGTGGCGTTCTTTCCTCCGGTGACCGGCGGATGAAGATTGCGGTGCAACGGGAAGACTTCGACCTTTCCCGCGAAGTAAGGGCTTTTTCGGCCGACAAGAGCATTGGCGCGATCGCCAGCTTTGTCGGCGTGGTGCGCGAAGTAGCCATGACGCTGGAGCATTACCCCGGCATGACGGAAAACGCGCTGAAGAAAATCGTCGAGGAAGCCGGCACGCGATGGAAGGTGCAGGATTGCACCGTGATCCATCGTGTTGGCGACCTGAAGCCCGGCGACCAGATCGTCATGGTGGCGGTGGCGAGCGCGCATCGCGGTGAAGCGTTCGCCGCGTGCGAGTTCATCATGGATTACCTGAAGACCCGCGCGCCGTTCTGGAAGAAAGAGGCTGCGGGCTGGGTCGAGGCGCGCGCCTCGGATGACAGGGCGGCGGAGCGATGGAAATGAACTACGCGGCGTTCGCTGCCGTGGGCGCCGGAGCGGCGATCGGCGCGTGGGCGCGCTGGGGGCTCGGCGTGTGGCTCAATCCGGCCGTGCCGGCGCTGCCGCTCGGCACGCTCGCTGCGAATGTCGGTGGCGGCTATCTGGTTGGGCTGGGGGTAGCCTACTTTGGCGCGAATTCCTCCCTTGCCCCGGAATGGCGCCTTGCCTGCATTACCGGGTTCCTCGGGGCGCTGACGACATTTTCGACTTTCTCGGCCGAAGCGGTGCAGCTCCTGCAGGCAGCGCGCTACGGCGCGGCGGTGCTGCACTCGGCATTCCACCTGCTGGGCTCGATCCTCGCCACCGTCCTTGGCTTCGCCACCTACCGCGCGCTGGGCTGAAGACGGATGACCCGCGAAACCTCGCAGTGGGGCCCGCACCCCTGGCACGGTCTCGAGGCCGATCACGCGTGCCGAGATCATCGTGCCGGCGCGCGCGGCGACGCCGGACTATGCGACCTTCACCGGCTGAAGAGCCAGAACCTTTCCTTGTCGTCCCCGGGGCGCGTGCCGCGCCACAGCAGCGTCCGTCCCTCTGCAAGCGGCGGCTTGTCGCTGCTCGTGGTCAGGAGCAGGAGCGGGCAGTCCTTCGTTTCCGCCGACTTGAGGATCCCGGCAAAGTAGTGGAACACCGCGCGCTGCGGCTCGGACAAGGCGGGCGCCGTGATGCAGGTGCCGGCCGGCCGGTGGCGCTGCATGTCGGCAATCACGCCACGGTAGGTCTTCACGTAGTCGATGGCCGGCAGCCATAGCGTCATTGCGAGGCCCCAGACCAGCGTCATGCCGGCGGCCCAGCGCACCGCGAGATCACCCGATCGGACGAAATAGATCCAGCCCGCCGTGATTGCTATGGCCGCGACGAGCAGGGCCGGGACGACCTCGGGGGCGAATCCTGGAAAGTGGCGGGTGCTCCATCCGGCGAGCAGGGCGATCCACAGGGCCCACAGGGCAAGCGCGAGAGCCGCGCTACCCCAGATAGCTGCCTTGTCGAGCGGCGTCTTGATCCATGCCGGCAATTCGTCGAGGCCCGCCGCCGCGAGCACGCACAGGGGCAGCAGCATCGGCAGCGCGTAGATCTGGCGCGCGAGGGAAGAGGCGCTCAGCACCACAAACATCACGACGAAGGCCACCAGTGGAAGTTGCAGCTCGGCCTTTTCCCGTATTTGATTTTTTTCCTTCCATACGGTCCACGCTGCGATGGGCAACGCTGGAAACGCGAACCATGGCAGCGCCTTCACGTAGTGCCAGTGGTCGGGCACGCCGCCGATCTTGTGTTCGCCGGTGAAGCGGCCGAGGTTCTGCACCCAGAGCCATTCGTGGAACAGCTCGGGCGACTGGCGCCACAGCAGCCACGGCCAGGCGAGCGCCCAGGGCGCGAACGCGAGCAGGCCCCAGAACCAGCTCCTCAGGAAGGCCGCATTTCTCCAGGCTGGAAACGCGAGCAGCGCAAGGGCGATCAGGGCGAGCAAGCCCGGGCCCAGCAGGCCTTTCGAAAGGAAGGCGATTCCCGCGCCGGTGCCGGTGAGAATTCCGCCGAGCAGGGATCGCGTGCGCGATATCGAGAATCCATAGAGGGCCAGGGCGATGCCGGCAACCAGGGCGTTATCCGTGATCAGCAGGTGGGCATGGTGCACGTAGCCGAAGCAGGCGATCAGCAGCAGTGCGGCGTACAGCGATCGCGCGGTCTTCGCCACGCAGTACAAGGTGATGTACACGTAGAACGCGCTCGCGAGCCGGGCCGCATCGTGCACCGGCAGGGCCCAGCCGAAAAGCTTCGCGAAGAGGGCCGCCGTGATGAAAAACAGCGGTGGCTTCTCCATGAAGGGCTCGCCGGCGAGGGTAGGCACCACCCAGTCCCCGGTCTGCAGGATGTGGAAGACGAGGCCGAAGGTATAGGCCTCGTCGGGCTTCCAGGGGTCGTGCCCGAACAGGCCCGGGAGCACCCACGCGAGGATCAGCGCGAGCAGCCAGGTGCGGCTTGAAACCGGGTGGGGAGGCCCCATCTAAAATCCTACCTTATGCGTTTCGACAAATTTACGACCAAGCTGCAGGAGGCGCTAGCCGAGGCGCAAAGCGCCGCGCTCGGCCAGGACCACCAGTACATCGAACCGCAGCACCTGCTGCTCGCCCTGCTCAACCAGGAGGGCGGCGGTGTCGCGGCCCTCGTCAGCAAGGCCGGTGGAAACCCGAATCTCCTGCGCAAGAGTCTAGCCGATGCCGTTGCGCGCCTGCCGAAGGTCGAAGGCACGCCGGGCGAGGTTCATCTCTCTCGCGAGCTGACGCAGCTCCTGAACGTCGCCGACAAGGAAGCGCAAAAGCGCGGCGACCAGTACATCGCCTCCGAGCTCTTTCTGCTCGCCGCGGTGAAGCATCTCGGGGTATCGAAAGCCGCGTTGGAAAAGGCGATCGGCGAGGTGCGAGGCGGCGAGAACGTCACCGGCCAGGCGGACGAATCGCAGCGGCAGGCCCTCGCCAAATTCACGTTGGATCTGACGGAGAGAGCAAGGCTGGGAAAGCTCGACCCGGTGATCGGCCGCGACGATGAAATCCGCCGCTGCATCCAGATCCTGCAGCGCCGGACCAAGAACAACCCGGTGTTGATCGGCGAGCCCGGCGTGGGCAAGACCGCCATCGTCGAGGGCCTCGCGCAGCGCATCGTCAATGACGAAGTCCCCGAGAGCCTGAAGGGCAAGCGCCTGCTGGTGCTCGACATGGCTTCGCTGCTCGCCGGCGCGAAGTACCGCGGCGAATTCGAGGAGCGCCTGAAGTCGGTGCTCAAGGAACTGGCGAAGGACGAAGGCAGCACCATCATCTTCATCGACGAGCTGCACACCATGGTGGGTGCCGGCAAGGCCGAAGGCGCAATCGACGCTGGCAACATGCTCAAGCCGGCGCTGGCGCGCGGCGAGCTGCATTGCATCGGCGCCACCACGCTCAACGAATACCGCAAATACGTCGAGAAGGACGCGGCGCTCGAGCGCCGTTTCCAGAAGGTGCTGGTCGGCGAGCCGACGGTGGAGGCGACCATCGCGATCCTGCGCGGCCTGCAGGAGCGCTACGAAGTGCACCACGGCGTCGAGATTACGGATCCGGCGATCGTCGCCGCGGCGGAACTCAGCCAGCGCTACATCACCGACCGCTTCCTGCCGGACAAGGCGATCGACCTGATCGACGAGGCCGCGGCGCGCGTCAAGATGGAAATCGACTCCAAGCCCGAGTCGATGGACCGCCTGGACCGCCGCCTGATCCAGTTGCGGATCGAGCGTGAAGCCGTGCGCAAGGAAAAGGACGAGTCTTCCCTGAAGCGCTTTGCCCTGATCGAGAAGGAAATCAAGCAGCTCGAGAAGGAATATTCCGACCTCGAGGAGATATGGAAGGCGGAGAAGGCCCAGGTGCAGGGCAGCCAGCACATCAAGGAGGAAATCGAGAAGATCCGCCAGCAGATCGTCGACCTGCAGCGAAAGGGGCAGTACGACAAGCTCGCCGAGTTGCAATACGGCAGGCTTCCCCATTTGGAAGGCCAGCTCAGGAATTCCGACAAGCCGCTAAAGGCGAAATTGCTGCGCACGCAGGTCGGCGCGGAAGAGATCGCCGAGGTGGTGTCGCGCGCCACGGGCATCCCGGTGTCGAAGATGATGCAGGGCGAGCGCGACAAGCTGGTGCAGATGGAAGGCAAGCTGCACGAGCGCGTCGTCGGCCAGGACGAGGCGGTGCGCCTGGTGTCGGACGCGATCCGGCGCTCGAGGTCGGGACTTTCGGATCCCAACCGCCCCTACGGCAGTTTCCTGTTCCTCGGGCCCACCGGGGTCGGCAAGACCGAGCTATGCAAGGCGCTTGCCGGATTCCTGTTTGATTCCGAAGAGCACCTGATCCGCATCGACATGTCCGAGTACATGGAAAAGCACGCCGTGTCGCGCCTGATCGGCGCGCCGCCGGGCTATGTCGGCTACGACGAGGGCGGCCAGCTCACCGAGCAGGTGCGCCGCAAGCCCTATTCGGTGATCCTGTTCGACGAAATCGAGAAGGCGCACCCGGATGTGTTCAATGCGCTGCTGCAGGTCCTGGACGACGGGCGACTGACCGACGGCCAGGGGCGCACCGTGGATTTCAAGAACACGGTGATCGTCATGACCTCCAACCTCGGCTCGCAGATGATCCAGGGCATGGCGGGCAGCGACTATCAGGTCGTGAAGCTCGCGGTGATGGGCGAGGTCAAAACCCATTTCCGGCCGGAGTTCGTCAACCGGATCGACGAGGTCGTCGTGTTCCACGGCCTGGGCGAGGACCACATCAAGTCGATCGCGCGGATTCAACTGAGAATTCTTCAACATAGACTTTCCAGAATGGAATACGGGCTGGAATTCTCAGATGCGGTCCTGGCGGAACTCGCCAAGACCGGCTTCGACCCGGTCTACGGCGCGCGTCCGCTCAAGCGCGCAATCCAGGCGGAGATCGAGAACCCGCTGGCGAAGGCGATTCTGGAAGGGCGCTTTGCGCCCAAGGACACGATCCGCGCGGACTACCGCGGCGGCAGGATGACTTTCGAGAAGTCGCCGGCCAAGGCAGCCGCATAGCCGGGAGTCGCTTCGGCACGGATGCGGCGGCTGGCCTGCTGCAGTTCTTCCCACAGGCCGTCGGTGTCCTTGCGGAAAATCATTTCCAGGTCCACGTTGGTGACCGACCACAGGCCACGGTCGATCTCGTTTTTCAATTCGCCGGCGCGCCAGCCGACATAGCCGACGAAATAGCGCGCGTCGTTCGGCGTGGCTTCGATCACGTGGTCGATGATATTGGCGCGGAACGCGAGATACAGGTTCTTCATCAGTAGCACCGAGCCCTGGCCCGGGGTGTTGTCGGCCTTGACCAGCGCGACCAGGGCGCCGCGCGAAAACGGCCCGCCGTAATACACGGGATCGATCACCTTCTTGGAAGGTTCGTGCTCCGGGAACAGGCTGCCCAGCGAGCGCCGCGTCGGGCGGTTGAGGATCACGCCGACATGCCCGCCATTGGGCGCGGGCGCGGCGATCAGGACGGTCTGGCGGTACTCGAGGTCACGAAAGGCCGGGTGCGCCACCAGCACCAGGGCGTCGTCCTGCGCCTGGGCGCTCGCCGCCCCCCCCAGCAATAGCAGCGCAATGGCGAAAAAGCTGCGGAGCCCCTGCTTCATACGTAAAAGTATACCCGGGCTCCAAGCGCCGTACATGCGGTGTTTTTCCACGCTGTGCTTTCTCCAGGAGCTCGCGCCACAGGCCTTCCGTATTCTTGCGGAAGACCACTTCCTCGGTTGCCGGCAGCACATACCAGCCGTCGCGTTCCAGCTCGCTTTCCAGCTGGCGCGGCGCCCAGCCGGAAAAACCGGTGTAGAGGCGATAGGTCGCGCCGGCACCGGCCAGCAGCGGCGCGATGTTGTCCGGGTGCATGCTGAGGTAGATATCCTTGAGCAGCGGAAACGCCGCCGAGCCGGGCAGCGTGGCGGAGCGAAATAGAACGACGGTGACCTGCGGCATCACGGGGCCGCCAAGATAAACCGGCTCGCCGGTCTTCTCGTGCTTGTCGGCGCCGGGACGGTTGAGAATCACGCCGACCGTGCTGAAATCGGCGGTCTGCGTGACCAGCACCACGGTCTCGCGAAAATTCGGATCCAGCAGGGCGGGCTTGGCGATCAGCAGGATGGCGTTCGGCGGCCCGTCCTGCTGGGCTGCCGCGGTGCCCGCGAGCAGCAAGAGCAGGCCGGCGAACCAGGGCCTCATGCGGCGCTCCTAGAAATCGGCGGCCAGCCCAAGCGACCATCCCCTGACGTGCTCCCCCAGCTGGTAGCGGGCCATCAGCCGTATGCGCTCCACGGTGTGTTGCGCGATCGACTGGAGTTCGAGGCCGGTGCCGAAGGAACTCAGGTAGTTGAAGCCGAGGACGCCGTCCAGGTCGCCGAGGAAGGTGGTGTGGGCGAATTCGAGCACATAGCGCAGCGGCCGCTGGAACATCGTGGTCCCCGTCGGCGCGCGCCAGCGCGACCAGAGGCTCAGGCTTTGCGCGAGGGCCTGACCCTGCACGACCGTGGAGCTGCCGCCGAAACTATGCATGTAGATGTGGGAGTACCGCAGCTCGACGTCGATGTCGTTCTCGGGCCGGTAGCGCTCGTAGTCGAGCATCAGCGAACCACCGACGCCGTACGCGTTGAGCTGGCCATTGTGCAGAAAGGCGAATTCCGCGCCCGTTCCGGACTGGCCGGATGCAGTGACGTTGCTCTCGACATGGCCGTAGGAAAGATTGAAGACCGGGCGCAGCACCAGGTCCTTCGCCACCGGGAAGCCCCAGCCGATTCCGCCGCTGATCGAGTACGCATCCCAGTGCGATGCGACCGTCCCCTGGGTTACCCCGTCGCTCGCGACAAAGGTCGGGTCGTACCGGGCGTAGCCCAGGTTTCCCTCGAGGTAGAGCGGCGAATCCTTTTTCACCGTGAATCCACCGCCGGCGGTGCTCATGGAGAAGTCCGGATTTCCCGTCGCACCGTTGGAGATCGAGAGCGCGCCCGTCGTGACGTCCGGCGTCAGCATGTAGCCCATCAGCGCGAGCACGCCGTTGGCGCGCTTTTGCACATCCCCTTCGACCAGCTCCCTGGTTTGGCCGAGCGCCAGTGCCGGCACCAGCGCCAGCGCGGCGACCAGGGAATGGGAAAGCCGCATGCTCCGCGCTAGCTGAACGCCTGGATCCCGGTGATCGCGCGGCCGAGGATCAGCGCGTGGACGTCGTGCGTGCCCTCGTAGGTGTTGACCACCTCGAGATTCACCAGGTGGCGCGCGACGCCGAACTCGTCCGAGATGCCGTTGCCGCCCATCATGTCGCGCGCCATGCGCGCGATGTCGAGCGACTTGCCGCAGGAATTGCGCTTCAGGATCGAAGTGATCTCGACCGAGGCGCTGCCCTCGTCCTTCATGCGGCCGAGGCGCAGGCAACCTTGCAGTCCCAGCGTGATTTCCGTCTGCATGTCGGCGAGCTTCTTCTGGATCAGCTGGTTGGCGGCGAGCGGCCGCCCGAACTGCTTGCGGTCCAGGACATAGGTCCTGGCGCGGAAAAAACAGTCTTCCGCGGCGCCGAGCGCCCCCCAGGCGATGCCGTAGCGGGCCGAATTCAGGCAGGTGAACGGGCCCTTCAGGCCGCGCACCTCGGGAAACGCGTTTTCCTCCGGGCAGAAGACGTTGTCCATCACGACCTCCCCGGTGATCGAGGCGCGCAGGCCGACCTTGCCGTGGATGGCGGGCGCGGATAGATGCTTGAAAGATTTCTCCAAAACGAATCCTCGTATTGCGCCTTCATCGTCCTTCGCCCAGACCACGAACACATCGGCGATGGGCGAGTTGGAGATCCACATCTTGGTGCCGGTGAGGCTGTAGCCGCCCTTCACCTTCTTCGCGCGCGTCGCCATCGAGGCGGGGTCCGAGCCGTGGTTCGGTTCGGTCAGGCCGAAGCAGCCGATCCATTCGCCGGTGGCAAGCTTGGGAAGGAATTTCCTTTTCGTCGCCTCATTGCCGAATTCGAAGATCGGCACCATGACGAGCGAGGACTGCACGCTCATCATCGAGCGGTAGCCCGAATCCACGCGCTCGACTTCGCGCGCGATCAGGCCGTAGGACACGTAGTTCAGGCCGGGTCCGCCGAATTGCTCCGGGATCGTGGGGCCGAGCAGGCCCAGCTCGCCCATCTCGCGGAAGATCTTCGGATCCGTCTTCTCGTGGCGGAACGCTTCCAGCACGCGCGGCGCCAGCTTGTCCTGGCAATAGGCACGCGCTGCGTCGCGCACCATGCGTTCGTCCTCCGACAGCTGCTGGTCGAGGAGGAGGGGATCCTCCCAGGAAAACTTGGCCTTGATCTTTTCGCGCTTCATTGGACTCTTTCGAGGATCACGGCGAGGCCCTGGCCCACGCCGATGCACAGCGACACCGCGGCGTACTTGCCGCCCGACTGCTGCAGTTCCCGCGCCACGGTCAGCGCAAGGCGCGCGCCCGAGGCGCCGAGCGGGTGGCCGATGGCGATCGCGCCGCCGTTCGGGTTGACGCGCGGGTCCTTGAAGTCCACGTCCATCAGCTTGAGGCAGCCGAGCACCTGGCTGGCGAAGGCCTCGTTGATCTCGATGACGTCCATGTCCTTCAGCTTCAGTCCCGCACGCTCTAGCGCGCGCGGAATCGCGTAGGCGGGCCCGACGCCCATGATGCGCGGGTCGACGCCGGCGCTCGCGGCGGCGCGTACCCTGGCAATGGGCTTCTTGCCGCGTTGCTCGCCCCACTTGCGGCTGCCGACAACCAGCGCGGCCGCGCCGTCATTGACGCCCGAGGCGTTGCCCGCCGTCACCACGCCGCCGTCGAAGAGCGGCTTGAGTTTCGCCAGCGATTCCATGGAGCTGTCGCGGCGGGGATGCTCGTCCGAACCGAAGACTTCGCCCGGCGCGTCCTTCTTCCTCGTCGGGAGCGTCACGGGGAGAATTTCCCCTTTGAAAAAGCCCTCCTTTTCGGCGGTCGCGTACTTCTGCTGCGAGGCGAGCGCGAATTCATCGGCCTGGGCACGGCTGATAGCGAAGTCCTTCGCCACGTTGTCGCCGGTTTCAGGCATCGAATGGTTGCCGAACTGCCTGGTGAACTTCGCGTTCGGGAAGCGGGCGCCGATGGTGGTGTCGTACATCTTCACGTCGCGGCTGAACGGCGAATCCGCCTTGGCGATGGCGTAGGGCGCGCGGCTCATGCTCTCCACGCCGCCCGCGATGTACAGCTCGCCTTCGCCGCAGGTGACGGCGCGCGCCGCATCCACCACGGCCTGCAAGCCGCTGGCGCACAGGCGGTTGACGGTAACCCCCGGGGTCGTCGACGGCAGGCCGCCCAGCAGCGCGGCGAAGCGCGCCACGTTGCGGCTGTCCTCGCCCGACTGGTTGACGCAGCCGAGCACCACGTCGGCGATTTCGGCGGCGTCAAGCTTGTTGCGCGCCACCACCTCGCGGATCACTTCGCCGGCGAGGTCGTCGGGACGCAGCGGCGCGAGCTTTCCGGCGTGCCGGCCGATCGGCGTGCGCAGTCCGTCGTAGATGTAGGCTTCGAGCATGGTTCATTCCATCCCTGTTATTCCGGTGTCAGCAACGAAACTCCGAGTTGTGCGCGCCGGCGCAGCCAGGGGCTCGGCCGGTAGCGCGGTTCCTGGTAGAGATCGTACATGCCCTGCAGGACCGCGAGGATGTTCCGCGGCTGCAGGGCGTCGCCCATCGCGAGCGGGCCCTTCGGGTAGCCCAGCCCGAGCATCACCGCGCGGTCAAGGTCTTCGGGCGAAGCGATGCGCAGCTGCGCAATGTCGCAGGCCACATTCACGATATGCGCCACCACGCGCTGCGCGACGAACCCCGGCGAGTCGTTGATCACCGAGACCGGATTACCGTCGGCGGCGAGCAGGGTGTAGGCCGCATCGCGCACCTCCGGGCGGGTGACCGGCGTGACCATCAGCGTGCGCCGCTTCGAGAAACCAAACAGCGGGTCCACCGCGACGGTGCGCGTCGGGTCGAGGCCGAGTTCGAGCGCCGTGGCGGTCGCGTCCCTGCCAAGCGGGGCGACAAGGCAGACCGCGGCATCCTTGCCTTTCGAACCGGAGATGATCTTGTGGAGTTCGGGGACGGCCCAGACGGAATCCGGTTTTTTCCCCGAATAGCTTTTCTCCGGCACCGGTTCGGCGGCTCCATCCTTGCCGTAGGTGTACCAGCCGCGTCCGGTCTTGCGTCCCAGCAGGCCCGCGGCGACGCGCGGTTCGGCGAGAAACGAAGGGCGGTACTTCTCCTCCTCGAAATACTGCTGGTACATGGACTTCATCACGGCGTGGGCCACGTCGAGGCCCACCAGGTCCATCAGGCCGAAGGGCCCGAGGCGAAATCCGGCCGCTTCGACCAGGATCCGATCGATGGTGGCGAAGTCGGCGACGCCTTCCTGCAGCACGCGCAGCGATTCGGGGACGTACGCACGCCCGGCATGATTGACGACGAACCCGGGCGTGTCCTTGCAACGCACCGGCGTGTGGCCAAAGCGCGTCGCCAGGGCCACCAGCGCATCCCCGACCCAGGGCTCGGTGAGCACGCCGTCCACGACCTCGACGATCTTCATCACCGGCACCGGATTGAAGAAGTGGTAGCCGGCGACGCGCTGCGGCCGCTTGCAGGATGCCGCCATGGCGGTGACCGAAAGCGAGGAAGTGTTGGAAGCGAGAATGGTTTTTTCGGAAACGATGCCTTCCAGGGAGGAGAAGAGGCGCTGCTTCGCGCCAAGTTCCTCGATGATCGCCTCGACAACGACATCGCAGGCCGAGAATGCCTCCAGGGCGGGCGCGATTTCGATGCGCGCGAGGATCGCCTGCACCTCCGGGGTGCCGAGCCGCCCCTTTTCGGCCAGCCGCGCGAGCGCCTGGGCGATCGAGTCCTTCGCTTTTTGCGCGGCACCGGGCTGGGCGTCGAAAAGCAAGGTGCGCGCGCCGCACTGGGCGAGCACCTGGGCGATGCCGCGGCCCATCGTGCCGGCGCCGGCGACGCCGGCGACGAAATCGCTTCGGGAAACGTCGAGCATGGGGAGCCGTTATTCTAGCGGCGCGGCTATAATCCCCGACGACCCTATAAGGAGGAGTTGCATGAAGAGGCTTATAGCGGTTTGGACTCTTGCCTTCGCGGCGAGCGCGTTCGGGCAGGCCGGATCAACAGCCGGCTATCCGTCCAAGCCCATCACCCTGATCTGCCCCTGGTCCGCGGGCGGCGGCACCGACCTGCACCTGCGCAAGCTTGCCGAACTTGCGTCGAAGCACCTCGGCCAGCCGGTGGTCGTCGAGAACCGCCCCGGCGGCAGCGGCATGAATGGCCCGGCCACCATGTCGAAGACCGCGCGGCCCGACGGCTACGTGATCTCGCAGCTAGCCATCACCGCTTTCCGCATGCCGCACATGCAGAAAGTCGACTGGGACCCGCTGGGTGATTTCAGCTACATCGTGGGCCTCGCGGGCTACACGTTCGGCGTGGTCGTCAAGGCCGACTCCCCGATCCAGAGCTTTCGCGAGCTGATCGACTATGCGCGCGCGAATCCCGGCAAGTTTTCCTACGCCACCCCAGGCATCGGCACCTCCCTGCATCTCGCGATGGAGGAAATCGGTGTCAAGGCGGGCGTGACCTTTCTTCACGTGCCATTCAAGGGCCAGGCCGATGGCGCCGCGGCACTGATGGGCGGCCACGTGATGGCACAGGTCGATTCCACCGGCTGGGCACGCCAGGTGGACGCCGGCACTTTCCGGCTGCTCGCCACGCTGGGCGACCGGCGCACGCGCTGGAATGCGCCCACCGTCACGGAACTCGGCATCGACACGGTGTCGAACTCGCCCTACGGCCTGGTCGGCCCGAAGGGCATGCCGCCGCAAGTCGTGAAGGTGCTGCATGATGCGTTCAAGGCGGCATCCGATGATCCGGAAAACATGAAGATCCTGCAGCAGCTCGACCAGGCGTACTGGTACAAGTCGAGCGAGGACTACGCGCGATGGGCCGCGGAAACGCTCAAGGCGGAACGCGCTACCATCGAACGGGTCGGGCTGCTGGCCAAGTAAGGGAGGCGCGCGATGAAATACAGCAAGATCCTTCTGGCCTATAACGGTTCGGTGGAAGGCAAGCGAGCTCTGCTCGAGACCGCCGACCTGGCGGGTTTCCTCGGCGCCGAAACCCACCTGCTCGCGGTCGCCAGCATGCCGCCAAGCCTGTTCCTCACCGAAGGATTCGTTCCCGAGGAATTGCTCGAAGAGGAAAAGAAGCGCACGCAGGCGGTGCTCGACGAGGGCATCCGCACGCTGCGCGACCGCGGCTTCAACGCCGTGGGTCACCTGGCGGTGGGCGAGCCGGTCGAGGAAATCTGCCGCCTGGCCAAGAGCCTCGGCGTCAACCTGATCGTCCTCGGGCACAACCAGAATACGTCCTTCGCCGCACGTTGGTGGAAGGGTTCGGTCGGCGCTTCGGTGCTCGACTACGCGCCCTGCAGCCTCCTGATCGCGTTGTCCAAGACCTGATGCTCAAAGGCAGGCTGGAAGACGACCGCATGCTGAGCGGTCGGGGGAGGTATGTTTCCGACTGGAACCTGGCGGGGCAGGCCTACGGCCATTTCCTGCGCTCCGATCGCCCGCACGCCGAAATTCTCTCGATCGACAAGGCAGGGGCATTGCTTCACCCCGGGGTTGTCGCGGTTTTTACCGGTGAAGATCTGAAGGACCTGAAGTCACTCCCTGCAGCACTTCCCTACAAGGGGCGCGGCGGCATGGAATTGATCAATCCGGGCAGGCCGGCGCTGGCGCGGGGACGCGTGCGCTTTGCCGGCGACGCGGTGGCGCTGATCGTGGCCGAGAGCGCCGTGGCGGCGCAGGATGCCGCGGAGCTGGTCCAGGTGGAGTATCGCGACCTGCCGGCGGTAACGCGCGCTCCTGACGCGCTCCAGGCCGGGGCACCTCTGGTGCATGACTCGGTGCCCGGCAACCTGGTGTTCGACTACGAGTCGGGCGACGAAGCGAAAACCCGCGCGGCATTCGAGCGGGCCGCCAGGGTCATCGGCCTCGACGTCGAAATTTCGCGCGTGGTCGGCAACCCGATGGAGCCGCGCGCCTGCCTAGCCTCGTTCGACAAGGCGTTGAACCAGTATCACCTGCATGCCTGCACGCAGGGCGTGGCGATCATGCGCAACCAGCTCTCCGTGGTGCTGGGCGTGTCGCCGGAGCAGATTCGCGTCATCGCCGAGGAAGTGGGCGGCGGATTCGGCGTGCGCTTCAATCTCTATCCGGAATACTGCGCGACGCTGTTCGCGGCGAAGCGGCTGGGACGGCCGGTGAAGTGGACCGGCACCCGCTCGGAAGTGTTCCTCGCCGACGAACAGGCGCGCGACGTGCGCTCGCGGGGCGAACTCGCGCTCGATGCCGCCGGCCGCATCACCGGCATGCGCTTCGACATGAACGCCAACCTCGGCGCCTACATTGCGCCCACCGGCGCGTTCATCAACACCATGGGCATCGTCAACTGCCTGTCCGGCGTGTACGACGTGCCGGCGGCCTACGCCCGCATCCGCCTTGCGCTGACCAATACCGCGCCGATGGCGGCCTACCGCGGCGCCGGCCGGCCGATCATGTCCTACGCGCTCGAGCGGCTGGTCGACCACGCAGCGCATGAACTGGGCGTGGATCCGGCGCAATTCCGCCGCAAGAGCATGGTCACGACATTCCCCTACCGGATCGCTGCGGGATTTGAGTACGACTGCGGGGACTTCACCGGGGTGCTAGACAAGGCTCTTGCAGTTTCAGATTGGGATGGATTTTCCAAGAGAAAGAAAATCTCGGAAAGCAAGGGCCGCTTGCTCGGCCGCGGTATTGCCACCTACATCGAGGCGACCGGCGCCGGCTTCGCGCCGCAGGACCAGATCGAGATGCGCTGGAACGACGATGGCGGCCTGACGCTCTATGCGCCGACCCACAATCACGGCCAGGGCCATGAGACCGCGTATGCGCAGATCGTCAGTTCGGTCCTGGGCATCGATTTCACCAAGATCCGGCTGCGAAGCGCCGACGCCGATTTCTACCTGCTCGGCAACGCCACCGGCGGATCGCGCTCGCTCGCCGCGGTCGGCAGCGTGATCCTGCTCGGCGCGCGGGAGCTGGTGAAGAAGGGCATGCCGCTCGCCGCCGAGAAGCTCGAGGCGGCCGCGGTCGATGTCGAGTTCACTGAAGGGCACTATCGCATCAAGGGAACCGACCGGAAGATCTCCCTCCAGAAACTGGCGGCCGGCGGCGGCCTCGACCTGCAGTACCAGAACAAGTTCGGCGCCTGCTTTCCCAACGGCTGCCATGTCGCCGAGGTGGAGATCGACCCGCAGACCGGCGAGAGCGAAATCATTTCCTACGTCGCCTGCGACGATGCCGGAAACATCATCAACCACCAGATCGTCGAAGGGCAGATGCAGGGCGGCCTGACGCAGGGCGCGGGCCAGGTGTTCAGCGAACTCGCGGTCTACGATCCGGAGTCCGGCCAGCTCATCACCGGCAGCTTCATGGACTACGCGATGCCGCGGGCGGGGCTTGTCAACGGCATCAAGCTCGTCGAGCACCCGGTACCGACGAAGCTCAACCCGCTCGGCGCGAAGGGCGTGGGCGAGGCCGGCTTTACCGGGTCGTTGCCGGCACTGATGAACGCGGTGCTCGACGCGTTGCGTCCGGCGGGCGTGCAGCACTTCGAGATGCCGGCGACCTCGAAGCGGGTCTGGGACGCGCTGCAGGCGGTACGGAGGTAGTCAGTTCCCTGCGCAGGGCCTCGAGGCCTGCCGAATGGTGGCCGTGGCGCCAGACCAGCATGGTTTTCGCGAGCGCGACGTCGCGCGGCAACGGATGGATGTCGAGTTCCTGCCCGCGCCTGACCTCTTCGAGCACCGAGCGCGGCACGATGGCGATGCCGGAGCCCGCCACCGTGCAGGCGACGATGGCGTGGTACGAGCCGTACTCCATCACGCGCTCGGGCGATACGCCGGCGCGCGCCAGCCAGGCTTCCAGGCGCCTGCGGTAGGAGCAGCCGGTGGCGAAGGCGAGAATCGGCGTGTGCAACACGTCCTTCGCGCCGCGCACGGCGCCGAAGCCCTTCGGCGTGATGATCACCAGTTCCTCGACGAACGCCTGCTGCATTTCGAGGTCCTGGGGCGTGAAGGGCTCGGCGACGAACGCCGCCTCGAGGTCGCCGCTGCGCACGCGCGCGACCAGCGCGCCGGTCGTGCCGGTCGCCAGTTCGAGCCGCACGTCGGGATAGGCGCGGTGAAAGCGCGCCAGGATCGGCGGCAGGCGGGTAGCCGCGGTGCTCTCGAGCGAGCCGATGCGCAAGGTGCCGCGCGGGCCGCCGTCGCGCATCGCCGACTCGGCCTCGGAGGACAGGCGCAGCAGCCGGTCGGCGTACGCGAGCAGCACCTTGCCTTCCGCGGAGAGCACCAGGCGCCGCTTGTGGCGATGGAACAGCGTGGTGCCGAGCGATTGCTCGAGCTGCTGGACACGCGTGGTGACGTTGGATTGCACGCGGTGCAGCCGCGCCGCCGCCCGCGTGATGCCGCCGGCCTCGGCCACGGCCTTGAAGATGCGCAGCGCCACGAGATCCATATCTCACCCCGAGAATGAAATGTTCTCTATTATTCATTTTACGGGAACGCGCGGTCAACCTAGACTGGCGGCATGGGAATCGCGCTTGCCGGGCTGGTCACCCTCGCCGTGGCGATGGGCATCGGCCGCTTTGCGTTCACGCCACTGCTGCCGATGATGCAGGCAGACGCCGGGATGACGCTCGCGCAGGGCGGCTGGCTCGCCTCCGCCAACTATGCCGGCTACCTGGTCGGCGCCCTGTCGGCTTCGCGCGCGCCGCTCGGCATCCGGGGAGGGCTGGTGGCGATCGCCGTTACGACCTTCGCCATGGCGCTCTCCCGGCATTTCGAGTTCTGGATGGCGATGCGGCTGCTTGCCGGCGTCGCGAGTGCCTGGGTGCTGGTGCAGGTATCGGCGTGGACGCTCGCGCGGCTCGCCGAGCTTGGACGGCCGCGCCTGGCCGGCGTGGTGTTCGCCGGTGTCGGGTGCGGCATCGTCGTGGCAGGGCTTCTATGCCTCGTGCTGATGTCGCAGCACGTGCGCTCCGGGCTTGCCTGGATGGCGCTGGGCGCGGTATCGCTGGCGGCAACGCTGTTGCTATGGCCGGTGTTCCCGTCCGCGAAGGTCGTCCGGACCACGTTCGAGGGAGGCCGCTGGGATCCGCAATGGTGGTGGCTGGTCGCGGCCTACGGCGCCTACGGGTTCGGCTATATCGTTCCCGCGACGTTCCTGCCGGCGATGGCGCGCGGCTTGATTGCCGATCCCTCGGTCTTCGGCTGGGCCTGGCCGGTGTTCGGGTTGGCGGCCGCCGTGTCTACCCTGACGCTGGTTCGCCTTGCAATCAACGCCCGCCAGCTCTGGTGTTTGTCGCAGTTCGCCATGGCGCTAGGCTTGGCCGCGCCCGCGCTGGTCACGGGCCTTCCCGGCATCCTGCTGGCGGCGCTTTTCGTCGGCGGCACGTTTGTGGTGATCACCATGGCCGCCATGCGCGACGCGCAGGCGATCGGCGGCGCGCAGGCCGCTCGCCTGATGGCGGCGTTGACCGCCGCGTTCGCCGCCGGCCAGGTTGCCGGCCCGATCTTCGTCAGCGTGCTGGTGGACGGGGGCTGGTCGTTCAACAGGGGGCTGTTGATCGCAGCCGCGGTGCTTGCCTCCAGCGCCTGCCTGCTTCTTACCGGGAAAAGGAAAACCTGATGGAACGACTGCCGCCGCTGAAGCCGGACCAGATGAGCCCCGAGCAGACGAGGGCCGCCGCCGAACTCACTGCCGGGCCGCGCGGAGGGGTGAAAGGACCGTTTATTCCGCTGCTACGCAGCCCGCTCCTGATGGACCGGCTGCAGAAAGTGGGCGAGTACCTGCGCTTCAACAGCGTGCTCGAGACGCATATTTCGGAATTCGTCATGCTGGTGGTGTCGCGGCACTGGACGCAGCAGTTCGAGTGGGCCGTGCATCACCCGCTTGCCCTCCAGGCGGGGATCTCTCCCACCATCCTGCAGGCGCTCGAGGAGGGCAGGCGCCCGTCCGGCATGCCGGAGGACGTGGAGATTGCCTACGAGCTTTGCGACGAGCTGTTCCGCACGCATGGCGTGAGCGACGCGACCTACGAGCGCGCGGTGCGCCGGTTTGGCGAGCAGGGCCTGATCGACCTGCTCGGCGTTGCCGGTTACTTTACCGCGCTCTCCATGGTGATGAACGTTGCCCACTCGCCGCGTCCTGCGAACTCGACCGTGCCGGTGCTGGCGCCCTTCCCACGATAAACCCTAAGATGCGGCATGCAACGCCGCACCGATCGCATCCTCACCAGCCACGTCGGCAGCCTGATCCGGCCGCCGGAGCTGCTGCCCTTCATCCGCGCGCGGCAGAACGGCCAGCCTTACGACGCCAGGGCGTATGCGGATTGCCTTTCGTCCTCGGTAAGAACCATTGTTCTACAACAGGCTGCCGCGGGCATCGACGTGCCCAGCGACGGCGAATTCGGCAAGGCCATCAGCTGGTCGCAGTACGCGCTGGAGCGGTTGAGCGGGTTCGAGCGCCGACCGGCAAAGGCGGGTGAACATGGTTTTGCTCGTGGCGCGGACCGCGCCCGGTTCGCCGAGTTCTATCGCGAACTGGATGCGGCGGACGGCCCTCCGGCGGCGGTGGGCGCGAGCGCCGGCGTCGCGACCTGCGTCGGCCCGATCACCTACACGGGGCAAGCCGAGATCGGGCGCGACATCGACAACTTCAAGGCGGCGATGAAGGCGGCGGGCGTGAGCGAAGGGTTCCTGCCGGTCGCGGCGCCGTCCAGCGTCATTCCGGACCGCAGGAACGAGTTCTACAAGAGCGAAGAGGAGTGCCTGCGTGCCATCGCCAGCGCGATGCGCACGGAATATCGCGCGATCGTGGACGCCGGCCTGATGCTGCAGCTCGACGACGCGCGCTTCGCGGTGACCTATGACCGCATGGTGCCGCCGGGGAGCCTGCGGGACTACCGGCAATGGCTGGAGCTGCAGGTCGAGGTCACCAATGCGGCGCTGCAGGGCATCCCGGAAGAGCGCATCCGCTACCACGTGTGCTGGGGCAGCTGGCCGGGACCGCACACCACCG
>Ga0315912_10002436_pt1 | contig 19842 bp, 18 predicted proteins | sample VfabasoilMG_FD_204469 | JGI IMG/M metagenome (GOLD analysis project Ga0315912, IMG submission 204469) | Garden soil microbial communities collected in Santa Monica, California, United States - V. faba soil | ecosystem: Environmental > Terrestrial > Soil > Garden | place: USA: California...
AGAAGGCTTTGGAGAACCTCGCCCACGCACCACCGCATCGGTGAAGCGCGCCACGCGCGTCATTGCGGCGACATCATGCACCCGCACCAGGTCCGCGCCGCGCTCAATACATAGGGTCACTGCCGCCGCAGTGCCTTCCACGCGCTGGTCAGGGGCGAGATTGAGTGTGTAACCCACAAACGATTTGCGTGAAGGCCCAACTAAAATGGGATAACCCAAACCCTTTAACTCTGCGAGGCGGTAGACGAGCTCTAAGTTTTGCTCCACGGTCTTGCCAAAACCGATGCCGGGGTCAATGATGATCCGTTCGGGCGCGACCCCGGCGTGTAGGGCGAGGTCAATAGACGTCTGTAATTCGCGCGCGATGTCACCGAGCAGGTCTTGATAGGCGACGCCAATATACCGCCCACCCAATTGTTGCTCTTGCGCTACGTCTTTGGGGCGACTGCGATTGTGCATGAGGATCACCGCCGCGCCGCTCTCTGCCACCACGCGCGCCAACGCCGAATCCATTTGCAAACCCCAGACATCATTCACAATCGTTGCGCCCGCTTGGAGGGCTTGCCGCGCCACCTCGGCCTTATAGGTGTCGATCGAGATCGGGACAGAAAGGCCGCTTTCGACCAACGCGCGGATCACGGGGATGACGCGCTGTAATTCTTCAGCCAGCGGGGTGGGCGCGCTCCCCGGTCGGGTGGACTCGCCGCCTACATCTATCACCTGCGCTCCGGCCGCCACTTGCGCGTGGGCTTGGGCGACAGCCGTTTGCACTCCGTCTGGCGAGGCGCGCAACACGCCATCGCCAGAAAATGAATCAGGCGTGACGTTGAGAATCCCCATCAGATAGGTTTGTTGACCCCAGTTGAAAGTAGTCGAGGCAAGGGTGAGCATTTGGGAAAAGATGAAGGCTAAGGTATGAAGGATGAAATTATCCCTTAGCCTTCATCTTTTAGCCTTTTCAAAGAGGTGTCGTTAAGCGCCGCGAGCAGAGTCGCAATGTTCACCTTGAGGCGCGGATGGATCAAGTCTGGCGCGAGGTCGGCCAGGGGGGCTAAGACGAAGCCACGCTCGTGTAAGCGCGGGTGAGGCAAGGTGAGCTCAGGTGAGTCTAAGATCAGCGCATCATAAAAAAGCAGGTCGAGATCGATCAGGCGTGGGCCAAAGCGAATGCTCGGGGTGCGCCCCAGCGTGGTTTCAAGATTTTTGAGATGTCGCAGAACGGCCAAGGGTGGGAGATCGGTGGTGACACGACACACGAGATTGTAAAAGCGCGGCTGATCTAGAACATAGGCTGGCTCGGTCTCATACCAGGGCGAGACTGCGTTTAGTGTAAAGATCTCGCGTAATGCCGCTAGCGCCTGCCGCAAGTTTTCGGCGCGGTTGCCGAGGTTAGTGCCGAGGGCGAGGTAGAGGTGAGGCATGAACAGAAGGCAGAAGGCTAAGAACCTTCTGAGCCGAGCTTGTAGCCCACCCCGGCCACGGTCAAAATGTAAGCCGGGTTAGCCGGATCCGCTTCCACTTTTTGTCGCAACCGATGCACCAATTGCTTGAGCATTTGTTTATCGTTGAGGCCGCGATAGCCCCAGACAGATTGCGTCAATTTTTCCGCCGAGAGGGGACGCCCCTGATTAATCGCGAGATACTGTAACAACCGAAATTCTAAATTCGTCAGGCGCGTGGGTGATTGCGTGCCAACGCGCACTGTTAAGTTTTCTGCGTCTAAGGTGAGGTCGCCTGCTTGTTGGATATTGGCTGGTGGTAGATCGTCTTTATTACTCACCTCGCGCCGCCGGAGCAGAGCGCGCACGCGGGCTAACAACGTGCGCGGGCTAAAGGGTTTGGTGAGGTAATCATCCGCACCTAAGTCGAGGCCGCGCACCTCGTCTTCTTCCGTGTTGTTAACCGTGAGCAACATAATGGGCGTTGTAGATTGCGCGCGCAAACGGCGGCAGACTTCAAACCCGTTTAGCCCCGGCAAGTTCACATCCAAGATCACGAGGTCGGGTTGTTCCGCCTCAAACAGTTGCACCGCGCGCAGACCGTCTCCGGCCTCGACCGGCCAATAGCCCGCTTGCCGTAACGCAAAGCAGATCAGGCCCAGCAGTTCGCGGTCATCATCTACGACTAAGACTTTCATTTGATCGGCAAGGTCAACTCGATCCGCACGCTATCCGGGTGGCTGTGCGCCGCCACACGTCCGCCATGCCGTTCGATAATGGATTTCACAATCCACAACCCCAGGCCCACGCCGCCCGCCTCCGGCTCATCGCTGAGCGAACGGGTGAACGGCGCGAACAATTGCGCTCCGATGTTGGGCGGCAAACCCGGCCCATGATCTTCGACCCACACCGTCATCATTTGTGCGCCAAGCGCGCCGCCGATCTGGATCGAAGTCTCCGGCGGTGCAAACTTGTTGGCGTTGGCGAGCAAGTTGACGAACACTTGCGTTAAGCGGGGCGCGTCGCCCGTGAGGGCGGGCAAAGGATAAGGCAATTCTACCGTAACGGTTTGTTGCCGCTGGAGGAACAAGGGGCGGGTCATTTCGAGGGCGTCTTCGACAATCGCATCGAGGGCCACCGGTTGGCGGCGAATGGCGGTTTGCCCGGCTTCTAAACGCACACTCTCTAATAAATTATCTATCAGTTGCGTCAAGCGTAACGTACCGCGTTGCAACGAAAGCAATAACTCGGCAATTTGCTCGGTGGTTAAATCGGGCAGTTGATCGAGCAGGAGTTCAAGCGAAGCCAATTGCGCCGAGAGTGGCGTGCGAAATTCGTGCGAAATGTTGGCGAGGATCGTGTCGCGCAGACGGCGCGTGGCCTCGACTTCGGTTTCATCGCGGAACAACAGCACTTGGCGGCGAGGCACATCGGCGCGATCTTCGAGGGGGGCGGGCGGGGCGCTCGTGAGGATGAGCGCGCGGATCTGGCCGTTGGGCAAACACGCGTGTTCGATAGCCCGGGCTTGAGTCTGCACACGCGCCATGATAATGGGGCAGCGCGCCTCACACGGACGCACACCATGCACTGGGCGCGGGTTGAGCACATCGCCGCAAAAACGCCCTAAGGCGCGCTCGGTTGAGGTGCCTAACAACGTAGCTCCCGACGGGTTGAGATATTGGATGCGCCGTTCAGTGTCTACAGCTAATACGCCTTCGGTGATGCCGATGAGGATGGCATTGGTCTCGGCTTGCTCACGGCGCAAAGTCAAGGTGAGTTGTTGCAAGCGGTGACGCATTTCTTCTAGGGTCAGCGACAACGTGCCGATCTCGGCGCTGGGCGCTTTGACAATTGGCGTGGTGAGGTCGCCCAAGCCGATGCGCGTGGCGGCCTCCGAGAGTTGGCGCAAGGGACGCGCCAACCGCCGCCCCAACACCCAACTCCCGACGGTCGCTAAGCCGGCCATGCCCACCGTGAGCCACAAAAAGTTTTGCACTAAGAGTTCGACTGATTCGGTGATGGGGGTGGCGGAGAGCTCAGTTTCAATCAGACCCACCACTGTGGCTTGAGTGGAGCTTACCGGCCAAACGGCTAAATATCTATCGGGCGCTTCGAAACGGGCGTTCAAGGCCGTGCCGCTTTGCCAGACTTGCGTTTGCCAACTCACATTGCTCACTTGGAGGGGCGAGATCAATCTTACGGGCAGGCCCACCTCGGCACTGACGCGGCGAGCAAAATCAGCGTCGAGCGCCAACACGGTTACGACCTCGGCTTCGGGCAAGGCCGACAAAGTCGCATGCGCGCCCAGCCACCATTGATCGGCCTCGGCATAAAAAAAATAAGGCGCATTGAGCGCCGCAGTTGATCGCAAGGCCGCCCAGGGCAAGGCGTCGTTGCTATGCGCCACCAACTGCGCGTTACGCCAAACGGCGTTCCCGGTGAGTTGGCTCGTTTGGCGAAATTGTTCTAAAAAGTCGCTCAACGCTCGGCGATCATTGGCTCTTAATAGGCGTTCGAGGGTGGGGCGCTCACTCAGCAATTGCGCGTCACGGGCGAGTTCTTCCCCCGCGTGGGTTAACAGGTTGTGGGCGCTCGCCCCCGCTTGGGTCACGCGCGCCAATGCTTGCTCATCGGCTAATTGCCGCAAGAGGCGGACGGCCAACACGGCCACACCCAGCACGGCGAGTAAGAGCAAGCCTACGTTTAATCCGGCGAGCAACGTGCTGAGTGACAAACGGCGCATACACCTATCTTACACCCACGCTATAGCGTTTGCGCGCCCATTCGCCGCCCATCACGGCTAAGAGTGAAATGCCACCCAACACGAGCGCGGCGGTATAGGCACCCACATATTGCCGCTCTTCCAGCGCGTGGTAGATGAACAAGGTCGCGGTCTCGGTGCGGCCTTGCACACCGCCACCGATCACCAACACTGCGCCGAATTCGCCCAACGCGCGCGCAAAGGTGAGGATGAGCCCATAGACAAAGCCCCAGCGCAACGCCGGAAACGTCACCCACCAGAAGGTCTGCCAACCACTCGCGCCCAAGGTGGCCGAGGCTTGTTCTTGGTCGAGGCCGAAGTCTTCTAAGACTGGGATCAGTTCGCGGATCATAAACGGCAAGGTGACGAACAAGGTCGCCAACACCATACCTGGCCAGGCAAACGCGACTTTAAAGTTGAGCGCTTGGAGGAGGGGCGCGAGCCAGCCGGTCCGCCCGAAGAGCAACAACAACATATAGCCCACGACCACCGCCGAAACGGCAAAGGGCAGATCGATCAGCGCGTTGAGCCAGCGGCGCCCGATGAAAGTATGGCGCACCATCACCCACGCGACGAGCGTGCCAAAAACGCTATGGCAGGTCAAGACCAGCCCAGCGATCCAAAGAGTGTTGATAAAAGCGTTGAGCGCTTGAGGTTGAAGCAAAGCCTGCCACATCGCCAGCGGGCCTTCGCTAAGCGCCCCGGCCACGAGCGCGCCGATGGGGGCCAGCACTAAACTACCTACATACAACCAGACCAAGCCGATCAGGATGCGTCGCCCCCAATTGGAGGGAGGGGAGGAAGGGATAGGAGGGGTCATCGGTGTACGCCTTGACAGTGGTTAGCAAAGCCGCTCATCGTCAATGTCCTTGTTGCCGCTTATGCAACCAATCCATACTCAGAACTAGCCCAAACGCCAGCGTCAACATCACCAAGGAGATGGCGCTGGCGGCGAGCCGATTTTCGGACTCGACTTCGCCTAACACATACACGGCCGCCGTTTGCGAGAACATAGGCAAATTGCCAGCCACGATCACAATCGCGCCAAATTCGCCGATGGCGCGCGCGAAGCTCAGCAGAGCGCCGCTGATGACAGGCAAGATGAGCTCGGGGAACGTCACCCGCCGAAAGATCGTCCAAGAAGAAGCCCCGAGCGTGGCGGCGGCTTCTTCTTGGTCACGATCTAGATTCAGCAACACCGGCTGTACCGCGCGCACCACAAAGGGAAAGGTGATGAACAATAACGCCAACACAATGCCGGGCGGCGCGAACACTATGCGCAGATCCCACGTTTGCTTGAGCCAACCGCCTAAGACGCTTTGCGGCCCATACAGCACGACCAACATCACCCCCGTCACGAGAGTGGGGATGGCGAGGGGCAAATCCACAATGGCATTCAGTAAGTCGCGCCCGACAAAGGTGTAGCGCACCAAGACATAGGCGGTGAGCGTGCCCATGACGGTGTTAAGGATGGACATCACGGCGGCCGTCCACAGGGTTAGCGTCAGGGCATGCCACGCCACAGGTAAGGTGATCGCGTGCCACAAACCGCCTAGGCCCGCGCGGAGGCCATCTTGGGCGATCACCCCCAACGGCACGATCAACATCACCGTCAGATAGATGAGTGCCACTGAGCGCACGCTCCATTTCCCCCAGGGGCGCGTGGGTGGGGGAGGCGGGGAGGTTAACCGTGTGAGGCGCGACTCGGAAAGGGTGTTCATAAAAGACGTTTCATTCTTGCACCGCAGAGGCGGCCAGCGTGTACAGACCCTGATCGCCAAAGAATTTCGGCGTCGCCTGCGCCCAACCGCCAAATTGCCCATCTATCGTGAACACATCGGCGAGGGTGGGATATTGCTGAGCGGTGGCCTGCGCGACCTGTGGGTCTATCGAACGCAAGCCATAGCGCGCGAAAATTTCCTGCGCTTCGCGGGTAAACAGATAGGCCACAAACGCCTCGGCCACCGCGCGCGTGCCATGCTTGTCGGTATAAGCGTCTACCACGGCTACCGGGTTTTCGATCAGGATGGAGGATTGTGGCAAGACCAGCTCATATTGTTGCCCGGCTTGTCGCCCCACCAACACTTCGTTCTCATAGGTGATGGCGACATCACCCACGCCTTTTTCAAAATTGGTGATGCTTTCGCGCGCGCCTTTGTCCATGACTGCTACGTTCTTAAGCACCGCCTGTAAAAACTGAGTCGCGGCGGCTTCATCGTTCGCCGCCACCCCATTGACCTTGCCACGCAGTGCCGCGCCATACAGCGCTAAAATGTTCCACATCGCCCCGCCGCTGGTCTTGGGGTTTGGCGTGAGGAGTTCTAGCCCCGGTTGCGTCAAATCGGCCCAGTCGTGGATGTTCTTCGGGTTGCCCGCGCGCACGGCAAACGCGACGACCGACGTGCTGACCATGCCGCGTTGTGCTCCGGCTTTCCAATCATGGGTGATCAACCCCGCTTGAGTGATCCGGTCAATATCTGCTTCGAGTGAGAGCGCCACGACATCGGCTTCGAATCCTTCTACGACCGCTCGCGATTGCGCGCCTGAGCCTTGATAGGATTCTTCAAACGTCACGTCTTGGCCGGTTTTCGCCTTCCACTGTGCGACGAAGCTGGGGATGATCTTGGAATAGGCTTCGCGCGGCGTGGTGTACGCGCCTAAGATCAATTTGACGGGCGCTTGAGCATTGGGCGCACTGTTGGGGTTGGTGGGCGCGGCGCAAGCAGTGAGGCTGAGTATGGACACTAAACTTATAATCGTTAGGAAGCGTTGGAATAACATGGCTTAGACTCCTTCATAAATCTTAAGGCGCCGGGGGATGTAGGCACCGAGGTTGGGGAGCACCGGCGGTTGAGAGCGGACGACGAGACAGGTGAGATGGGCGGCGGCTTTCAGCACCTGAGCGGTGATGCCGCTTAGAGCGAACCCGCGCACCGTCGCGGGCAACGGCGCGCCTAGCGCCACGAGGTCATGCGGTTGGGCCTGCAAATACGCCACAATTTCATCCCGCGCATGGCCGACGCGGAGGGCCGTTTGCGTGCGCACCCCCAATTGCTCCAGCGTGCGTGCGCCATCTGCCAAAAAGCGCTCGGCCCGTTCCCGCCCCACATTTTCCGCTGGCACGACCGACAACAGCGTCGCTTCGGCCCCCAAGTGGCGCAATAAACGCCCAGTGAAACGCACGTCTTCTTTGCCCGGTTCACCGCCCGCCGAACAAATCAACGCGCGCTGAATGGTGGGCGCGGCTTCACCTTCCGGAACCAACACCACATGATGTTCGCCGGTTTGTAAAACCTGCTCAGCCAGTGCGACTCCATCCGAGCCATCGGCGCTGATGAAGGCCACATCAAACGGTTGCTGTTCTGCCTCCAGTGCGACGGTGGCGGCTAGCGGTTCAAAGCGCGGGTGAATGTCTACATTGGTCAGGCCGCTCCCGAGCTGATCTTTGAGCGTTTGCCAGTGGCGCGGCCAGTCTTCGGTGCGGAGATCGTAGGTGGCAACCGTGACGCGCGCGTTGGCATAGCGCGCCATCTGCCCACCCAAACGGAGGGCGGTCAACCCGCGCCCATTGGTCAAGAGTAAAAAATTTAGGCCGGGGTGTGAGAGGGCATGAATGTGACGCACGCCGACCCAGGCGGTCTGTCCAACGGTCAGCGGCCAGCGGCGCGTCTCATCGGGAGTGCGTTGTGCTTCTACAGCGATCGCGTCTTCACCGAAAGGCAGGGCCGGCGCGATCAGCCGCACGCCGGGCATGGCTGGCAACCGCAGGCGCACGCGCTCAAACGCGCCGACGAATGTGAGCTGTTCGACTGTGCCCGCCCCCAACGTCAACGAACTATTGGCCACTGGCTCTGGGGAAAGCGCCACATCTTCAGGGCGGAAGAGCACCTGGGCGCGGCGCGGGGTAGACTCGGTAAATTCGGTGTGTAACGGGAAGTGCATCGGCCCGACCTGCACGCCGCGCGCATCACACTGTCCAACGAGCAAATTGGCAGTGCCTAAGAAGGTGGCGACGAATTCTGTTTGCGGCCGTTGATAGAGTTCTGACGGGCGACCAATTTCTAGCACGCGCCCAAAGTTCATCACCCCCACGCGATGCGCGAGTTCAAAGGCTTCTTCTTGATCGTGGGTGACGAAGATGGTGGTGATGCGCAGTTCGGCTTGGATGCGCTTGAGGGCACGGCGCAGTTCAACGCGAATTTTGGCATCAAGCGCACCAAACGGCTCGTCCAGCAACAACACTTCGGGGCGATGTGCCAGCGCGCGCGCTAGCGCCACCCGCTGTTGTTGCCCACCGGAGAGTTGGCTGGGCCTCCGCTGGCCTAGTCCGGCTAAGCCAACTAATTCTAAAAGCTCATCCCGCCGCTTACGCCGTTCGGGGGGCGTGACGCGCCGCACGCGCAAGGCAAACTCAATGTTGTCGGCCACCGTCATGTGTTTAAACAACGCATAGTTCTGGAAGACAAACCCCACCCCGCGCGTTTGCACGGGCGCCTGCGTCACATCGCGCCCATGCAACCAAATCCGCCCGGCATCCACCGAGTTCAACCCGGCGATCATGCGCAGGATGGTGCTTTTGCCACTCCCACTTGGGCCAATGAGGACGAACAACTCACCCTCGCCCACCTCCAGCGAGACGCGGTTAACGACCACATGGCCTTCATAGCGTTTGACGAGTTGCTCCAGGACAATAGACATAGGTCACCTTGCCCTCAGCATAACGGAGCGTGGTGACATTTGCGGTTTTAGAGTGGTGACAAACTGGTGATGAAAATAGGCCGACCCAATCCAGGGCTGGACTAATGGTTTTTAAGAAACAAAATGTCACCGTGAGCCACCGTTCTTTGGCGGCTTACGGTGACATCATATTAGATGAGAAGTTGAGGTGAGGATTAGGTCTGGTCGTTTTTCCAAATCTGCGTTGCGGAATACATCACCGCCAGCGCGGTTGAATAAAATATCATCCAGTGTCCAGAAAACCCACGAATCACGGTGGACGCGGCGGCTCCTCGACCGGGGGCGCTTAGGATAAATAAAGCAAAATTGAGGAGGCCATAAGCGAAGAAGGCATTGACCATATATTTCATCCAAGTCGGGCAACCGCGCAACGCGGCGGCCCAATAATCTTTGCGTGGGAAATCTTTGGTGGTCGCGTTGGCTACCAGCACTGTTGGAAGCCAAACAACGAAGATGCCAATATGAAGTCCCATAGTGCTGGCGGGAACGTCAAATCCTAACAGGGCGGCGAAGTGAGCCAACAGGCTTAACCCCAAGCCCAGCGCGGCCAGCCCAATAAACGGATAAAGGATCATCGTCCACACTTGTTTACCCTACTTTGATTCTCATCTCGTGGATCAGACCAAGTCGGCCTGCCATCTGGAGAACTATGGACACTATAATCCGCTTAGTTTTGACTGACTGTCTTCTCTCTGTCATCCCCCTGACACTGATGAGGTGGAGCGTGTGATTTGGCTGGGATACCTGACACTTGGCCTAAGCAGGGTTAAACAACCGCCCCATCCGAAAGCCCAATCGCACATCGCCCCACGCCCAACATTGGGCGGTAAGCAAAGCGCGCGTCGGACTCAATTGTTGCGTAAAGGTTCGGCACAACGCGTCAGCACTCCGAAACTTGAGTTGCAAGGTCGCGCCGCGAAGGGCACCCTCCGCGACTTCACAACCAGCCGGGGTCAATGTCATGTGCCACTGACCGCCGCCCGGCCCGGCGGCGCTGAACTCCAGCGTAGCGCGCAACTCGCCGCCCCGTTCCGGCCAATAGGATAACGCCATGAGATGCAAGAAGCGTGTGATCTGGCGGTGCAACATCTCGGATGGAAACTGCCGCCAGAGCGGCGCAACGCCCGCCCCATTCGCCACTTGGGCCCCATGCACGAGGCCGGGATGAGTGGCCTGACTGCCCAGCAACTCGCCGACGGTGATCGGGCGCTGGTAGAACGGGACAATCGCCGATTGATGCAAAGCGGCGGGAGATAGATGAGCGAAGTCGTCCGCCGTCTTTTGCAGAGTGTTCAAAAATGATTCGCAGATTTCGGTGATGGGGCGCGGCGCGCGGGCGTCAATCTCGCGCCGATTCCAAGCGGGTAAATCAGCGCGCGTGAGTTCACCGAAGAAATAGCCGGGGCCTTGGTTCAGGGTCGCGTCCAGTGTATCAAGATAAACTTTGCCCGCCGCGTCGAGGTGCGCCACCGTCTCGCGGAGCGTCCAGCCGCGCTGGTTGGGCTCGGTGTGCCGCTCCCAATCGGCGGGTGACCGAGCCGCAAAAAAATTGGCATAGAGGCGTTTGACTTCGAGGAGGTCGGCGGTGAGGCTGGGTGACGAAAAGGCAGACATGGGTTCGGCTTAAGTCGCTTGGGGCAACGTAAACCGCACCGTCGTCCCGCGCCCGGCCTCGCTCTCCGCCCAAATTCTCCCGCCGTGCCGTTCAATCATATCCTTGCAAATGACTAAGCCCAACCCAGTGCCACCTTCTTCCGCCGTGCCCCGGGTCGTGAGATGCTCATCCAAACGGAACAGCCGGGCTAAGTTGTGGGGCTCGATGCCCACCCCTGTATCGGCAATGGCGATCTCAATCTGAGCATGGTCAGCGCGCGCGGTCAGCCTCACACTCCCACCGGCTGAGGTGAACTTGAGCGCGTTAGCGATCAGATTGCGAAAAACAGAGTCGAGCATTTCCGGGTCGGCCATCACCCAGCATTCCGACAGTTCATTGTGGAGCGTCACCTGTTTGACCGTCGCATTTTCGGCGAGCAGTTCCAGACTCTGTTGCGCGATTTCGCGCAGGTTGAGCCGTTCGGGCGCATATTTCATGCGGCCACTCTCGGCGCGCGCCCAGGTCAATAAATTTTCTAGCAGGCTATGCACGTTGTGCGCCGATTTATAAATGCCCTCCGCCATCTGGCGGATCTCGGCCAGCGACGTTTGGTCTGGCGTCTGCGCCAGTAAGAGCGCGAGCCCCAACAACGGGTTAAAGGGCGACTTGAGGTCGTGCGCCACGATGGAAAAGAAGCGGTCTTTGCTGGCGTTCAATTCTTCGAGTTGGCGATTTTTTTCTTGCAGTTCGGTGGTCAGATCGCGCAGGCGCAAATGGGTGGTGACGCGCGCTAGCACTTCTTCTTGCTGGATGGGCTTGGTCACATAATCCACTGCCCCAGCCTGAAAGCCCTTAACTTTGTCTTCGACATTCGCTAGCGCGGTCATAAAGATGACTGGGATGGCTTGCGTCTTAGGATTGCTCTTTAACTGACGGCAGGCTTCAAACCCATCTATCCCCGGCATCATCACGTCGAGCAAGATAATGTCGGGTAGCGCATAGGCCGCGCGCTTCAAGCCCGTTTCGCCATCGCGCGCGCTGAGGATCGTGAACCCATCCGCCTTGAGATAGTCCGTCAGCACCCCGATATTGGTTGGATTGTCATCAACGATGAGGATCGTGTAACGCGCCGGGTTAAAGTCGAAGAAGGCGTTGGGCATTATGAACCATCTTTTTGAAGGTGGGCTTCGATCACGGCGATAATTTGGCTGTCATCGTAGGCCAGCGCAAAGCGGCGGAGGTGGGTGGTAAACGGTTTAAGGTGCGGGTCGTGGGCTTCCAATTGATCGAGCTTCTCTTTCACCGCCGTCAAGTTGCCTTTCAACGCTAAATCATATAAGACTTCCAGATCGGCAAGAGCGGGAGGCACGAGCGGCCCAGCCTCGGGTTCGGCGAGCGTCGGTTCGGCGCTGGAGGTCGCCTCGGCATAGAGCCAGGTCAACTTTAAATAAGAAGCGAGCAAGGTCAACAACCGATTAAAGTCAATCGGCTTGGAGAGAAAATCATCACAACCGGCGACGAGCGCCTGGCCTTTATCGGCTTCAAAGGCGCTAGCCGAGGCGGCGATGATGATCACACCGCGCGCTTCGGGGAGGTGGCGGATGGCCTGCGCCGCTTCGATGCCCGTTAGGGTGGGCATTACCAAATCCATCAAGATCAAATCCGGTTGTTGGGCACGGGTCGCTTCGATAGCCTCTTGGCCGTTCGCCGCTTCGACTAAATCAAAACCAAGCGGGGATAAGAAATCTAGTAGGACTGAGCGATTGGCCGCTTTATCATCCACAATCAATAGCTTGCGGCGCGGCCCCGCATATCCTACCACCAAACGTTCGGTGGGCATGATCTTTTCAGCGGCGCTGAACACGGGTAACTCAATTTCAAACCAAAAGACGCTCCCGCGCCCTAACTCGCTGGTGACGTGGAGTTCACCGCTCATCGCCTGCACCAATTGGCGGCTGATGGCCAGCCCCAACCCGGTGCCTTCGGCGCGCCGATTGACATCGCCGGTTTGTTCAAAGGGCTGAAAAATTTTTTCCAAATGGTGGGGGGGGATGCCCGGCCCAGTGTCGGTCACTTCAAATCGTAAATAAGCGGTCGGGATATGACTGAGGCTATCCCCATCGCGCGCGCTGATGCGGAACGTGACCTGGCCGCGGTCGGTAAACTTGACCGCGTTACTCAATAGATTGAGCAGTACTTGGCGCAGTCGTTTCTCATCTACCAAGATCGCTTCGGGCAAAGGCGGCGAGGTCTCTGAGATGAACTCAAGCCCTTTTGTATCGGCGCGGGCGCGGATGATGCCGCTGATGCCTTGCAAAAAAGCGGGCAGAAGCACATCAGTCGGATAGAGCTCCATTTTGCGCGCTTCGATCTTGGCGAGGTCGAGGATGTCATTGATGAGGGTCAATAAATGTTCACCGCTCTGGTGGATCACATTCAACCCGTTCAACTGGGCGGGCGCTAAGTGTTTATCGCGCTTAAGGATTTGGGCGTAGCCCAAGATGCCATTGAGGGGCGTGCGGAGTTCGTGGCTCATGCTGGCCAAAAATTCGCTCTTGGCCCGGTTCGCGCTTTCGGCGGCGTCTTTGGCGAGGGCGAGCGCGCGCGATTGTTGCTCCAGCGTCACCGATTGTTGCCGCGCTTCTGCCAACGCGGCCCGCGCTTGTTCAAAGAGTTGCGCGTTGCGGACGGCGATGGCGATTTGTTCCGACAGCGTGACCAACACTGGCACGTTGGCCTCGTTGAAATAATCGAGTTGATCCGATTGCACATCAAAGACGCCGATTAATTGCCCGCCCAATAACATCGGGATGGCGACTTCGGAACGGGTGTCGGGCATCACCGCAAAACTTAGGTAACTGGGCGACTGCGAGACATCATTGATCACTACCTTCTGGCGGGTGCGCGCGGCCAACGCCATCAGGCTCACTTCGGCGGAGAGCGGGATGTCGGGCAAATCTTTTTTATCGAGGGGCTGGCCCAAGATGTTGACGCCCGTCGCGCCCCGCAACGTGTTTTCGTCGGCTAACAAATACACGATGCCCGCATAGAGATGGAAACTTTGTATCGTGAGCGAGGTCACCTGCTCTAGTAATTGCCCCGTGTCTAAAATCCGGGTGACCCGTTGCGACACCTCAGCGGCGGTGTGCAGGTCGCGGGTGCGATCCGCCACACGCTGTTCGAGCAGGGCATCCCGCTCTTGAATCTGGGTCGCCATGAGATTGATCTGCTCGATGATCACATTCAAATCCACTTGGCGCACCGGGTCAAAGCGATAGCCGTAGTTGCCACCGGCCAACGTGTTGATGCCTTGAATGAGTTGGGCCAACGGGCGATTGAGTAGCCGTTGGAGCAAGAGCGCGGTGGCGATCACCACTGTGCCGATCAGGGCGAACAAGGTGAGGAGGGTAGACAACAAGATCGTGCCCCGCAAGGTCTGCACACTTTGGCGTGACAGCGACAATTCAACCGAGCCGATGGTCTGGGCGTCGTGGAAAATAGACCGAGTTTCCACAATCAGGTCAGGCTCGGTGGTGGTCTTCTCGTAAAACGCGCGCTGATTGTCATCCAACACCCGCAACCCCACCACATCCCCCGATTGCAAGTACACCTCGGCGACTTGCGCTACCGCTTCGCGATCCAGATTCCACAACGGCGCGGATAAGACTTCGGCCAGCTTGCCCGCCGAGTCGGCGGCTTGCGCATACAACGCTTGTTCGGCTTGCGAGACCGCCGTGAAATAACTGAAGCCGCTGGAGAGCAGGAAAATGACGCTCATCAGCAAGGCTAACCCCAGGGCGAGGTCGCGGGTGAGGGTGCGGGTGGTATAGCTTTTTAGTAAATCCGTGAGGAACATGGCACAGGCGGGGTTTTGACATTCATATTGATGATTGTATATTAACCCTCAACCTCATGCTAATCGTTGATGGGTCGGGTGGGTGCCAATTCGCCCTACGCCTCCGCACTGAAATCAAGCGCGGCCTAGGGGTGAGATCGCATTCTGGAATTAGGAGACTCAACATGATCACCAAACGGATATTGGCAATGGTCTTGGCGCTCAGTCTGTGTTTAATGAGTTGTAGTGCGTCGCCGGTTGCAACGGCTGTGCCACCGTCGCCTACTCCGGCCCAACCGATGGCGAATCTGCAGATTTTCACCGAAGAATACCCGCCGGTGACGTTTAGCAAAGATGGACAAGCGACGGGGTTGGGGACGGAGATCGTGCAGGAGATCATGCGCCGCCGCGGGGCGACGTTCGCGATCCAGGTCGTGCCGTGGACGCGCGGCTATGACGCTACGTTATCTGGGCCGCTGACTGGCCTGTTCGCCACGATGCGTACTGAGGAACGTGAGCGGTTGTTTAAATGGGTGGGGCCGTTGACGCAGGTGAACACCAGTTTCTATGCCCGTAAAGGCGAGGGGCGCGCGCTGGCAGACTTAGAAGCGGCGAAGAGCGTGGATAGCATCGGTGTGCCACGCGAATACTATTCGCATCAGTTTCTCCGGCAGGCTGGTTTTACCAATCTGGATGAAGCCGCCGACCCGGAGACGATGGTCAAGAAGTTTTTGGCTGGGCGCAATCCCCTGATGGTGATTGACAACATCACCTTGCCCGAACTCTTGCAGAGGAACAACGCCAAGTTGGAGGAGGTCGAGCTGGTGTATACGTTTATGACTTCTAAGAACTATCTGGCGTTTTCGTTGGACACGCCAGACGAGCTGGTGCAACAATGGCAGATGACGCTGGATGAGATGCGCGCCGATGGCACGATTGCAAAGTTGTATGCGAAGTGGTTGCCCGGTGAGACCCCGCCGGGGAAGGATAACTAAATTTAAAAAGTGGAAAATTTGCAAGGCGCGGTGATTGCGTTATGCTTCCCCGCTATGGTAACTTCGGTTCACAAAACACTCCGCAATATCAGCGCAGTTTGTGAATAGGAGACTTTTTAAAATCTTTTCCAAGTCGCGTCAAAGTGAAAAAGAAAACACTATAAAACCAGCCAAATGCGGCGGGAGGGAGTCGAACCCTCACACTCTTGCGAGTAGGAGATTTTAAGTCTCCGGTGTCTGCCATTCCACCACCGCCGCATGACGCACGGGGCGCATTATAAAGGCCTTTTGACAATCAGCCAATACGGTTTCAGGCAAAACGTTTAGGTGTATTCCCATCGCAGGGCTTAGCCCAGCTAACCCCACGCCGACACTCACTAGACCCATAGGGAGGCCGACAAAATCTATCTTCACCAAGCCAATGGCTAGCGTCGTAGGAAAAAGCAACATCAATAATACGCAAAGCCAACGTGGCAGACAGCCCAGTTTGAACCCAACCCAACCCGCCGGGGCGGAGGCCACCAATACCAGCAAGAGGCCGAAGAGCACAGTCATCCAAGCCAGGCTACGAGCAAATCCGTTTGGGCCTTGATGTGGCAGGTCAGTGAGCATCCAATATTCCAGAAAATTTCCCCCAAACATCAATGCGCCTCCAACGGGCAGAGCGATGAAAATGCCCTGAGTGCGCCAAGTCAGTGAGGGGCGGATGGTCAAAAATAATCCACTGAAGCCCAAGAGCATACCCCATAACGCTGGTGACCAAAGGCGGTTGCACAATACTTCGGAGGCTTCGGTGATTTGGGCGCACTCGGGTGGAAAGAATCGAATGCTTAGCCAGAATAGCCCACCGAGCAAACCACTCACCGCAAAGAACTTAGGCACTTATAGCGGTCTCCTTTCGATTTACAACGCCCCTTCGACAAGCTCAGGGTGCGCCGCGCAGTCGAAGGGGTGCCGCGCGCTCAGAGCGAACATTATTGATGCAATAGGAAACCGCTATCGTTTGAAACGACTGATTACCGCTTCCCACTGAGTAGGGAGAGCGTCCCCAGTGCTCATCCATTGCACGTATTGGAACTGCCCTGTCCCCTGTGAATTTAAATGCACCAGTGCTTCACCATGCGCGCCAGTGGTCTGAAAATGCCGCAAAGCACCGATGGCTTCCCACACGGAAAGGGTTGAACCAGCGACCGGCCGGACCGTCGCGTGTAAGGCATATCCAACACATCCGGCGGTCGCCTGTAACTGTTCGATGACGCGTCGGGTGGCGTGCTGAAAGGCCCACACCTTGCGTATATCCCACCAATTTACGCTTAAGCCCGTCGTAGCGGCGACGATATATTCGCGGCTTGATTCAGGGGGAAGGTTGAAGTGCCAGATGATTTTAGCCATGACTTATAAGGCGGGTGAGGGCGAAGGCAATGTTGTTGCTCCAAGTAGCGAAAAGCGCGACAACCGCCAGGAGGTCATACACCATACACAGAACTTTCTCAGAGCGCGTCATCAGTGTGTCTCCAGAGTGGGCACGCATCAGATTAGGTTGAGGCCGACCCGCCCAAATACCCTCGAAATATCGCTTCCGATAGGTAGGTCACCTGATAACCTGCAAGGCGATACCCGGTTGTCTGCGAAATGTGGTGCGCGTCAATCAGTATCACCCCCGCCTCATCTTCGCGGATCACTTTCCCAGTAAATGCTGTGATGGAGGTCGGTTGCATATATTCTCGATCAATATGCCATCGTCGCCAGCAGGAGAATTCGATAGTCGGGTAGGTCACGGCGACTATCGTCCACACTTCTTCGAAAATGTTCCAATCAGGATTGGTCAGCGTAAATTTTTGGCCGGGCTGGAAGATGTGGCGCACAGCGTTCCGTATGACTATTAGGAGGTTGTCATTAAGCCCGATTTATCAGGCCATTTAGATAGCGTGGCGCTCAATCACCGCGCGGAACAGATCGCTCAAGGGTGATTTAGAAACGCCTCACGGTGCGGCATTCCCAGTGATCGGGTCTATGACCGAGTGGAGTTGACCGCGAATATCGCCGTAAAAAGTCTGCCCTTTGGTGTGCAGGTTGAAGTACAGCTCGCCTTGCCGCGCAATGTACTCCATGCCCGCGATGGTTTTAACCTTATCGGCGAGGCCGGGGATAATCGGACAGCCTCTAGTGAAGGCTCCGATCACGCCATGCCCAGAGAGGCTCGTCTTCTCGATATCGGCATTCGTGACCTCCACGGAAAAAAGACCGTCCGCCAGATTGTCTTGAATGTCATCCATCAGAGCGAAATCAACCAAGATCGGGCCCAGCATATCCGGCCGACCGCAATGGATATGGAACATGACCACTTCTTCCGGGTTGACATGTTCCACCTGCACCTCGACATAGACTTTGCTGAGGTCATTGGTGAAGCGTAACACCCCGTGTCCCCGTGACAGGCGCTCACTTCTGAGCAAAGACGGCCCAGTGGCTCGAAATTCATTCGGGACGAGGGCGGGTGTGTCTTTCTCCTCACCGGGCTCTTGGTGAGGACTTAAAAACGCTTCGTACACATACCCAATGGCTTGTCCCTGACTTGGATCAAGCGTCACGACTGGCAGTTGAATGACTGCTCCCCCTTGGTTGGGGATAACAACAGCCGGGGGGCTCTCGACCTGAAGGGAGGTAGACCCCGCTGGGGTAGGGTTGGCCACCGAGGTGGGGGTCGTCTGACGCGTACAGGCAACGCCAAACAAAATACCAGCCAGAAAAATCATGAGGCGGAAAGTTTGTTTTGTGGGCACAGTCGTCTCCGATGAGGCTAAACAGCGAAACATGTGTCTGTTTTGAAAAGCGCAGTGCAGTGAGTGTGGCTCTGCTTCCCCTAGTCAGTAAACATCTGGACTTACGCATACCATGCCTGAGACTTCGGAAGTGGGCGCACACAGCCCGGATACTTCGGCGAGTTTTGCGCCCACTTCCGAAGTCTTGCATAAGTCCAGAACATTATAGGCCTTCTCACCTCGCAACGATTGTGCCCGCTTGGGCGACCCACGTTGCTGGTTAAATTTTTACCAGAGGTAAGGCACGAGGCGGTATCGAACCTGTTGAGTGTATTCATCATACCCCGGCAAATTTTTCTTCAGGAACTCCTCTTCATCTATGATTCTTAACATCAGCACCGGCACCCCCGCCGCGATAATGGCCAGCCCCCACCAGGCGTCGAGCGCGAGAGGGATGCCGATCAGCATGATGAGGACGCCCACATACATGGGATGCCTCACAAGCGCATAGGGGCCAGTGGCGATGACTTTCTGGTCCGCCACGATCTCAATGGTAGAGCCTCCGTAACTGTTTTCTTTGAACACCAGCAGATCAATGAAGAGGCCCAGCGCCACCAGGGCATCGCCGACCAAAGCGCCATAAGTGGGCACGGGCGACCACCCGAAGCGATGAGCGAGGGCGGAGAAAACGAACACACTGAGGAGGCCTAGGAGGCCGATAGAAATGACGATCTTTTGCACTGGCGATTGTTCCTGCGTGGGGCCAAACTTCTTGCGGCGCTCAAGCAGGGCTGGGTCTTTGAGCGAAAGATAGAGGCCGATCATGACCACCGAGGTCATAAAGACCAGGATGAAGACCCAAGCTTGCCAGTAGTTGAGCGTCCAGGCGGGAAGGAAAAGTAATCCCCCCAAGGCAACCGCGCCGATAAGAAATGTGCTCAGGGTTTGCGTGACGAGCTTGTTCATGCCAACCTATGCCTCTGTAGATACAGCGTTGAAGGATGACCGCGCTATTTTGAAACGGCTCGCTGAGATTGCACCATGTCTTGAATGGCGGCGATGACGACTTGTGGTTCATCCAACTGAATGCCATGCCCGCTGTTCTGGGCGATCATCTGACGACTATGGGGGAGTTGCGCCACTAATTGCGCTTGGAGTTCATTCCAAATCTGAGTTTCGGGCGTTGCACGCCCGCGCGTAATAACCGTCAGTGGCATGGGCGTTAACGGAGGTGCTGTTCTGACCTGTTCAGCGCTCGCATCCCAGTCTACCCCATTTAGAACCGCGTCGATTTCCGCGCGCAAACCGTCACCCGCCGCTGTAGAGAATGTGTAAAAGCGCTCAATCTGGTCAGGATGGACCGAGTCCACCAAGACCAACCCCGCCACTTCGCTGGGATAGCGGCGCGCATAGAGTTGCATATTCAAGCCGCCAAACGAATGCCCGACGAGCAGATAGGGGGGCGGAAAGCCAGCCGCCTTGAGCATCAACCGTAAATCTTCAACCATGTCTTGGCTGGTTCGAGGCACCGGGGCTGGGTCGCTTCGACCCGTGTTAGCGCGATCATAGCGGCAAACGAACGCTAAGTCGGCTAATTCGTTCCAGACGGTGTTCCAGTCACCCACCCAACACCCTGCGCCAAGCCCTCCGGCTTCTAAAACGATCACGAGCGATCCGGTGCCTGACCATTCGGCGTATAAACTGCGAGTGCCAATGGATATT
>Ga0315912_10002437_pt1 | contig 19840 bp, 21 predicted proteins | sample VfabasoilMG_FD_204469 | JGI IMG/M metagenome (GOLD analysis project Ga0315912, IMG submission 204469) | Garden soil microbial communities collected in Santa Monica, California, United States - V. faba soil | ecosystem: Environmental > Terrestrial > Soil > Garden | place: USA: California...
CGGGGGATAGAAGAGCCTGGACCATTCTAAGATCGCGGCTCCTAGGCCAATTGCGTGCGATGTTTTTTCGAGGTTGCATCGTAAATGCTCAAATCAGCTCTTGACTGGAAAGACAGTTGCTGTCCCGTCCGGCGTCGCATAGTCGTTGCCGTAAATATTGAGATGAGGGCGGCGGCCGACCGCTACTTGTGCGACGAAGGGCATCAGATTATTCGGCATGCCCTGCGGGTCCTCGCCGATCAGCCCGCTCGGATGGGCCCCGACCGGATTGAAGTAGCGCAGAATGCCGATACGCCAGGACGCATCGCTCCGCTGCACGTCGCGCAGGATCTCCTCCACCATGAGCTTCGACCGGCCATAGGGGTTGGTCGCAGAAAGCGGATGATCTTCCGTCAACGGCAACCGTTGCGGGTCACCATAGACCGTGGCAGACGAGCTGAAGACCAACCGTCGTACCCCGCACTCGCCCATAGCTTCCAGCAGGCGCAAGGAACCAACCACATTGTTGTCATAGTAGGAGAGGGGCTGTTGCACGGATTCCCCGACCGCCTTGAGACCGGCAAAATGAATCACCGCCGTCGCCTGACAGTGCCGCAAGGCCGCGATCAGCGCGGCACGATCGCGGCAGTCGCCCCGGATCAGCGGGACGGCCTTTCCTGTGATCCGCTGGACGCGCGCCAGGGCTTCAGGATGGCTGTTGCAGAAATTGTCGAAGACTGTGACGTCGAGCCCTGCCTGCAGGAGTTCTATGCAGGTATGAGATCCGATATAGCCGGCCCCGCCTGTGACGAGAATCATGCAGCCCCTCCCGAGAATCCAACCCGATGTGTGCTTCTGGCGCCAGGGTATCAGATCATGATGGAAGATCAAGAAAAGGAAACCATATCTGTGAAGAATTGTATGTGGAAAACAGCGGGTGGAAAGCGTAGCGATCAGCTCGCGGCCGTGTTACTGAGATCATGTGATTCCAGAGTTGATGAACCAGTCGAGACATTCCTTACCGGCCGTTCTCGAATCCGATCTGCCGCCAGGCTTCGTAGATCACTACGGCCACGGCATTGGACAGATTGAGGCTTCGGCTGTCGGGCAGCATGGGCACGCGGATTCGTTGTGACTCGCCGACCGCATGAATCCGTTCCGTCGGCAGTCCACGAGTTTCGGGACCGAAGAGAAAGACATCATCCGATGCGTACCGAACCAGATCGAAGCGTTGCGTGCCTTTTGTGGACACGGCGAACATGCGGCGATTCTTGAAGCGCTCCGCGCAGTCGGTCCAATTGTCATACACGGCGAGGGTGGCAAATTCATGATAGTCCAATCCGGCTCGCATCAGTTGCTTATCGTCCATCGAGAATCCGAGCGGTTTTACAAGATGAAGCCGGGCGCCTGTATTGGCGCAGAGACGGATGATATTGCCGGTGTTTGGGGGGATTTCCGGCTGATAGAGGATGACGTCGAACATACTGGCTATAGAACGTGATCTGAGAGCCGATAGCTTATAACGGATAATAGGAACAAGGGGAATCCCTTTTTCGTGCTGCTTCTTGGTATTTGGTATAGTGGACAACCACGGCCTTATCTATCTCTGAATTTGTTCGGTCTATCTGATATGCCGCATAGGTCTCTATTTGTCGTGTCGCTGGTGTTGGTACTGGCTGTGGCGGTACGCAGTGTGGTGTACGCAGAAGTCTCAGCCAATATTTCAGACGCGCATGTGCTCGAACAGGCGAAGGCGGTGTGGGAAAGCGGCGCGGTAACGAGTGCGCTCGAACTGCTTGATCAAGGTATTCAAAGTCATCCACGGTCGGCGCTGTTACACAAACTACGGGGCGACATTCTTGCCACGTTCCGGGGCCCCCAAGAGGCAGCTCAGGCCTATGATACGGCACTCACTGCAGAGCCGTCTGCGTTAGAGATCCGATGGGCGAAGTGGAGTCTGTTGGTTCGATGGGGGCAAAACGACGAAGCCATTGCGGAATTACGCCGGATTGTCGGGTTCGATCCGACCAATCCGCTGGCACATCTGAAATTGGCACAAGAACTTCGGAAGCTCGACCGGCTGGAGGAATCGTTGGAGTCGTATCAAGAGGCCGTCCGACTGAGACCGGACTTGCTCGGCTGGCGATTGGCCCTGGCGCGCGCGCAGTTCGACGTGCTGGATTATCAAGGCGCAGAGGCGGGGGTGCGGGCTGTCTTAGAGCAACTCACGCCTGGCTCACCGCTGGAGATCCCGGCTAAGAATCAGCTCGCGCAATTGTACGAATCCATGGAACGGGGACGGCGATTCACTCCTGCACTGACAGCGGGCGCTACCGAGGCTCAGCTGCGGGAATGGGCTGCTATTCGCGCAGAGGCGTGGAAGCTGTTTGCGGCAGGCCGCTATCAAGAGGCTGAGCCGGTCTATCGGCAGATGCTGGCGCTGAATCCCAGGGACGCGCTTGCCACGCATCAGTTGGGAGTCACGCTTATGCAGCTGGGACGGTGCAAGGACGCGTTGTCTGTGTTCGGAAAAATGTCGGATCTGGATCCCAGCGAGGAGGACTATGCCGACACGACATTTCGGATGGGGCAATGCCTTGTGGAACTGGAGCAGTGGGAAGATGCATTCGTGCATTTTCAGATGCTCTATGATGCAGCGGTTGAATTTGAGGAGAGCAACAAGAATGTGATCCTTCCAGCCGGCACGCGTGTGCTCTCAAAGGAAAAATTAGCCCGGTGGCTGGATAAAGTGCGGCCGCATGTTCCTGAGCTGGCGGCAGTCAAGGATGAGGCCGCAGAGAACAGCAAGGGCGGACCTGGCCAGGTTGTATCCAAAGAATTGCCGGTGGAAGAGGTCTATGCAAAGGCTACCGAGCGGGTGAAGCCGCAGAAGGCAATGGATCAGGCGGCGACACTTGTAGGCCGGGATGCGGATTTCAGCTGGTTTCGTTTCGTGATTCCGGCAGGCACCGTCATGCGCGACGATTTTCCCACGGGGGCACACGAGTACATTCCGCTCAATCCCAGCGATACATTTTCTATCGCGCAACGCGAGATCTACTTGGTCTTTGGCTTAGTGTCGGATTCATTCGATGCGGTGCCGCTCAGGGCGCGTTGTACCGTGGAGTCGTCGGATATGGTGGAAGAGCCTCGATGGGCGGCGCAGGATCATGTGCTCACATCGATGAGCGACCGGTCCGGGTATTTTATGCTTACTCCGCCGACAACCGGATGGGCACCGGGCCTGTATCGCTGCGGGCTGTTCGCCGGGGAGCACGCGTCTGCATACACCCAGGTGGATGAAGTGCGTTTCCGGATCGTCGCACCCGGTGAGTGAATGCAGATGCGTATCGTTCACGGCGTGGGGTTCAAACCAAATCGGTCAGCCGGCAGTTGGGTCGATGCTGTTTATGGCCGGTCTTTTCTGCCACTGGAGTTTCAAAAGCACGGCGTGGTACACACGAGCACATGAGTGCGGCGGGTTCGACGTTCATCGGCATTATCGGCGCGGTTGTTTTTCTGCTGGCGGTATTCTCGTTCAGCCAAAGAAATTGGAAGGGCGGCTGTCTCTGGCTGCTGGTGGGGGCGGGGGTGATCGTGCTGTTGACTTATCTGGATAAGCCGTCAGCTGCGTTGTGGTGATAGCAGGTTCACCGGTCAGCGGTTAGGGTCAGCAGTCTCCTCAACGGTGATTTTCAGCCAGCGACCGGCTGTTGGTAATCGACCTCGATTTTGAAACCAAGGTCTTCAATCATGCCCCAGACTTCCGGCGCAGGCGCGCCCGGCGTCGTGAGATAGCCGTTCACGAAGAGCGAATCGGCCGGATACAGCGCCAATGGCTGGAGGCTGCGCAGATTGTGTTCGCGACCGCCCGCGACGCGGAGTTCGGTGCGGGGGTGAAGAAATCGGAAAAGGCACAGCACTTTCAAGCAGCGTTGCGGCGTCAGATGATCGCAGTGCTCCAGCGGAGTCCCGGCGGCGGGATGAAGCGTATTCAGCGGAATAGAATCGGGCTCGACCTCGCGCAAGGCCATCGCCAGGTCGATCAAATCTTCATCCTGTTCTCCCATGCCCACGATCCCGCCCGAGCAGATTTCCAATCCGGCCGTCCGTGCGTTCTTGATCGTGGCGAGCCGGTCTTGGAACGTGTGGGTGGTGCAAATGGAGGTATGGAACGCCTCGCTGGTATTCAAGTTGTGGTTCACACGGTCCACCCCTGCGGCTTTGAGCCGCTTGGCCTGGCCTTCATTCATCAAGCCGAGTGAACAGCAAATCTGAATGGGAATCTCCTGCTTGATGGCGCGGACGGCTCCGGCAATCTCGTCGATTTCCCGATCCAGCGGACTCCGGCCACTGATCACGATGCAATAGCGCTGCGCTTTAGACGCGGCGGCCTGCCTCGCGCCCTCGACCATCTGTTTCTGCGGCAATAAGTTATAGCGCTCGATGGGCGCGGTTGAGACGGCGGATTGTGAGCAGTAGTGACAGTCTTCCTGGCAGGCGCCGCTTTTGGCGTTCTGCAGCATTTGCAGGCGAACGGTCTTCCCAAAATAGCGGGATCGGACACGAAAGGCCGCATGCAGCAGGTCCAGCAGATCGTCGTCAGACGATTGGAGTACAGCGAGGCATTCATCTCTGGTCAGGGATTCGTCTTGCAGAGCTTTATCGGCGAACCGTTGAAAATCCGTCATGCGTCAATGCTCCGCGCTGTTGAAAATGATGATGGGATAATAGGACGGCCAAAACCTACACGGTTTCAAACGGAGAAGCAATGCCTTGGTAGGGGATGGCGCGAGCAGACGCGGCAGTTGCTCCTGATCCGTCCGCCGGCTGTGTGGCTTCGAGCCAGGGGAGTGCGGTCAGCGTGTTCCAGCGGGCACAGCGCCTGCAGCGGCCGGACCATTCGACGGACTCCTGCTGGCACTGCGTGCAGATGTAGGGAACGACGACGCGTTTTTTGAAGCTGAGCGCCTTTTTGAGTTCGATGATGGCCTGTTCGAATTGCTGCTTGCGCAAGAAGAGGTTGGCCATGATCTTGTGGTAATCGAGCAGATGGTCTTGTGGTCCTTCGATCGTTGAAAGAATATCGAAGGCTTCATCGATCATTTCAAGACGGTAATAGAGCTTGCCCAGATAGAACTGCAGCACGGGATTTTGCGGGTCCTGCTGCAGCGCGTCCTGGTACACACGGATGATTTCGCCCGGCTCCCCCTGGTCCAGGAACAATTCTTCAAGCCGATGCAGGATAATCACGCTCCGCGTTCTGGTATAGACCTTCTTTAAGATTTCGACGGCATCTTTGGTCTTGCCTTCATGGATCAGGATTTCGCCGAGTCCGATATAGGCGGGCAGGAAGCTACGGTCTTTTTTAATGGCGCCCCGGAAATAGCGGCGGGCTTTATCCGGGTGTCCACGTTCAAGCAACTGGCGGCCGACCTCATACATGTACCCGATCAGCAACGCGTTCTCAGCCTCTTTTTCCTGATTCGGAAGATGGGCCTTGAGAAGGCGATGCTGGATTTCCAGCGCCTCGCTCCATCGCTCCAGGCGAATGTTCAGGTCCCGCTTGCGAATGAGTGCCGTCAAATTGTCCGGCTCAAGCTTCAGGATTTTTTGGAACGACTGGAGCGCTTCCTCATAGCGTTTCGCGCCTTCGAGATCTTTGCTCAATTCCAGCAGCACTTCGATATTGCGCTCGTCGACACGATGGGCATGCTGGTGCAACCGGATCGCTTCGGGGAAATTCTGCTCAGCTCGATAGATGTTCCCCAGCCATAGCAGGGAATCAGCCCGGTTGGGGTCGATGGCGAGGGCTTTCTCGAAGAGCGTAATCGCTTCCATCGTGCGTTTCGACATGAAGGCATGAGTCCCATCACGATGCAGTGTGTCGACTTTTTCTTTGCGGCGCACGAGCCGGTTGCTGCGCCAGTTTATGATCGCATGGGCCGTTTGCTGCAGGCCGACGACGAAGGTGACGAAGACCGCTCCGATGGCCATAGAGATCAGGACGAGCGTGACGGGACTGAGTTCGAATTCAGCCGACGAACTTGTATGGATAAGGACTGTCCCCGGATTCAGTTCTCGGAAATAGCTGTAGATGAAGACGCCGGCACTGACGAAGAAGATTGTGATGAGTAGTCTGAGCATGGCTAGACCGTTTTGTGCGCAGCCGCTTTCCGTACGACGATGCGCCGTTTAGGCGCGGCTACCGGGGCAGGTGCCTCCTCGGGAATCGGGAGCTGCGTTGCATCGCTCCATAGCCGTTCCAGGGCATAGTGCGATCGGGTATCCTGCCGGAAAATATGGGCAACGACATCGCCGAAGTCGAGCAACACCCACTGCCCCGATGACGTTCCTTCAATACTCAGCGGACGCTGGCCGCTGCGAGAAAGTGTGCCGTCGATATAATCGGCAATCGCGCGCGTCTGCCGATCCGATTCAGCCGATCCGATCACCAGGTAATCGGCCACAGAGGTGAGCGGGGCGACATGCAGCACCTGGACATCGACGGCCTTCTTATCAAGCATCGCCTTGCCGATGGCGAGGGCGGTGGCCTTAGATGTTTGTGCGATCGCAATCCTCCTGATATAGGCGATGCTGAAGTATATAGGATTCGACAGGGGGCGGCAACACATTTGCCTGCGCGGTCCTTTGTCGGATTCGTTGTCGGATCTCAGACGAGGAAATAGAGCATGGCGGGATCGGGAGGCAGATGATGCCGCTGCAGGAGGGCATCGCAATATCCAATTGCGACAGTGTCCCCGCATCGAGCTGCGTCAGCGTGTGGGCGTCAAGTGCGGGCAGGAGCGGCATGTTTGCCAGCGACCGGAACGATTGTCCCGGCCGAGGGACGATGACGAATCGACATGCTTGCAATAGCTCGATGGGCTCTTTCCAATTGGGAAGGTCGAGAAATGCATCGAGTCCGATGAGAAAATACAATTCGGCGGAGGAGCCGAACTGTCGTTGCAGTTCGCGGATGGTATCGATGGAGTAGGACTTTCCCGATCGCTGTATTTCGATGTCTGAGAGCTGGAAGGAGGGAGTGCCGGCGATGGCGAGGCGGACCATTTCATAGCGATCCTTGGCCGGAGCGAGGGACCCGTCTCGCTTGTGCGGGGGATCGCCGGTGGGAATGAAGAGCACCTGATCCAGGCGGAGTTGGTCGCGGACCAGGCGCGCAATGGTCAGATGGGCGTTGTGAATGGGATTGAAGCTGCCGCCGAGCAGGCCCAATTTCCGCAGTAAGGGGTGAGAGGTGAGGGGAGAGGGGTCGGATTCTCGGGCACACATAACTCACAACTCACAATTTACAACTCAACACTCAGAGAATGACGAGGTTGTCCCGGTGGATGACTTCCTCGTATTCCTGGGGGCCGATCTGCCTCTGAATGTCCTGGGTCTTGAGGCCTTTCATCTGCCTCAGCAGGGCAGAGGGAAAATTGACGAGGCCCTTGGCAAACTCTTTTCCGTCGGTGTCGAGGCAGCCTACCGGATCTCCCGCTTCAAACTCCCCGGTGACCTCGATGATGCCGGAGGCGAGGAGGCTTTTTCCCCGCGTGGTCAATGCCTCGACCGCGCCCTGGTCCAGGCGGACGTGTCCACGGGGGCGCAGAGTAAAGGCAATCCAATGTTTGCGGCTGGTCAGTCGCCGTTCATGCGCAAGAAAGAGACTGCCGCCTGGCCCGCCGGCAAGAACGCCGGGCAGGAGTCCGGCCCGTTCCCCGTTGACGATCAGCGTGGAGACGCCGTACTCGCCGACTTTTTTGGCGGCGCGGACTTTCGTGGCCATGCCTCCTGTGCCCTCGAAGGTACTGGAGACTCCGGCTCGGCGTTCGATGTCTTCGGTGATGTCGGGGATGAGCGGGATCAGGGAGGCGGAGGGATTCTTGCGTGGATCTTCCGTGTAGAGTCCGTCGACATCGGAGAGAATCACCAGCAAATCCGCGTCGACCAGATGGGCGACCTCGCTCGCGAGCGTATCGTTGTCGCCGACTCGGATTTCCTCCACGGCGACGGTATCGTTCTCGTTGATGATCGGCAGGACGCCGAATCCGATCAGCGCCGTCAGGGTGTAGCGGGCATTCAAGAACCGCCGGCGATCCGCGAGATCTTGATGCGTGAGGAGCACTTGGGCGACTTGAATGCCCAGCCGTTCGAACGCCTTTTCATAGGCCCACATGAGTCGGCTTTGTCCGACCGCTGCGGCCGCCTGCTTGATCGGGAGACTCTTCGGGTATTCCTTGAGTTGTAACTTCTTGATCCCGGACACGATGGCGCCCGAGGACACGACCAGCACGTCGCGGCCGTTCGTTCGGAGCGCGGCGATCTCGTCGGCTAAGCGCTCAATTTGCTCGGGACGCAAGCCTGTCGCGCGGGAGGCGATCAAGCTGCTGCCGATTTTGACGACGATGCGCTTGGCGTGCCTTAGGATCTCGTCTCGCATGGCGTCTTCCTCAGGCGGTCCACCTGCGAGCCGACGAAGGTGATTACGTCGTCGAGGCCTTCCCTGGTTGCGGACGACACGGGGAGGCAGGTGTACTGATGGCGCTTGCAGTAGGTTTGCAGTTGTGTGAGCCGATCACACGCGCCGCTGATGTCGATCTTCGTCGCGATGACGGCGAACGGTCGGCTATTTAACGTGTCATCATAGGCAGCCAGCTCTTGCCGCATGGTCTCGAAGCTGATGACCGGCTCGTCCGGCGCCCATTCTGAGACATCGATCAGGTGTAGCAGGAAGGCTGTGCGTTCGATATGCCGAAGAAACTGAAATCCGAGTCCTTTGCCGTCATGCGCGCCCTCGATGAGTCCGGGGATGTCTGCGACGACAAAGCTGCGATCCGATCCCCAGCGGACGACGCCGAGATGGGGCGTCAATGTCGTAAAGGGATAATCAGCGATTTTCGGCGTGGCCGATGAGATGACCGAAATGAGCGTCGATTTGCCGGCGTTTGGAAATCCGACCAGCCCGACATCGGCGAGCAGCTTCAGCTCAAGCCGCAGCGTTCGTTCTTCGCCGGCTGTGCCATGTGTAAACCGTGTCGGCACGCGATTGGTGGATGTGGCGTAGTTGCTGTTGCCTCGTCCGCCCCGCCCCCCTTGTGCGATGACCGCTGTTTCCCCGTCGGCAACCAGATCGGCAAGCACCTCACCGGTCTGGTCGTCATATACGATGGTGCCGACCGGGAGGGTGACGACGGTGTCTTTCCCTGTGCGCCCGGTGCAGTTGGAGCCGCCGCCGGCCCGTCCGTCTTCTGCTTCATAATGTTTCTGATAGCGAAGGTCGAGCAGGGTTGTCAGTCTGGTGGATGCAGCTAGGACGACGCTGCCGCCATGTCCCCCGTCTCCTCCGTCCGGTCCCCCGCGAGGGACGAACATCTCCCGGCGGAAACTGCAGATGCCGTCTCCTCCTTTGCCGGCTCGCACGGTGATCAGCGCTTCATCGACAAACATGGTGTTCCTATAAATGGATGCACGATTCTAGGCTGACAGGAGTATACCCGACCTACCCATGCCGGGGGGAGAGGGATCTCGAATCATCTCAGCCGATCGATGTGGGTGAGTGCGAGGGGAATCAGGATTTGGCGAGGGCTGGGTACACGCTGACTTTCCGTCTGGCTCGCCCGCCTTCGAACTTCACCGTGCCGGTCACCCGAGCAAACAACGTGTGATCGCGTCCGAGATCGACGTTGAAACCGGGAAAGAACTTCGTGCCGCGTTGGCGGACGATGATGCTGCCGGCCGTGACGGTTTCACCCCCATAGGCTTTGACGCCCAAATACTGGGGATTACTGTCCCGCCCATTCCGTGATGATCCGCCGCCTTTGTTTGTTGCCATGGAAAGTCCTTTTTGTGCCTGCTATGCCGTAGCGATTTCTTTCACGAGCAGTTTCGTAAAACCTTGCCGGTGCCCGCGCGTCCGGCGGTAATTCTTCCGGCGCTTTTTCTTGAAGACCGTAATCGACCTGGTGCGGCCGTGCCGGACAATTTCGGCCGTGACCGTTGCGCCCTGCACGAGCGGCTGTCCGATCACCAGACCGGCATCCCCATGCACCAGGCGAACCTGGTCCAAGTTGACGACGCCACCTACGTCACCGGGCAAGCGCTCAACTTGAATCGTCGAGCCGGCCTCAACCCGATACTGCTTTCCACCTGTTTCAATAATTGCGTACATATCTTATATACCCCACATTGGACCGAATCGTGTAACACATCGTTGAAGAGAGTGTCAAGCGCGCCTCATGGTTTTTGTTTTGCCTGCGTCCGGTTCGTGAGGACTTCGACACGGGAGTCCCCCCCTCTTCTGGAGGGCTAGGAGCGGAGGCGAAGAAAAACGTATGCTGCCCGCATAAGCAGTTCCGGTGAGATCGGTGAGATGCCATTTTCCTGGTGTTTGCCGGTTTTTTGCAAGGGAGCGAGTATGCCTTCAGCCAGCCGATTTGTGATCCGTACCTATCACCGAATTCCTGTTCGCTGTGACATATATTACATGGGCGGGGAGTTTCTTGGAAAGGGGACGGTCATGAATATGTCCCGCAACGGGTTTCGGGTGCTCGGCGACCATCAGGTGGTGCCGGGGATGGAACTGGCCGTGCGGCTGTCTCTTTCCGATAAGGATGAACCGGTTGAAATGCAGCGGGTTGTGATTCGTTGGGTTCGCGGTCTCTTGTTTGGCGCCAAAGTGGTCATGGTGAAACCTGACGATCAGGATCGGATCGGGATCTTCCTAAGCGCTCGTCTGCGAACCTATTTGAACCCTACCCTAGACCGCATTTCCTCTTAGGCATCTGCCTCGCACTGTATCGTAAGTACCTCATCCGATTGCTTGACGACCTTCCAGCCTCACGATATAGTCGCGCACATCATTTATATGCAGGCCCGTCGCCGCTGCGTGAAGGAGTAACGTCTGATGCTGGAACCGGTCGAAAAAATCTGGATGGACGGCAAGTTCGTGGCCTGGGAAGAGGCCAACGTCCATATCCTGACCCACTCGCTGCATTACGGCTTGGCCGCCTTTGAGGGCATCCGTTGCTACAAGGGTAAGTCCGGATCCGCCATCTTTCGGCTCCAGGAACACGTCGATCGGTTGTTCGATTCGACTCACATCGGCATGATGGCCATGCCCTATGACAAGAAACACATTGCCGAGGCGATCGTCGAAACGGTCCGAATCAACCGGCTCGAGGCCTGTTATATCCGGCCGCTTGTGTATATCGGCTATGGAGCGATGGGGGTGCATCCAGGCGACAATCCGATCCGCGTAGCCGTGGCGGCCTGGAAGTGGGGGGCGTACTTGGGAGAAGACGCGTTGGCGAACGGGATGCGTGCCTGCATCTCCTCGTTTACCAGGCATCATGTCAACGTGTCGATGACCAAGGGGAAGATATCGGGCTATTACGTGAATTCGATTATGGCCAAGCGGGAAGCCAAGCTTGCCGGATATGATGAGGCGATTCTGCTCGATGCCGAGGGGTATGTGTCCGAGGGGACGGGAGAGAATGTGTTCATCGTCCGCCGAGGGAAGCTGAAAACGACGCCGTTGACGTCGATCCTTGAAGGGATCACCAGAAACTCCGTGATCGAGCTGGCGAAGGAGCGCAACATTCCCGTGGTTGAGGAACGGTTCACGCGGGATGAAATGTATGTTGCCGATGAAGTGTTCGTCACCGGCACGGCTGCGGAACTGACGCCGGTTCGTGAAATTGACAACCGGAAGATCGGAAGTGGCAAGCCGGGACCGATCACCATGGCACTGCAAAAGACCTTCTTTTCAATCGTGCGCGGGGAAGACCCCTCGCATGCCTCGTGGCTTACGCGGATCTGAGGGAAAAGAGCTGATAGCTGGTGGCGTAGAGCGCGTGACCGGAAGGAGCGCAGGTCTTACGTGTCGCGCTCTAGCTCCGTGCGATGAGCCACAGGCGAGAGTCTTTTCTCTCATGCCCGATTGACGATGAACGGATAGGGTGTGACGGCCAGGTTACTTGCCTGCTGGAGCAGGGGTGGGTTCCGTCGCAGGCTGGGCCTGGGTTGCAGGAGAAGCCGACTCGCCTTTCGTATTCAAATCGATGACGGTCGATTCGAAGGTCCGTTGCTTGGCCAAAATCGCCAGCGTGAACGAGGTAATCATGAAGATTGCCGCTACCACGACGGTGAGCTTGCTCAGGAAATTGGCCGGGCCCCGGCTGCCGAACACGGTTTGGCTCGATCCGCCGAATGAGGCACCGATCTCCGCGCCTTTACCGGATTGGAGGAGAATGGCGCCGATCATGAGGACACAGATGAAGACATGGATGATAACAATCAAAGTATACATTGTTTAGCGTCGGGCTCCGATCAATTGAGCAACGGAGGCGATTGTAACAAAAGATTCAGTCTGGAGACAAGCCCCGCCGATTAATGCGCCATCGATCTGGTCTGTCTGCAACAGACCTTCGATATTTCCGGGCGTCACGCTGCCTCCATACAAGACTCGTGTGGCGTTTGCGACGTCGCTGGACCAGGTGTCGGAGAGGAAGGTTCGAATCGTCCGGTGCGCGGCGACAGCCTGATCGGTCGTCGCCGCTTTTCCTGTCCCAATAGCCCACACCGGTTCATAGGCGATTGAGATGGCGGCCATGTCATGAAGCGAAAGACCCGCCAGGCTTCCGGTCAGCTGTTGCAGAATGACGTCCTCTGTCGTTCCGCGTTCCCGCTGGGATAAGGATTCCCCGACACACAGAATCGGCCTGATTCCATGGGTGAGGGCGGCGCGAACCTTCTTTTGAATGCCATCATTCTGCTCGCCGAAGAGCGCACGACGCTCCGAATGGCCGAGGATGACGTACCGGCAGCCGAGCTCTTTGAGCATCGGTGCGGATACTTCACCTGTGTAGGCGCCCTGGTTTTCCCAAAATAGATTCTGTGCGCCGAGTTGAAGCGGAGACGAAGGGCCGAGCGAGGCGCGGACCGATTCCAACGCCGTGAAGGGAGGAGCAACTACGAATTCGACCGTCGGCGTGGTGGGAATCCGGGGTGCGATTTCGCGAACGAAGGCCGCCGCTTCCGAGGCGGTCTTATTCATTTTCCAATTGCCGACAATGAGGATCGTGCGCACGGCGTTTTTACTTGGCCTACGTAGAGATTGCGATGTCGGCTAGTTGACGCGATCGGGCAATGCGACCAGCCCGGGCAGCTCCTTGCCTTCAAGCAGTTCCAACGCGGCGCCGCCGCCGGTTGAGATGAAGGACATGTTTTCCGAGACGCCGGCTCGATGGACGGCCAGCGCGGTCTCGCCGCCGCCGACGATCGTGAGTGCGTAGGCATCGGCGATCGCGTGGGCCATCGCAAGTGTGCCTCGGGCATAGGCGTCGATTTCAAAGACTCCCATTGGTCCGTTCCAGAGAATCGTTTTGGCGTTCTGGACCGCCAAGTTGAAGAGCTTGACTGAAGCCGGACCGATGTCGAGCGCGTACCACCCCTTCGGAATTTCCTGGACCGGGACGATCTTGCTTTCCGCTCCGATCTCTCGACTTGCAGCCACCACGCAGTCGACGGGTAAGTAGAATTTCACTCCACGGGAGAGTGCGTGATCTTCAATTCCTCTGGCAAAATCGAGCATGTCATTTTCAACGAGGGAGTTGCCGATTTCCATGCCCTTTGCTTTCAAGAAGGTAAAGGCCATGCCGCCGCCGATGATGACCTTGTCGACTTTCTTGCCCAGGTTTTCGATCACGCCGATTTTTCCGGATACCTTCGCGCCGCCGAGCACCGCCACGAACGGCCGGACCGGATTGGCAATCGCGCCTTCGAGATACTCGATTTCTTTCTTGAGCAGCGCGCCTGCCGCCGCGTCTTTGATGTACTTGGTAATGCCTACCGTGGAGGCATGGGCGCGGTGCGCAGCGCCGAAGGCATCGTTGATGAAGACGTCTCCGAGTGAGGCCAGAGCTTTGGAAAAGGTCTCGTCGTTTTTTTCTTCGCCGGCATGGAAGCGGAGATTCTCCAGCAGGAGCACATCGCCGGGGTTCATTTTTTCCACCAGTTTTTCGACGGCCGGGCCGATGCAGTCCGGGGCAAAGACTACTTCTTTTCCCAGGAGGCGCCCCAATCGCTTTGCCACCGGCGCCAGGCTGAACCTGGGATCGAAGGCCCCCTTCGGTCGCCCGAGGTGAGAGCACAGAATGACCTTCGCGCCTTCGTCCACCACGCGATTGATCGTCGGCAGTGTGGACCGAATGCGGGTATCATCGGTAATTTGAAGCGCTTCGTCGAGCGGCACGTTGAAGTCCGCACGGATGATCACCCGTTTCCCGCGAAGCAGCACGTCATCGATGGTCTTCTTGTGCAAGTTCATGGACGCTCCTTCGCGCGGCGTGGCATACGATGGCCGAGAGCCGGGCGCATGTGGACCGGCTCAATGGCCTTGTCGCGATGGCTCAGCGGGTGGTTGCCTTTCCGGCCAGCACTTTGATCAAGTCGCGGACGCGGCAGGAATAGCCCCACTCGTTGTCGTACCATGCCGTGACTTTGACCATGCGCTTGTCGACGACGTTGGTCAGCGGGGCATCGACGGTGGCGGAGTGATCGTCGCCTTTCTGGTCGATCGAGACGATGGGATCTTCCGAGTATTTGAGAATGCCCTTGAGCGGACCGTCCGCTGCCTTTTTGAAGGCCGCATTAACTCCTGCGATGTCGCAATCCTTTTCCGTTTCCACCGTGAGATCGACCAACGACACGTTCGGGGTCGGGACGCGGATGGCAAGGCCGTCCAGCTTTCCCTTAAGTTCGGGAATGACGAGATGCAGAGCTTTGGCCGCTCCGGTACTCGTCGGAATCATGGACATGCCGGCGGCGCGCGCCCGGCGGAGATCTTTGTGGGGGAGATCCAACAACTGCTGATCGTTGGTATAGGAATGGATGGTCGTCATCGTCCCGTGCTTGATGCCGAAATTTTCGAGCAGGACTTTGGCGACCGGCGCCAGGCAGTTCGTGGTGCATGAGGCGTTGGAGACGATATGATGCAGTTTGGCGTCGAATTTCTCGTCGTTCACGCCGAGCACGATCGTGACATCGGGGTCGTTGGCCGGCGCCGAAATGATGACCTGCTTCGCCCCTGCCGACAGGTGCTTGCCCGCGCTTTCCCGGTCAGTAAATCGGCCGGTAGATTCGATGACGATGTCCACATTCAACGCCTTCCACGGCAATTCTTTGGGGTCTTTCATCGCGAGCACTTTGATGGGTTTCCCATCGACGAGAATCTGGTCTTCCTTGGCCTCGACAGTGGACTTGAGCGTTCCATGCACGGAGTCGTATTTGAGCAGGTAGGCGAGGGTCTTGGCGTCCGTCAAGTCGTTGATGGCGACGATGTCGATGTCGGGATCGCCCAGGGAAGCGCGAAATACATTGCGCCCGATCCGTCCAAATCCGTTGATGCCGATCCGAATAGCCATAATATGTGGTCCCCTACGTAGGTAAAATCATGAATTCTATACGAAACCAACAGTTTAGACCGCGATAGTAGCCAGGCGGTTTCACCCTTGTCAAGATCTCCGAAAGAGGTACTCCTGCTTTGATCGTCGGTAGCCGTGGCTGCTCTGCCGAGGAAAATGGGGTACATGATGCAAATCAGATCTCCTTGCTTGTGAGTCCGGCACTTGGCTACAGTTCTGAGACAATTGCCGTGAGTATGAAGTTCTTATAACTATGGATGACACCACCGCAAAAGCCGCGCAGGCATTGGAATGGCCGCGCCTGCTTGAGTTGCTGGCGCAGCGCGCACAGTCGACGATGGGGATCGAGCGGTGCCGGTCCTTGCCGCTTTCGGACGAGTTGGCCGGGGCGCGCCTGCGCCAGCAGGAAACGACCGAGATGGCGAGATTGTTGGAAGGTGGCGAACCCATGCCGACCTTGGCGTTCCCTGATATCCGCGAGGCGCTGACTCGCGCCGGAAAGGGAGGAGATCTTGAGCCGCATGAGTTGAGGGACTGCGCCCTCGTTCTGGCGCTCATGGAAGACGTCGAACGGTTGATGAATGGATGCCGGGCGGAGGCGCAAGTGCTGGTGCAGGTCGTGGAGCCGCTTCAGGGTACGAAGGGACTGCGGTCGATCAGATCGGCCATAGAGGCTGCGATTCAGCCGGACGGCGCAATCAAAGAATCGGCTACGCCAGAATTGCGCCGGCTCACGCATCATGCCCAGGGGTTGAAGCAGGAGATGCGAGAGCAGCTCGATCGGGTCCTCCACTCACGGAAGTACGAGGAGATCCTGCAAGAGTCCTATTTTGCGCAGCGTGAGGGGCGCTACGTCCTGCCGGTCAAAGCCGATATGCGGGGGAGGATTCCCGGCATCGTCCATGACGTGTCGGCCAGCGGGGCGACCGTGTTCCTCGAGCCGCGCGAGCTGGTCGAACTGAACAATGCCATCAAAGTGGCCGATTTGGACATTGAGCGGGAAGTGCGCCGCATCTTGCGGGAACTCACGACGTTGGTCGCGGCCAAGTCCGATCAGATCGGTGACGGGATGGAGGCGCTGGCCGAATTCGACTGCATCGGAGCGAAGGCCGAATTGAGCCGCCGGCTGAAATCCAATCCTGTCGCGTTGAACGAGCAAGGCCGCGTGGTCTTGAAACAGGCGCGCCATCCGCTGCTCATGGCGGCCAAAGAACAGGTCGTGCCGAACGACATTGTGATGGATGAGACAAGCCGTGTCCTTGTCATTTCCGGGCCCAATACGGGAGGGAAAACGGTCACCCTCAAAATCGTCGGTCTCTATGCGCTCATGGTGCGGGCCGGGTTACATCTGCCCTGCGCGCCGGAATCCGAGATGGCCCTCTTCACCCATTGCTACGCCGATATCGGAGATGCGCAGGACTTAAGCCGGGACCTCTCCAGCTTTTCCGCCCACATGATGCAAATGGTTCAGCTGCTTTCGGACGCGGGTGCCCGGGCCAGCGCGGGCGAACCGGCCGCGCCACGATCGCTGGTATTGCTCGACGAGCCGGTCACATCGACCGATCCCCAAGAAGGCGCGGCGCTGGCGGAGGCACTGCTCTGCCGGTTGGCCGCGCTCAATATGAAAGTGGTAGTGACGACCCATTATGGTCCGCTCAAGGAATTGGCGCAGACCACATCCGGTTTCGCCAATGCCAGCGTGGAATTCGATGTCGAGCGGTTGGCGCCGACCTACCGATTGTTCATGGGGATTCCCGGAGGATCCTCTGCCCTTGAGATTGCCGGACGGCTGGGTATGGACGAAGCGATCTTGCGCGATGCGCGGCAACGGTTGCGGCGGGAAGATCGACGGTTGGACGACCTGATGGCGGATTTGCAGCGCAAGCAGCGGCAGCTGACAGAGGATACTGAACGGGCGCGGCAAGCCAGGAAAGAGGCTGAGCAGGCGGCGGGCGAGGCCAAAGCATTGCAAGCGCGGTTGGAGGAAGCCGAGCAGGAGGCTCGCAAGGGGCTGAAGAAGAAGATCGGGGAGCAATTTCAACGGGCCAGGGCCGAGGTTCAGGCTACGGTCGATGCCGTCAAACGCGAACAGAAGCTCATCAAGGCGAAAGAGGCCAAGCAGCGGCTCAGTGAGCTGGAGGCCCACACGCGACAGGAGCTGGCTCCCACCGGCGAACCGATACCAGTCGAACAGCTGGGCATCGGCGATACCGTGGAGATTGCGGGATTGGGCATGACGGGGAGTTTGCTGGAACTGCCTCAGGGGAAAAAACGGGTCCGCGTCAAAGTTGGCGAAGGGGAAGTGATGGCGACCGTCTCAAATCTGATTGGGCTTGCACGCGGGGCGGAGGTGTCGGCTCCTCCCGTAGCGCCGACAACCGGCCCTCGCCGGTTTTCGACGGGGGGCGGGTTGGGCCTCGACGAACAGACGGTGGTGGATGTGCGGGGCCAGGCAGCCGACGACGCGCTCGATCAGGTCGTGGCGGCATTGGATCGAGCCGTGCTCGACGGCGCGCCGTTCTTGCGAATCATTCACGGGCATGGAACTGGAAAGCTGAAAGCCGCGCTACGCGAGTATTTAAAAGATTCACCCTATGTGGAACACTTTCGTCCCGGCGACCGGGCCGAAGGCGGCGACGGGGTGACGGTGGCGAAGGTAAAATAACGGCGACCTATGCTTTTAAAGGGATTCTGTATGCTTGTCAGGCATTAACGGGGATCTCGCAATTACATGGTTAAAGCAGGACTCTGAATGCAAAATTCTAGGTCCTTGTTATTGCGCATTGGCCACTGGGTCTTAACCTCCAAAACATGTAGCATACTACCCATCAAGCACTCTGGGGGTCCGACGGGTCTAGCAAGGTTTCGAGTAGAAGGTGAGCATTTATGAATGGCCTATATAGTCAGACCCTTCACCACTTAAACACAGCGTTCAAGAAGCTTGAGGATATGGTGCCGCCTCCGCAGAAGATGCCGCATGGAGATGCCTTCGTCTTTCGATACAGGGAAAAAGCAATTCACCAAGCAATGGTGCAGAAACTTGCACGAGTGGTCTCAGGGCTTCACGCGGCTCAGGTCCTTCTTGAGAATGGGTTTCTTCAAGAACAAGCGGCAGTACAGCGAATGCTTGACGAATTTCATGAAGATATATTGTTCTTAGCCTATGCTGTCATCAATGGCGAACGAACAGCGCTTCATCGGGATTACCTCGATGCTTTTTACAGAGAAGAATTTGATGCACCCACAGCACTTGAATCTTCGCAAAACCGTCCAATGGTGTCACGTAAGAAGATTCGCGCCTATGTTGCGAAAGTAGCAATGCAGGGTTCTGACCCAAGTACTGGAGTGACTCTCTCTCATACGATTCACAGCATGTATTCAGGATTTGTTCACGGTGCCTCTCCGCACATCATGGATATGGTTGAAGGGAACCCACCACGTTTTCGCATCCATGGCATGCGTGGAACGTCTCGGTACGAAGATCATCGGTATGACCTGTACAATCCGTTCTTCCGTGCCATCATTGCGTTTGCGGTTGTGGCCAAGGCATTTGGTGACGAGGAGCTATTCCGAAGTCTGCAGGCGTATCACCTTGAGTTTGACAAGCTGTCAGGACGAAACAATGCCTACCGTGGCTAGATCGAGTAAGAAGAACAGTGCGAAAGGGCTAGGATATGCGATGAGCAAGTTAAAGCCAAAACCGACGTTCATGGGTGTCGCGCAGGAAGCCGCCTTCTGGACCTCGTATTACTCAACGGAGTATGTCGATTACTCGAAAAGCCGCAGGATGGTTTTCCTGAAGCTGTAACCCTCGACGGAGACGATTTCCCTGCGGCTACCAAAATCGTTGCTAGACCAACTCAAGACATTGGCGAACAAGCGCGATGTCCACTATCAGACGCTCCTGAAGCTGTTTGTGCTTGAACGGGTGCAAGCGGAGTTGCATCTGAAAACTGCCAAGACATCGTGGAAAATTGGATGGACGCGGAAGCCATCTCGGTCTTTTTGTCTGTGGTATATGGATGTTTACTGCTGTGAGGATGGGTGTCGGTTATCCGTGATGCGTAGTGTTGGTGTGCCCATGACACCACAGCCATCTGTCGCTTGAGGTAGGTCAAACAAATCAATGTAGTGCTGCAAAACATTCTCTTTGGACCGATATTAATGGGAGGTGAGCCCATACACGGACAATTTTTATTTCGATCTGAGTAAGAACCCGTGACAAATATCTGCACAGTCGCGACTCATTGAAACGGGAATGGTCATGGAGTATGGTTCACGAGCCGCAGTGGCGTGCTATCCGGGGAAAATTCGGTGGAGCAGGCTCTTATGCGGATCGATGCGTATTCCGACCCAAGCCGGCCACTGATTCCGACGCAAGTCGGCCACCCATTCCGACGGAACGCGGCCACTGATTCCGACCGGAAATCGGC
>Ga0315912_10002438_pt1 | contig 19805 bp, 17 predicted proteins | sample VfabasoilMG_FD_204469 | JGI IMG/M metagenome (GOLD analysis project Ga0315912, IMG submission 204469) | Garden soil microbial communities collected in Santa Monica, California, United States - V. faba soil | ecosystem: Environmental > Terrestrial > Soil > Garden | place: USA: California...
GCAGCCCGCCCCACCGAAGCAAAAACCACCTTCGAAAAAGCAATAGAAGCCGCCAGAACCGCCCCATCCCACCTAAGACGTCAACTATCTCAATGGGACCGCCAATCCTCCCGCGAACTCCGCTCGGTAAAGTGAACCAAAGCCCGTCGGGAACATGGCACCATACGGCCGAGAAACGCCAAACACCAGCCCATCGGGGACATAGCGCCCAAAGGGCCGAGAAACCCCAAACACCAAGAAAAAGCTGTGTCCCCTTCCGAATAACCCAGCTACCGGACTCTCAAGCCCTTGCCAACTCCCAAGCGCTCCAACATTGCCGCGTGCGACCGCTCTCAAGCCGGGCGATAACAGATTGAGAAGTCTCCATCCGCGCCGCGAGCTGTTCCTGAGTGAGGCCCGCTGTCACCCGCGCATGTCTAGCTCCTCCTCGGCTAGGCTCAAACCCGCCGACCAATCACCGCGTAATCCAACGACCCGAAAAACGCCCGCCGAAACCTTTCCGGCAACTCCGCCAGTTCCGGCATCGTCTCCACCGCCGGAGCCGACCGCACAATCGCCACCTGCCCAAACCCTATCTCTTCCAAATAAAAACTCAACAACGCCGGAGGTATCGGACGCGTATGCGTCGGGTCCAAATAAAAGTGCGTAGCGAAAATAGCCAGACACTCCGGATTCGGAGTCTCCACCGCCAACACACCGCCCCGCCGCATCTTTGTATGAATCAAACGAATCAACTCAGGCAATTTCTCCGGCGGCAAATGCTCCACCACCTGCGAACAAAACACCCCATCCAGAGTCTGATCCGCCTGCGATTCCAAATACTGAAAAAGGTCCGCCTGCTCAGCAGCCAGCCCTTTCGCCTGACATAACTTCACCAACTCTTCACTCTGCTCAATGCCCCGAGCCTCAATTCCCTGCCCCTGCATCAACTCCAAAAACTCACCGCGACCGCAACCAAGATCCAACACCGTCAGACACCCCTTGAACGTGTCTTTATACTGCTGCTGGCCCTTCCTAACGTAGTCTTCACTGCCTCGGAACCGTTCGGCAAAACGGAAATAATCGAACTTCAATCCATCAGCCGCCACCGGGGCAGCCGCTACGGCGATCGTCGGCTGCGGAAGCAACGAGCGTTGCCGAATCAACCGCAGCTCGGTATGAATCAACGTATCGTACTCCAACCGAATCTTCTGCAAGTCATCCCACAACCGCTTCTGAACATCCAAAGTCGACCGATCCAGCGCACCCAAATAATCCGCATGCTGCGTCCGCATCAAATCACGATGCGTCGTCTCCATCATCCCCACACGATGCTGAAACGCAATCTGCAAATCCGCCAGACTCCGCAAATACTGCGTCTCATTCGCCGAGAGCTTCCGCTCCCACTCCACACGCCACGCTGCCCAATGCGCATTCAAATCGCGCACCGGATTCACGTCCTTCAACACCACATCGCGAATCAGCCGGTTGTTCTCCTCCAGCGCCTGCAGAATCGCTTCAATCGAAGACATCACCGCACGGTTGAATTCCACCTGCTCCCGCACATGCCAGTTGAGCGACCGCGACACAGTCCGCTTCACAAACTGCACCACAGAATTCACCAACCCGCCGGCCCGCGGATTCACCGTACCAATCGCCGCAACCTTCGCATACGCTGCATCCCGCGCACGCAACAGCGGCATCAGATCCGGCAACGGCAGCCCACTCGATTCCGACGTCGGGTGACGTTCACGAACCCGCTCCCTTATGGAAGCAAGTATCTCCGCCAACTCCTGTTCGCTACTTTCGGCCACGCTTGCGGCTCCAGGTTGCAGTGACTTTCGTATAAACACCGCCACGCGGCGTAAAATCGCCAACCACAGTCGCCGTGATCGGCTTACAAGCCTTCACCGCGTCCTCTAAAAACCGGTTGACAATGTTCTCCTGAAAAATCCCGAGATTGCGATAAGCCAGCCAATACATCTTAAGCGACTTCAATTCCAAACACAGCTTATCCGGCACATACGTCAACGTCAACGTACCGTGATCAGGCAACCCCGTCTTCGGACAGACACTGGTAAACTCCGGCGTCGAGATCTGAATCTCATAGCCGGGATACTGATTCGGCCACGTTTCAATTTCAGGCAGCGGCGCGTCTACACCCGCGCATGCGTGCTCATCTGTGTATTCTCTCTTCATGCCGCAGCAAGGCTCCTCGCTAACATTTCCAAAAACAAACCAACATCGGTCACAACGCCAACAGCCTGCCCGGTGCCGCGATCACTCACCTTAGTCGCCACCGCCGGATTGATATCCACGCAAACAATCTTCACCCAACTCGGCAACATGTTCCCGGTCGCAATCGAATGCAGCATCGATCCAAGACACAACACCAAACCCGCGCCAGCAAGCTGCGCCGCATACGCATCCTGCGCCTGATTCATATCCGTAATCGTATCGGGCAGCGGACCATCATCGCGCAAACTCCCCGCAAGCACAAACGGTACGCCCGCCTTCACACACTCATACATCACGCCCCGAGTGAGCGTGCCAGACTCCACAGCCTTCTGAATTCCACCAGCATGATAGATCGCATTGATCGCCCGCATATGATTGCGATGTCCATGCTCTTCCTGTCGTCCATCGGACTGCCGAACACCCAACGAAGTACCCAACAACGCCGCTTCAATGTCGTGAACACCAAGCGCATTGCCGCTCAGAATCGCCTGCACAAACCCAGTCCGAATCAACTCCGCCAACGGAGCAGCGCCGCCCGTATGCACCACAACCGGACCCGCAACCACAACAACTTTCTTCCCATCCTGCCGCGCCTGCCGCACCAACGCCGCAGTCTGTCGAACCGCAGTATCCACCTGACGCTCAGACGAAATGCCATTGCTCATGAACGCAAACGCATGCCGGTCGCGCTCCTTCGATTCAGGCACAACACGAATCCCGCGCATCCCGGTAACCACCAAATCACCAGCCTTGATATCGCGCAAACGACGACACCAAGCCTCATCGCCCTTCACAACAACCAATGCATCCATGCGTTGGTTCTGCGCCGTAATCCAAGCGCCGTTGCTACGCACCTCAGTGCGATGGTTGGTCGTCGAGTAGAAATCCTCAGGAGCGCAGCAATCACGCTCCACCAATTCCAACACCGCATCACCAGCATCCAAAGGAGAACAGCCCAGCCCATGCAACTGCCCCAGCATCTTGGCGAGCAACTCCGCATCCGGAGCCTCCACCTTCAAACGAAGCCGGGAAGCCTCGCTATTGGTGCGTCCAATGTGGAAGTGCTCCACCTCGAACTTGCCCTGAAATTCAACAACAGTATCGAAGATCTGCTCCATGATATGGGAGTCGATCAGATGGCCCTGGGCCTCAACAATTTCACTAACTGGGAGCATGGCTTAGATACTCCAGGATAACTGAATCCAGCTAGCGCCACAGTTTCGGCAACATATAAACAAGATGCGCCCGCCAAGTTCCCCAGTCGTGTCCGCCATCTCCACCGACATAGTAATCATGCTGAATCTTGTGCTTCAACAGCGTCTCATGAAACGCCACACTCCGATTACCAGGAATATTCTCATGCGTACCAAGACCAACAAACAAATAATCCACCATCTTATTCGTCTTCGGGTCATTCAAAAACTCCGCCGAAGACTTCTCCGAATCCGGATCACCCGCACTCAGAATCCCAAACGAAGCAAACAAATCCAAAGCCTTGAACCCGACCAACTGCGCATGACGACCACCCATCGAAAGCCCCGCCAACGCGCGCCCCTTACGATTCACCTGCACACTAAACTGCTTCTCCACTGTCGGAATAATATGCTGTCGCAACTCTTTATCAAACAGCAAAAACGTCAAGTCGGCATGTTTCGGATCACTGCGATGCACAACCTGATTATTCGGCATCACAATAATCATCGGCTTCGCCTTGCCCTCAGCGATCAGATTATCCGCAATAAACCCCGCGCGGCCTTCGATATTCCAATTCGAAGCCAACTCACCGCTACCGCCGGTTAAATACAACACCGGATACTTCTTACCGCGATCATAGTTGGGCGGAGTATACACGTACATCTCACGCTCACCCTCCAGCACACTCGAGTGATAAACAACACGAGTCACATTGCCATGCGGGACATTCTTCGCATCGTAATAGGCAGGACCCGCGCCATGCACAGCCACCATGCTGTATCCGGGCTGATCCGAAGACCCAGTCATCGTATTATTCGGATCAACAACAGACACGCCGTCCACCACGAATTTGTAGATGTACAAATTCGGCTTCACCGGGCCGACTTTCAACAGCCAAACACCATCGGCACCCTTCACAAACGGAATCGGCGTATTGCCCTTACCAATCGCCAACAGCATCGGACCACCGGTCAGCGCAACCGTCTGCGCCGCAGGTGCCCGCAGCCGAAACATAATCGTCTGATCATCGCCCACCTCGGGTGAGATCACGTTAGCGCCATAAGGCGTCAAGCCCTGCGTGTTCTTGTGAAGGTTCCAATCCAGGTTGACATGCGCCTGCTGCGCGGCCAGCGTCCCTGCAAAAAAGTACCCCAGCATTTTCCAGTTCATAAAATCTCCAATCTCTCCCGAACCTTGTCCGCCACTTCAGCCGCGCTCCGCACGCGCAACACATCAAAGCCCGCCGCAACACCCGCCGCCTCGCCAACATCGGAATCCTCAACCACCAAAGGCCGCGTGACACCCAACCGTTTCGCGGCGGTCAGATACGGCTCCGGGTTCGGCTTCAACAAAGTAACGTCCTCACGGCACACCACAATGTCAAAACACTCCCGCACACCGGCAGCCAACAAAGGCGGTTCCACCTCAGTCCTGCAACTCGAACTCACCACGGCCAACTTCGGTCCACGCAACGCGCCCAGCATCTCCTTCGTTGAGGCAGGCATCGGTAACGTCTCCAACATGCGTTTGCGAAACAACACCTGCTTATCACCGACATGGCTCCAGAGTTCCTCAAATGACACCGTAACGCCAGGACGTTTGCTCAACTCCTGAATCATCACGAAATCCGCTACGCCGTTAAACACGGCCGAGTACCCCGGCCAATCCAACAAGATTCCGAACGGTGCCAGTATCTCGCTCCACGTCGCGCAATGCAACGGTTCGCTATCTACCAGCACCCCATCGAAATCAAACAACACCGCGTCGTATCGGGGCGTCAATTGGGGAAACGCACCGAACGAATGATTTGATCAAACACCGGTCCTGCCTGGCTCATTTCACGATCCGGCGCAAACAACACCAGATAGAACACCCCACCGGGACGCTCAAACGTGATCAGCGTATCCACCTCGGTCGCATTCGCATAAGGAGAATCCGATGCCAAAGGCGTTTGCAGAGTGTTCACCCCGTTCACTTTCACCTTGCGTGCGTTGCCATTGGCGCGCATCGACGGATTGCCTTTGCGCATCTCCACCAACAACGCCGCAGTGTTCTGATCCAGATTAGCCTTGCCATCAAAGAACGCCGCCATCATGCCGTAGCCGATCCCGTTCTGAAATACAGCAGTCTTTGAGGCAATCAAAATCTCGCCCTTCTCTTGCGATAACACTTCCCAGTTCTGCGGATATGAGAACACTGCCGCCGCCGTCGTGAAGTCACGCAGCGAACTTGTCGGTCTCGAAACCGCCGGGTCGGGATTACCCGCCGGAGCCCCACCCGCTGCGGGTTTCACAGGCTTCGGCAATTCCGGCATACCCGCAATGAGAGTCTTCATCCGAGGCAGAGTGTTGCTGTCCGGATCATACCCCCGCTTCTTGAAAAACGGAATCTGCTCCTGCACATTCTTGACGCGATTACCCGGATTCGGGTGGTCCGAGAAAAACTGCGTGAGCGCACTGCCCTTGCCGGTCTCGGCTTCCAACTTCTCAAAGAACTTCGCCATCTCAATCGGGTTATACCCGGCACCGTGCATGATGCGAGCACCCAAAACATCGGCATCGCTCTCGGCATTGCGAGAAAACTTCATCAACACAGAGTTCGCACCCAACCCAATACCCAACTGCGCCAGCGTTCCCGTAATGCCGCCGCCAGCACGGCTCGCCGCCAGCATCGCTGGCAACTGCAACAACTGTGCCTTCGACGCCTGATTGGTTCCATGCCGCAGCGCGACGTGAGCAATCTCATGAGCCAACACACCAGCAATCTGCGCTTCATTCTCAGCGGCCGTAATCAGGCCAGTGTGTGTAAACGTTGCCCCACCGGGCAGCGCAAATGCGTTGATGCTCTTATCCTGAACCACCTTAAACGTGTAAGGATACCCGCCAGCTTCCGGTTGCTGCGCCAGTCTGTTGCCCATCGCCTGCAGCCAGTTATTCAGTTCGGCGTTGTTGAGCACCACCACTTCCTTCTCAATCTGGCCGGCGTACTCCTTACCCATCTGAATGTCTTGATCCTTACTGAAGATGTTGAAACCGGGCTTCGGTTTCCTCTCCTTCACAGCACCACACAACACAACAGCAACGACAACAAACAGCAACCATCGCTTCATAGACACAAGCCTCCTAGCTCTTTCTATCAATCCAGTTTATAATAAGTGAATGTTACCCCCCACAGACAAGATCTGGCGTAATGGCCAACTGATACCTTGGAACGAGGCGCAGATTCACGTCCTTTCCCATGTCGTCAGCTATGGCAGCTCGGTCTTCGAGGGTATCCGTTGTTATGAGACATCCTCGGGGCCCTCTATTTTCCGGCTGCGTGAGCATGTCCGCCGCCTTATTGACTCCGCGAAAATCTATCGCATGGAGAACCTTGGTTTCACTCTGGACCAACTCTCCCAGGCGATGATCGACATCGTTGCCGTCAACAAGATGAAGTCATGCTACATCCGACCCCTTATTTTCCGCGGCTACAGCGACATCGGCGTCCTTCCCGTCAACAACCCCATCGATATTTACATCGCCTGCTGGGAATGGGGCAAGTACCTTGGTGCCGACGCTCTCGCAAAAGGCGTCGACGTCTGCATCTCCAGTTGGACCCGCAACGCGCCCAACACTCTGCCCACCATGGCGAAGGCCGGTGGCAACTATCTCAGCTCGCAGCTCATCCGCATGGAAGCCCATGTGAACGGCTACTCGGAAGGCATTGCGCTCGACACCTCCGGCTACGTCAGCGAAGGCTCCGGCGAGAACATCTTCATCATTCGCGATGGCAAGATGTACACGCCGCCCATCTCCGCCGCCGTACTCCCCGGCATCACGCGTGACTCGCTCATCCAGCTTGCCGCCGCGCGCGGCATCAGTGTCATCGAGACAAACATCCCGCGCGAGATGCTCTACATCGCCGACGAGATCTTCTTCACCGGCACCGCCGCAGAAGTAACGCCAGTCCGCTCCATCGACAAAATCACCATCGGTTCCGGCAGCCGCGGACCCATCACCGAAATGCTCCAAAAGGACTTCTTCGGCATCGTCAACGGCACCGCGCCCGACCCCTTCGGCTGGCTCACACCCGTACCGGCCCTGGCCAGTGTCTAAGCACAACACACCCGGCTGGATCGACATCCAAGTCAACGGCTTCGCCGGTGTCGATTACTGTTCCGCCGCAACCCCAGGTGACGAGATCGCCCGCAGCGTTCACGTCATCTGGTCTACCGGCGTCACGCGCTTCTTCCCAACGGTCATCACGGGCACCGCAGAAGACATGTCCGGAGCCATCGCGAACCTCGCCAAAACCAAAGCCGCCTTCAGGCAAGAAGGCCGAGCCATGGCAGGCTTCCATATAGAAGGTCCGCACATCTCGCCCGACGACGGACCACGCGGCGCGCATCCCCAGCACTGCGTCCGCCCGCCGGACATCGAAGAACTCAAACGCTGGATCGACATCTCCAACGGAGCCATCAAGCTCATCACCATCGCACCGGAATGGCCCGGCGCAACAGCGTACATCGAAGCCGCCGTCAAAGCCGACATCGTCATCAGCATCGGACACACCGGAGCCAACTCGCAACAAATCGCCGACGCGGTAAGCGCCGGAGCCACCATGTCCACACACCTGGGCAACGGAGCACACGCCATTCTCCCGCGCAATAACAACTACATCTGGGACCAACTCGGCGAAGACCGCCTCGCGGCCAGCTTCATCGTCGACGGCTTCCATCTCTCACCAGCATTCCTGAGAACCGCCCTACGAGCCAAGCAACTCGAACGCTGCATGTTGATCACCGACGCCGTCATGCCAGCAGGCTGCGCACCAGGGCCATACAAACTGGGCGAGGTAGAAGTGGAACTCCACGAAGATGGCCACGTAACACTAAGAGGCCAACAACGCCTAGCAGGAGCCGCACTCCGCATGGACCGAGCCATCGAGAACGTCATGCGAACCGCAAGCCTCACGCTCGGTCAAGCCACAGCACTGGCATCAACCAATCCAGCCAGAATCTGTCGAATCCCGAATCACGCGGACAAGGTCGAGTTCACCTTCGACGAAGCCACTCAGTCCATCACCGTAGAGCGGGTCTGGATGGATGGCGAACAAGTCCACTAAAAAGAATCAGCGGACGCCAGCCGAACAGTCACCTCCCCCGAGATATCCCGCCCAACTAACGTCCGCTTGTTCAGATTCCTTTGTAGCATCCCTGGCCTCAGCTACGCTAGCGGAATTTCGGGAAATCCACGAGTTTTCGACAGATATATCTGACTGCTATTTCAACAACTTGAACAAGCCCCCTTGAGGGAATCCTGTGTATAAAACAAGGATGATGTAAAATGTTCTACATCTTGCAGGATCAATACAGCTCCATCGCCCAACAGTACAAACGCTCCAAGCAAGTCCCGTGGCGGCATCACGTCGAACAGTTCAGCCTCTTCCAGCTTGCAGGCGACCTGACCGGCAAGTCCGTCCTCGACGTGGCCTGCGGCGAAGGCCACTACACCAGACTCGTCAAAGCACTTGGTGCTTCCACAGTTGCTGGCGTCGATCTCTCGCCGAACATGATCGAACTCGCCAAATCTGCCGAACATACCAATCCACAGGGGATCCAATACATCCAAGCTGACGCCCGCGAAATGAAGCTCGATCAGACGTTCGACTTTGTCATCGCCGCCTACCTCCTCAACTACGCACAAACCGAAGAAGACCTCCGAGCCATGTGTAAAAGCATCGGACGCTGCCTCAAACCAGGAGGCCGCTTCGTTACCGTCAACAACAACCCCGATCAAGGCGTGGCAACCTTCGAAGCCACCCGTAAGTACGGCTTCATCAAGACACCAGTATCCGAACGCTGCATCCGCTACACCTTCTACGTCGACAACTCAGAGTTCCAGATTGACAACTACCTCCTGGAGCGCGACCTCCACCGAACGGCGTTCGAAGACGCCGGCTTCACAGGCGTCGAATGGAAACCCGTGACACTGGCGCCCGACACCGACCGAGAACACTGGGAAAACTTTTTCCTCGACCCGCCCGTCGTACTACTGCACTGCACCAAACTATGAACGATCCCAGGCTCTACAACGCCGACCTCGCCCCTGTTCCCGAACAGAGGCGCACCTGGGGCATCTACAACTATGCATCTCTTTGGATCGGGATGAGCGTCTGCATCCCGACCTACATGCTCGCTTCCGGTCTGATTGCCGGAGGCATGAACTGGTCGCAAGCGGTCTTCACCATCCTGCTCGGCAACCTCATCGTACTCGTGCCGATGCTACTCAACGCACATGCCGGAGCCAAGTACGGCATTCCTTTCCCCGTCCTTGTCCGAGCCTCGTTTGGCGTGTTCGGTGCCAACGTCCCCGCCATGTTGCGCGCACTCGTCGCGTGCGGCTGGTTCGGCATTCAAACCTGGATCGGCGGACAAGCGATCCATACGATGCTCGGAATCATATGGCCCGCGACACTACAGTCAGACACCTCCGTCTGGGGCTGCTTCTTCCTGTTCTGGGCCATCAACATCTACATCGTCTGGCGGGGCCTGGAAGCCATCAAGTTCCTCGAAGCCGTCTCGGCACCTTTCATGATCGCCGTCGGACTGCTGTTGCTCTGGTGGATCTCCGACATGGCCGGAGGCCTCGGACCCATCCTTGCTAATCCCAGCAAGTTCCAAACCGACGCCGAGTTCTTCGCGTTCTTTGTGCCATCGCTGACAGGCATGGTCGGCTTCTGGGCCACCGTCGCGCTCAACATCCCCGACTTCACCCGCTACGCCAAATCGCAGAAGGCGCACATGTGGGGACAGATCCTTGGACTGCCCACTACCATGACGCTCTACGCCTTCATCGGAGTTGCCGTAACTTCCGCGTCCGTTGTGCTTTTCGGAGAACCCATCTGGGACCCCGTCGTGTTGCTCGGCAAACTGAACCACCCGCTTGCATCGCTCATCGCACTGGTGGCACTCCTGGTTGCCACGCTCACGACGAACGTCGCTGCCAACGTCGTCTCACCTGCAAACGACTTTTCCAACCTCAGCCCGCAACGCATCTCGTTTCGCACCGGCGGCCTGATCACCGGAGTGATCGGAATCCTCATGATGCCATGGCGACTCCTCAGCGACGCGAACGCCTACATCTTCGGCTGGCTGGTCGGCTACTCCAGCCTGCTCGGTCCCATCGAGGCATCATGATCGCCGACTACTTCTTTGTGCGAAGGTGCAAGCTTGACGTTGACGGCCTGTACTCAGCAACAGGCCCCTACAAATATTCAAACGGCATACACTGGCAAGCCATGCTAGCCCTAGCCGCTGGAATCGCCGTCGCCGTTTCCACCGACTGGCTCTACAACTACGCCTGGTTCGTCGGCTTCGCAGTTGCCGCCATCGTCTACGCTGTGGCTACTCCTCGCGCAATGCCTGCATCGAATCCATCTTCGCCGCACGCCTAGCCGGAATGGCTCCGGCTATCAGCGCAACCGCAAGCAACAAACTCGCGGCCATCACGACGGTCGATTTATCATCCTTCGGCAAGCCGAACAACAGGCTCTCCACATACTTCACAACCGCCGACGACGCTGCTGCGCCAACGACAACTCCGGACGTCAGTAACAACAGCACCTCACGCAACACCAGCCATTGAATGGAACCCTGCCCCGCGCCGAGCGCGGATCGAATCCCAATCTCATTCCGACGGCATGACACCCGATACGAGATGACACCATACAACCCGACCGCCGCCAACAACAACGCCAACGCCGCGAAGAACCCAGCAAGCATAGCCAGTGTCCGTTGCTGCGACACCGAGTCCGACACCTGCGTCTCCAGCGTTTTGAACCGCAGGAAGATTCGGCTGTCCACCTCTCCCACCGCTGCGGTTACCGCCGCAGTAAGTCGCGACGGCAGTGTGGCGGTGCGCAACTCCAAGGTGGTTGACTCCCCGGGTTCGGTGTCCTGGCTCGCCGGGAAGTATACCGTCCCGACATTCTCGCTCGACAGCGTCCGGTACTTGGCGTCCTTGACCACACCTACAATCTCGATCTGCTCACTGAGCTTGCCTCGTGGTCCGCTCGTCCGCAAGACCTGTCCCACCACGTTGGACTTGCCTGCAAAGAACTTCCGAACCACCGACTCGTTGACGATGGCCACCTTCGGACTGGCTGACGTATCACGGTCCGTAAACTCTCGGCCTGTACGGAGCGGCGTTCCCAACGTTGAGAAGTAATCCGGGCTGACCCCGTTGAACCAAACAATCGACTCGCGCCGCGACTTCGGCTGATAGCCCTCCACATGCAGTGCACCATTCCAGCCTTGTCCGCTCACCGGCGTGATCAGCGAACTGCTTGCTGACTGAACACCGGGGACGCTTCGAACCCTTTGCAGCAACCGGTCGAAGACGGCGGTCCTGCTGCCAGACGCGTAACTCCCCGGACGAATATCTACCGTTACCAGCAACACATTGCTCTTGTCGAACCCTGCATCCACGTTCATCAGGTTGATGAACGTCCTGACGAACAAGCCCGCACCAACAAGGAGCAGCAGAGACATAGCTACCTGAACCGCAACCAACATCTTGCCTAAGCGAAACGTCCCATGACCCGTGCCTCTCACATGGAGCGAGGTCCGAGTCAACCGGAACGCCGGGGCCAGCGCGAACAAGAGTCCCGTCAGCAGCGACACTCCGCATGTGAAGGCAAGGAGCCTTCCATCTACCGACAGATCCAGGTACACGGGGCTGTTGCTGGTCGAGATAAACACCAGTAGCATTCGGCTGCCCCAGTACGCAAAAGCCATTCCAAGCGCGGCGCTGACCACCGACAACACAAGCCCTTCGGTCAACAACTGGCGCAGCACGCGCCAGCGCGAAGCTCCCAGCGCCAGGCGAACGCGGATTTCCTTTTGCCTCACCGCAGCCCTGGCCAGCATAAGGTTCGCAACATTCGCGCACGCGATCAACAACACGATTCCAACCACAGCCATCAACACCGACAGCGAACTCCCATAGGTTTTGCGTAGCCCTGATAGCCCAGCTGCGGCACTGCTCGTTTCGAACGAGTGTTTCAAGTACTGCGCCTTCAGCTCCCCGGACCAATCTTCCGGCACCGTGGCCTCGAAAACTCCCGGCGCAATGACACTGAGATGCGATTGGGCCTGCCCAACCAGGACACCCGGTTTCGGTCTCGCGATCACAGCTAGCCACCAAGCCGCTCGAACATCAAGCTGGCTGTTGGCCCCGCGGACAGACGGCTCCGCGCACAGCGGGATTACGACGTCAAAGCGCTCCCCGACGTTGACGCCGAAGAATCCCGCAGCGGCAACACCGATGACGTCGAACGGCTTTCCATCCAACGACAACGCCGTGCCGACGATATCGCCTCTCCCGCCGAAGCGGCGCTGCCAGAAGTCATGGCTCAACACGGCGATCGGAGGACAGCCACGACGGTCGTCGGCAACCGTGAATACGCGGCCTGCTGCTGCCTGAACTCCCAGCGTTGAAAAAAGCGCGCCGCTCGCGATGATGCTACGCGCCGGGTCCACTTCGCCACTTTTGGCGAGGTTCAACCGCTGGGTACTCCAGGCGAACGCACCTGAAAATACTTGCTGACGGTCCCTCAGCTGTTCCCAGATCGGGTTGGTAACCTCAGCGCCTCCGCCGTCCAGCGTTACCTGCAACAACTCTTCGGGCTTCTCCACCGGAAGTTGCTTCGACATTACCGCGTCCAGGATGCTGAACACGGCCGTGTTTGCACCGATCCCCAGCGCTAGCGATAACACTGCGGCTGCTGTGAAGCCGGGATTGTTCCTCAACAATCGGACTGCGTGGCGGACGTCCTGGAAAGGCATAGACTTTGGACGTCAAAGACTGTTGCCGGTTAGCAACTAGACTTGCGGCCATGCGCAGAGGAGCCGCATTGTACCAAGCACTGCTGTCAGCTCTTCGAACACATAAGCTGGCGTGTAGTCTCCTGAGATCTCTATGTACCTGCCTGGCGGGTAGTGGCTTAGCACTGGCCTGGTTACTTCTTCGTAGATTGCCAGCCTTTCCCTTACGATCTCTTCCTTGTCGTCGGCCCTGGTTATCAGGGCTGCTCCGTCTCCGTCGCAGACTCCGTCTACCTTCGGCTTCACTGCCAGTTCGTTGTACGTTCTGCCGCACTTGGGGCAGATCTGTCTTGTTACTATGCGCCCTACCAGCGTGTCTTGCGGCACGTCGAAGAACACTACGGTTGGCAGCGGGAACATTCGTTCCCTTAGTGCCTTGTCCAGGAACTCGGCCTGCTCGACGGTGCGCGGGTAGCCGTCGAGGATGAAGCCTTCCTTGCAGTCTTCATTGGCGATCCTGCTTAGGATGATCCGGTTCACCAGATCATCGCTTGCGAACTTACCTATGTCGATCAGTGCTTTGACCTCGCGGCCTAGCTCTGATCCCGCTGCGATCTCTGCTCTCAACATGTCTCCTGTGGAGATGGCCGGAAGTCCGAGCCACTCCACCAGGAGGCGTGATTGTGTACCTTTGCCGCACCCAGGCGGCCCGAATAAGAGAATGACCAATGTGCCGTCTCTTAATTCGCGCTTACCGGCGGCATCATGGCAAAGGTATAGACCGTGTCTACTGCGAATACTGTCAGATACTGAATGCCGTCCATCTCCCAGGTGATGGGACCATTGCTGATGTTGGCTGGGAACCTTGTTTGCCAGAGGGCTTGGCCGGTGGTTGCGTTGAGTGCTACGAAGGCTCCGGCCGGGCCCCCTGCGAATACGAGGTTGCCTGCTGTTGTCAGGATTCCGGTCTTGATGCTGGCTTCCCACTTGTGGGTCCACTTCACTTTGCCGGTCTTGTAGTCGATTGCGGTGAGTGCGCCTTCGTCGTAGCCTCCGCGATCATTGCCTCCCCAGCCTTGTGGGTTGTCGTCTGGATCGTAGATGTAATAAACGCTGAAGGCTCTTGATGCGTTGACGTAGAAGAGTCCTGTTGCGGGGCTGAAGGCTGGTGGGTGCCAGTTGGCGGCTCCGCTTTGATTGGGCGATACTAGTGCTCCGTCCAACTGCGGATGCTTGGCTGGGTTGGGTACGGGCTGTCCTTTGGCATCGTAGCCCAGGGTCCAATTCGTCTTGACGAACTCGGTGGAAGAGAGCGCTTTGCCTGTGATGCGATCCAACACGAAGAAGTGTCCGTTGCGTGCGGCTTGCGCGATCAGCTTGCGTGGACGGCCTGCAATGGTGCCGTCGATCAGCACTGCGGTTTGTGTGGAGTCCCAATCGTGCGTGTCGTGCGGGGACGATTGGAAGTGCCACGCCATTTTCCCTGTGTCGGCGTCGAGTGCGACGATGGAGCCGGTGTAGAGATTATCACCTGGTCTGTTCTTGTGTGCGATTACCGGCTGTGGATTTCCGGTTGTCACGTAGACGAGATTCAACTCCGGGGCATATGTATAGGGCTGCCACGTCATGCCTCCGCCATGCGAGGCCATGTCTTCATTGGGCCATGTTTCAAAGCCAGGGTCGCCCTTCTTCATAGGGACTGTGTAGAAGCGCCATTGCACGTCGCCTGTTTCGGGGTCGTGCGCCTGGACGTAGCCGGGGATGTCGATGTCGTCTCCACTTACTCCGGCGAGGATGTGATTCTTGACGACTAACGGCGCGATGGAGCCGTAGTAGAACTGTTCAAGGTCGCAGATCTGTTTGCGCCAGCGTTCGGTGCCGTCCTTCATGTTGAGGGAGACGAGGTGGCAATCCGGGGTTTCAAAGTAGAGCCAGTTGCCGTAGGCTGCTACGCCTCGATTGCCCAGATGAATGCCGCCGGCGGAGTTCCAGGTGAAGTGCCAGAGTTCACGGCCTGTGCGGGCGTCTACTGCGTAGACGTGATCGACGACGGTGAAGTAGAGAACTCCGTTGATCATGAGCGGCGTGCTCTTGAGTCCGCCGCCTGCGAATACGGGGGCGCGGTAGATCCAAGCTAGCGACATCTGATGAACATTCTTGTCGTTGATCTTGGTGAGCGGACTGAAGCGACGACCGGAGTAGTCTCCGTTGTAGGTGGGCCACATGTCGGTGGGCGCTTTTTCCAGGAGCTTGGCTGCGGGAAGCCCAGCCTGTCCATAGAGAGAGGTTGCGGCAAGCGCGGATGCAAACAGGAATCGGGTCAGCTTCATTTCAGGGTCTCCAGGTAGGTGACGATGTCGTGCATGTTCTTGTCGGTGATTTTGTCCAGCAAGTCGTAGTGGAACTTTCTTGGGTCGGTCTTTACGACCTTCATCGACGGTGTTCGGCGCAGTGTAATGGTTTCATTGGCGGCATTGCGCAGGGTTACGTTGAAGTCGTCGAGATAGACAAGAACCCCTTCTAATGCTGGCTTTCCTACTGTTGGCGTGACAGAGACTGTGATGGGTTTTGGTGGTGGGCCTCCGCGTCCTCCTCTTGCGCTTGGGAAAAGAAAGCGTTGTTGAATGTCGACGGGTTGGAGGCGGCGGCCGATGCCTGCCAGATCTCCAGTGAGGGAGTGGCAGGTGCCGCATTTCTGTTCAGCGAAGTAAGCGGCTCCTGCTTTGGCGTCTCCGGTGAGGACGTTCTGAACAGAGAGGGTGTTGCGGTTCAAGCCGTTGATGCGCATCTTCAGGAAGTGCGAGATATCTACGGTTTGGGCCTGTGTGAGCGAGGTGGTGTTGCCGCCGCTTTGGGTCTTGTGGCCTTTCTTGAAAAACGGAGCGAGGTGGCTACCTTCGCGGTCATGCAGCACGAGCACAGCACGAACGAGATTGGGGCCGGTGTCGGTGCCGCGTGCCAGTGCTCCGTGGCAGTTGACGCATTCGAGGGCGTAGACGGCGCGGCCGCGATCGGATGCGGCTTGGTCTACGACCTGGAAATTATTGGGTCCGGCCACGGCGACCTGGGGTCCACGGGCGGCTTGGCCGTGGAGCATTGCTGTGATGGTGACGGTGAGGATTAGTAGTCTCATGCAGAATTCCTTATTGGCGTTTCAGTGCCCATTTAAAGCCTCTTACGAGGAGGTCCTGGTATTCCGGTTCGTTCCAAGTCAGGCCGTGACCTAGCGTGGTTCCGAACACGCGCGTTCCGTTGTAGTTGTTGGTCCATATTACAGGGTACTCTGCGTTGCCTGCTTCTGGGCTGACAGCTGTGGCGAGCACGGTTGTGTTGGGCCACGTCTTTTCGATGACATAGAGCTCGTCGCTTGGTGTGACCCAGTCTTTTCGGAAGCCTTGGAGGATTGGGTTGTCTGTTACCTTGACGGCGATGCGGTGCGCGGCGGTGTGTCGGCGCGAGGTGACGCCGAGGTATTCACGCCAGTCGTTGCCTTCGGTTGCGCGGTAGGAGTGGATGGAGCAGTGCAGGACGATGGAGGGGACTCCGGCTTTGTGAGCTGCGACGATGCGCTTGTTCCAGTTGTCGTCGCCGATTTCGCCGTAGCATTCATTGTGAATGACGATGTCGTAGCCTTTGAACCATTCGGGGTTGTTGTAGAGGTTGACCTTGATGTTTCTCGATGTGCCGCCTTCGTAGATAACAGTCCAGTCGGTTGGGATGACTTTGGTGATGGTTTCCATGAGGATTTTGTCTTGCCCCATGTAGTCATGACAGCAGCCTCCGCTGATGACGAGGGCTTTGACTCGTGGTTCCTGTGCTGTCATGGACAGCGCGAGAAGGAAGAGAGCGATGAGGGATTTTCGCATGGTTAGAACTCCGGTACCTTGTAGCCTGGTTGGCTGATGGGGACGATTTCCATTTTAGCTGCGTACTTTTTGACTTGATCTTTGATGGCGGTGGCGTTGCCCAGGAGACAGAATTGAAGATTGCTGGAGGTGATCCACTTTCTGGCCACTTCGTTGGCTTGGGTTAGCGTGACGGCGTCGATGCGGGAGAAGAAGTCGTCTACTTCTCCTTTGTTGAGTCCGTTGATTTCGATGTCTCCGAGGACGGCTGCTATCTGGTCGTTAGTTTCGAGTTTTTCGGTTGGGTAGGAACCTTTGATGTACGCTTTGGCGCTGGCTAGCTGTTCGGCGTCGAAGCCGTTGGTGCGGATTCTTTCTACTATTTCCAGGGCTAGATCGATTGCTTTGGTTGTGGTGTCGGTCCTGGTATAAGAGCTGATGACGATTGCGCCGGGGAGACGGTCCTGCTCGACGCGGGAGTTGGCTCCGTAGGTGAGTCCTGTGTTGGTGCGCAGCTCTTCGTTGAGGAGCGAGGTGAAGCGGCCACCGAACAGCGTGTTGATGATGAGGAGCGGGACACGGTCGGGGTGGGTTCTGGTGATGCCGGGTTGGGCGATTAAGAAGTAGGTTTGGGTGGCGTCTGGTTTATCGATGAGTAGGAGCCTGGGTGTTGTTTTTGCTGCTGAGGTCGGCGGCTGTGTTGGTGTGAAGGCTTGGCCTGCAGGGATGGCGGCGAGTGCTTTGGTGAGTTCTGTTGTGAAGGCGGTGTCGTAGTCGCCGACTGCGGTGACGATCATGTTGCGGCCCTGGTATTGTTGGGCGTGGTGTTTGATGACGTCGTCGCGGGTGATTTTGGCGAGGCTGAGTTCGTCGCCCTGGACGGCGCGTCCGTAGGGGTGTTTGGCTCCGTAGAAGAACACGCGGAAGTAGTTGCCGTTGGCTTGGGCGGGTGAGTCTTTTGCGGCGCGGGCGGCGTCGAGGTTTTGGCCGTGGAGGTTTTTGAACTCGTGTTCGCGGAAGGCTGGTTTGGTTAGGGCGTCGGTGAAGAGGTCCAGTGCTTTGGTTGCGTCTTTTTTGAGGAACTCGATGGTGAGGCTGGTGGATTGGCGGTCTACGGAAGTTCGGAAGTTGGCTCCGATGAAGTCGAGTTGATCTGCGAATTGATCGGCGGTGCGGGATGTGGTGCCGCGTTGGAGGAGTTCGGCGGTGAGACTGCCGAGTCCGGCTTTGTCGGAGGGGTCGGCTTCGGCTCCGCCTTTTAGGAGGATTCGGATGGTGATTAGCGGGACGTCTTTTTTGGGGATCAGGTTTAGGGTGATTCCGTTCGGGAGGGTTTGGTGCTGGTATGGGGGGAGTTTAACTTGGGCTTGGGTTGTTGGGGCTAGCAGGAGCGTTGTTAGTAGTGTGTAGGCTAGTTTGGTTTTGGTTCTGGACGGATGCTGTGTTTGCGGACCAACCGACTCCCTTGCGGTCGCGGCTCGGTTTTCGTTTAGTGTGGTTGTAATTGGGGTTCCGGGCTGGTCGATGGTCATTACTTGGCCTCCTTGGTTGGGATTAGGGTGGCTACGGTTCGGTTGTCTTGGTTGAAGTAGGCTTTGGCTACTCTTTGGATGTCGGTTGGTTTGATGGCGGCTAGGTCTTGGGCGAAGGTGTTTAGTTTTTTGTAGTCTCCCAGGAAGACTTCGGCTTGGCCTATTAGGTTTGCTTTGCCGGCTATGGTTTTTAGTTCTCGGTAGAAGCTGGCTAGGAGTTGGTTTTTGGCCTTTTCGGTTTCTTCGGCGGTGACTCCTTTGGTGGCTATGGCTTCGATTTCGGTATAGAGGGCTTTCTCGGTGGCCTCGGGTTGGATTCCGTCTCTTACTTCTATGTTGATTTGGAATTGGCCTGGGTCGATGGAATCCTGGCGGCCTCCGTCTACGTCCAGGGCCAGGCTTTGTTTGTCTACCAGGCTTCTGTAGAGGCGGGAACTGTGGCCTGTTGTCAGGATGTTGGCTAGCATGTCGAGGATGAGTGCGTCCTGGTGTTTTGATTCGGGTACGTGGTAGCTCACCATGATCATGGGGAGCTCTGCGGGTTTGCGGACGGTGACTCGGCGCTCTCCTCTTTGGACTGGTTCTTTGGTGCGGACCGGTGGTGGTGCGTCGTGTTTGGGGATTGGCTCGAAGTATTTTTTGGCCAGGGCGGTGATCTCTTCTACGGTGACGTCTCCGGTGACTACGACGGTGCAGTTGTTGGGCGCGTAGCCTATGGCGAAGTGGCTTTTGAGATCATCGATGGTCCAGGATTCAATGTCGGTAGGCCAGCCTACGATAGGCCAGCCGTAGGGGTGGGCGGTGTAGGCGGCGGCGTTGAGTTGTTCGTCGAGGAGCCCGGCGTTGCTGTTGTCGACGGAGGTTCGGCGTTCGGAGTATACGACTCCTCGTTCACTTTCGATTAGCTTTGGATCGAAGGCCAAGTCTTTGATGCGGTCGGCTTCCATGTCGAACATGAGGTCGAGCGCGGTGCGCGGGAACCAGTCTGTGTAGGCGGTGATGTCGCGGGAGGTGTAGGCGTTGTTGCGTCCGCCGTTCTTTTCCATTTGGATGTCGAACTGCTTGGGTCCGTATTTCTTGGCACCGTTGAACATCATGTGTTCGAAGAAGTGGGAGATGCCGGTGGTGCCTGGGCGCTCGTTGCGGGAGCCGATTTTGTAGAAGAGATAGAGGGCGACGTTGGGGATGTCTTTGTCCTGGTGGACGATG
>Ga0315912_10002439_pt1 | contig 19805 bp, 19 predicted proteins | sample VfabasoilMG_FD_204469 | JGI IMG/M metagenome (GOLD analysis project Ga0315912, IMG submission 204469) | Garden soil microbial communities collected in Santa Monica, California, United States - V. faba soil | ecosystem: Environmental > Terrestrial > Soil > Garden | place: USA: California...
CCAATCGTTGACGCCCCCGGGTGCGGCGTCGAGCGCGGTGTGAGGTGAATACACGGCGATGCGCGCGGCAGCGGCGCGGAGCAGCGTGCTCGAGCTCGCGCTGCCGTCGAGCTTCTTGAGCGGGGAAAAAATCGGCGGATGGTACGCGACGACGAGCTCGCTCTGCCGGGCGAGGGCCTCTTCGAGGACGTCCTCGGTGAGGTCGATCGCGAACAGCACGCGCGCCACCCCCGGCGGAGCAGCGCCTTCGGGCGCGACGCCCAGGAGGAGCCCCACATTGTCCCACGGCTCGGCGTAGCCTGGTGGCGCCAGTTCGGAGAGGAGCTCGACCGCTCGCGAAAGCGGCAGGCTCACGTCAGTGCCTCGGCTCGCGGCTCGAGTCGTTTTCGATCGGGGCCGGCGACGCGAGCGGAGCGCTCTTCCTCTGGGACATGATCGCCTTGAGCGCCTGCATGAAGGCGCCGTCCACGCGCTGGTAGTAGACGCGGCTGAGGCTGATGGCCCGCTCGGCATCCGACCCTTCGAGCGCCTCGTTGAACTCGCGCAAATACTGCGGAAAGCTCGGCTCGAGCACCCAGAGCGCGGGGAAGCGGTCGATGATCTCGCGGTACGCTTCCAAGAACGGGTTCGCGATCCAGCGCACGGCCACCGAATGCCCGGCGTCGACCAGGGCCTCGAGCCAGCGCTGAAAGCCGTGGCCGATGAGCACGGGGTCACCGCGCTCGAACGCCGCGATCACGAGCTCCGTGATGTCACGCAGGCGCGCGATGTCGTTCTTGTCCGCTCGTTCGGCGGCGAGCTGGGTGGCGAACTCGATGACGAGCAGGCGGCCGGGCAAGATGTCCTCGAGCAGGTGCAGGCTCTCGCCGAGGTCGGGCGCGGATTCGAGGAAGGGAGCCAGGAGCTCGAGCGTGCCGCTCTTGCGGAAATCCGCGACGGTGACGCCCTGCCCGTGGCGCACCGTGACCAGACGGGCTTGCTCGAGCCTTCGCACGGCCTCGCGCAGGGTGTTGCGGTTCGTGCGGTACTCGGCGGCGAGCTCGCGTTCGCCCGGCAGCCGCTCGCCCGGGCTCAGCTCGCCCGCCAGGATCCGGCGGCGAACCTCGCGGAAAATCGTGGTCGCGATGTTGCCGGAAGCGGGGCGTTCGTCGGTCACCGTGGTCCTCCGCTTCGTGCTCAGAGCCAGAAGGCTGCGCCTACGGACACGTAGGGCCAGCCGAGCCGCACGAGAAGTCCCGCCGAGCGCGAGAACATGAAGCGCCCGCCGACCCAGAACACCGGCTCGAAGAAGTCGAAATGCGACGCCGTGTTCGAGCAGTCCACGCCGTTGCAGACTCCCTCGTACGACCAGCTCGTGTAGTGTCCAGCGAGCCCGAACTCGCCGAAGACGCTGATGATGGGGGTCAAGAAGAAGTTCCACTGGCCCGTGACCGGAAACCAGAGGTCGGTCGCGGTGCAGGACTCGGTGTAGAAGCCGACCCAGCCGCGCCCGCGGTCGCACCACCGGTCCGTACCGAAATGGACCCAGTCCATGCCGAACGACATGCCGATGTTGTTGTTGATCTGCGGCACGGGACCGTTGTGCACGAACGGGATGCTCGCGCGCAGACCGAGGCCGATACCGCCGTTCGTGTACGGCGTGCGCTCGTATTGAGCGACGAGGTGCGGCTCGAGCTCGAAGGCGTAGTTCGGGTGCTGCCCGGGGTACTTGATGATGCCCTTCTCGGCGCGCGATTCGGCGGCGAAGAGGCAGAGCGCCATGCCGAGGAGCAGGGCGAGCGGGCGGGCCAAGGCGTGGGAGCTGGTCATGAGGGGAGGAGGGGGCTCAGGCCGCGAGCTTTCGTTCGAGGGCGCTCGTGAGATCGCTCACGACCAGGGGTGTGGATGCTACGACACGGTCGCGGAAGAGCTCAACCCAGGAACCGATGGCGGACCTGTCGTGTGGCTCGATGGCGAGCCGAGGTCGCGCAGCGAGAGCACGCTCGAGGCGGGCCACGACGAGCTCCGTGTCCGGGTTGCGGGCGATACCGCGCGTCTCGAGCGTTCGTGCCAGACCGCCGAGACACGTCCGCTCCTCCGAGGAAAACCGAGAGCGTTCGAGCAGCTCGGGCTCTTGCCCCGCTGCCAGCGCCGCGAGGTATAGCGAGCGAGCGGTTTCGCCCTCGGCGAGCGCCGCGTCGAGCAAGAGCTCGACCCCGACGTGGGCGACCGCCCGCGCCGTGCCGCGCCGTACCCCCCGCGCGTCCAGCCAGGCCGTTGCGTCGCGGCAGTGGGCGCGAAAGGAGCCGAGCTCGTGAAAGGCGTGGTCGGTGAGGTGGTGGAAGCGGACCCCGGCGCCGAGCGTGTCGGGCGTTGCCGCGGGGGTTCCGAGCCCGAGCATCCCGCAGAAATCGGGCAGCATGGCGCCGAACACGAACTCCGGGCTCGCGCGGAATCGTCCGGCGATGGCGGCGTGGCCGAAGAAGTTCATGCGAAGAGCGAGGCTAGCATGCGAGGCTCGGGGCCGAGAGCATGACCCAGGACGTGCGTCGGGCGAGGGTCGTTCGGCGGCGGCAGCTCAGTCCGCGCGTGACCGAGCTTTCGCTCGAAGTGCCCGGCTCACCACCCTTTCGCTGGCACGCCGGGCAGCATATCGGGATCCACGTCGAGGGTGGGGCCCCCACGCACGGCGGCCCACTTTGGTATTCGATCGCCTCGGCGTGGGACGGTCGAGATCCCCCCGTCCTTTCGCTGGCGATCGGCTCGGGGACAGGAGGCGACATTCTTGCCCCCATCGGCCCCGGTCAAGAGCTCGGCATCACGGGACCGCTCGGCGCGTTCTCGCTGCCCGAGGCGCCCGCCGTGCTGCTCGTCGGCATGGGTACCGGTGTGGCGCCGCTCCGGGCGTTCGCGCAAGAGGTGCTCGGCAGAGCGCAGGCCGTGCCCGTCGCGCTCGCCGTCGGCGCCCGCAGCCAGGCGGATCTGCTCTGGAACGACGAGCTTTCGGTGCTCGCGGGGCGCTCCCCCCGCTTCCGCTACGTTCCGGTCCTGAGCCAGCCCGACCCCGACTGGTCGGGGCGGAGCGGCTACATTCAACAGCACGTGCGCGAGCTAGCGGCCGACCTCCCGTCGGGGTTTCTCGTGCGTGCCTGCGGTTCGGAAGCGATGGTACGCGGCGTGCGCGAAGTCCTTGCCGAGGCCGGCGTTGCTGCCGAGCGCATCGACAGCCAGAGCTATTCGTAGCGCTCAGATCTCGGCGACCGCACGCGCTCGGCGCGCACGAATTCGCAGCGTCCGCAGCACGAGCCCGAGCGGCAGGAAGAGGAGCAGGCCCACCGGGACGAGCACGCCGAGCACGCGTATCGTCGCGGTGACGATGCCGGCGCCGAGATTGACGGTATCGGAGGCCGCGTGCGCCACCGAGCTCGAGAAGTCGGTGAACGACGCACTCACGAGGGGGCGCGACGCTGCCAAGGCGACGGAGAGCGTCGAAAGAGCGGTTTCGTGCTCGAGAAAGCGCCGCCGCCCTTCCATGCGTTCGATCTCCGTGCGAACCGTCGCGAGCTCGCGCTGGACGTTGAGCGCGTCCTCGACGCGAGCCGCACGCTTCAAGATCTCCAGGAATTGCGCCTCGAGCTCGCGCTGATTGTGGACGCGAGCGTCGAGGTCGATGAATTCCTCGCTCACGTCCTCGGTCGTCACGCGTTCGGTGCCGGCGCCCTGTCCCAGGCGTCGTAGGGCATCGAGTGTGCTCGTGAAGTGTGCACTGGGCACACGGAGCGTGAGCGTCAGCGTGCCGTCAGCGCGGTGCCCCTCCTGCGACGACGCGCTCCGCTCCGTGCTGGCCACGAACCCGCCCTCGCGCTCGGCGATGCGGGTCACGGCGGCCTGGGCATCTCCGACGCTCGCGACCTCGAGCTCGAGTGACGCTTTCTTGACGACGCGGCGGGCGGCGCTCACGGCGTCGGCGCCGGCCGGGGTGACCGGCCCGGGCGAGGCGGCGGCGCTCGCGGCCGGCTCTGGCGCGGTCGGTGGAGCGCCGGCGCCACCTTCCTTGCTGAGCGCGCACCCTGCGGCGAGCGTGGCGAGCAGCGGCACGAGTGCGAGACCGAGCGCGACAGAACGGGTGGAAGCTCTCATGTGGCCCTACCTTTCCAGCGAGAACGCCGCTCCGCGTTGGCGCTTACATGCCCCGTCGCGCTACCCTCCGGGGAGCGGTTTTCGCGCATGTTGCTCCGTCGCAGAGACGCTCTGAAGGTCGGGCTCGCTGGCCTCTGGTCGGCCCGGTGCTCGCGCGCACCGTCGCCGCACCTGGCGGAGTCGGAGCCGCTCGGCGCGGAAATCGAGAGTGGTTTCGCGCTGGACGCAGGCAAGGTCACGGTCGAGGTCACGCCGCGTCCGGCCACGTTCACGCTCGCCTTCGGCTCCTGCAACCGGCCGAACCTGGCGCAGCCCTTGTGGACGGACGTCCGAAATGTGGAGCCCGACGCGTGGGCGTGGCTCGGCGACATCGTGTACGCCGACACGGAGGATATCTCCCGCACGCGGGAGCTCTACCGGACCCAGGCCGAGCGAGCCGATTATGCGGCTCTGGTCGCGCAGACCAAGGTGGTCGGCATCTGGGACGATCACGACTACGGCAAGAACGACGGCGGCTCCGAGTACCCATCGAAGCGCGAGAGCCAGGCCGCGCTCCTCGACTTTCTCGGCGTGCCGGCAGACAGTCCTCGCCGCGGGCGGCTCGGGACCTACGCGAGCTACGACTTCGGGGCAGGTGACCGCAGCGTGAAGCTCGTCATGCTCGACGGTCGCTACCACCGCGATCGGCCGAGCGCGCGCGGCGACACGCTCGGCGAAGAGCAGTGGGCCTGGCTCGAGCGCGAGCTTTCGACGTCGACGGCCCGCGTGCATCTGGTCGCCTCGGGGTACCAGGTGCTGCCGCTCGACCATTCGAACGAGAAATGGGGCAACCTCCCCACGGCGCGCGCGCGATTGCTCGACCTCTTCGCGCGCAGCAAGGCGCCCGGACTGGTGCTCCTGAGCGGCGACCGGCATTTCGCCGAGCTTTCACGCCTGGCCGACGGCTCCCTCCATTACCCGCTTCACGAGCTCACTTCGAGCGGCCTGACCCACTCCTACGACGCCGCCGACGAGCCGAATCGCTTTCGCATGGGGGCCCTCTACCCGCACCGGAACTTCGGCACCGTTCGCATCGACTGGGCCCACGACGAGCTCGCGATCGAAGCGCGCGGCAAGGGGGGGGGCGTCGTCGTGGGGACGAAGCTGCGGCTCTCGAGCCTCCACGCGTGAACGCCGCGCTCCGGACGAGCCCGGTCGAGCGGGGACGAACCTAGAGCCCGACGCCGATCACCGAACGCAGCCAGACATTTCCCCAGGCCTCGCCCGGCTCGAGCGTGTGGTTCAGATTGCTGACGCGGAAGTAGAAGCCGTTCGTCCACCACACGCGCCCGAACTGAAAGAGGAGCGTCGGTCCGAGGTAGGAGTGCGGCTTCAGACCGAACGGCGTCGGTTGCGGCGGATCCTCCTCCGGGAACTCGGCGTGCAGCCAGTACTCGAGGCCCGGCTGAATGGCCGCGGTCGGCTCGAACGTGACGCCGGCCGAAGGGTTCAGGACGATGTCGTGGTGGCCGTCGAAGTAGAACTCGCGCTCGGCGGAAAGGTTCGCGATCACGCGCACCATGCCGATGCGTCGCTGCACGATGACCTTGGCCTCGAGCTCGATCTCGCGCTCGTTCTCGGCCAGCTCTCCGTAGAGCGACACGTCGAGGGGCCACTCCCCCGTGGGCGCGAGCTGGTAGCGTACGCGCTGCTTGAGGCCGTTGCCGTTCATCGGCAACGGCGTGCTCGTGAAATCCTGCGGGGCGGCGGGCGCGAGCGTCAGGTAGAGGCCGAGCTCGAGCCGATCGGTGAGCCCCACCTCGACCTCGGTCGTGAAGGAGGTGAGGCCGTACCAGGCGAGATCACCGCTCGGAACGGCCAGCGCTCGCGTCGGCGTGTAGTCGACGAATTGCTCGAGCTCCGCTTCGCCCTGGGCGAGCTGCTCGTGCTGGTAGGTGAACGGCAACGGGCGCGGATTGGCGCGGGCGCCCGGCGCAAGAGCGAGCGCCAGGCCGATCGCAGGTAGGGAAAGAGCGAGCGTGCTGCGAGGACGCATGATGAAAATTGCTTTGCTTCGGATCAGAAGTTTTCGAGCGCGAGCTCTTTCGCACAAACGCCGTCGTTGCCGCAATCGAAGTGGCAGGTGTTGCAGCCGTTGGTCGAATCGCCACCGTACGATTCGCCGTCCGGCGGCCCGAAGCCGTGCCACACGATCTTCACGCTATCCGTGTCGTCGGGGAGGTTCTCGAGCTCGAACCACTCCCAGCCGGGGAGCCCGTTGTTGAAGCCGCCGCCCCGCTTCACCATCGCGAAGAGCTCGTGCGGAATCGTTCCGCCGGTCGCTTCCTTCACGATGATGGTGCGCACGGGAAACTCTGTCGAGCCGCTCGGCGGGGGCCGGTTGATGTACTCCGTGACCGTGCTTCCGTCGTGGATGCCGGCGAGCTCGGCGCCGCCGGTCGCGTCGAAGGCGGTCCAGGAGTGGTAGCCGCGAAAATCCTTCGAGAAGGCGAGGAACACGTCACTCTCGCCGGTGCCGTCGCCCGGCCCGCCTGCACCCGGTCCGCCGCCGCTGCACGCGGCAAGACCGAGCGCGGCCACGACGACGCAGAACGGACGCGTGCTTCCGAGCCCCCTCGGAGCTCGCGCCTGCGTCATTCCTCGACGAACTCTTCGAAGCCGAGCTTCACGGCCGCGCGGTTCATGCCGTCCACCGCCGAGCCCGCGACGTTCGGGTCCACGGAGCCTTGAACGGCGGTGTAGAGCTTGCCGAACGGCGTCTCGAGATCCTCCTCGGACGGGTTCTCCGAGCTCCAGTTCTTGGGCGGCTGGGGGATGGCGTCACCGCTCACCTCCGCGTACGCCGCAGCGAGCGCCTCGAATGCTGCGTGCACGTCGGCATCGATGGCCTCGCCGCCCTCCTTCGAGAGGAGCCAGTCGTGGAAGAGTCCGTAGATCTTCACGGTCCCCGCGAGGTTGTCGCGAATGTCGGCCATGGTGCGCTGGGCGTAGCGCGACTCTTCCTCTTCGCTCGCGGCCTTGTTCACCTTCTCGCGCTGCTCGTTCATGAGCGAGATCAGGCCGCCGTACGCGCCGTCGAGGTCGATCGCCTGCGGAGTCCAATCCTTCTCGAGCCGCGCGGTGTCGGTGACGAGCTGCGCGCAGAGCTCCTCCTTGAACTCGAGAGCCTCCTCGTCACTGGCCGGCCAGGCGGCTGCCTTGTAGCCGGGGAGGGACGCCTCGAGCGTGAGCACGGATGCGGGGATGCCGTGCGCGAACACGATGCGCTCGATGGCGTGCATGCCCGTCACGCCCTCGCCGTCGAACAGATTCTGATCGCCCTCGTCGCCGAGGTCGGCCAAAAAGTCGTCATAGCGCGCGTCGATGGCGCCGTCGATGTCGGGGAAGAGCGGCGCGAGGGCGCCTTCGGTTCGCTCGTACGCGGCGCGCGCGTCGAGCCACGCGGCGGTCATCGCGGCGATCGCGTCCGCATCGGCGTCGGCGTCCCACGCGTGGTCGGGGGCCGCGTCGCCGAGCGCGATCGCTGCCTGTTTCAGGCTCTTGATGTCACCGAGCAGGCTGTCGTGCATGCCCTTCGTGACCTCGCTCTCGTACTGGGCGTCGGTCTTCGGTGTGACGGCGTCGTCGCCGTCGGACGAGCAGGCAGCGAGCGTGAGGGCGGGAACCAGCAACCAGCGGGCATTCATCGTTCTTCTCCGTATTTTATCGCGAGCATCAAAGATTCTGCACGAACGTGACGAGCGTCGCCTGATCGGCGGCGCCAAGGGCTTCGAACGCGTCGACGGAGGCGTTCGCCTCCGAGCGCTCCCCGCGGTGCATCGAAATGGCTGCTTCGATCGTCTTCGCGCGACCGTCGTGCAGGTAGTTGCGATTGAAACGTAGACCGATCAGCGGGGCCGTGCGCCAGTCGAACGAGTCGGCCTGGCCGTCGACGTTCGGATCCGCCGGCAGGCCGTCGGCCAGCTCGTTGCCCATGCGGTGCAGCAGGAGGTCGGTGTAGACGGGAGCGTCGATGTCGGCGAGCTCCGACACCGGGTAGTCGGCACGCGTGTGCAAGCTCGGCACGTGGCATACCGAGCACAGCGCCGCGTCGAACAGCGCCGCACCGAGCGTGTCGGGCTGCCGCTCGGGGATCTCGAGCAGCCGGATGTAGATGGCCCGCAGGTTCACGCTGTCGAAACCGACGTCGATGCCGGGCTTGGCATCGTCGGAAAGGCCGTCGGGGTTCTTGAACTCGGTCGGGCGGAGCGGGCTCGTGATGCCCATGTCGCCCTGGAAAGCGTCCGCCGAGAAATCGTCGAGCGTGGGAACACGGGCCTTGAGGCCGAAGCGGCCGATCAGGAGATCGCCCTTCTGGTGGTCGTGGAAGCGCTTGTCGTCGTTCTCGAGCGAGGCATAGGCCACGCGGTTGATGCGGCCGTGGATGCCGTCGTCGCGGGTCGACTGCTCGGCCTCGACGCGCTCGATCTCCTCGTCGAGGATCGCTTCCATGTAGCCGCGCCCGAGCACGGGGGGACCGAAGCGCGTCGTCACCTTGATGCGAGGGTCGTCCTTGGGAGCGAGAATCGGCGTCTTGCCGCCACCCGCGGTGAGCGGGTGCAACGTGTGCCCGAAGTCGAGGTCCGACTGGTCCGCGGCCGGCGTCACGCCGTCGTCGACGACGACGGACATCTTCTGAACGAGGCCCGGGCCTCGGATGCCCTCCTCGTGGCACGACGAGCACGCCTGGCGCGTGTAGAGCGGCCCGAGCCCGTCGGCCTCACGCAGCGGCGTGCTGAACATGAGGTCGCCGTCGTTGAAGTCGGCGAGCCAGGCGCGGTCGAGCCCCGCGATGGGGACGTCGAAGGAATCGCTCCGCGTGCTCACGGGCGTGGGGTCGGGCGCGGGTCCCGTCGCGTCGGTCGAACCGCACGCGAGGAGGAGGAGCCCGGGGGCGAAGCAAGCGAACGAGGGCCGGCGAAGCGACACGGGCCTTTCATAGTGCAAATGAAAGTGACTATCAATTTCAGGCCGCGAGCGGCCTGCGGGCCGACTTGCTGTTGATGCCAGAAACATTAAGTGATTCGGTGTGTTAGCCGGCTAGCCCCGCCCCGCCCGCCGTGGCCTTCCTGCCTCCGACTTGCTGCACGAAGAGGGTGCCCTTCCCCTTCACCTCCAGGGCGACGCTCGCTCCGAGCGCAATGGTACGAATCACGGCATGACGAGCCCCCTCTCCGGCGTCAGCGCCATGAGCCTGTACGTCCCCCCGTTTCGAGTGAACCTGAAGGACTGGTGCGAATGGACGGGCAACAGCTGGGACAAGATCAGCGCCGTCGTGGGCCACAGCTTCCGCGTCCCGGGTCGACACGAGAACGTGTACACCATGGCGGCGAACGCCGTGCTGCGCCTGATTCAGAAGAACGGCGTCGATCCGGCGCGCGTCGGCTTCCTCGGCCTCGGCACCGAATCGAGCACGGACAACGCCGCGGGGGCGGTGATCGTGCGCGGCATGGTGGATCGCGGTCTCGAAGCACTCGGCATGCCGCGCCTCTCGCGCCGGCTCGAGGTGCCGGAGTTCAAGCATGCTTGTCTCGGTGGTGTCTACGCGCTCAAGAGCGCCCTGCGCTACGCGCAGTGCGACGGGGGCGAGCGCCTGGCGATCGTGGTGAGCGCCGACGTGGCCGAGTACGAGCGCGGCAGCACGGGCGAGCAGACGCAGGGTGCCGGCGCGGTCGCGCTCCTCGTCGAGCGCGAACCGAAGCTCTTCTCCGTCGACCTGGCCCACGCGGGCAGCGCTTCGGACTACCGCGGGCCCGATTTCAGAAAGCCGTTCTCGCGGCACTTCACGGAAGGCTACGCGCCCAACACGCACCGCCTCGCCGATTTCCCGGTGTTCAGCGGCAAGTACTCCACCGTTTCGTACCTGGACGAGACCGTGCTTGCCGTCGAGCACATGCTCGAGCGGCTCGGGGTTTCGGCGGGAACCTACTACGAGAACGTGGCCGGCTTGTTCTTCCACCGGCCGTATCACCTCATGCCGTTGCAGGCGATGTCGTTCCTCTACGTGCGCGGGCTGGCACGCGGCGACCACCGCCACGAGGAGCTCCGCGCCCTGTGCGCCGAGGCCAAGGTGTCGGTCGACGACGTCTTGCGGGAGACGGGCTCGGCGCCGGATCTCTACGCGAACGTGCATGACGGCGGGGCGCCGACCGATCCGTACGTCGCGACGACAGCCGTCGCGAGCGTCCTGCGCAAGCACCCGACGTTCCGCGAGCTTCTGGCGCGGAAGATGAGCCTCGGCTCCGAGACCGTGAAGGACCTCGGCAACCTGTACAGCGCCGCCCTTCCCGCGTGGATCGCCGCGGGCCTCGAGCAGGCTGCGTCGACCGGCGTTCGGCTCGAGGGACTACCGCTGGTTGCGGTCGGGTATGGCAGCGGCGACGCCGCCGAGGCGCTGCCGTTCGCGGCGGCCCCCGGCTGGGAGCAGGCGGCAGGGCGCATCGGCTTCGCTTCGGCCCTCGGTCAAGCCGTGGATTTGACGCGGGCCCAGTACGAAGCACTGCACGACGGCGTGGAGGTCGACCTCCGGTACACCCCGGCGTCCGAGTTTCGCATCTCCCGTGTCGGCAAGAGCTACGAGACGAGCTTTCAAGATCTGGGCGTCGAGTACTATGAGTACGTCGTGTAGGTGGTGATGAGCGCGGGGCCGTCAGTCCGCATCGATCGCTGGCTCACCGCCGCGCGCATCTACAAGTCGCGGACGGCGGCGCAGGAAGCGTGCGCGGCAGGGCACGTTTCGGTCAACGGGCAAGCGGTGCGAGCGAGCCACGCCGTCGTCGTGGGCGACGAGATCAGTGCCCGTGCGCCACGTGGTTCCGTCGTGCTCGAGGTGGCCACGCTCGGCGAGAAACGACTCTCAGCGGCCAAGGCACGCGAGCTCTACGTCGATCATTCGCCGCCACCCCCGCCGCGCGAGGAGCGAGTGGCACCCCGCGAGCGTGGCGCGGGGCGTCCGACCAAGGCCGATCGCCGCGCCACCGAGCGGCTGCGCGGATACTGACGCGCGGACCGCGCGACTACTGGGGCGGCACGGGTGTGCCGGCGGCACCGGGCGGGGGCGGTGTGCCGGGCGTAGCTCCGTAGGCCGGCGCGTCGGGGCTCGGAGGAGCGCCCGGAGGGGGAGCGACGGGAGCGACACCTGGAGCCGTGGGACCGCCCGGGGGCGGCGGCGCGTTCGGATCGGCCGGGGCCGCGGCGTTGGCCGCATTGGCCGCATTGGCCGCATTGGCGGAAGCGATCGCTGCGGCGGCGGCCGCCGCGCCACCCCCGTTGCTACCGGGACGGAGCGCCCCTTGAATGCGCGAGAAGATCCCTCCGATCCCGCCGGCCGTGGTGGCAACCGGCGGCGGCTGGATGACGGGCATCGGCGGAGGCGCGGGGGGCGGCGGGGCATCGGGGCGATCGAGGCGGGGTGAGAAACCACGTCTGCCGAAGTCGGCGACGGGCGGCGGAGTGCGGGGTGTCGGCGCTGCCCGTTCGCTGCCGGGGCTTGCTTCGCTCTCGGCCGCGAAGCTCGCGGTGGTGGTTTCCGACGTCGCCGCGGCCTCCGTTTTCGTGCCAAGCGCCTTGGGGACGAACTTCGTGTTCGCGACGGGGACGCCGATCTCGGTGGGCACCAGGCCGACCACGACGAGGACGAACAAGGTAGACGCCGCGAGCAAACCTGCCGCTGGCGCCCAGCGCCACGCGACGAGATCCGCGAAGAGCTTGGCTACCGTTTTCATCCAGCCACCCGCGGCCAAGCATAGCCGAAGAATGGGGAGTGGTCACCCGCCCGAAAAGGCATCTTCGGCCGCGGCTTCCGGCGGGGTGGCGTCGTCCAGCTGGTCCAGATAGCCATGGGGCAAACTGACCGTCTGGGTTCCGGCAGATTTGCCACGGATCACGCGCATCGCAGTCGGGGGGAACGGCTCGAGCGGGTCGAGGGTGCCGAGCAATGTTTCGAGCTCCGCGAGCGTCGTGAGGTGCATGGCACGCTCCCTGATGGCGGCGCTGCCCCGGAAACCCTTGGTGTACCAGGTGCTGTGCCGGCGGAACGAGCGCATCGCAGTCGTCTCGCCGAGCCAGCTCGACAGGAGCTCCGCGTGCTCGCGCATGATGGCGGCGATCTCGCCGAGTCGCGGCGGATTCTGGGGCTCGCGCCCCGAAAGCACGTCGCACAGGTCGCGAAATAGCCACGGTCGACCCAGGCAGCCTCGCCCCACGACGACGCCGTCGCACCCCGTCTGCCGCATCATGCGGAGCGCGTCCTCCGCCTCCCAGATGTCCCCGTTGCCGAGCACCGGGATCCGGAGCCGGCTCTTGAGCTCGCCGATGGCCTCCCAGCGCGCCTGACCGTCGTAGAGCTGCGCCGCCGTGCGCGCGTGGAGCGCGACCGCGACGACTCCTTCCGTCTCCCCCACGCGTCCGGCGTCGAGGTACGTCGTCACGCGCTCGTCGATTCCTATGCGAAACTTCAGCGTGACGGGCACCGCGCCCGCGGCCTGCACCGCGGCGCGCACGATGGCGGCGAGCAAGCGCGGTTTGGCCGGGATGGCCGCACCGCCGCCTTTGGCCGTGACCTTGCGCACGGGGCAGCCGAAGTTCATGTCGATGTGATCGACGCGCCCTTCGCCGACGAGCCGCTTGACCGCCTCGCCCACGTAGTACGGATCCACCCCGTAGAGCTGAAGGCTGCGGGGTGCCTCGTCCGGGCCGAAATCGGCGATCTTCAAGGTCTTCTGATTGCCCTCGACCAGCGGGCGCGCCGTGATCATCTCGCTCACGTAGAGGCCGGCTCCGAAGCGCCGGCAGATCGCGCGAAACGGGTAGTTCGTGACGCCCGCCATCGGCGCGAGCACCACCGGGGGGCTCACGACGAGGCGCGGCCCGAGCACCAGCGGGCGCACCTCTCCGGGCCGTGCCGGGGCGACATCGCGATTTTGCTGCGAGCGATACTGGGCGTCCAAGGGCGCTGCTGAACCTAGCCGTTCCCGGGTTTGTCGCCCGGCAGTGTGGCGCGGGGCTTCTTGCCGCGCCACGGTCGCCACGCGTCGCGCGTGGCAGGCGCGAGGGCGTCGTCGCAGGGAGGCGCGTGCTTTCGGCCGAAGCGCGCGCCGTCGCCGGCCGGCGCGCTCAAGATGCGCTCGTGCTCGTCGACGAAGTAGGCGCGCTCGAGGCCGGGGCCCGACCCGGAGGGCCACGCATAGGCGACGAAACGGCGCTCCGCTTGCTCGTCGTCGAAGCGAGCGCGCGGATCACTCGAGAACCCGCTCGCGGTCGGCACGCACACGCTGAAGAGGAAGCCGCCGATCTCGACCAGGCTCCGGCCCCCTTCGACCTCGACCTTCGCGTAGCGCTCGAGCAGCGGCGGAAAAAGTCGCGCCTCGCCTCGCAGGCCGGCTTCCCCGGTGAGCTCACCGAGCAGGAGCGCCGAGCCGACGTGGTCTCCGTCGGGGTCGACGCTCGCCTGGCGCCGTGCGGCATCCTCCGCGAACAGGATCTCGCGCAGGCGTGACACGGCCCGTGCACCCGCTGCGGAGGTGCCCCCCTGCACGAGTCCCGGCATGGCCTCGCGGACGAGGAAGAGGGGGACGGCGATGGCGGCGGCGACCGCGCCCACGCCGAGCGCCCCCAGGTGCCGGCGGCGCAGCTCGCGTGGCTCGCTCGGCGCGGCGAGAAAGCTCAAGAACACGATCAGGGCGGCGGGCAGTGCGAGCTTGACGTACGGCAGCGCGAGGAGCGCCAGGAGCACGGCGAGCCCCGTCCGCAGCGCCGCCAGCGACGGCAAGTGCGCGGCACCGCGCGGTGCGGCTCGGCTGGGCTCGACCGGCGACAAGGAACGGAAGCGGCGCGCTCAGCGCCGCGGGGCGCGCGAAACCCGTGGCGCGTCCGTCACGTGCTCGGGAGCCACGCTGTTGGTGAGCGAGTACCCGCCGGGGCGACCGCTCGAATTCTGGGTTGCCGTCGCGGGAGCCACCGAGGGCGGGCCCGGCGGCGTGTTGTGCTCGACCTCGCTGAAGGTCCCGGAGGTCGGGGCGTGCAGGGCGGCGCGCAGCTCCTCGGGGGGCTGTGACAACCGGTCGGGCAGCTCGCGCGGGCTGAGTGAAAGCTCGGGCGCTTTCGGTCGCGTGCCGAACGGCATCGGCGCGGTCGTGCGTGCCGACCTGTCCTCGCCGGGCGAAAACCCACCGATCACGGCGGGGATCGGGGCCGAAACGGGCGGCGCCTGCGGCGTCGCGCTGAGGCGTGCCTCGGGCGGCGGCAACGTGGGCGCGTTGCGGCTCGCCACCGCTGCGGGCGCGGCGGGCAGCGCCTGGCGCACGGCACCCGTGATGCGCGCCTGCGGCGGCGGCCGCGACTCCGCTCTCGCGATGTCGACGAGCGCGGCCTGCGCTTCGTCGCGCTGCGCCTGCACCTTGAGCAGCGTCTCGCGCGTGCGCTCGCGGTCGCCCACGAGCTTGTCGATCAGCTTGCGCGCCGCCTCGAGCTCCTCTTTCACGCTCGCGTCCGTCTCTACCGCGTGCGCTGCGGCGTCGGCCGGCTCGCCCGGTAGCGACGTCGGGCGCTGGCTGGGACGGCGCCGGATGGTTTCCATCTCGCGGTGGAGCTCGTTCACGACCTGCTCGTGGTCCTCCATCATCGCGCAGATGAAAGCGTCCTGCTGGTCGAGGATGTACCCCCGCTCGCGCTGTGCCTCGATGTGCGAACGCTCGAGGGACTGCTCGAGGAGGGAGACCCGATTCTGGAGCGCGAGCTGGCGCTCGTTGGCCGCGCCGAGGAGATCGGACATGGCCTCGAGCTCGCGCAGAAGCTGGACGTTGGCCTCACGGGCACCGCTCACGCCGGCGCTCAGGTCGCGAATCGAGCGCATCAGCGTGCTGAGGCTGGCCTCGGCCTTGCCGCTCGCCGAAAGCGCCGCGTGCAGGTGGGCACTGCTGTCGCGACCAGGTGGGCGGCTCGGGGGCCGATCGGCTGCTGGGGCGGCCCTGGGGGTGTGCTCGGGGGGGTCGGAGTCGGACATGCTACCCTCCTCTGGGGCTTCGCACCGCGGACCGCGGCACGCAATCGCCCTCGGCCATGGCTCGAGGAATTGGCTCAAAATCGGCGCCATCGACGCCCGCCGAGCTCGACCTCAGCCTCGAACGCCTCGATTCGGGGGCCCCGCGCTGGGCGGCCACGCGGGCCCCGGAGCGCGCCCGGCTGCTCGTCGACTTCGGCCACCGGCTTTACGAGGTCGGGCCGCGCATGGTCGAGCTCGATTGTCGCGCGAAGGGGCTATCTCGCCGGTCCCGGCGCGCCGGCGAGCCGACCTTCGACGGGCCCGCGATCATCCTGCGCTACGCGCTCGAGCTCGCAAGGACGCTGGCCGGGGAGCAGGCCGTGCCCGCGAGCGCCGTGCGCGAGTCGGGGCCACGCACGGTCGTCGACGTATTGCCCATGAACGGCTACGACCGCGCCGTCTTCCTCGGCTACCGAGCCGAGGCGTGGCTCGACGGGCCGGTTGCGCCGGAGCATGCCGTCCTGCACCCGAGCGCGCTCGCGCGACACGGCGGTGAGGTCGCGCTGGTGCTCGGCGCCGGCAACGTCGCCTCGATCGGCGTGCTCGACGTGCTCGAGCAGCTCTTCGTGCGCGGGCGCGCGTGCTTGCTCAAGTTGAGCCCGGTCAACGACTACCTCGGGCCGCTCCTCGAGCTCGTGTTCGCGCCGCTGGTCGCGCGCGAGTGCATGGCGTTCGCCTACGGCGGGCCCGACGTGGGCCGCTACCTGACGACGCACCCCGCGCTCGATGCGCTGCACATCACCGGCTCGTACGAGACCCACGAGGCGATCGTGTGGGGGAGCGATCGCGCGGAGCGACGCGGCCGAAAAGCGCGTGGCGAGCCCGTCTTCCAGAAGCCCGTGACGAGCGAGCTCGGCAACGTGAGCCCCGCCGTCATCGTGCCCGGCAAGTGGACCGAGAGCGAGCTGGAGCACGCCGCCCGGAGCATCGTGGGCTCCTTCGTGTTCAACGCCGGGTTCAACTGCAACGCGACCAAGCTCGTGGTGACGCCGCGTGGCTCGCGTCTGCGGGCCGAGCTCGTCGAGCGCATCACGCGCCTCTTGGCCGGGGTGCCGGCGCGGCGCGCCTACTACCCGGGCGCGCGCCAGAAGTACGAGCGCTTCACCTCCGACGGCGGGCAGGTGAGCGAGTTCTCGTCGGGGCGTGTCATCGATACCGAGGCGGGCGAATCACCGTGGGCGTTCGTGACCGAGCTCTTGCCCGAGCGCCGTCCCGCCTGCCTGCTGCACGAGCCGTTCTGTGCCGTCCTGTCGGAGGTCTCCGTCGAGGGCGACGACCCGCTCGAGTTTCTCGCCCACGCCACGCGTTTCTTGAACGAAAAGGTGTGGGGCACGCTGAACGCGATGCTGCTCGTGCCAGGCTCGCTCGAGCGCGACCCACCCCTCGCGGCGGCGCTCGACGCGGCGATCGGCGAGCTGCGTTACGGCGCGGTGGGCGTTAACGTGTGGCCCGCCATCATGTACGGTCTCGGCACGCTGCCCTGGGGCGGCCACCCCTCGGGGACGCTCGCGAACGTGCAGAGCGGGCTCGGCTGGGGTCACAACGCGCTCCTGCTTCAGCGCGTGGAGAAGACGGTGCTGCGCGGGCCGCTCGTTCCCTGGCTCAAGCCGCTCTGGTACCCGGATCATCGCACGCTCGACCGAATGGCGAGGAGGCTCGTCGATTTTCAGGCGCAGCCCGGGCTCCGGCGCCTCGTGCCGCTCGCGACGGCGGCGCTCGCGGGGTGATGGATCTTCCCTAGCGAGCGCGCTGCGCTCGCTCGCGCCCTGCCGCATGCTCCTTGCGGAGCGCCTTCATGAATGCGTCGAAATCCACCTGCATGGTGTGCCGCCGCGACGCCACGTAGCGGCGCTTCACGCTCGCTCGTTCCGCGAGTGCCTCGGCGCGCATTGCGGCGGCCGACGGCGGTGCGTAGCGCCCCGTGATGGCATCGGCGACGAGCTTCGCCTGCGCCTCGGCGATCGGCATGATGGCGCCGAGCGGCTGCGCGAGCCCCACGAAGTAGAGCCCGGCGTGGTCGGGATGCAGCAGCCGAAAATACAGGGGAAGCTCGTTGTCCGGCGCCGAGAGGAAGGCCGGGTCGAAGAACGGGAACGAGACCTTGTACCCCGTAGCGTAGACGAGCGCATCGGCGCGCTCGCGCGAGCCGTCCTGGAACTCGAGCTCTCCGCCGCGGAGCGCGCGCAGGTTCGGCTTCGGAATCACGCGGCCGCTGCGCAGCATCGGCAAGAGCTCGCTCGAGATCGTCGGGTGCGCGCAGCCGAGACGATGGTCGGGCTTCGGCAGGCCGTGCGCCTCGAGGTCTCCGATCACGCGCGGGTAGAAGAGCTCCGAGATGCGCAGGCCGAGGCTCGCCGGGAAGAAGCTCGGACCGAGGTCGTCGACGGGGCGACCGAGCACGTACTTCGGCAGCACCCACGCGCCGCGTCGCGTCGCGAGCATGACCCGCTCCGCTCCGCCCGCCGCGGCGAGCTCGCACGCGATGTCGACCGCGCTATTGCCGAAGCCGAGCACGACGACGCGCCGACCGCGCAGGTCGTACGGGGTGGTCGGGTCGCGGTAGGCGGAGGAATGCAACGCGATGCCGTCGAAGCGGCCGGGGAACGGCGGGTCCGGGAAGTACGGATCCCAGTGGTGCCCGTTCGCGACGATCACGGAGCGGTACGTCGCCGTCACGCCGTCCGAAGTGCTCACGTCGTAGCCCGACCCGGCCCGCGGCACGACGCGCTCGACGCGGGTACGAAAGCGGATGTGGCGCGCCAGCCGGAACCGCTCGGCGTACGCGCGGAAGTAGGCGGCGATCTGCGCGTGGCCCGGGTAGTCGGGGTAGTCGCCCGGCATCGGGAAATCCGCGTACTGCATGCGCGAGCGCGACGTATTGATGCTGAGCGACGCGTAGGCGGCGCTCCGGCCGTTGCCGAGCACCCAGAGTCCGCCGACCTCGTCCGTCTCCTCGAAGCAGTCCACGGGCACGCCGGCGTCGGCCAGCGCCTTCACGGACGTGAGGCCGGACGAGCCGGCGCCGATCACGCACGCTTTCGGCAGGGTGTCGGCGGATGTGCGCAAGGCCGGCCCCATACCACGCTTCTTTGGCCGTCGCGGCGGGCGGCCCGCTCGGCTATCCTCGCCTGGATGCGGAAAATCCTCGTCGTCGAGGACTCACCGAGCACGCGAGCGTTCGTGAGGAGCACGCTCGAGTCGGATGCAGGTGTAGCCGACGTCGAGGTGGCCGAGGCGACGAGCGGGTTCGATGCGCTGCGCCTGCTGCCGCGGGGGCCCTACGACCTCGTGATCACCGACATCAACATGCCGGACATCAACGGGCTCGAGCTCGTGCAGTTCATGCGCAAGAGCGAGCTCCACAAGGATACGCCCATCCTGCTCATCTCGACGCAGTCGTCGGAGCTCGATCGGCAGCGGGGCATTCGGCTCGGCGCGAGTGGCTATCTCGCCAAGCCGTTCGCGGGGAGGGCGCTGGTCGAGGAGGTGCACCGGCACCTGCGTCCGGTCGGGGGCGAGGGGCATGGCTGATCCGACCGAGCGCGCCCGCGACGAGTTTCTGTCCGAGGCCCAGGAGATCGTCGAGACGCTATCGCGCAACCTCCTCGATCTCGATACTTCGGTGCGGGGCGGCTCGATCGACCCCGCGCTCGTGAACGAGGCGTTCCGCGCGGTTCACACCTTGAAGGGGCTCGCGGGGCTGTTCGGCGCGGCGCGCCTCGGCCACCTGTCGCACCGGCTCGAAGACGTGCTCGACGATCTGCGGCTCGGGCGCATGGTGCTCGGGCCCGACGTGCTCGACGCCCTGTTTGCGTCCGTCGACGTGTACGGCCGGCTTTTGACGCTCGAGCGCGAGGGGCGTGACGAGCCGAGCCCCGCGGCGGAGGAGCTACTCGCGCGCCTCGAGCGCCTGGGCGCCGAGGCCCCGAACCGCGCGGCGCCCGTCACCGAATACGAGCTCGACCCCGGCTTGCTCGCCGTCTTGACGGAGTACGAGGAGCACCGGCTGCGCTCCAACCTCGAGCAGAAGATGCGGCTCTACCGCCTGCGGGTGGAGTTCGATCTCACGACCATCGACAAGGCGCTCGAAGACATGAAGACCCGTGCCAAACGGCACGGCGAGATCATCACCTACCTGCCCGCGGGCGAGTCGGCCAGCCCCGACGCCATCGAGCTCGACCTCCTGATGGCGTCGCGCGACGACCTCGCCACGTTGATTGGCGCGCTCGGAGCCGACAACGTCGTGATCGAGGAGATCCCGCGGCGTCGCTCCAGCATACTGAACGAGCCCGCGCGCCCGACGCACGGGCCGCTCGCGCTCGGCGGTGCCGAATCGGTGTCGCCCGCGGGTGGAGGCGCCGACGCCATCGAGCAGGGGCCGAGCCTGCGCTCGCTGACGCAAACGGTGCGCGTCGACATTCGCAAGCTCGACGAGCTGATGAACGTGGTGGGGGAGCTCGCGATCGTGCGCGGCGCCCTCGCACGCCTGGCCGATCGCCTGCGCCTCGAGGGGCAGCGCCAGCTCACGGCCGAGCTCTTGCGTCTGCACCGCAGCTTCGAGCGACGCCTGGCCGAGATGCAGGCCGGCTTCCTCGAAGTGCGGATG
>Ga0315912_10002440_pt1 | contig 19804 bp, 17 predicted proteins | sample VfabasoilMG_FD_204469 | JGI IMG/M metagenome (GOLD analysis project Ga0315912, IMG submission 204469) | Garden soil microbial communities collected in Santa Monica, California, United States - V. faba soil | ecosystem: Environmental > Terrestrial > Soil > Garden | place: USA: California...
GCCTGCCGCACGGTCACCGGCCCGGAACCGATAATGTGCCGCCCCGCCGCCGCCAATGCTGTCGGATTGTCATCCACGCCGACCCAGGCCGCGATCCGCCGCCGCGATACTTCCGACACCAGATCCAACTCCAGCGCGTGGCCGCACGCCACGGAGAGGATGCGCGCGCCGTCCACCTCCCGCGCCACCGTGGAGATATGCGTTGCCAGGAAAGAGCGTCGCGCCCGAGCCGCCGCCGCGCCCGGCAGGTCCATCAACCGCAGAAGGATCGCCTGGCCAACTGGTGTCGCCTCCTCCAGCATCCGATGCCCTTCCACGGGCCGTTGCAGCGCCTCCATCAGATCCGGCGCCCCCATTGCTCCGCGACGCGTGTCCTGCGCCAACCGCACCAGCATGCATTGCCGCAGGAATGTCTGGATCCGGTGCCCCATTGCCAGTTCGCGCATCTCCGCTATCGCGACAACATTATCCTCCGGCACGTAGCGCTCTGCCGCCTCGATGACCTCCCCGGCAACGCCATACGGGTTCTCGCCGGCAAGGAACGCCCGCTCCAGCCGATCCAGATCGGCAACGAAGGCGTCGCGCCGCTCCTCCGTCGTAAGCCGCCCCGCCGGCGTGCTGGCACTGGGGTGGAACAGCACGGACGCCCCACGCGGCATTTCCTCATCCGAGGGCATCGCCCATCCCCGCCATCACTTCTCCCCGGCCGAATTATAGCCGTTCATTCCGTACCTACCCCAAATCCGTGGACCCACCCGGCTTTGCGCCGCCGCGGATCACCGGCATGATCGCACCTCCCAGGCCGAGGAACCACCATGAACATGATGCGCAACGCCCCGTTTCAGTACATCGATGCCACGCCCGTCGCGGGCGCTCTCGGCGCCGAGCTGGTCGGCGTGGACCTGTCGCAGGACCTGCCGGACGAGGTGCTGGCGGAAATCCGCGCCGCATTGCTGGAATACCAGGTCATATTCTTCCGCAACCAAGCCCTGACGCCGGAGCGCCAACTCGCCTTTGCGCGCCGCTGGGGAGACATCCACCTGCACCCATTCATGGCCGGCATGGAGGAGCACCCGGAAGTGCTCCGCATCGTCAAAACTCCGGCCGACAAGACTAACTTTGGCGGTTCCTGGCATACGGACCAGATGTTCTCACCCAAGCCGGCGATGGGCACCATCCTCTACGGTGTAGAAGTTCCTTCCGCTGGCGGCGATACATTGTTTGCCAGCATGTATCATTCATATGATGCGCTTTCCCCCGGCATGAAACGCATGCTGGCGGATGTGCACACGGTCGCCCGCGGCGACCATTTCAAGGGCCACGACGGCAAGTCCCGCAAGGATTTTTTCGCTGACAAGCTCTCCATGAAGGTGAAGGACCCCGGCAACGTCCAGACCGTCAGCACGCATCCGCTCATCCGCACGCATCCGGAAACCGGCCGCAAGGCGCTGTTCATCGGCGGGCACGTACACGACCTGGCGGACATGACGGAGGACGAGAGCGCGCCTCTGATCGACTACTTGATGAAGCATGCCACGAAGCCGGAATTCACCTGCCGCTTCACCTGGGAGCCAGGTTCGCTCGCCTTCTGGGACAATCGCTGCGTTCAGCACTTTGCCGTCAACGACTATCCGGCGGAAACCCGCGTCATGCATCGAATCACCATCTGCGGCGACACGCCGTACTAATCTATCCGTAACAATACCCATCGCCACCACGAAGGCCCGACCATGCAATTCGGCATCGCCGTCCCCACCGACTCCGATTCCTGGAAGGCGGTGCAACACGCCGAGGAACTCGGCTTCACCCATGCCTGGTTCTACGACACGCAGATGCTTTGTGCAGACTGCTTTGTTGCCATGGGCGCGGCAGCGGTGAAGACGCAGAAGATCCGCCTCGGCACCGGTGTCCTCATCCCCTCCAACCGTATCGCCCCGGTCACCGCCGGCGCCTTCGCTTCGCTCAACAAGCTGGCGCCGGGCCGCATCGATTTCGGCGTCGGCACGGGCTTCACCGGCCGCCGCGCCATGGGCTTCGGCGCGATGAAGCTGAAGGACATGGAACACTACATCAACACGGTCTACGCCCTGCTGCGGGACGAGATCGTGGAGACGACGTTCGAAGGCCAGCCCGCCAAGATCAAGTTCCTGAACCTCGATCTTGGCCTGGTCAATGTGGCGGACCCGATCGCCCTGCACGTCTCCGCCTACGGCCCGCGCGCCCAGGCGCTCACCGCGAAGCTGGGCGCCGGCTGGCTGAATTTCGTCGGCGATCCCACCTCCGGGATCGGCGCGTTTCAACAGATGAAACTAGCCTGGGAGAAAGCCGGCCACGCGGCGGAAAGACTCACCGCTGTCGCCTTTGCCCTTGGCTGCGTTCTGGCCGATGGTGAAGCGTATGACAGCCCGCGCGCCATGGCCCAGGCTGGCCCCCGTGCCGCCGTGCTGCTGCACCGCGCGGCGGATGAGGCCATGGCCGGCCTGCCGAATACGTCGAAAGTCCCGGCGTCCGTGGCAGAGGTCGTGGCCCGCTATGTCGAACTGGCGAAAACCTTCGAACCCGCGGACGCGCGCTACCTGACGAACCATCGCGGCCACCTGATGTTCGTAAAGCCGGAAGAAAAGGAATTCGTTACCGCGGACCTGATCCGGGAGACGACATTCACCGCCACGGAAGCCATCATCAAGGACCGCATCGCCGCCCTGCGCGATGCCGGCTACACCCAGTTCACGGTGCAGCTGATCCCTGGCCAGGAACATGCGATCGAGGATTGGGCACGCATCAAGCGCGCGTTCGACTGAAGCGGCGATCCCGGTCCGGGAAACGATCGGCACTGTACGCAGACCGGAGGGAGTACGGACGCCGGCAGCCTGGCCGGCTCATGCCCACTGGCCCCGTTCGGGCACGCAGTTCTGGGTGGTTTCCGACCTGATATAGATATTTCCACTCACACTCTCCCCCCGAACAGACGACCGCCCCGCAAGCCAGAGGCGCGCGGGGCGGTGTCGTTACTCGAGGGCTGTTATTGGCCTGAGCGTGAAGCTCAGGCGCTCGCTGCCTTGCTGCGGGCGGAGCCTTCGGACTTCTTGCTGGGAGAAGCCGCTTCCACCATGATCCCACGCAGGTCACGCAGGAAGGCGGAGCCCTTCAGGGTGCGCTGTACCAGCACGCTCCGGCGATCCATCGGATCCACCTTGCGACGGGCCAGGTCCAGTTCGCCCAGACGGTCCAGCGCGCGGGTAATCGCCGGCTTGGATACATTCAACTGCGCCGCCAGGCCACGCACGGTGTGTGCGCCGTCATTGAGGTAGCAGGTCAGGAACACCCCAAGCTGCCGCGCGGAGAGATCCGGACCATCCCGCCGCACCAACGCTACGATCGTATCCCGCAGGATGCCGACCAACTGGTCCGACGTCTGATTGTTTGCCATTCCTGTTATCCTTTCACTTTGCCCTGGAGTACGAAGCGCACGGTCACATCAGCGATCAATGCGGCATGGTCGTTCGGCATCTACGACCCTGCGGGTGCCATACACGAAACGTCGGCGCCCCTCCAATACGAAATCACGTTACCTGACAGTTTTAATCCACATGACTGGATGAAAACTTTGCCACAATTGCGCCGAACAGGGCGCGCATCGCTTGCGCCTCTCCGCCCTCGGGCCGGCCTGGCATCGCCTGGTCATTCCAAGCATACAGATCGATATGTGACCACGGCACATTCGCCGTTACAAAGCGCTGCAGAAACAATGCCGCCACAATTGCACCGGCGAACGGCCGCGTGGACACGTTATTTAGATCGGCCACTGGGCTGTTCAACCACGTATCGTATCCTGACCATAATGGTAACCGCCACATCGGATCGTGAGACACACGTGAAGATTGCAATACGGCATCTGCCCACCCATCGTCATTGCAGAACAACGCGGGCAATTCCGGTCCCAGGGCAACACGAGCCGCACCAGTAAGGGTTGCACAATCTATCAGCAACGCAGGGTTGTCGGCGCAGGCCTCATCGAGCAGGTCGCACAACACAAGCCGACCTTCCGCATCGGTGTTGCCAATTTCCACCTGCAACCCCTTGCGCGTGCGGATCACATCCAGCGGCCGCATCGCGTGCCCGGAAACGCTGTTCTCCACGCATCCCACGCGCACCGCCAACCGCACCGGCAAATCCGCCTGCATGATCATGCGCGCCAGGCCCAGAACCGTCGCCGCCCCGCCCATGTCCTTCTTCATCCGCAGCATGCCGGCGGCGGGCTTCAGGTCGTATCCTCCACTGTCGAAACAAACCCCTTTCCCGCAAAGGGAAATCAATGGCGCATCCGCCGTCGCCGCGCTGCCCCGCCAGCGCAACACCACCACGTGCGCCGCGCGCTCAGATCCGGCACCTACGGCCGCGATCATCGGGTAGTTGCGGCTGAGCTCCTCACCCGCCGCCACAACCACCTCGGCCCCGAACTTCCGCCCCAGTGCCGCGGCCGCGCCCGCCAGTTCCGAAGGTCCCAAAAGGTTCGCGGGCATATTGATCAGGTCCCGCACCATCCACGCCGCCTCGGCCCGCGCCACCGCATCCCCCGCGCCCTCGGTCGCCACCAGCTTCGCCGGCCCCCGCTTACCTTCTACCAGGGTGGTAAACCGATACGCCCCCAGGCAATACCCCAGCAACGCCTCGGTCGAATCATAATCCCCAGGCCGCAACATCCATGTCAGTTTCTCCGGCAACCGCATCGCCAATCCACCGAAGGCGTTAGGAGACCTATCCGCCCCCAAACCTAGAATCGCGCCCGCAACACCGCCGGCCCCTGCCAGTAACACCAGTTCCTGCGCCGCCGCCTTGAAACCCTGCGCCTTCAGGAACGCTGCCTGACCTGGTTCCATCCCCGCCAGCGCCGCCTCCAACCCCTCCGGCCGAACAGCGATCACAGGCAGCGCCGGCGTTCCCGCCGGCGCGATGCAGTCCACAGTCCTGTCAACGAAGCTCACGACGCCATTCCTTTCGCCAGCATCCCCGTCACCGCGCGTGCGAACCGCGCCGCATCACGGGGCGCCTCCCCTTCCTGCACCAGCGCCAGGTCCAGCAGCGTCTCCGCCGCTTCCTTCACCACGTCCGCATCCGCCGCCTTTCCGGCCAAGGCCACAACCAACGCGTGCCGCGGATTGATCTCCAGCACCGGCGCCCCTGCGCCCACACGCCCGGCCCGCCGCAGCATCCGTTGCAGTTGCAAATCCGGACCACCGGAACTCGCGGCCAACACGCACGCGCTCTCATGCAGCCGGTCGGTCGCGCGCACGTCGCTCACCGCATCGCCCAGTGCCGACTTGATTGCCACAACCAACGCCGACACATCCGCCGCGTCGCCCGCGGCTTCCGCCTTCGGCAACTCATCGCCCGCAGCCTGCGTCACGCTCTTCAGCGCCTTGCCCTCGAACGTTCCCAACCGCTCCGGCCAGAATGCGTCGATCGGGTCCGCCAGCAACAGTACTTCCACACCGGCCGCCCGGAACGCCTCCAGCTGCGGCGAGTTCCGCGCCGCCTCCACGCTGTCCGCCACCAGGAACCAGATCTTCTCCTGCCCGGCCGGTATGCGCCCCACATAATCCGCCAGCGATACCAGCCCCTCCTGCGTCGAGGACCGGAACCGCATCAGGGCCGCAATGTCCGCCCGATGCTCGCCATCCTCATACGCCCCTTCCTTCAGAACCCCACCAAAATTCTCCCAGAACTTCGCGTAGTCCTCCGCCTCCTTCGCCCGCGCCTTCAGTTCGGAGAGAACCCGCCCCGTCACCGCTTTGCGGATGCGCGCCAGCACCGGCGTCGTCTGCAGCATTTCACGTGAAACATTCAGCGGCAGGTCTTCGGTATCCACTACGCCCTGCACGAAGCGCAGCCACGGCGGCAGCAACTCCGCCGCGTCGGTAATGAACATCCGCCGCACATGCAGCCGCACCTTGGACGTTCGCTCATGGTCCACCGCCTCGAACGGCTTCATGCCGGGCACGAACAACAGGGCGAAGAACTCCAGCATCCCCTCGGCCCGCCAGTGCAGCGTCGCCCAGGGCGTGTCGAAGAAATTGCCCAGGTGCCGGTAGAATTCTTGCCCCGACTCCTCGGAAACTTCGGACTTCGCCTTCCGCCACAGCGCGGTCCCCTCGTTCGCCGCCACATCCTGCCCGTCACGGGCAATCGTGATCGGCAGCGTGATGTGGTCGGCCCATTTCCGAACGATTGTCTCCAGCCGGTACGGCTCCAGATACTCGTCCGCGTCCGCCTTCAGCCGCAGTACGATATCCGTCCCCGCCGTCCCGCGCTCCGCCGGTGCCAGCGTGAATTCCCCCGCGCCGTCGGACGCCCAGGTCCACGCCTCCTCGCTGCCGGCCTTGCGCGATGTCACCTCCACCCGGTCCGCCACCATGAAGGCGGAATAGAACCCCACGCCGAACTGCCCGATTAGGCTCGGCCGGTCCTCCGGCTTGGCACTCGCCAGCTTCTCCCCGAACGCCCGCGTCCCGGACCGGGCGATAGTGCCGAGGTTGCCGATCAACTCCTCGCGGCCCATGCCGATCCCATCGTCGGAAATCCGCAGCTCCCGCGCCGCCTTGTCCGGCACGATCCGCACCTTGGCGTCTTCGGGCGGTGCGATCCGCGCATCGGTCAGCGCTTCGAACCGGCGCCGGTCCGTCGCATCGGCGGCGTTCGCAACCAGTTCGCGCAAGAAAATTTCTCGCTCCGAGTACAGCGAATGCACCACCAAGTCGAGCAACCGCCCAACCTCGGCCTCAAAGCCATGACGTTCCACGCTAGGCGCCTCTGACATCCTGCTCTTCCTCTGGCTCAGTCATCATATGGATAATCATTCTCTGGCGATCAATACGCCCTAACATCGGACCCGGTGGATTCACGCCACACTTGCAATCCGTGCCGCAACGCACAACCATGCCGGTATGTCGGGAATCGACTCCGCTTTCCTTCCGCGGGTGAAGGCCGTACTCGGTCCCACCAATACCGGAAAGACCCACCTGGCGATCGAGCGTCTGCTCGCGCATTCCTCTGGCATCATCGGTTTTCCGCTCCGTCTGCTGGCACGGGAGAATTTCGACCGCATGGTGGCCCGCAAGGGGGCCCGCCATGTCGCCCTCATCACGGGCGAGGAGAAAATCGTCCCGCCGGACGCCAGATGGTTTTCCTGCACCGTTGAAGCAATGCCGCTGGACCGCAAGGTCGAGTTCATAGCCATAGATGAAATTCAGCTCTGTGCCGATCCGGACAGAGGCCATGTATTTACGGACCGGCTGCTGCACGCCAGGGGCATGGCCGAAACCATGTTCCTCGGCGCCGAAACCATCCGCCCATTGCTCACCCGGCTGGTTCCGCAGGCGGAGATCGAAACCAGGCCCCGCCTCTCCCAGCTGGAACATGCCGGCGCCGCCAAGCTGACGAAACTGCCGCCCCGCTCCGCCGTCGTCGCCTTCTCCGCCGGGGAGGTCTACGCCATCGCCGAACTGATCCGCCGCCGGCGCGGCGGCTGCGCCGTCGTCATGGGCCGGCTCTCGCCCCGCACCCGCAACGCCCAGGTCGCCCTCTACCAGGAGAAGGAAGTGGACTTTCTGGTCGCGACGGACGCGATCGGCATGGGCCTCAACATGGACGTGAACCACGTCGCCTTCGCTGGATTGCAGAAATTCGACGGCCACCGCCCCCGCCCCCTGATGCCCGCGGAAATGGCCCAGATCGCCGGCCGCGCCGGCCGCGGCATGCGCGATGGCACCTTCGGCACCACCGGAGACAGCCAACCCATCCCGCCCGAAATCGCCGAGGCGATCGAGGCGCACCAGTTCGACCGCCTCACCCAGCTCTGCTGGCGCAACTCGGACCTCGCTTTCACCCATGTCGACACGCTGCTGGACAGCCTGCTCGCCGCCCCCACCCGCCCCGGCCTGGTCAAGGGCAACGACGCTTCCGACCTGATGACCCTGGCCTCCCTGACGCGGGAGCCGGAAATCCGCCGCCTTGCCTCCTCCCGCCACCGCATCCGCCTGCTCTGGGACGCCTGCCAGATCCCGGATTTTCGCAAGCTGGCGGACGACACGCACACCAAGCTCTGCGCCCGCGTGTTCAGCCACATCGCCGCCGGCCAGCCGATCCCGACGGACTGGATCGCCCAGAACATCGCCGCGCTGGGCCGCCCGGAAGGCGACATCGACACCCTGATGCAGCGCCTCTCCGGCGTCCGCGTCTGGTCCTACATCGCCGCCCGCTCCGACTGGCTGCGGGACGCCGAACACTGGCAGGAACAGGCCCGTACGGTGGAGGATTTGCTGTCCGACGCCCTGCACGAGAAACTGATGTCCCGCTTCGTGGACCGCCGTGCCGCCCATCTGATGCGCAAGCTGGAGGACACGACCGGCGAATCCCTGCTCTCCGCCGTCACCCGCCGGGGGGAAGTGGTGGTGGAAGGCCATTCCGTCGGGCACGTCGCCGGCTTCGGCTTCGTCCCGGACCCGATGGCGGAGGGCGAGGAGAAGAAACTCGTCCTCCGCGCCGCCCGCCGGGCCCTGCGGGAAGCGATCCCCGCCCGCGTCGCCGTGCTGGAAGCCGCCGCGGCCGATCAGCTCCATCTGACCGACCGGCACGAGATCGTGTGGGACAACACCGTCATCGCCCGCCTCGGCCCCGGCCGCAACGCGCTCAACCCGCTCATCACCGTGCGCGGCAGCGAATTCCTGGACGGCCCGCACCGCGAGCGTATCCGGGCCCGGCTGCAGGCCTGGATGGACGCGGCCACGGAAGCCGACCTGCTGCCCCTGCTGAACGCCATGCGACGGGCGGATGCGGACGCCAGCCTGCGCGGCCCGCTGCATACGCTCTCCGAAGCCCTGGGCCTCGTCCCGGGTGCGACGGAGGACCGCATTACCCCAGATCTGCGCCAGGAACTGAAGAAGATCGGCGTTCGCGCCGGCCGTTTCGCCCTGTTCATCCCGGACCTGCTGAAGCCGCGCGCCACCGCCCGCCGCGCCCGGCTCTGGGCCATCCAGCATCGCCTGCCCCTGCCCTGGCTGCCGCCCCCCGGCGCCATTGCCATCCCACCCCGGACCGGCTGGCCGGATAGCTTCGCCGCTGCCATTGGCTGGGTCCAGGCCGGCCCGGTGCTGCTGCGGTTGGACATCGCCGAACGCCTGGCCGCCGAATTGGCCCACGCCAGCCGCCGTGGCGCCGCGGCGATCCCGGCCAACCTTGCCACCCGGCTCGGCGTCCCGGCCCCGTCCGTGCCCGCCGCGCTGCGGGCGCTCGGCTTCCGCGTCGTCCCCGCCGCCACGCCGGACGCGGAGATGATCGGCCCGCCCGCCCCCGCCATGCTCGTCCCCCTCCGCCGGAAGAAACCCGCAGTGGAAGCAACGCCCGCCCCCCCGCCCCCCGCCCACGGCCCCTTCGCCGCCCTCGCGGCTCTGCGCCGCTAGCCCATGGCCGCCGAACAGGAAGACCAGGATTGGCAGCGCCTGGACAAATGGCTCTGGTGCGCCCGCTTCATGAAGGCGCGGTCGGACTGCAACCGCTTCGTCGCCGGCGGCCTGGTCCGCATCAACCGCCAGCCCACGGACAAGCCGCATGCCCGTCTCCGCATCGGCGATATCCTGACTATCCCGCTCAACAATGGCGTCCGTGTCCTCCGCGTCGCCGCCCTGGCGGAACGGCGTGGCCCCGCGCCGGAAGCCCGGCTGCTATATGAGGAAATAGCGGCCGACTGAATTCCTGTTACCAAGGTCCGGGAAAACCGCTATAGTTTTCCCATCGCGCTACCCCCCAGGCGAGGGGAACCACGCCGCCCCATCAACCGGTCGCCGACCCGGTCGTATTTCCGCCGATATCGAAACGAATTCCTGCCCTGCCCGCCGCGCCCCTTGCGCGGACGCGGGAAGCCCGGCATATCCGCGCCGCCCAAACCACGTCCAACGATCTGCCCTGGCGCCGGAGAACCCGCATGACCTACGTGGTCAACGAGAACTGCATCCGCTGCAAGTACATGGACTGCGTGGAAGTCTGCCCCGTGGACTGCTTCTACGTGGGTGAGAACATGCTGGTGATCCACCCGGACGAGTGCATCGACTGCGGCGTTTGCGAACCCGAATGCCCCGCCGAGGCGATCCTGCCTGACAGCGACGACCGCGCCGCCGCCTGGCTGGAGCGCAACCGGGAATATGCCAGGCAGTGGCCCAACATCACCCGCAAGGGCGAACCCCCGGCGGACGCCGAGGAATGGCAGGGCAAGCCCGGCAAGGAACAGTATTTCTCCCCCAATCCCGGCAAGCCGTAGGCCGGAAACCGCCCTGCGGGAAAGAATCCTGCGTTCGCCCCCTGACGAATGCCTTATTTCGTGATATGTATTCCATAAAGGGTGCCGGAATGTCCCCAGGCGGTCCGGCACCCTGACAGGTTCTCAACCATCGGGGCATAGCCCCCCACATATGGGGCCGGGACTTGGTGCGCGGCCACGCCAGCGCGTGGCACGACCCGGGCTCTGGTCGCGGGGAGGCGCCCATGTCGCAACGGCAACGGGAGGCTGATGAAGTGCCAAAGACTTCCCTGTCCTCGAAGAACGACCCGCAGCCCAAGCCGGCCGCCAGGCCGCGCGCGAAGGCCGCACAGGTGGAAACGTCCACGCCGAAGAAGGCCAGCCGGGCCACGCCGGCCACACCCAAGGAACGGAAGTCAGTAGCCAACGTGACGACGAAGTCCACCTCCGCGCCCAAGGTCGCCGCCCCCAAGGCGCCTGCGGCCAAGGCCAAGCCGGCTCCGAAGGCCGTTGCGCAACCCGCCCTGGCGCAGGCGGCACCAGCCAAGCAGGCTGAAGCCAGGAAACCCGCCGCGAAGGCCGCCGCCCCGGCCAAGCCAGCCAATGACCCGGCCGCCAAGCCAGCGGCCGCGAAGCCGGCCGCGAAGGCCGCGCCGGTGCAGGCCCCAGCCGCGAAGGCCGCTGCCCCCAAGCCGCCCGCCAAGGCCGCCCCGCCCAAACCGGCCGAAATCGCGCCCGATAAGCCGGCGTCGGAAAAGCCTGCGCCAGCCAAGCCGGCTGTCGTCGCTGCTCCGCCGGCCGCCGCCGCACCGGCACCTGCCCCGGTCCCTACGCCCGCGCCTACCCAAGCCGCACACTCCGTCCCGATGGGCGAAAGCCGCAAGCCGGTGATCCCGCCGCGGCCGATGGCAAAGCAGGAAACCTTCGTCGAGGGTGACCACGTCGTCTATCCCACCCACGGTGTCGGCAAGGTCGAACGGATCGTGGTGGAGGACATCGCCGGCCACCGCCTCGAACTCATCCACATCACGTTCGAGGAAAACCGCATGACCCTGCGCGTGCCCGTCGCCAAGGCGCGCACCGCCGGGCTGCGCAAGCTGGCGACGCGCAAGCTGTTCGACGAGGCGATGGCCGTGCTGAAGGGCCGCGCCCGCATCAAGCGCACTATGTGGTCCCGCCGCGCGCAGGAGTATGAGGCGAAGATCAACTCCGGTGATCCGCTGGCCATCGCGGAGGTGGTGCGCGACCTGCACCGCAACGCGGGCCAGCCGGACCAGAGCTTCTCCGAGCGGCAGATCTATGAAGCGGCCATGGATCGCCTGGCCGCCGAATTGGCCGCGCTGGACAAGACCGACAAGCCAACCGCCGCGACCAAGCTGGCGGATTTTCTGAAGACGATCAGCTAGGTAATCGCATCCTGGCATCAATGGCGGGCCGCGGCGTCGCCCGCCATTGATCACGGAATTTCGATAGAAATTTACGAGAGACGTCCAAGTATTTGTATTCATGTGGGTATCGCGATTACGATATTCTCTTATTCGTTGATTCTCGGTCCATCTTTTATTAACGATTGCGCCAGGTGGGCTTCGGTCCCGCAGGGGCGTTTTAGGCATGTTGCTGGCTGATGTGCTGGTCGCGCACGGGTTCGTGCGCAAGGAAGAGGTCTCCGCCGCGCTGGATCGCCAGATCCAGCTAGGCGGTCGGCTTGGCGACAACCTGGTCGCGCTGGGCAGCCTGACGCCGGAGCGGCTGGAACAGGCGCTGGAACTGATCCCGCCGGTACCGCGCAACCTGGAGGAGACCGGCATCGACATGCTGGCCCTGCTGGACCTGGCGACCAAGGCAATGCAGTCCGGAACCATCGATACCGCCACCAAGATGGCCAGCCTGCTGAAGCTGCCGTCCCGCCTGGGTATCGAGCTGATGCGCGCCGCCGAGCAGCGCCAGCTTGTGGAGGCGCAGGGCCTTGCCAGCGTGGTAACGCTGGCGGAGCTGCGCTATTCGCTGACCGCCAAAGGCCGGCAATGGGCGCAGAACGCGTTCGAACAGAACAGCTATATCGGCCCCGCGCCGGTTTCCCTGGAAGCCTATGTGGATCGCATCAAGCGTCAGCGTATCGGCGCGGAGCGTATTCCGCCCAACCGGGTGAAGTCGGTGCTCAGCGACCTGGTGATGGCCGACCCGCTGATCGCGCAACTGGGGCCGGCGATCAATTCCGGGCATTCCGTGCTGCTGTACGGGCCGCCGGGTAACGGCAAGTCCTCCGTCGCCGAGCGGATCGGCCGGATTTTCCAGGACGTGATCTATGTGCCGTACTGCTTTACCGTGGCGGGGCAGATCGTGCGCGTGTTCGACCCTTCCATCCACGAGACGGTACTGGGCGAGACCGAGGAGGAAGCGGACGACGCAGCGCGCGCGGTGAACATCATGCGCGACGAGTTCGACCATCGCTGGGTGGCGTGCCGGCGACCCTGCATCATGACAGGCGGCGAGCTGACGCTGGAGATGCTGGACCTGAACTTCAACGCGCTGGCCCGGTTCTATGAAGCGCCGCTGCACGTGAAGGCGCTGAACGGCATTTTCCTGATCGACGACTTCGGCCGCCAGATCGTCAGCCCCGAGGCGCTGCTGAACCGCTGGATCGTGCCGCTGGCCAGCCGGATCGACTACCTGAAGCTGCACACCGGCAAGAGCTTTTCCCTGCCCTTCGACGAGCTGGTGATCTTCTCCACCAACATGTCCCCGAGCCAATTGATGGATGCCGCTTTCCTGCGCCGCATTCCTTTCAAGATCGAGGTGGGGGCACCGAGCCACGAGGATTACCGGCAGATCTTCCGCCAGGCGGCACAAGCCCGCGGCTTGCGGGTGCGCGACGAGATGGTGGCCTACGTGATCATCGTACTGACCGAGCGCAACGATTTTCCGCTGGCGGCCTACCAGCCGGTGTTCCTGATCGAGCAGATCCTCGCCGCCTGCAAATACGAGGGTGTGGCGCCGGTGGTGACCAAGGAACTGGTGGATCAGGCGATCAGCAACATGTACACGCGGGATACGCCGGGCGCCGGCGTGGTGCGGCCCCGGCTGGATTAGCGCCCCACTTCACACCAGGACGCCGGCCTGCAAGGCCAGGACGACGAGTTCGCTTTGCCGATGGGTGCCGGTTTTCGCCAGCACGGCCATGAGTTGGGACCGCACGCTGTGCGGGCTGAGGCCAGCCTGGGCGGCGTAGTCCGCCACGCTGTGCCCGGCAACCAGCACCGCGGTGAGGCGCGCTTCCGATGGCGTGAGGCCGAACGCGGACAGGGCAGCCGCGCCGACTTCGAGCTTTTGTTCCGGATCACGTATCAGCAGAACCACGGCGGCGCCTTCGCTGTCCCGAACGGCCGGTGGGCCGGGTATGGCGCGAACGAAGAGCGGGCGTCCCTGCCCGCGTGGCAGGCAGATACTGCCGGCGACGATGCCGCCGCGCGCCAGGCGCAGGCCATCCTACGCGGCGAGCAGGACATGCGCGGCGCAGTTGGCATGAACAAGAACACCTTGCGCATCGACCAGGACGACAGCGGTGGCCAGGGCATCCAGCCCGGCCTGCAGGCGGGCGGAATGTGCGTTCGCCTGTTTCAGTTCGCAGTGCAGCGACAAGGCACGTTCCAGGTGGTCGTGCAGGATGGCAAGGTGGCGGTATTCCTGCGTGGTGAACATCTCCTGTCCGTCGCCGCGGATGATGGCGGTGGTGTAGGTAAGGCCATTCCCGAGTGGAGACTTCATCCAGAGACGATGCCGGGCACCGAAGGCCGTCATCATTTCCTGGTGCGTCAGGCAGGCACGCAACTCATCATCCGACATCACATCGAACTGCGAGACGGGCTGCCGGTCCGGCCCGGCCATGACGCGGTGCATGGCGATGTCGCGCGTCGCGTAGTGGGCGCCGTAGGTTTCGCCCGCTTCCGGAAGCGAGATGTGGTCGAAATGCACATGGCCAGGCCGGTCGAACAGGACGAAATGGCTATGGGCAGCGTTCAATGCAGTGCGCACATCGTGCAACAGATTGTCCCAGGCGGCTTCGTTGCCGGGTGTGGCGTAGATCCTGCGGACCAGCAGGTTCAGGGCGTCGAGATCCATGATCTATCGTATATAGTAACGTTCTGTTCAGATAGCATGTGGCACGGCCAGGTCGATCGCTATTTTCTGGAATCGCATCGAAATTTTCGTCTCCCCCCTGTTTGGGGGTGCGTGACGATCGATACGAACGTTCATTTCGGATATGGTTACATCAGCCGCTGCTGGCGGAGAAGCCGGCGATGGCCGCAAACACGAGGAATTTCATGTCGCAGGTTCTGATGCAGTCGCCGCCCGTGCTGGAGCGGTTCGACGCCGATCCGGAAAGGATCGCCGGTCAATTTGCCGCCGGGGACAGTTCCTACCAATTGATGGCCGACCTGTTCGAGGCGGCAAATGCAGCGGTGACCACCGGCGGCGATGGCATGGCGGCCGCGTTGCGCGACCTTGCCACGGAACATCGTGTGGCGCGCTATGTGTACCAGTGCCCGTTCACAACCCATAGCCGGGACAAGCCGCGTGACTATGCCGGGGACGCGCACCTGATCGACTACATCTACGGCCATCGGGATGCCATGGCACGGCCTGGCTTTGCGAGTGCTGTCGGGCAGCGGATCATGGCGCATAACCTGGAAAGCCCGGCGGCGGCGGTGCGCACGCGACGGACGATCATCGGCATGAAGATCGAAGAAGCGGTGGAGCGGATGCGCCGGCCGCAAATTCTTTCCGTTGTCTGCGGCAACTCGCGCGAATTGGAACTGGTGCGACCGGAGGTGCTCGAAGCGATCGGTGAATTCATCGTCTTTGACCAGGACGCGCGCAGCCTGGCGACGACCGAGAGCCATGCGCGCGAGGGCAAGCCGATCCGCGTGGCGCAGGGCACGATCATTGACCTGATCCGCTTGACCGAGCCCTCGGGCTTCGACCTGATCTACGCGGCGGGGCTGTTCGACTACCTCTCCGACCGGCTGTGCCGGCGGCTGACGAGAAACCTGGTGTTGCGCCTCAATCCGGGCGGGCGGCTGTTGCTGGCCAATTTCCTGCCCGGTATCCGCGATGTCGGCTACATGGAAACGTTCATGCACTGATCGCTGATCTACCGGAACCGCGCGCAGATTATGGACTTTGTCAGCGACGTTCCGGGTGAGGAGATCGCGCGGCTGCACTACTTCATGGGGTCGAACCGCAATATCGGATTCCTGGAGGTGGTGAGGGCATGACGCCGGAGGCCGGAAGCGGATCGACACCTGGCTGCCGGGCCGACCGCTGAGCACGCTGCGCCTGCCGCTGCCGCCGCTACCGGGGTTCGACACGGTGCTGGAACTGTCAGGCCACGGCGGGCAGTTCGGCCTGGGCGGCGTGACCGCACGCAAGGACGTTGCTACCCTAGGCTGGATGTTCGACCGGCACTTTCCAGGCGACCCTGTGTTACCGGGAACGTGGCTGCTGGATGCGTTATTGCAGCTGACGGGCCTGTATGCGGCGTTTGTGGGGATGGCCGGGCGCGGTCGGGCCGCTCGCGTGGGAAGCGTGCGATTCCTGCAGGAGGTGACACCGGGTGCCGGGGAACTGCGCTACGCGGTAGCGGTACGGCGGTTGCACCGGGCGGGCCAGGTAGTTGTCGCCGACGGAGAGGTATTGTGCGACGGCGTCTTGTGCCTGACGGCAAGCAACCTCTACGTGGCGATCCCGGCGGACGAAGGAAGCCTGGCCGCTACAGTATGAAGCGGCTCAGGTCGCCCTTCTGCGCCAGCGGGGCGACGCGTTCGTTCACATAGGCTGCGTCCACCGTGACGCTTTCGCCGGCACGGTCGGTGGCGGTGAAGCTGATTTCCTCCAACAGGCGTTCCAGCACGGTATGCAGGCGGCGGGCGCCGATGTTTTCCACCCGTTCGTTGATGTCGGAGGCGAGTTCGGCGAGCGCGTCCACGGCGGTTTCGGCGAAGTCCAGCTTCACATTCTCCGTGCCAAGCAGGGCGGCGTATTGCTTGAGCAGCGAGTGCTCCGGTTCCGTGAGGATGCGGCGCAGGTCGTCGCGCGAGAGCGGGGCCAGTTCCACGCGGATGGGAAGGCGGCCTTGCAGTTCCGGCAGCAGGTCCGATGGCTTGGCGAGGTGGAAGGCACCGGAGGCGATGAACAGAACGTGGTCGGTCTTCACCGGGCCGTGCTTGGTGGAGACGGTGGTGCCCTCGATCAGCGGCAGCAGGTCGCGCTGCACGCCTTCGCGGGAGACGTCACCGCCACGGAAGCCGCTTTCGCTGGAACGGGCGCAGATCTTGTCGATCTCGTCGATGAAGACAATGCCGTTGTTCTCCGCGTGGGCCACGGCGTCCTTGGTGAGCCGGTCGTTATCCAGCAGCTTGTCGGCTTCCTCGCGTTCCAGGACGGCGCGGGCGGCGGCAACGGTCATTTTCTTCTGCTGCGGCGGGCGGCCGCCGAACATGCCTTTCATCATCTCGCCCAGGTTGATCACCTGGCCGGGGGGCATGCCAGGGATGTCCATCTGGCCGATGGGAACGCCGCCGGTGTCGGCCACGGCGATGTCGATTTCCTTCTGCTCGAATTCCCCAGCCCGCAGCATGCGGCGGAATTTGGAGCGGGTGTCGGCGGACGCGCCTTCGCCGACCAGGGCGGTGACGATGCGTTCCTCCGCCGCCAGTTCGGCCTTGGCCTGGACTTCCTTGCGCTGGGCTTCGCGCAGCATGTTGATGGAGACTTCCACCAGGTCGCGGACGATGGATTCCACGTCGCGGCCGACATAGCCGACCTCGGTGAACTTGGTGGCTTCCACCTTCAGGAACGGGGCCTGGGCGAGCTTGGCGAGGCGGCGGGCGATCTCCGTCTTGCCGCAGCCGGTGGGGCCGATCATGAGAATGTTCTTTGGCACGACTTCCTCGCGCATCGCTTCCGGCAGCTGCTGGCGGCGCCAGCGGTTGCGCAGCGCGATGGCAACGGCGCGCTTGGCGTCGTTCTGGCCGACGATGAAGCGGTCGAGTTCGGAGACGATCTCGCGCGGCGAATAGGTGGGGACGTCCATCAGATGCTTTCGACGATCAGGGAATGGTTGGTGTAGACGCAGATGTCGCCGGCGATCTTCATCGCGCGGCGGGCGATATCCTCGGCGGATAGCCCGTCCACCTCGATAAGGGCGCGGGCGGCGGCGAGGGCGAAGTTGCCGCCGGAGCCGATGGCGATGACGCCGTCCTCCGGTTCCAGCACGTCGCCGTTGCCCGTCAGCGTGAAGCTGCGGTCCTTGTCGGCCACCGCCATCATCGCCTCCAGGCGGCGCAGATAGCGATCCGTCCGCCAGTCCTTGGCGAGTTCGACGCAGGCGCGTTCCAACTGGTTGGGGAAGCGTTCCAGCTTGGCTTCCAGGCGTTCCAGCAGGGTGAAGGCATCCGCCGTGGCGCCCGCGAAACCGGCGAGGACGTTGCCGTTGCCGATGCGGCGGACCTTGCGGGCGTTGCCCTTAATGACGGTGTTTCCGAGGCTGACCTGGCCATCCCCGGCCATGGCCACCTGGCCGGCGCGGCGGACGCAGAGGATGGTGGTGCCGTGCCAGCCGACGGGATCGTATGGGGTGCTCTGTTGCATGGGGCCACTACATGGCGTGGCGGGCAGGCGACCGCAAGGTAGGGGCTGATACGCGTCAGGCGCTGCGACGGCGCGGTTCCGGCACGGGGTCCGGCGCGACTTCCTCCGGCGGCTCCAGGGCGGCCATCAGGGCATCGCGCAGTTGGGCGAGCTTGCGTTCGTTGGTGACCTTCAGGCCGAACACGTCCTTCACGTAGAACACGTCCACCGCGCGCACGCCGTAGGTGGTGATGTGGGCGGAGGCGATCTGCATGCCCTGGTCGCTGATCGCGGCGGTGACGTCGTGCAGCAGGCCCGGGCGATCCCGGCCGTTGAGTTCCAGCACCGTGTGGGTGTTGGAGGCGCGATTGTCGATGACGACGCGCGGCGGGACCAGGATGGCGCGGGTGCGGCGGCCGATAAGGGACTTGGCAGCCTTGCGAATTTCCTGCGCCAGGCGGATGCGGCCGGAAAGTGCCTGCTCGATCAGCACGGCGAGGCGGGCGAGGCGGTGCGGCTGGTCGAATTCGCCGCCCGAGGCGTCCTGGATCCAGAACGTGTCCAGCGCCATGCCGTTGGTGAGCGTGTGGATGCGAGCATCGACGATCGAGGCGCCGGCGACGGCGAGCGCGCCGGCGATCTTGCTGAACAGGCCGGCATGGTCCGCGGCGTAGACCGTAACTTCGGTGACGGCGCGGGCGGGCAGGGGTTGCGTGTCGACGGTGAGCGGTGCCTTGCGCTGCTCCGCGTCCCGCACCAGGCGGGCGTGGCGGGCATGGGTCTCGGGGTCGAAGGCGATCCAGTAGCCGGGGTAGCCGAGATCGGTGAATTTCCCCTTGTCCTCCTCCGGCCATTCGCCCAGCAGCGCGGTGGCGGCCTGCTTGGCGCGATTGACGCGGGCGTCCCGTTCCGTGGAGGCGAGGCCGCCGGCGAGGACATCCGCCACGCGGGCGTAGAGTTCGCGCAGCAGCGTGGCCTTCCAGGCGTTCCACACCTTGGCGGAGACGGCGCGCATGTCCGCCACTGTCAGGATGAGTAACAGGCGCAGGCGTTCGGGGGACTGGATGGTCTCCGCGAGATCGAGAATGGTCTTCGGGTCGTCGATGTCGCGCTTGAAGGCGGTCTGGCTGAGCAGGAGATGGTGCAGGACCAGCCAGGAGACGGTTTCGGTTTCCTCCGCCGTCAGGCCGAGAGAGGGGCCGACAGTGAGGGCGAGTTCAGCGCCGAGCTCGGAATGGTCACCGCCGCGGCCCTTGCAGATGTCGTGCAGCAGCATGGCGAGATAGAGCGCGCGACGTGACTGCACCTGTGAAATGAGATTGGATGCAACCGGGGCGACCTGAACGAGCTCGCCGCGTTCCATGACGTTGAGGACGCGGATCGCTTCGATGGTGTGCTCGTCCACCGTGTAGATGTGGTAGGTGTCGAACTGCATCTGGCCGACGATTCGGCCCCAGTCCGGCAAATAGCGGCTGAGCAGGCCGGTTTCGTTGAGGACGCGCAGCCAGCGCGCGCTGTCCCGCCCGGAAAGGATGTTCATGAACAGGTCGGCGGCCTTGCGGTCCTTGCGCAGCAGGATCGCCATGCGTTCGTTGCGGATGAGCGCGCGCAGGGCCAGCGGATGAATGTCCAGGTAGCGGTCGCGCGCCACCTGTACGATGCGCAGCATCTGTATCGGGTCCTGGTTGAATTCCCGGCCCGGCGCGGAGAGCAGCTTGCCTTCCGCGAGCACGAATCCGGCGGCGATCAGGGCCTTGTCGGTTTCCTTGGAAACGGCGGGCGGGCCCTGCGCTGCGCGCAGCATGGCCGGTTCCACCACCTTGGTCAGCCGCGCCACATCCCGCGCTATCAGGTGGTAGTGCTTCATGAAGCGTTCGACGCCGT
>Ga0315912_10002441_pt1 | contig 19799 bp, 11 predicted proteins | sample VfabasoilMG_FD_204469 | JGI IMG/M metagenome (GOLD analysis project Ga0315912, IMG submission 204469) | Garden soil microbial communities collected in Santa Monica, California, United States - V. faba soil | ecosystem: Environmental > Terrestrial > Soil > Garden | place: USA: California...
TTTGTTTACGTCTTCGGTTGAGATTAACAATAACAGGAACTTTTAATAACCTTAATTTCAACAAGTACAATGAACATTTACGTAGCCAACATTCCCTGGAAAGCTTCCGAGGATCAGTTGAAAACCCTCTTTGCTGAATACGGTGAAGTAACCTCAGCAAAAATCATCATGGACAAAGTTACGCAGCGTAGCCGCGGCTTTGGCTTTGTAGAGATGGCAGATGAGTCTGCCGGCAAGCAAGCCATCACGAGTTTAAATGGTGCCGATTTTCTTGGCAAAAACTTAGTGGTGAACGAAGCTCGTCCGAGGGAAGAGCGCCCCAACAACTTCCGTGGCGGAAGCGGTGGAGGTGGTTTCCGCAGGGGCGGTTTCAATCGCGAAGAATAAGAGCATCACTTTAAATAGGGATAAACTCAATGTCAGGCCGATATGGCTTGACATTTTTGTTTGTATCCTTCAACGCAAAAAAATAAAGACTGCCGATTTCGACAGTCTTTCCTTGCTTTCTTAATGTGATTATATCACCGCTTTAAAAGTTTTTGAATTACCCGGGCTTGTTCTTTTAACCTGGTATTAACGGTGCCTTTATTCAGAGTTGGAGCGGTGAAATTATCGGATGAAATTATTCTGCTGCCCGAGGCGGGTTCGGTAATAGCCGTTGGTGTGGTAAATGAGTTGCCTGATTTTTGAAATGTTTGAACCACTTTCGTTGTTGAAATATCTGTCCATGTATTTTTATTTGCCAATGTGTAAGTTCCCTGAAAAACCTGTTGGCTACTTTCTGACTCAAAATTACCGTTTACAAAATCAATATATGTCACTTCAAAATCCAGCTTGTTCATAGTGCCATTATAGTATGTACAGCTTAATCCATAGGCGGGACTGTTTACTACTTTTGGAATAAAGATATATTCAGGTCCAAAAAAACTCGGCTCATAGGAGGCGTTCAATATGCCGGTCCAAGTAGTAATGTTTTGTCCGTACCTTAATATTAAATCCATATCAGCCAAACTATCTAAATCTTCAGAGGGGCCCGACCAATCTAAAGCGATAACCAACCCATCTTCTTGTTCAATAATAATTTCTGTTTGATTGTCCCAGTTAGCTTCGATCAAATCGCTATCCGTGCTGGTGATTCTGAGTTTTAAGTTCTCATTTTCTTCTAAGTAGATATCTGAATAAAGCTGTATCTCAATTATGCCAGAAGTTTCCCCTTTTTCAATATCAATTTCACCATAGTCGTTCAGATCTTCACGAATATCATAATCATCACTCTCCTCTGCAGAGCCATCCACTTCATACTCTATTTGGAAATCTTCGCCAGCTGGTTTATCAAGCGTAACCTCAATTTCTATAACATCATCGTCCTCATTCACCGTTATGGTTGACTCAGCAAATGAAAGCTTGGCTTTTACCACCGGCTCATCTTTATCCTTGCATGATGACAAGGGAAGTAGCAACATGGACAGTGTGAAAATGGACGAGAGGATGTAAGTGAAGCTGCGCATAGGATTGATTTTAATATTTAAAATTAGGAATTCATCTTAGTAATTTCTGTTATTCAGCAAAAAGTTAGCCTAAAATTATTCAGAAGGCTGCAAATTACATTGGTTGGAGGGTACGTAGCTTTATGCCTAATTAATGTAGCACCCATTTCTTCAGCATTCTATTTTTCCCGAGGATGACATGAACGAAATATATTCCCGGTGCCAGTGTAGAAACCGCAACAACCTCATCATAAATAAACTCTGTTTTTTCGCCTCTGATTGAATATTCTATACCACTTCCGGTGGGAGATGTTATTTTAATTTCTAACGTTCCGGTTTCCAAGCCTTCCAGATGAATATGAAGCGATTGGGTTCCCGGGTTCGGGTAAAGATTTAAATAAGAAGAAGAGGTGTTCTCTTTAACCTGCGTAATTTCATCGCTCACATAAACTGTGGTGATGGCCTCGTCATTGCAGAGTTCCAGTCCAGATCCTGAAAGCGTGTAGGTTGTTGTTTCGGTCGGGTTTACGATAAGTTGTGGGCCTGTGAAATTATTTACTGAACCATCATTGGAGTTCCAAATGAAAATGCTGGCACCGCGCCCGTTCATAATCACCTCTTGCCCAGGATATGCGAGAGAAGTAGATGCTGCCATTTGCACTGAGGGGTTCATGCCCACAATGGGTTGAATATCCATAGACACATTAGCGCCAAATGCAATGGCCATCGGGCTCCATACTCCATCAATATTTTTAATCCACGAAGTGGCATCATTGGCTTCCCCATCGGCTGATGAAATAATGGCGAGGGAATCGCCTGCATATTCCAACTCAATGCCAACCTGAAAGGGTTTACCAAATACAGGAGTCTCCCGATCGAAAACTATGGAAGTGGAGCGGTCATTATCAATGTCGTCTTTAATCTGTTTAAAGGAAACCACTTTGCGCTCAATCACCGAGCCGGGCGCATTTTGTGGACCGCGGGCATTCCACACCACAAAGTTTACCTGCGCATCAGCTTTAAGGGTGTATAATTTTCCAAAGCGGATATTTAACCCACTGATGTAAACGTAACCACATTCATTTTTAAAAAACTCAGAAAGGCCTTTCGATTTCAAACTGTTTGAGCCTGTGAGGTAGCCAGAATAATTTCCATACGATGAAAGTTTGAGTGTTGATGCTGTGTGTTCATCTTTAAAATTATTGAAGTCTCGGCAGATGCCTTGATCGGTAACTGTTATAAATCCTTCAATTTTTAATGTGTCGGAAATGCCGATTTTATTTTTCGACCACAGCGAAACGTAAAAAGTGCCGGCTGAATTGTACTGGATTTTTGGGTTTTGTGAATCCGATGAGGATGGGTTTCCGCCTTCAAATTCCCAATGCCACTCGGTTGGCCGGTTAGTTGATAAATCAATAAAATCTACTTTGCTGCCTATCAATACGCAATTTGGATTATCCACGGTAAAATTGGTAGTTGGCACATCGGCCACCGGTGGATCGCAAGGGCTATTTATGGTTAGGGTTTTTCTTCTTGGGCTATTTTGCATTACGGCCAACATTCGAGCTTTCTGACCTTCGGTGAAAAGTTTCATACAGGCATCATCGGAATAGTCCATATAGTTTTGAACCATGTTGGTGTGCCCACAGGTAGATCTCGCAACATTGCAACCTGAACTAGCCCCAGCTGCGGAGGGGGTATCATCTACAAAATCTGATGCGTTGCAATCGCCATCGCCCCAAATATGGCGTAGGCCAAGCCAATGGCCAGTTTCGTGGCTAAGAGTTCGGCCTTTATTATAAGGTGGCGGCATGTTCGGAAACTGGTTGTTAATGTTCCTTCCAAAAGATTGGTAGCGAATAACAACGCCATCGGTGGAGGCAGGTCCGCTGGCAGGCAATCCGGTTAAACCCGATTGGTCAGGAAACTGCGCATAGCCAATCAGGTTGGCATCTGAAGTGGCGAATTTCACGGTCCAGATATTGAAATAGAAATTTGTATTCCAAATGGTTTCGCCTTTAAGCTGCCCCTCAATTTGATCGCGGCTCCAATCGCTTTGGCCACCATTTACACGGTCAATGCCAGGTTCAGCTAAAAGATTTCCTTGTTCATCAACAGGGGAGAGGCAAAATTCTATTTCAATATCGGCTGCAACATTATCGAACGATGGATTGCCAGTGCTTTCACCGCCTGGTGTGCCCGGTGTCCTCCTGAAGTCCTCATTTAAAACTTCAATTTGCGATTGCACCTGGGCCTGACTGATGTTGGTGCCTGAGCCAACGGCTTCCCCATTATGTATAACATGGACAATTATTGGAATGCTAAGCACGCCAGCCATTTTGCGGCCGCTCTTTCTTTGCTGATTGATAACATTTATTTTTTGCTGAATAAAATCCTCAAAATTTTGAAGGGTGCCGCGCTGCGGAAATTTTGCCCGGTTAATACTGTCCAACTCCATAGTGCCGCAAGGCTCCCGTTTTTTCTGTGCCATTGCATCATGGCCAAACAACAGCGCTATGGAAAATATTAAAATGGACAATCGAAAATTTCCCATAACTACTCTTCGTCTGTTTTTCTAAATTGAAATACATAACTCACTGTGGCTTCCTCATTAATGAATAATTCCAGATCCATATCGTTTTCATCCATTTCTTTTACTATGAATGGGATGAGATAATATCCAAAAAGATGAGGCATTACCATGTTGATGGTGGCATTGGCATTATTGAGTGACCAGGTGTAGCTCAGCAACAGGTCTTCTTCCGGTTCTTCTGGGTTTTGGCATTTTTCCCTGCCATTGGTAACTTCGAAAAGTTTCTCGCTGTTAGCGTAAAAAATATAACGATCATCGCTTTCACAATCATTTCGATCCAGGATAACATCATCTTCACCTTCTTCGCGCAATATTATCCGGTGTATTCTCCAGGACTTGTTGTTTTTGCCAGTTAGCAATTGCGAATAGGTATATTTTTTTGGTTGGATTTCTTCTGTGCAGGACAAGAGCACCAAACAACAAATTATGAAAAACGGGAATAATTTCTTTTTCATTTTATTCCGGTATTAAAGTGATGATGCTTTCCAAATCTTCATACTGAATAATTAAGCGTATTTCCCTCGTTATAGGATTGACAGATCCAGTACCCTGAATCTCCTTTTCATCATCGAAAAACTCGGGCGGTTTTTGAATAGGAATGGTTAAAGTATTATCTCCATTGTCAATAAAATTCAAGCTGAAACCAAGCGTATGGTTGAGATTGAAGACATCATCAATATTCCAATTTGATACGTGATAAATTTCACAATCTGTGCTGGTGAGTTCAATACCTCCTTCCTCAACAGAAGAATTATCCCGTGTTCCTGTATAGATTCCGCCTAAAATACAATCATCTAAAATAGTGAATGTGAATTTTTCTCCGATTCCTCCTTCGCCCTGGCCTACTTCAAGTTTGCTTGAGTTAACGCGGGTGAGCGTAAACACCACATTTTGCGAACGGATTATGTTATTGGCGTTATTAATGAGTTGAACTTCAATGTATCCGAAGTATTCGCCCGCATTAATTGTTACTTTACCTCTTGTTCCAAGAATCTCATAATCAATATGTTCCCGCGCATTTCCACTTATCGAGTAAGATAGGGTAACATCTTCCTCTAAGGCAGGCCCGGCATTGTGCACTTCTATTTTAATTATACTGCTGTTGCTCTCCTTCTCCGTTAATGCAGCATCTGTAAAACGGACGTGATAGGGCCCTTTGAAAATTATTTTTTCTGTTTCGCAGGATGCGGCTATAATAAGTAGTATGTAGATAAAAATTCTTTTCATTTTAATACCCGGGATTTTGATGCCCAACCAGTGCGGGATTATTTTGAATTTCCCGCTGCGGTATTGGCCATAATTCATAAGCATTTTTCCAATTGCTGTTAAATGGCGGCATTACTGTCGATGCTCTCCCGGTTCTCACCAAATCGTACCAACGGTTCCCTTCAAAAGCCAACTCGTAAATCCGTTCTTTTTCTATTAATTGTAGCATTTGTACTGCTGTAATTGAGCCCACTCTTGGGGTTAACTTTTTTGTTTTGGTTTCTGCATCCCAAGTATCTGCCCTCTCCCTCAACAGATTAATATCGGTTTGAGCACTATTGGAACCCGCTACATTTCCCTGCTGTGCTCTCGCCTCGGCACGGATTAGGTACATTTCCGCTAAGCGAAATACGACTACATTGTTATTGTCTTGATCGGCTGTGCCATATTTAGCAACCGACCAGCCATTGTCGGCCCCAACTAAATTATCAATGTTGAAAGAAATACTGGCAAAGCGTTCCCCCGATTCCTCTGAGGCTAGTGCCAATACAGTTTGGTTGGCAGGGATTATTTCCCTGCGGCCAACGAAAAGATTGTTCAGGCCGATCGTGCTGTTTGTTCCGGGGTCATCGCTCAAGGTGTAGCCCATTTCGAAAATGGCTTCCTGGGTGAAATCTTTTCTAACAATGTTTGTGAAAAGGGTATCCAGTGAATAATGACCCGATGCGATCACATCTGTTGCGAAATCTTCAGCTTCTCCCCAGTTTTTCAGGTAGAGGTGAAATTTTGCCAAGGCAGCTCGTACAGCATAATCACTGGCATAGCCTGCGTTGGCAGGAATCTCTGGAAGAATGTTCAATGCTTCATTGTAATCGTCCAGAATAAAGCTGAGAACTGCCAGTTCAGATGAGCGGGCAATATTGCGGTTCGATTCAATATCGGTTTCCGTTACCATTGGCACGCCACCAAAAGTATAAAGTGCAACAAAATAGGCATACCCTCTAAGGAAATGAGCCGTGGCCATTACCCTATTACGGTCGGATGTGCGAACGCCCGGTACTGTGGGAAGTTTTTCGAGAATAAAATTGGCGATATATACTGTGTTGTAAATGCTACCCCAAAGTGCTGCAACAGAACCATTAGCTGATGTTATTTGCTTAGTACCTAGTTCGCGGAAGTTGGAGAAGGTTCCGTTGTGCACCAGTAAATCAGCAGTGAGGTCGCCAGCGATTACCATTGAAGGAATAATTGGACGGAATGCGGAATACAATCCAATTTCAACATTAGGAACGTCTTTTGGTTCGTTTAAAACAATATCATCCGTTAGCAGGTCAATAGGTTCGGGTTCGAGAACGTTCGAACAGGATGAGGCTAAGAAGATAGAAATTATTAAAATGAAAACATTTAAATGCCTTAGTACCTTCGATGTATTGGATACCACATTTCTCATTTTAATGTCACATTTAATCCAACAACAATAGTTCTAACTTGAGGCAGTGTAAAGAAATCAATTCCCTGGGCAGAGGTGGACCCGTCTAATGTGCTCACTTCAGGATCGGAACCAGAGTATTTTGTGAAAGTCCATAAGTTGGTGGCATTCAAATAAACCCGGGCGCTGCCCAACATTATTTTATCGGTGTACCGGGATGGAACGTTATAGCCCAGGCTCACATTCTTTAATCGCAGGTAAGATGCGTCTTCCAGCAGTCGGTTGCTGTGCAAATTATTTTGGGAGCTCCCAAAAACATATTTTGGAATATCAGTAATGTCTCCTTCGTGTTTCCATCTTCGCAGGGCATCAACCGATTGATTGTTTTCAATATCAGCGCCCATGTTAACAAGAGTTGCTTTCGAGAAATTGAGCACTTTATTGCCATAGGAAAATTGAAAGAATATGGATAGGTCAAAACCTTTGTAAGCAAAAATATTGGTGATGCCTCCAAAAAGTTTTGGCTGGGCATTCCCGATAACCATGGCATCGGAATTATTGATTAAGCCATCGGCATTACGATCTTCATAAATAGCATTGCCGGTTGCAGGGTTTACACCCAAATAATTTAATCCCCAAAATGAACCAAGCGGCTCACCCACTTTTATAATGTTGGTGGCATCAACACCTTCTGCCGAATAGCCACGGTAAAGTGGGGTTGAATCTGCCAGGTAAAGAACCTTATTTAAATTTTTTGACAAGTTGATTTTGGTAGTCCATTTGAAATCGGGTTTGTCCATGTTTACCGATGTAACCCCAAATTCAATTCCTTTATTTTCCATGTCACCAACGTTGTCCAGAATTCCAGCGAAGCCTGTTGTAAACGGATAGGGGCGAGTCAAAAGTAAATCTGATGTTTTGTTATAGTAGGCATCCAGGGTGGCCTGCAATTTTTCTTCCCATAAACTAATATCCACACCCATGTTAAATTCACTAGTTGTTTCCCACTTGATATTTGGGTTTGGCACATTGTTAGGTGAAACTCCTGGACTTCCGTTGTATGTAGTGGCATCCCATTGCCCGAGGAAAAGGAAAGGCTCTATGCGCTCGTTACCCGTAAGCCCATAACTTGCTCGAATCTTTAAATCATTGATAATCATTGATTTAAAGAAGTTTTCTTTTGAAATCCTCCAGCCAACAGAAGCAGCAGGAAAATATCCAAACCTAAAATTTGAGCCAAAGTTAGACGATCCATCAGCGCGAAAACCCACTGTTGCCAAAAAGCGGTCATCGAAATCATACCGGGCATCCAGGAAATAAGACATCAAACCTTTTGGTGGTTCTTTGAACGATGAACCATCGTTTACAATTCCAGCCGATTGTATGTAGGTAAAATCATCGCTTGGAAACAAGCGCCCTACCGAACCTCCGCCATTGGCAAAGCTTTGAAATATTTCTGCTCCCGCCAGGCCACTTACACCATGTTTTTCGGAAAGTTTTTTATTGTAAGAAAGTGTAACGTTGGAAACTACATTTGTAAATGTTTGCGCATTAAATATTCCATAACCTTGCCCACCCACACTCTCCAGGTATCCGCCAATGGCAGTTTGCGATGATTCATATTGATCTTCCGTTACATCGTTGTAATCCATGCTTACCTGGCCCTTCAAAATAAAATTTTCATTGATGAAGTAAGTGCCTTTCAATCCACCCAACACTTTTACAGTAAGCACATTAAAGCGTGGAATCAATGCCTGACCAACCGGATTAAAATTAGGGAAGCCGGCATAGTTACTGGAACCAGGCCCGATCAATAGACCTTGCTCATCATAGGGCGCGTAGTAGGGTAAACTTTTTACAGCGCCAGAGTAGACACCGTCCAAAAAATTATCGCCCTTTACTCTTTTGTTAAACCCACGCGACATGGTCATGTTTGTGCTGAGAGAAAATTTCTGACTAAATTTTCTATCCAGGTTGGTGGTAAGACTTAGCCGTTCAAAACCATTGTTCAACTGCACGCCTTCTTCATTGCGATATGTTGCGCTGATGTAATAGGATGTGTTGTCATCGCCACCAGAAGCGGAGACCTGGTATTGCTGAAGAATACCCGTGCGAAGAACTTCATCCTGCCAATCGGTATTTACGGCATCTGTAACGCCCGGTATCAAACCAAGAGCATCTGGGTTTTGACCGGCATTCGTAACGGCTTCACGCTGCAGCTCAAGTAGCTGCGATGAATTCAATAAATCGAGCTGGTGCACGGGATCAATTATTCCATGTTGTATATCAAACGTGATTTTTGTTTTGGCATTTTTTCCACGTTTGGTAGTGATGATAACAACACCATTAGAAGCACGCGAACCATATATAGCTTTCGCTGATGCGTCTTTAAGAACTTGAACCGACTCAATGTCATTTGGGTTGATCAGAGCGAGTGCGTTGTCTGTTTGACCTCCAAAAGTCCTGCCTGAAAGTGTTCCCGTTTCAACTGCAATTCCATCAACAATAAAAAGAGGCCTGTTACTTGCGCTAATGGATGTTGCCCCTCTAATCCTCACTACGATACCACCACCTGGCGTTCCCGATGATTGAGTTACCTGAACTCCGGGTGCCTGGCCTTGCAGAGCCTGATCAATTCCGCTCACGGAAAGATTTTTAAAGTTTTCAGCTTTGATGGACGTGATGGAACCCGTAATATCTTTTTTCTCTATTGACGAATAGCCAACCACCACCACATCGCTCAGTTCGGTTTGACTTTCCTCCATTGTTACATTAAGGAAAGCTTCTCCTTTGAAAGGCACCTCTTGCGTGGTAAAACTTACAAATGAAAATATTAAGATATCGCCTGTATTAACTTCAATAGAAAAATTGCCGTCAATATCCGTAATGGTGCCAATGGTAGTGCCTTTAATAGTAATGTTTACGCCCGGGAACCCATTAGGCTCCGAAGCGGCCACCACTTTGCCCTTAAGTTTTGCTTGGGAAAATGCGTGCGCTGGTAGAATAAAGGCAATGAGCAGTAGAAATCTATTCATCCCTCCAAAATTAGCTAATGACGGCAATCCCCGGAAGCATCAAGGAACTCAATTTTGGTTTAATAAAATGGAAGGGCTGGCGGCATTTGCTATACCTAAAAGGAGGGGAGCCTTTGCTAAGCCAACCAGTTGACTCCGTATATTTGCGGCTTTGGACAATATTTAATAAGGAAAAACGATGAAATTTCTGCTGAATACTTTGATTTCTGAAAATAGACATTTAACCCGGTTAACATCATATGCTTTTTTGATGGCTTTGATTTTATTGACTTCGTGCAAGGAGAAAGATGAGCCAGAGCCAGGGCCTGTAGCCCCACCACCCGATGAGATTGTGCCGCCTGTTGAGCCTGCCATTGCCAATACCATTGGTTTTTTTCTTGATGATTGGCAGCAGAAGTCATACATAGCACCTTCTTTTACGGAAGCCACTATTCCTACAACAGCTAGTACCGTTGTAACCGTTGATGCCTCTAAAATAATTACTAAAATTCCCTTGGCGGCTTTTGGGCATAATGCAAATACGTGGATGAGCCCTATGGTTACCGAACCAGCATTCATGAGCCATATCACAGCCTTGAGGCCAAATGTAATTCGCTTTCCTGCTGGCAGCGGAAGTGATGCTTACTTTTGGAATGTGCAGCCAGGTCAATTGCCAGCCGATGTGCCAGCCATGCTTGATGATAAAGATGGAGTTAAAAAGGATCCCGGATATATGTATGGAAAAACCAACGATAACTGGCGAGCTTCATTGGATAATTATTACGATATGCTTCAGCAAAGTAATAATACCGGCATCCTGACCGTGAACTATGGTTATGCCCGCTACGGCACAAGCACGGACCCCGTGGCAACTGCAGCTCATCTCGCAGCCGATTGGGTACGTTATGATAATGGCCGCACCAAATATTGGGAAATAGGAAATGAAGTATACGCAGATTGGGAATGGGGCTACCGGATAGATCAGTCGCAAAATAAGGATGGGCAACCTCTGTTGATTACAGGTCAGCTATACGCTCAGCATTTTAAAGTCTTTGCCGATTCTATGCGCAAAGCAGCAAATAAAATTGGAGCAACAATTTATATCGGAGCAGTAATGTATGAGTCGGAACCGCAATCCTGGCAAGTCAATTCCTTTAAAACCTGGAATAGCACCATGCTGCCGACAATAAACAATACACCTGATTTTTATATTGCCCACAATTACTTTACACCATACGATCAGAATTCTAGTGCATCTGTCGTACTGAATGCTGCGCTTACTGAGCCCGCTAAAATGATGACCTTTTTAAAGAAAGTGATGACTGACAATGGCGCTACTATTAAACCCGTTGCAATGACGGAGTATAACATGTGGGCAAAAGATTCAAAACAACAAGTGTCGAACACCAGTGGCGCCTTTGCGGTGCTGGTGGTGGGTGAAGCGTTAACTAATAAGTATGGTTTAACGGCCCGTTGGGATTTACTGAACTACTGGGCAGATGGCAACGATCATGGATTGTTCAGCGATGGTAATGAACCCGGTGTGCCCAAATGGACACCCAGACCTTCATTCCATTACATGTATTTTTTCCAAAAATGCATTGGCGACAGGCTAGTTACAACATCAATAAGTTCAGGTACTAGTATAAAGGCTTATGGCTCAACCTTCACTTCGGGAGAGGCCAATGTTACCCTTGTTAATATTTCTTCATCTTCCCAAAATGTGGAAGTGAAATTCAAGAATCTTAAAACAGGAAGCCGTTTTTATTGGTACACGCTTGAAGGCTCGACTGACAACGGAGAATTTTCAAGGAAGGTATTGGTAAATGGAACTGGTCCAACGGGTATTGCGGGTGGCCCGACAAATTATGAAACCATAAAAGCCAAATCGGCACTAACAAGCGATGGTATTATAGTTAAAGTTCCAGCCAGAGGTATGGTGTGTGTGATGGTAGACAAATAAACCACAACTTTTTTTCAATTTTAACAATCGGAATTAACTGCGCACCATGAATGATAAACGCTATGCAATTCACCCGGAAGATTTTAAGAAGCTTGACACTAACCAGATCAGGGCGGCTTTTTTAATTGACAATATTTTTCAAGCCGATTCCGTATCTACCTGCTATACGCATTACGATAGGCTTATTATTGGCGGGGCAATGCCCGTTACCAAATCATTGGAGCTTCTAAATCTTGATTCATTAAAAGCTGATTTCTTTCTTCAACGAAGAGAGATCGGGATCATTAATGTGGGAGGAACTGGAAAAATTTCTGTTGATGGTAAATCATATTCGCTCTCCAATAAAGAGGCGCTTTATGTAGGGCGCGATTCAAAGGAAGTAATCTTTCATGCTGATGTCGATTCTAAACCACTTTTCTATTTCAATTCAGCACCTGCGCATGTTACCTATCCAACTGTAAAAGTCCCGCTAAGGGAGGCAGAGACTGTGGAAATTGGATCGCTTGAAACTTCCAACAAGAGAACTATTCGTAAATTATTGATCAACAGTGTGTTGCCCACTTGCCAGTTGCAGATGGGCCTTACCGAACTAGAGACGGGAAGTGTTTGGAATACAATGCCGCCACACACTCATGATAGGCGAATGGAAGCGTATTTCTATTTTAACGTGCCTGAAAATCAAGCGGTCTGCCATTTCTTGGGAGAGCCACAGGAAACCCGGCACATTTGGGTAAAGAATCATCAGGTAGCAATATCACCTCCATGGTCTATTCATAGTGGAGCCGGTACCAGCAACTATGCTTTTATTTGGGGAATGGCCGGTGAGAATTTAGATTATACCGATATGGATGCCTTAAAGCCAACTGAGCTTAGGTAAACTTTTAAATTACCTATTCGAATTTAGGATAGGAAAAATATTATCTGGTTAAGTCGAAGTATTTTAAGGATCCACTTGCGTTCTTTTTTCTGGCCGACAATTCTTTGTATTTTACAAAGGATTAAGATGAGAACTCTGAATGCATTCGCAACCGCAAGCCAAACCATTTTTTGTTTACCGTAGTTCGGCTGGGTCAGGCAAAACCAGGAGTCTATCCAAGGAATATTTAAAACTTGCTTTAGGATTTAAGTCCGATTACTTTAAGCATATTCTGGCTGTCACCTTTACCAATAAGGCGACACAGGAGATGAAAGACCGGATTTTAAATTACCTAATCAGATTTTCGAAAGAGGAGCCCGATGAGCTGGCGAATGAATTAAAAAGTGAACTGGGGCTTGATGATAGGACTTTTATTGACCACTGTCAGCAAACGCTATCGCTCATCCTTCATAACTACAGCCAATTTTCAATTAGCACCATTGATGCTTTTTTTCAGCGGGTCATCCGGTCATTTACCCGCGAGGCTGGGCTAATGGGTAATTTTAAATTAGAGGTAGATAGCGATTTAATTTTAGAAGAAGTTGTTAAACGGTTGCTGGACGATCTCGGTAAAGACAAAGACCTTACAGAATGGGTGGTCCGATTTTCAAGAGATAAATTGAAGGATGGGGCAAGTTGGAATATTACCCGCGCATTGGTTGGTTTTGCCAAAGAAGTTTTGAAGGAAGATTTTAAACAAATCGAAGATGAGATAATTAATCGTGACGATCCGACTTTGGTTAAATCTATTCGCGATATTCTACAGAATGATATTGAAGCCTTTAAAGATTATATGAAAGTTCCGGCTAAAGAAGCCATCAAGTTGATGGCTCAACACGGCATTACCATGAATGATTTTAATTATGGCAATATGGGGACTGCATGGAAGTTTTTTCATGAATGTGCAAACGGGGAAATCGTTGAACCGAAAGTCAGGGTTAGGGACTCTGATAAATGGCCCAAAAAAGATAGCCCAAATAGAAATGCTTTCATCGCCCTAACAAAAGAAAGACTTAGGCCAATTTTAATTCGCATGACGGAATACTATGATTCTAATTCCTTAAAGATCAAGTCAGTTCAATTAGTGCTTCAAAATTTCTATGCGTTTGGCTTAATAACAGACATTGTTTCGAAGTTAACCGAGTACAAGTCGGAGAATAATATTATGCTTCTTGCCGATGCCTCTAAATTCCTGAATGGCATTATTGATAACAGTGACACACCGTTCATTTACGAAAAGGCCGGTTCATTTTATAAACATTTTCTTATTGATGAATTTCAAGACACGTCCGGATTGCAGTGGAGAAATTTTAGGCCCCTGCTTCAGGATGGTCTTGACCAGGAGCTGAAAAGTATGGTTGTAGGCGATGTTAAGCAATCAATTTATCGGTGGCGTGGAAGTGACTTGTCGCTGCTCCAGGAGAAGGTAGTTGATGAAATAGGCAATAACAGAACGAACATAGTTGAGTTGCGCACCAATTATAGAAGTGCCGGTAAGATTGTTGACTTCAATAATTTACTTTTCAAACATGCTTCATACCGCCTTACTGAATTGACCGGATCACAATCCGCCCGCGAGGCTTACGATGACGTGACTCAACATGGGGTAAAACTTCCTGATGAAGGTTTTGTTCATCTTCGTTTTTTTGAAAATTGGGAAGCTGAAGGTATTGATACCGCAATGGCTTTATTGCCGGGCTGGGTTGAAAAACTTCAGTCATCGGGTGTGAAGGTCGGGGACATTGCCATCCTGGTTCGAAATAATGAAGATGGACAGGACATTGCCAGTTACTTTTTGAAGTACAAGCAATCCGGGAAGTCAAACCCAAAATACTGTTATGATATTGTATCCAGCGATTCCCTTCGCTTAGATGTTGCTTCATGTGTTTCATTATTGCTTTCAGCCTTACGCTACCTCAATAATCCACGCGACATGGTTGCACTAGGTGAATTTGTTATTGCCCTTTCAATTTTGAAGGGCCGAAAGATTGACTCTAATAGCTTGTTGGATAAGTCGTTGAGAGACAAAGGCCCACTTTCACCTGATGTGGCTTTAAGTCTTTCATCTCTGCCAATTAACGAAGTGACTGAGTCGCTCATCCGGCTACTCGAGTTAGGCCAGGATTCAACTGAGTTGGCATACCTTCAAGCATTTCAAGATGTGGTGTTGGAATTCTCAGCATACGAAAAAAATGATATTGAGTCTTTTCTGGAGTGGTGGGAATTGAATAAAACCAAAAAAACTCTTCAATCATCCAATCAAACCAATGCCATCAATATTATCACCATTCATAAGGCTAAAGGCTTGCAGTTTAAATATGTGATCGTTCCATTTTGCAACTGGAACCTTAATTATGGATGGCTCAAATCTCCCATGTTATGGTGCAAAACAGATCAACCTCCCTTTGATAAGATAGGCTATATGGCTATTCAATATAAGTCTGATATGAAGGATTCCCTTTTTTTAACTGACTATGAGAAAGAGAGAGAAAAAATTTTTCTAGATAACCTGAACCTTCTTTATGTCGCTTTTACTCGTGCAGAAATCGGGTTGATTGTGATGGGTGGCTCGAGCACACCGGGCAAGGATCCAAGCAATGTAGGCCAATTAACTAACGAAACAATTCTAAATAACCCCGATCTTATAAAATCATATACTGAGAGTACAAGGATTTTTGAAAATGGTTCAATCCCGTTAAAATCTAAAGATGAAAAATTATTGAATGAACCAGGCTTAACGCTTCAAGAGTATTCCTCGGTTGATTGGAGAAAGAAATTGGTGATACGCACACAGGGCGTTGAATTTTTCAGGGAGGATAAGTCGGATAAGCGCGTTAAAATAAACCATGGGATTTTACTGCACCAGGTTCTGTCAAGGATAAAATATAAAACAGATGTTGATGATGTTATCCATCAGTTTCATGTGGAAGGAGTAATAATGGAAGAGGAGAAAGAAAGCCTCACACAAATTATTGCAAGTTTAATGGCACACCCAACAGTTGGAAATTGGTTTACCAAAGAATGGACCGTAAAAACAGAGGCTCCTGTTTTAGTACCGAATGGGAAGCCAGGCCGCATCGATAGGGTGGTGTTCAAACAGACTGCGACCGGAAAAAAGAAGGCGGTGATTATTGATTACAAATCAGGTGATAAAAAGCAGGAAGACAAAGAGCAGGTTCAGGCTTATGCCCTTTTGCTTTCGAATATGGGTTATGTTGATGTCGAGGCATTTCTTGTTTATTTGTTTCCCCTGGAAGTAGTGCCTGTGTTAAGTAAAATGAACTTGAATCTATTTTGAAGTCGTGTCAATAGCACCACATAGTAAACGTTGTTTAACTAAATAGAATATTTTCTTGAAGCCGTTCCTCCTAGAAGTAGCCGAAGACATTATCAGCAAGCATTCCGGTTTGGAGGACATCACAATAATTTTTCCAAATCGCAGGGCAGCTCTGTATCTCCGGCATTATTTATCGCAACGGATTGGCAAGCCTTCCTGGGCACCTAACCTCTTGAGTATAGAAGAATTCTTTACGAAGTTATCCGGGTTCAATCAATTGGATAGATTGGAATTAATCTTCCGTCTATATCATATTCACAAAGAAATGATTGGTAAGGATGAGTCGTTCGACCAATTTTATTTTTGGGGCGATATGTTGCTTCGGGATTTTGATGAAGTGGATAAGTATTTGGTTGACGCCCGGTACTTGTTTCAGGATTTGAGCCGAATGAAGGAATTGGACGATGCGTTTGATTACCTGACTGATGAGCAAAAAGAATTTCTCTTGAAATTCTGGAAAGGCTTTCAGGAGCAGGCATCTTCCAATAAAGAGCAATTTTTAATCTTGTGGCGAAAGCTTGGTGCCTTGTATGAGCGATTCACCCAGTCACTAAAAAAAGAAGGTACCGGTTATGAAGGCATGATTCAACGGTCTGTAATAGAGAAAATACAGCAAGGCAAATTAAAGTACAAACCTGAAGGAGCGATCGTGTTTGTTGGATTCAACGCGCTCACAAAGGCGGAAGAAAAATTGATGGAGCACTTTATAGGGGAGGGCGCCACTGTTTATTGGGATGCTGATGATTATTTTGTGAGTGGCAGCAACCAGGAGGCTGGGCAATTTATGAGGGAGTACAGTCAGCGTTCCATAATTGGAAAATCCCTTCCTGAAAAGTTTCCATCGGCCATCAAAGGTAATTCCAAGAAAATAGTGCAAACCGCTGTTCCTCAACGGATTGGACAAGCAAAATTACTAGTTCAAGATTTAAAATCCGTTTCCATTGAAAGTTATATGGACAAAGGTGGAAACACAGCAATTGTGTTGCCTGATGAAAGCATGTTGCTTCCGGTTCTTCATTCTTTACCGGCAGAACTGGAGTCGGTAAATGTAACGATGGGTTTTCCCTTGCGGAGCACACCCATGTTCACTTTGTTGGATTTAATGCTTGATCTACAGATTACCAGGCGGGGAGAGTATTTCAATCACCGCCATGTAAATGCAATTTTGTCTCACACGTATATTTTGGAACTTGTTAATCAGGATGCAAAAATAATCCGTGAGAATATTATTGCCAGAAACAAAATGTGGGTAACGAGGGCTGATGTTGGATTGGAAGGCACAATACTAGAACTCATTTTTAAACCGATCGAAGCCAATGAGCCAGCCTTGTTTCTACTACAAGTGGTTCAACATTTAGGGGCAAGACTTAGCGAGGAGCACCGACTTGCCAAGGAGTACGCTTTCCATTTTCATCGCCATTTATCAAGGTTACATGAAGTATTGACGGGCCATTCACACGTGAATGAAAACTTATCCGAGCGGCTGAAAGGTTTTCAAAAATTATTCCGTCAGGTGGTGCAATCGCAAAATATTCCATTTGTAGGAGAACCATTGAAAGGAATCCAGGTAATGGGTGTATTAGAAACCCGTAATTTGGATTTTGAAAATGTGTTTATACTTTCTATGAACGAGGGTTCGCTGCCTGCTTCTTCCCGGCAGAGTTCTTACATTCCACATTCCATTAGAAAAGCATACGGGTTGCCGGCATATGACCACCATGATGCCACCTACGCTTATTTATTTTACAGGTTACTGCAGAGATCATCCAATATTTTTCTTTATTATAATTCAGAGCCCGATGTTTTAGGTACGAGCGAAATGAGTCGCTTTCTGCGGCAATTGCAAGTTGAATCAGGTTTGGAAATCACCCAACGAACACTTAACAATCCCATTCAGGTTAAAGCGGTGGAACCATTGTTTTTTCAGCAGAGTTCTAAGTCGCTGGAATATTTAAGTCGGTATTTGTCAACCCAAGTGATACAAGAGAATAATGAAAAAAAATCGCTAAGCCCGTCAGCTTTAAATGATTACCTCGAGTGTCGCCTGAGGTTCTATCTAAAAAATATTGCCGGTCTTCGTGAGGCAAATGAGGTGGAGGATGAACTTGATGCCCGGGCGTTTGGAAATCTATTACACAAAATAATGTTTTGGTTTTATTCTGATTTAAGGGAAACGAAGAAATCCAATAAGGTTGAAAAACAGGATTTTACTAACATTCAGATGCGATGCAACCAATTAATAGACAGGGCATTCATTCAACATTATTCCCTTGATGCAAGCAAACCGGTTGAGTATGAAGGGCAACGGATCATCGTAAAAGAAATGGTTAGCGACTTTGCTTTGAGAATACTGGAACTGGATGAGAAGCAAGCGTCATTCGAGATGCAATCTTTAGAAGATAAAATAGTGTGTGAGGCTGACATTGAAATGGACGGTCAATCCAAAAAAATTCTTCTCGGTGGAACAATTGATCGAATTGATAGAAAGGATAATAACATTAGAATTGTGGATTACAAAACAGGGGCGGATGAAATAAATTTCACATCCATTGAATCTTTGTTTTCCCGCGAGGGAAAAAGAAACAAAGCAGCATTCCAGGCTATTTTTTACTCTTTTGTCTATTGTAAAAGCAGCAATGCCAATGCTACCATCACTCCTGGATTATTTAACAGATCAAATTTATTTGCAGAGAAGTTCAAATTTGGATTTACACTTGGCCGGGATAGAATGGATATTACTGATGTGCAACCATACTTACCGTTATTTGAAAAACTGTTGAATGAAATACTGGATGAGTTATTTAACCCATCAACGATCTACAGTCAAACTGAGAATGTTAAGAATTGTGAGTATTGCAATTTTAAGGGATTGTGCAGGAGATAAAAATCAATCTTTATTTTTTCCCCGGGAGATTTACTTTTCCGAAACTATCAATAATTTTTCTCAGAAGTTCAAAGTAAAGTGTAACATAAAGAAGAGCAGTCATAACCCAAATCATAAACAGGTTAAAGACAAATGTTGTAAATAAAATTCCGGCAAAGTGTTTTGTAGGAACAAAAAAAGCAGTGCGGTAATCAAGGGCGTGTGTTGGAGTGGGGTCTTGGAATATGGGGTTTATTTCCTGGATTAATTTTCCGTTGTATTCCAATAGCCTCTCTTTTGTTGAAACATTCTTTACCAGGTCAGCAAGGCTTTCGTTATAATTTTCATTTTTTACTTCAACGATAGAGATGTTGTATTTCGCTTTAAGGAATTCCATTTTCTTCTCCTTGACGGCTACGTTTTCATTGTAAATGTCCTGGTAATTTTTTCGATATTGATCCAGGTAGTCATTCAAATCTTCGCCTATTTTCTTTGAATAATTTTCTGGGCTGAATTGTTTAAATACGTCCACTTTTTCCAAGCCAATTTCTCCGTTTAGGGTAGAGCTGATAACAGCAAGATTATTTTTTATAATAGCTTGTACTGAATCATTTTTGGAACCAAGGTGCTCCAAAACAAATTCATTCTTGTTCTTTAGTTCATCGGCAATAAAAGCAGTTTTGAAATCCGCGTTGGCTTCCTTTTTTTCATATTCGTAATAAGCTGATTCATAATCGTTATTGATGAATTGGTCAACAGCAAGCGCTTCATAAGCCCATCGAGAGGTCATCATATCTGCTATAATGGGTACTTTTCCTTTTGTGCTGATTAAACTATTTAGTTTATCGAATTTGAAAAGAAGCCCGCTTAGTATCATCTGCGGAATAAGAAGCAGTGGTATCATTACATAAACTGTAACTGCCGAGTTAAATGCTGAAGAAATATTCAACCCTAAAACATTGGCACAGCACGATGTGGTAAAAAGTACCAA
>Ga0315912_10002442_pt1 | contig 19799 bp, 16 predicted proteins | sample VfabasoilMG_FD_204469 | JGI IMG/M metagenome (GOLD analysis project Ga0315912, IMG submission 204469) | Garden soil microbial communities collected in Santa Monica, California, United States - V. faba soil | ecosystem: Environmental > Terrestrial > Soil > Garden | place: USA: California...
CGCGAAACCTTTGCCTGGACCGATACTCCTACAGGTGAAGTCTGGGTCGACGCGATCGTGGGCCGCTTCAGCGGTGTTCTGTACGTGCGCCAAGTTCGCTCGCGCCATCACCCATGAACGCGTCGTTTCTGGCGTAGTGGCTCGTCAGCGCGCCTCGCGTGCCAGGGGCTTCTCCGCCCATACCAGCAGATAGCCGCCGAATGCGTGCGTTTCGATGGCCGTGAACCCAACGCGCTGAAGCAGATCGCAGAGCGCATCCGCGCTGAGCCCATGCGTTCCCGATTCGCTGAGCAAGGGAGCGAGCAGGCGGGTGCGCGACCAGCGTAGCCAGTGCTTCGGCCATACGAAACAGGAGCCCAGCCAGGCGCCGCCCGCTGCGAGCACGCGCCAACATTCGCGCAGCGCGAGCTCTGGATCGGCGTACAGATCGAGCGCGGCCAGATTGACCATGGCGCCGAACGCGGCGTCGGCAAAGGGCAAGTTCCGTGCGTCGGCGCGCACACGGAACGCGCGTGAGCGCGTGGCGGCTTGCCGCAACATGGCGGCTGAAAGATCCGAAGCCACGACCAATTGCTCGGGTGCGCGCGAAAGCATGCGTTCGGCGAGCGCGCCCGGGCCGCACGCGAGGTCGAGCCACGGCCCGGGATAGCGAGCGAGCCGAGCCAAAACCAGCTCCGCTTCGCGATCGAAGCGCGGTTTGCGAAAGCCCGACGACAGCCCAAACGTGAGCGGCCGCCACACGCGTTGGTAGACGCGCGCGGCCAAGCGCGAGCCCATGAACGCCGCACCCAGCGTGCGCTCGGGCTGCGCCGTGCCGACCAAATCCACGTCCGGGGGCGAAGGGCTGCGTCGCCCACAGCCCACACAATCCAAACCAGCGGCCCCTGCCAGCAGCCGCTGTCGGCAATGCGGACAGCGCAGCAACGAGACGAAGCGCTCTTCGCTGGCAAGTGCTGGGACGGAAGCCGAGGCGGTCATCGCGCTGGTTTCGTCAGCGCGTCGCCGGGCGCTCGAGCAGACCGAAGGCAGCGCCCTGAGGGTCGTCGCACGCGCACAGCTGCACGCCGCTCGGCAGTCGGATCGGCTCGAGCGCTAGGCCGCCCGCCTCCCGCACTGCGCGCGCGGACGCGTCCAGCGACTCGACCGCGAAAAAGAACAGCCAGTGCGGGTGCACGCCGGGCCTGCCGTCGAGGTCCCCGATCACGCCGACCGCTGCGCCGCCCTCGTCCCACGCGAATTCATCGAACACGCCGGAAGGGCCGCGATCGATGCGACGACCGAGCGAAAATCCGAACAGCTCGCGGTAGTTCTTTTGGGCGGCCTCCGCGTTCCTCGTGTTGAGCACGTGCCAGACGACGTCCACGCCGCAGTCGAAGCCAGCCGCGGGGGGCGTGGACACCGCCATCTTGGCGCCTCCTGGATCGAGGAACACCGCCGCTCGTCCGCCGTCGTACGTGGGGCGTGTGGGGCCGAGACGGGTGGCTCCGCGCTCGACCAGCTGCGCGGTCGTGCTCTCGACGTCATCGACCGCGAGATGTCCGAGCCAATGGGGCGGCGCTCCGTGCGCGCGCGCCTGCTCGTGAAGCGGCCAGATCGCCGCGCGATCGTGGCCGAACAGCGCGCGATAAAAGGCTCGCGCCCCCTCGGGATCCGTCGTTAGCAGCTCAAAACGGCAAAACTTCGACATGGGCGGACTGTACATTACTGCAATAGATGCGCTCAACGACCGGTCCGCGGGGCGACCCGGAAAATCTGCGCGATCCGTGAGCACAGCGGGGGGATTGCTCCACCGTGGTAGCCGTCCCCAGGCGCTCAGACGCCGTGCGCTCTGCGACGCAAGTGCAGGACTAGGACCTCGCCGCGAGAGTTGAAGCGAACGGGAATGCCGGAAGTGCCAGCGCCGCTGTTCGTCACCCCCAGCATTCCTTGGTGGTGCCAGCAGCCCCGATAATAGGCGCGGCCGGCGCGCAGGTGCTTCACCAACGGAACTCCTTGCGGCAGGCAGACTTGCCCGGCGTGGGTGTGCCCGCACAGATAGAGAGAAACGCCGGCTGCGGCAGCTGCATCGCACAGCTCCGGCGAGTGAATCAGCGCGATCGTAAAGGCGTCGCGCGCGCTCTGGAGCGCCACTGCCGCCTGGTCGGTGTAGTAGTAATGGACGTCGTCCGTACCCACGAACTGAAGGCGTTGCCCGTCGCGCTCGAGCACGAAGCGCTCATTCACCAACAGGCGCACGCCCATCGCTTCGATCGGCGGGACCATGTGAGTATCGTCGTGGTTTCCGAGTATGCCCAGGATCCCCTCGCGCGTATCGATCCCGCGCACCAAGCGCTCGAGCGCCTGCATGGCCCGATCGTGAGGGCCATGCACGGCGGCTCGGTAATCTCCAGTGAGCGCGCACAGGTCGAACGTTTGCCCTGCAATCAGCGCCAAAATGCGGTCTTCCAGACCGGGCGAGCCGTCGAGGTGCAGGTCGGACAGGTGGAGCAGAGTAAAGCCGTCGAACGCGGGCGGCAGATCGGGAAACGCGAGATCGATGTGGCGTAGCCGAAGGTCGTCGGCGTGAGCTCTGCCGGCTTCGTAGTAACCCGTGATGCGCAGGGCTTGCTCGAGCACCTTGGTCATCACCATCATGGCGTACCAGTGTTGCTTTCGCTTACCGCCGTAGCGCTTGCTGGCCAGGTTCTGGGTCTCCATCCAGAACCTGTTGGCCGCCCAGAAGCGCCGTGCCTCACTCCATTGGGCTGGCATGCCCGCCAGCACTCCGCTCTGCGTTTCCCACCTCATTTCCTTCGACGCGGGGCCCATGGCGATAGCGAAGCGTAGCCAGTCCTTCGCAGGTCGTCCAGCGTGAGCGCATTGCTCGCTGTGCCCGTCGCAGGCTCGGTTGCGGCTCTGTCGGTCTTTTGAGCCCGCGCCTCCTGTCGCTCCTCGATGTGCGTCTTCGTCCGTCGAAAGTGCGGTTCGAATTCGAACTGAATTCTGTGCTCTCGAGCCGCGCGGCGTATCGCTGGTGGCGATCGGCGTTGTCCGTCGAAAGTGCGGTTCGAATTCGAACTGTGTTTTCGCGTCGCGCGCCCTGTTCGGCGGTGTTTCGCCGAAATACGGCGGAGAAACCGCGGCGGAATCGAACTCCACCAGGCGTCGTCGTCGCGCTCGAACTCCAACGGCCCCTTCTTCCGCTCCGCGCGCGTGCTAAACGTAGCAAGTGATCGTGTTACGCCCCGTCTGGAAACGCTTGGCCTCCTGGGCGGGGCAGCTGGTGCTCGTCGCGGGGTTGCTCGTTGCCATCTCGGCGTATCAGACCCGGCATCATCTGGCCCGCGCAGCCGCGCCCGAGTTTACGCTGCCGGATCTGACCGGAAGCTCGAGCTCGCTCTCTCAATACCGAGGCAAGAAGGTGTTGGTTCACTTTTTTGCGACTTGGTGTGGGGTCTGTCGAGCCGAGCTTCCGTCGCTGCGCGGCCTGGCCAAGAACCTGGGGCCGAACGAGGTGTTGCTCGCGGTCGTCGAAGACTCCGATGATGTGGAAGCGGTCCGGCGTTTTGCTCGCGAACACGAGCTTTCGTACCCGATTCTGCTCGGGACGCGGGAGGTACTGCGTGCGTATCGGGTCAATTCGTTTCCGACCAACTATTACGTGAATGGCGACGGCAGGATTCAATCCTCGACCGTCGGGCTATCCACTCGCTTGGGGATGGCGTTTCGGCTTTTCTGGACGAACGCGGACGCAAGCCCGCGCTGATAGTCGCTACTGTTGGCCGCGCGTAGCCATCGCCAGCTCGAGCGCTTCGGCGAGTCCGCCCGCGTCGACATGGTCGACGGTGTGTTTGGCGACCTTCAGCACGGCGGGAGCCGCGTTGGCCATGGCGACGGGGTGGCCGACGAGTTGTAGTGCCGAGAGATCGTTCTCCGCGTCGCCGACGTACATCACGTGGCTCAGCGGGATGCCATATTCCTCGGCCACGGCGCGCATGGCGCTGCCCTTGCTGACTCCGGCGGCGGTGATGCCCACGAACGTGGTTTCGGTCATCAGTGGTGATGTGGACAGCGCGACTTCCAAACCTGGCTGCGGAACTAGGCCCATTTGCTGGCCTTGTTGGTGCGAGAGCAGCCATTGAGCGCGCACGATCGGGCGAGTCAGCGATTCGAACGGGCGTACTTCGAATGGGACGCCGAGCAGGCGAGCGTGTTCCCGCGCCAAAGGGGAGTCGGTTTCGTTCGCAAATTCAGCGTCGGTATAGAGCTCGAGCAGATCGCCCGTGCTGCGTGCGCGCGCGATGAAGCCGCGCACGACTTCGACCGGGAGGGGCACCGAGCGCGATTTGCCCGTGGCAACATCGACGATGCTCGCGCCGTTTTGGAACACGTGCCAGCCCTCGGCGTCGAGCCCGCGCGCATATTCGAGCGCCAGACCGAAGGCGGGGCGGCCCGAGCACAACGCGAGATGAATGCCCGCGGCTCGCGCACGCCGCGTGGCGTCCCACACCTCGGGATGAACATCGCCCGAGGAACCCAGCAACGTTCCATCCACATCGATGCCAATTAGATGAATCAAGGTCGTCTCCGGCTGCTACGTCGAGCCCAGCAAAGTACCCTGCTTGGTCATCGCGCGAAAGGGAGCAGTTCGTCGAGCGAGCCGAGTACGGCTTTGGGCTCTGCGCCGAGGCCTTCGGCGGGCAAGCGCGCGCGATTGATCCAGAAGCACGTCAGCCCTGCTGCGTGTGCGCCGGCGATGTCCCAGCCGTTCGAAGAGACGAAGCCAATGCGTGACATGTCCACGCCGAGGCGGTGCGATGCGAACTGATACACGGCGGGCGCGGGCTTGAATGCCGCGAGCGAGTCCACGCTCAGCACGCAGTCGAGCTCGGCGGCGAGGCCGCTGTGCGCTACGAGCGGCTCGAGCATATCGGGCGATCCATTGCTCAAGATCGAAAGCCTTCGTCCGCCGGCCTTGAGCGCGCGTAACGTTTTCGCAACTTCGGGGTAGGGGGGAAGCTCACGATACGTGCTCAGTAGTTGCGCTGTGGCGGCATCCGAGAGGTTCACTCCGTGCGCTTCCGTGGCGAAGCGCAGCGCTGCGGCCGTGACGGCCGAAAATGGCTGATACTTCGTCATGAGTGTGCGCAGCCACGTGTATTCGAGTTGTTTGCGACGCCAGAGATCGGCGACCGCTGCTCCCTGGTTCGACCACTGGTTCTCGCAAGCGCGCGTGAGCGCAGCGAGGTCGAACAGCGTTCCGTAGGCGTCGAATACGAAGGCTTCGATCATTGGCTTCCCAGTACCTGAACTAGCATGCGCCGTAGCCAGCAGCGGGGGGATGTGAAGATTCACACCCGTGACTTTTCACACCTCGAGGCTGGAAAGATTATTCGTGCGGGCGAGGAAACGCTCGTCTCTCTCGACACACCGCGGGCCGCTATTAATCCAACATCCGAGATTCGCCTGAACGCGCTCGGTCGGTGGTGTGGGGTCCGTCGAGAAGAACGGTGAGTGTCATGAGAAATTCGTATATTTCGCTCGTTCCATTGGGATTGAGCCTGTTGGGGCTCGCGGCGTGTGGCTCGGAAACGAGAACTCTCGGGCCTGAAATGAACCCCGCAACACCTTTTGCTGGCACTGGCGGGATCGGGGCGGGGGGGGGCCCCACTCAAATGGGCGGGGCACCGATGGCCGGTGCGAGCACCTGCGCGCCTGGCGTCCCCGTCACATCGCAGGTCCCGCGCATGAAGGACGCTGCGTACAACGCGGTGTTGAAGGACCTGCTGGGCGTGACGACAGTGGCTGGGGATCTCCCATCCAAGGCACTCGCTCCCGACTCTGACGGCAGCATGACCGCCATCGCCTGGGACGGGTATCTGAAGACGGCGGAGAAGATTGCAGCGGACGTGATGGCAGGCCAAAACAAGGCCAAATTCATCGCCTGCGACCCCGCTATGGGTACCTGCCTGAGCGACACCATCAAGAGCTTCGGTCGCAAAGCCTTCCGTCGGCCACTGACAGCGGCGGAGGTGACGAGCTTCGAGCGTTTCAAGAACGTGACCCCGGCGGGGACGCCGACCGAGATCGCCGAGACGATTCTGTTCGCGTTCCTCGCTTCGCCCTCGTTCATCATGTTGCCCGAGCTTTCGGCGGATAAGAGCCTGGATGGGTCGGCCAACAAGCTGACCAGTTTCGAAGCGGCGACTCGACTTTCGTTCCTGCTTTGGGGTTCCGTTCCGGATGATGTGCTGAACGCAGCCGCCGATAACAACGAGCTCACCACCAAGGAACAAATCGTCGCGCAGGCGCGGCGCATGCTGGCGAGTGACAAGGTGGCGCCAGCCGTTGCCCGCTTCCACCAAGCCTACTTGGGCATCGAGACCTCATCGCATTGGCTGAACAACAAAGAGCACGACCCGAAGTTCAGTAACTTCAGCGCCGCAGCTTACGCACCGTTGCTCGCAGAAATGGATTCGTTCTTCAAGGAGCTGGTGCTCAAGGGCAGCTCTCTGAACGACCTCTTCCTCAGTAACGTCGGCTTCATCACTCGTGATACGGCGGCCGTCTACGGGCTCGACCCGGCGGCCTACGGAGAAAGCCCAGTGCGGGTGGAGCTCGATCCCAACAAGCGACCGGGCTTTTTGACCCGAGCCGGCTTTCTCAGCACCTTCTCGAACTACGGCACGACGAGCCCGATTCTGCGGGGCGCGTTCATCAGTGGACGAATCCTCGGCGTCCATCCCGGCGAGCCCAGCGCGGACGCGCTGAAGAAGCCGATTCCGGCCGGTGTCTACACGACTCGTCGCCAGCAAATCGAGGCGCTGACGGGCGTGCAACCGTGCAAATCGTGCCACGCGCAGTTCATCAACCCGACCGGCTTCGTGCTCGAGCGCTACGACGCGGTGGGCGCCTGGCAGGACACGGATCAACTGAGCGGAGCCATCGACGGGACCGCCGATGTGTTCTTGGGCCCCGGGCAGATGAAGACGATCTCGTCACCGCTCGATCTGATGAAAGAGCTGGCCGCGCTGCCCAGCGTGCAGCGTCACTATGCCGAGCAATTCGTGGCCTTCGCTACGGGCAGGGCACCGAACCCGAACGACGCCTGCACCGTGGACAAACTCGCTACCAGCCTGGCTCAGGCCAAATACCCCGTCTTGAATCTGATGGCCGACTACACCGAGGCCGACTCGTTTCGCCTGCGCACGGTGGGACAGTGAAGGGAAATCACATGACCAAGAATCTGCTCAATCGTAGGCGGTTTCTGTACGGCCTGGGTGGCGCTGTCGTGGCGGCTCCCTTTCTCAGCTCCGTGGCCGAGCGCGAGGCGAAGGCAGAGTCGGTGCCCGTCGATGTGCCGAAGCGCCTGATCGTGTTCTTCACGCACTACGGCTGCCTGACCAACCGTTGGTTCCCCGCCAAATCCCACGGCCCGCTCAGCAGCGCAGACTATGCAGCGCTGAAGACGCTGAAGCCACTTTCGCCCTATGCGGACAAGTTGCTGATGGTGCGCGGGATCAGGCAGATGAATGAGTGGAGCTTCGGCGGCGAGCTCGGGCAGCCCACGGATCCACACACACAGGTCTGCGGCACGTTCTTCACCGGACATCCCGTGACACCCGTAGACGGCAAATTTACGGGCACACCAACGGGTCGATCGCTCGACCATATCTGCGCCGAACAGGTCAACGCGAAGGGCGGTGCTCCGCTGTTCATGCAAATCGGCGGCGTGACCGGCAGCACCTCCAACACCCAGTCGATCATTTCGTACGACGCGCCCAACCGGATTTTCCCGGGCTTTGGCACGCCTTCGCAGATCTTCAGCCAGCTGACCAACTTGTTCGGCAAGGGGCCGATCTCGGCGGACACGTTCAAGGCCGCCCGCGGCAAGAGCGTGATCGATTTGGTGCGAGACGATCTGACCTCGCTGCAGCGCGTGGACATGAGCAGCTCGGACAAGCGACGGCTGAGTGACTGGGTCGACCTACTGCACGAGACCAACGCCGTCGTCTCGGCTCAGTGCAGCGCCGATATGGCCACTCAGCTAGGCCTGAATGATGCCGCGCTGAAAGCGGGCGGCAGCACCGACATCGGCAAGGCCGCGCCGGTGATGATGAACCTGGCCGTGCTCTCCGCCATCTGCGATTCCAATCGCGTTATTTTCATGAAGACGCCCGGCAATCACACGTACAGTAACCTTGGCTTGACCGAGGAACATCATGGGCTTTCGCACCGCATTGGTGGGCCCAACATGGGCGGCCCATGCGTCGACGATGTTTTCACCAAGATTGCCAAGGTCGACTCGTTCTTCGCGGAACAATTCGCGTTCCTCGTCAAACAGCTGGATAGCATCCAAGAGGGCGACAAGAAGCTGCTCGATAACACCGCCACGGTCTGGTTCCAGGAGATGTCCGACGGGAATAGCCACAACTTGAACAACATGCCCATTCTCCAGGCTGGCAGCTGCGCGGGCTACTTCAAGACCGGCCAAGCCATCAACTTGGATGGCGGCAAGACTGATTTGACGGTCGGCCACAGTGAAGAAGATTGCGTCAACGGGCAGAGCCCGATTGGCAAGCTGGATAGCGTGGGAACACCGGCGGCGATGGCCTCGATGCCCATCAACAAGTACTTCTGCAACTTGATGAACGCGATCGGCGTAAAGGCCGACGCGAGCGGCTACGCGACCAAGGGCGGCACCGAACCCGTGAGCAGGTTCGGTAAGTACGACGATAGCAAGCTCTTCAACTCCAAGGAGCCCTCGGCGATCAGCAAGCCTGGGGAGTATTCGGAGCTGCGCGCGAACGCCTGAGGCCCCGGCCCTGGTCAGATCTGCAACAGACACGTGAACTCTCGCCCGCCCTTCCTGAGCCGCTTGGCGGGCGGTGGCTTTTGGGTTGTTCTAGACTCCCCAGCAACGAGGGCGCGCTACACGATGGCGCTGCTCGCATTGAATCGAGGAGAACGACGACCATGCCCGCCACGCTCAAAGCGACTCCTGCGCGCGACGACGCAAATGCTGCCTGGCGCGGATTCAAGGGAGCGCTCTGGCAGAAGGAGATCAACGTCCGCGCCTTCATCCAGCTCAACTACGAGCCGTACGTGGGCGACGACAAGTTCCTCGCGCCGGCCACGAAGCGCACCCAGGCGCTTTGGCAGAAGCTGCAGGAGCTGTTCGTCGAAGAGCGCAAGAAGGGCGTGCTCGATATCTCGCAGATTCCGAGCTCGATCACGGCGCACGGTCCCGGTTACATCGATAGAGAAAGCGAGATCATCGTCGGCCTGCAGACGGACGCACCGCTGAAGCGCGCCATCATGCCGAATGGCGGGCTGCGCATGGTGGTGAGCGCGCTCGAGGCCTATGGCTACGAACCCGACCAGCAAGTCGTCGAAGTCTTCAGCAAATACCGCAAAACACACAACGAGGGCGTGTTCGACGCGTACACGGCGGACGTGCGCCGCTGCCGCAGGTCACACGTGCTCACCGGCTTGCCGGACGCCTACGGCCGTGGCCGCATCATTGGCGATTACCGGCGCGTGTCGCTGTATGGCGTGGCCCACCTCATCGAGCACAAGAAGCAGGAGCGCGCTGCGCTCGACGCCGAGATGTCCACCGACGGTGTCATCCGCGACCGCGAGGAGCTCTCGGAGCAAGTGCGCGCGCTCAAGGAACTGCTGAAGATGGCGCAAGCCTATGGCTTCGACATCTCAGGTCCGGCCAAAAATACGAAGGAGGCCGTCCAGTGGCTGTACTTCGCGTACCTCGCGGCCGTGAAGGAGCAGAACGGTGCTGCCATGTCGCTGGGGCGCGTGTCCACGTTTCTCGATGTCTATGTCGAACGCGACCTGGCCGAGGGCACCCTCACCGAGTCTCAGGTGCAAGAAATCATCGATGATTTCGTGATCAAGTTGCGCATCGTGCGCTTCTTGCGAACGCCCGAGTATGACGAGCTGTTCGCTGGTGATCCCACCTGGGTCACCGAATCGCTCGGCGGCATGGGCGATGATGGCCGAACACTGGTGACGCGCAGCAGCTTTCGCTTGCTCCAGACCTTGTACAACCTCGGTCCCGCGCCCGAGCCCAATCTCACCGTCTGGTATTCGCCGCGCATGCCGGAAGGGTTCCGGAACTTCTCGTCGCAGGTGGCCATCGACACCAGCTCATTGCAGTTCGAGAGCGATGAGATCATGCGCGCGGCCTGGGGCGATGATGGCGCCATCGCCTGCTGTGTTTCGCCCATGGCGCTGGGCAAGCAGATGCAGTTCTTCGGTGCGCGCTGCAACCTGGCCAAGGCGCTGCTCTATGGCATCAATGGCGGGCGTGACGAGATCAGCGGTGAGCAGGTGGCGCCGGCTCGCGATGGGGTAAAGGGCGAGTTCCTCGACTTCGGCGAGGTCGTCGAGCGCTTCGAGTCCACGTTGGAATGGCTGGCGGGCGTGTACGTCAATGCCATGAACATCATTCACTACATGCACGACAAATACGCTTACGAGCGCATCGAGATGGCGCTGCACGACCACGCGCCCGTGCGCACCATGGCGTTCGGTATCGCCGGGCTGTCGGTGGTGGCGGACTCACTTTCCGCCATCAAGTACGCCAAAGTCGCGATCGTTCGCAACGAAACCGGGCTCATCACCGACTACAAGATCGAGGGTGATTTTCCCAAGTTCGGCAACAACGACAATCGCGTGGATCAGATCGCGGCCTGGTGCGTGAGCACCTTCATGAAGAAGCTGCGCAAGTACCCTACCTACCGCAACGCGCTGCACACGCAATCCGTGCTGACCATTACTTCGAACGTGGTGTACGGCAAAGCCACCGGCAACACGCCAGACGGGCGACGCCACGGTCAGCCGTTTGCACCCGGCGCGAACCCCATGCATGGCCGTGACACGCACGGCATCCACGCTTCGGCCGCGTCGGTGGCGAAGATCCCATACCGCGACGCGCAGGACGGGATTTCGCTGACGACCACGCTGGTGCCCACGGGCCTCGGTCGCGTGAAAGAAGAGCGCATCGGCAATCTCACCGGGATCCTCGACGCCTACTTCGGCTCCACCGGCTTTCACATGAACATCAACGTGCTCAATCGTGACACGCTGGTCGATGCCATGGAGCACCCGGAAAAGTATCCGAGCCTGACCATTCGCGTCTCCGGATACGCGGTCAATTTCGTCCGTCTCACGCGCGAGCAGCAGATGGACGTGATCAACCGGACCTTTCATGGCGGTTGAGACCGAGCTCGCGGCGCAGAGCCCGTTCGACATGCGCGTGCACCTCGGCGACGGGGTGCCGGAGACCGACGTGCAGAGCGCCCTCCACAACGGCGACATGGGCTTTCTGCATTCGTTCACGACGGGTTCGGCGGTCGACGGCCCGGGCGTGCGCGTGGTCGCGTGGACGACCGGCTGCATGTGGCGCTGCCTGTACTGCCACAACCCGGACACTTGGACGATGCGCAACGGCATTCCCGTGACCGTGGCGCGCGCCACGGAAGAGCTGCGCAAATATGCGCACGGGCTCAAAGTCATGCGCGGCGGCGTCACGTTCAGTGGCGGCGAGCCGCTGCTGCAGGATCGCTTCATCGTGAAGATGCTGGCGGCCGCCAAGGGCATGGGCATCCACACCGCGCTCGAAACCAACGGCTATCTGGGCGACAAGCTCAGCGCCGCGGAACTTGCGACGATTGACCTGGTGCTGCTCGGGATCAAGGCTTGGGGCAACGAGAAACACCAGCGGCTCACCGGGCGCGAGCTCGAGCCGACGCTCGGCTTCGCGCGGCGCCTTTCGCAGCTGAAGAAGCCCGCGTGGGTGCGCTTCGTGCTGGTCCCCGGTCTCACGGACGACGCCGAGGACATCCGCAACATCGCGCGCTTTGCGGCCGCGCAGGGCAACATCGAGCGCATCGACGTGCTGCCCTTCCACCAGCTGGGGCGCTACAAGTGGGAGAAGCTGGGCATCCGTTACCAGCTCAACGACGCGCAAGAGCCCACGCTCGAGGCAACCGAGCGCGCCGTCGCGCTGTTCCGCGCCGAGGGACTGACGGCGTATTAGTCTGACGCAAACGTCGCGCTCGGGTAGGCGGCGAAAGCAACGCCACGGGCGTCCACACCTTCAAGCCTGCTGGGCGCCGGGTCGGTCTTGACAAAGGAGGCCGCATCAGGCAAATGAAGTCGCGAATCATTCGCATATTCACTATGGGTTCGCCAGCTCATCCAGCGTCAATTCGTGCCAATCGCCGTCGAAGCCCCGTGCGCGACGCTTTTGCGAGCTGCGCGGCCCGGCGCGCTGCCCGGGCCTTTGGCTTGACCTGCGCCGTGAGCGGAACGCTGGTCGGAGGCGCGCATCCGGCGCGAGCCCAAAGCACCGCTCCGAACGCCGAGGCTGAGCTGAGTCCGCCCGAGCTATTGGAGCGCGCAGAGGCGGAGTATCCCCCCCAGGCACAGCGCGAGGGACTCGAAGCGCGCGTGGGGCTACGTCTGACGATCGATGCTCGAGGGCGAGTCATCGATGTCACGGTGAGCGAACCTACCGGGCATGGCTTCGACGAAGCCGCGCAGGCAGCCGCGCGTCGCTTCCGCTTCGCCCCAGCGCGCCGCGCTGGCCAACCGGTGCGAGCGCGGCTGCACTTCGTCTATGAGTTCAAACTGCCGCTCGCGCCGGCTGTCGCGGAGCCTGTCGCGGTGCCGGAGCCTGTTTCGGTGGCACAGCCGGAGGCACCGCCCGTTGCCTCCGAGGTAGCCCCAGTGAATGTGCAGGTACGTGGCAAGCTCAGCGAGGGTGAGCGGCTTCAGCAGTCGGCAGAGGCGGTCACTGTCGTCGACACCAAGAAGGCCAAGCAGCAGACGGCCGACATGGGTGAGCTGTTGGCCCGCACGCAAGGCGTTGCGGTGCGCCGCTACGGCGGCCTGGGTAGCAGCGCGCGCATCTCGATGAATGGGCTGTATGACGATCAAATCCGGCTCTTTCTCGACGGCGTTCCGCTCGAATTTTCGGGCTACCCATTCGGGATCGAAAATGTCCCCGTCAATCTGGTCGAAAGAATCGAGGTCTACCGCGGCGTGGTTCCCGTGCGCTTCGGCGCGGATGCGCTCGGCGGAGCGATCAACCTAGTCAGCGATCAGGGCCATCGAAACCAGCTGGCGGCAAGCTATCAAGTGGGCTCCTTCGGCACCCATCGTCTGAGCGTGAATGGTCAGTACCGAGCTCGCGTGTCGGGCTTGTTCGCTTCCGGAGCGGCGTTCGTCGACCAAGCGCAGAACAACTACCCGATCGACGTGCAAGTCGCCGACGAGACGGGGCGGCTCTCCGCCGCCACGGTGAAGCGCTTCCACGACGCTTACTCTGCTGCCGGGGGCACCCTGGAAGTCGGCATTGCCGATCGGCCTTGGGCCAAGCGCTTGAGTTTGCGCGGGTTCGCTTCTGGCTACGGGAAGGAACTACAGAACAACCTCGTCATGACCGTGCCCTACGGGGAAGTGCACTACGGCGAGACCGTGCTGGGTTCGACGGCCTCGTACAGCGTGGATTTGTGGTCGAACGTGGAACTTTCGCTGTTGGCCAATTACTCGCATCGCACGAGCGACTTCGTCGACAAATCCCCGTGGGTGTACGACTGGTACGGCCGTCGCATCCGTGAACGGCGCATTCCGGGCGAGATTGACGCACAGCCGAGCGACCAAACCGTCTGGCAAGATAGCGGCTTTGGGCGCGCGACCGTCGCCTGGAGCATCACCCCGCAGCAGACGCTACGCGCCTCGCTGTCGCCGACCTATACCACGCGCACCGGAGACGAGCGCCTTCAGTCCGATCCGAGCGCGCGCGATCCGCTGACGGCCAAGCGAGATTTGTTCACGTTCGTCAGCGGGGTCGAATACGAAGCCAACCTTTTCGCCGAACGGCTGTCGAACATCGTGTTCGTGAAAGACTATTACTACTCCGTGGCGGCCGAAGAACCGCTGTCCGGCGGAGTGTTCAAGGAACGCGATCGCACGAGCCACGCGCAGGGCATTGGCGATTCCCTTCGCTATCGTTTCAATTCCTGGTTCTACGCCAAGGCCTCGTACGAATACGCGACGCGCCTGCCGCGCCCGGACGAAGTGTTCGGCAATGGCGTGCAGATCCGCGAGAACCTCAACCTGGAGCCAGAGGTTAGCCACAACGCCAACATTGGCCCGCGCTTCGAGTTGCGGCGGAGCGCGTTCGGCGAGCTTACCGTCGACGTCAACGCCTTCTTGCGCGATAGCGACAAGCTGATCGTCCTGCTCGGAAACGATCGCTACTACACGTACCAGAACGTCTACCGCGCACGGGGCTTCGGCCTCGAAAACGCCGTCAATTGGAGGTCACTTGGCCGCTACCTGAGCCTCGACGGCACGCTCACCTGGCAAGACGTGCGGAACGCCTCGGATGACGGCACCTTCAAGGGCTTCGCAGGCGACCGCATCCCCAATCGGCCGTACCTATTCGCGAGCTGGGCCGCGCGTTTGCGGTTCGCGAAATTGCCAGGCCCGGATGACGCGCTCGAGCCCTTTTATGGTGGTCGCTACGTGCACGAATTCTATCGCGGCTGGGAGAGCCAAGGTTTGCCCAAGTTCAAACAAGTGGTGCCCGCGCAGCTCACTCACAACGTCGGCGTGTCCTGGACCGTGAGTCGCGCGGCAGCGCGCGTCACTTCGACCTTCGAGATCGACAATGTGACTGACGCAAAGGTGTACGACAACTTCGGGCTGCAGCGCCCAGGTCGTAGCTTCTACGTGAAAGTGAATGGGGAGATTTGAGCATGAATAGGCTCGGTTTGGCGGTTCGAGATGCGCGAGGTGCATTGACATGATCGAATCACTGACTCGTTTGATGGTGAGCTCGGGCGCCACTTGGGTGCTCTGGCTACTGTTCGGGCTGAGCTTCGTCTCGGTCACGATTGCGATTGACCGCGCTTTTTCGTTCCGGCGCACCCATGGCGATGTAGCGCGGCTGGTGCCCGCGCTGCGCCGTTTGCTGCGTGCCGGTGATGGCGAGGGCGCGGAGCGGTTACTCCGCGAGTCGAACAGCGTCGAAGGGCGAGTCGTCGCCGCGGGGCTGGCCGAAGCAGACGTGGGCTCTGCCGCAGCAGAGGAGGCGATGGCCGCAGCCATGGGGCTCGAGCGCAAGCGCCTCGAACAGCGGCTCTTGTTCCTGGGCACGGTTGGAAACAACGCGCCTTTCGTTGGCCTGTTGGGCACCGTCATCGGTGTCGTCGGCGCCTTCGACGCGCTCGGCAAGCCGCAAGCGCTGAGCGGGGCAGCTGCGGCCGCGAGCAGCCTCGCGCCCGAGCGCGTGATGGGTACCATCGCCGAAGCGCTGGTTGCCACGGCGGTGGGGCTCGTGGTGGCGATCCCCGCGGTGGCTGTATTCAATTACTTCCAAGGCCGCGTGACCGCCGCTTTGGCCGACGCGGAGACGCTCGGGCACGTGTTGCTCGCCCACCTGCGCGCGGTCGGGCAACCGAGCGCCGAACCCTTCCTCGACGAGAGCGCGCCGTCCTCGGAGCGCGCCGAAATCGACGGCGAAATGGCCGAACCGGTGGCGGGCTAGGCGATGGCCGGCTTCGCGCAAAACAAGCCGAGCGCGCCGATCACTGGCATCAACGTGACGCCGCTGGTCGACATTACCTTGGTGCTCTTGATCATCTTCATGGTGACCGCAAAGCTCGTGATGTCCCGCGCGTTGCCGATGGATCTGCCGAAGGCTGCCACCGGCGGGGAGGTACAACAGATCTTCAGCCTCTCCTTGCGCGCGGACGGCACGACGCTCGTCGATGGTCTCCCCACGGACAAAGACGAAATCGTGCTCTCTCGCGCGCGCGAAGCATTGGCGCGCCATGCGGAGCTGCGTGCCGTGGTTCAAGCCGAGGGCAGCGTTCCGCACAGCCGCGTGATGCACGAGCTCGATGTGTTGCGCCAGGCGGGCCTGAGCCGGATCGCGTTCGGTGTATTGCCTGGCTTGCCGGTCGAGGCCACGCGCAAGCAATGACGCGCGCGGTTTCACCTCTCGACGTATCTCCCACACAAAGCAGCGGGTCGGCCGTCGCCGCGAGCGCAGGTGCGACGGTCGTTCACGTCGCGTTGGTCGCCCTTTCGGTGTTGGTCGGCGCGCAAGTCACGCGCAAGGTCGCGCAAGCGCCAACGGTCACACAGCTCGTCGAAGTGGAGCTTCCGCACGAGATCGTCGAGCCGCCGAGCGCGCCGTCACCAGCCGCGATCAGCAAGCCGATTCAACACAATGTCAGGCCAGCTCCACCCGTGCAGCAGCGCTCGGCCCCGCCGGCAGGGCAAGTGCTGACCGCGGCGGATGATGAGGTTGATTTCGGTGAGCCGTTCGTCGAAAGCAAGGGCTCAGGCTACGAAGGGGGCGAAACGACCAGCTCCGACGTGCCGACTCCTGCTGTGCGCGGTGCCGCTGCGAATGGCAGCGGTGTCCCAGTCGCAGCGGTAGCTCCGCCCGTCATCGACCGTTCCCGCGGCGCACAGCTCGCCGGTGGCTCGGCGTGGGATTGCCCATTTCCGATCGAAGCCGACGACGCGGGCGTAGACCACGCCGTCGTCTCCCTCCGCATCGAAGTGGCTGCTGACGGACACGTACTCAGTGCGAGCGCCACGCGCGATCCCGGGCACGGATTTGCACGGGAGGCGCGTCGCTGCGCGCTCTCCAAGCGCTGGTCCGCGGGGCTCGACCGCGCGGGCCAGCCCACCGTTTCGACGACCGTCGTGAACGTGCGCTTCGATCGCTAGGGTCGAGCACGCATGGCAGGGCTCTCACGCCGGGTCGTGGCGACGCTCGGGTTCCAGGTCGCGTTCGCCCTGGCCAGCCCGCTGTGTCGGCCCGCGATCGTGCGAGCAGAGGGCGCCTCGCTCGGTCGAGCGTCGCGAATCGAGGTCGTCGCCATCACTGGCAACCGGCGCACTCGCCGTGAGACGCTGCTCGAGCTCTTGCCTCGGCGGCCTCCGGCGACCTTTTCCGACGCGGAACTGGCAGAGTTCGAACGTCGCGTCCACAACCTCGCGATTTTCGACGCGGTCACGGTCGAGCGCCATGGCACCACGCTGAAGGTCGAGGTGCGTGAAAAGTGGACGTTGATTCCCAACGCCGAGCTCGCGACGAGTCATACGCTCGCTGACTCTTACGCGCTGCTGGGTGTCACCGAATACAACGCCTTCGGCACCGGCAATCAGCTCGCGCTGCAAGTGTTTCACGAGCAGCGCGGGTGGGGCGCAGAACTCGCGTATACCGAACACCCCTACCGGCGCGAGCGCTGGGCGCTGGAGCTTGCAGCGTCGGCAGCCACCGCCCGTTTCCGATTCCAGGACGGCAGCGGCTGGCTGAGCACTCAATTCGGCCTGGAAGCAGGCTTCATTTCACCCCCCGGGCTCAGTGAGCACCTCAACTACCGCGCGGGCGCCTACTACTTTCGCGAGCTGATCAGCGAGCCCGTCGGCAGTGAGTTCCCGCCGAGTAGCCACACGTTCGGGACGGCCACGACCTTTGGCTGGGATGACTACCATTGGGCGGACCTCACACCGCGAGGTGTCCGCCTCGAACTGCAACTCAGCGTCGGTGCCGCCGTCGGCACGCCCAGCCCGCAGTCGCGGCATGTCGCAAACTTGGAGCTGGTGTGGGCGAAGCCGCTTTCGCGCTACACGGTGCTCACGGCCCGAGCCGTGGGCACCGTCTCCACGCGCGGCAATGCGAACTTCAGCCAAATCCTCGGCAGTCTCGCGGGCGTTCGCGGATTGGAGGACGGCTTGTTCCGGAATTGGCTACAGACCTATGGCAATTTCGAACTCCGCCAAGCGTTGCCATTCGCCGAGCGCTGGGCGTTGCAAGGAGTCCTGTTCAGCGACCTCGCGGCTTTCGAGCAAATCGACCCCGGTGGTGGCCGCGGTCTGCGCGGCACTGCCTACAGCGTCGGGATCGGTGCGCGGCTGATCCCGACCTGGTTGGCGAACGTGGTGTTACGTCTGGATCTGGCTCGCCTGCTCGCCCCGAGTCAAAGCTGGTTCCTGCAGTTTGGCTTGAGCCAATATTTCTAGCCTCCACCCGCTCAGCGCGCGCGGGTCAATCCTTGCAGGAAACCCGGAGCGGTGAGGCGTTCCACGGGGCCTTCGGAGGTCGAGAGCTCGATCAGGCGCGTACGCGTGTTGGCTTGATCCGCCCATTCCATGCCGAAAGTGCGCTTGTCGGCTCGGAACCAAACGACGTCTGCAGTCGACGGCGCGAGCGCTTTCTCCACCACCGCGGCGTCCTCGCTCACATCCCAGCGCACCCAGGACCAGACGGGTTGGCCGGTGATGTCCCAACTGAATTGTCCGTCTTCCACGTTCGCCGAGCTCTCGTCGAACACGCGGAAGTAGAGCGCGTCTCCGCCGGCGTGGACCGGCTCACCTGCTAGCGCGCCACCGACCAAGTCGGCGAGGGGACGCGCGTAGTCCGGATCGAACGTATCTTCGTTGGCCAAGATGCGCAGCGCGCAGGGCTTCGCTGCAAGGCGCCCCAGGCGATGATTGGCAGCAGCCAGCGCCGAGGACAGCAGGTAAGTATCACCCGAGGCGAGATTCACCGGTGTCGTGATGCCGCCGCAGCTGTCGTTCACGTCAACGCGCACCACCTGATCCGTATTGGTGTCGATCACGACCAGCCCCGTTTCGCCCAAAATCTTGTCGTTATTCCAATCGAACCAGCCCACGCTGAAGAGCAGGCGTCCAGCGCGATGGATCGCCTCGTAGCTGTAGTTCGCCTGGAACCCTTCGCGCGAAGTTTGCGGCAGTGCAATGGTGCCCGTGATCCGCATCGCTTCGGGATCGATGATCAAGAGCTGCTCGTTGATGCGATCTGGGTAGTAGAGCTTGGTCTTCGAGATGAAGTACAGGTCATCGCTCCAATGGCTGTTGACGCCATAGGATTGGAGGCTGATCGGATCGCCTACGGGCGAAAGGCCATTGGAACCGACGCTGTAACGAGTGATCGTAGAATCTTCACCCGAGCCGATTGCGATCCAGCCCGTTTCCTCATCGGCGAAAAGCCGCGCCGAACCAGGCATCTCCAGGCCCGCCGAGGGTTCGATCTTCGTCGTAGCGTCGAGTGAATCCACCACGTACAGGAAGGACGTTCGCTCATCGACGCCTGGGCTGAATACCCGCGTCGAGACGATGTACGCAGGGCCCGCCTTCGGGCCGCCATTCTCGATGGCGTTGTCGCTGCTGCAGCCAGTGAGTCCGACGACAGCAGCGCTCAAGGCGAGCGACGACAAGCCATTTTTCCAGCAAATCATGATCGATACGTCTCCTCTACGGTAGGTGAAGCTGGTTTATTTGATAGTGCAAGTGAAAGTCGTTTTCAATAAAGGGACGGCAAAAGGCGCCTGGCTTTTGTGGCTGCGCTCGGACGTTCGCGCCAGGAATGCGAAGAACAGAGCGACGGCGAGCGCGCACAGATCGAAACCTGCGAGCACCCAGTCGCCGGCGGGAAGAGTGACACCCAGGTGCCGATCGCTGGTCAGCGCGTTGAGCGCCGGCAACGCGCCGTATGCGATCGCCGCCGCCCAGCACAGCTCGCTCCATAAGCACCTCTGTGATCGCCAGAATGCCAGCGCAAAGGTCGCGGCCCAGGCGATGAACAGGACGTGCATTTCCCACTCCGCTCGCGCTTCGAGGTTCAGCGGTAGCAAGCGGTTGGCCCAGAAATAGGCGGCAATGCCGAGCGGCAGCCCGATGATGGTGCCTGCATTCAGCACGTCGACGAGCGCGATGGCCCGGCTCGAGACCTCACTGTGCGTGAGCTT
>Ga0315912_10002443_pt1 | contig 19797 bp, 20 predicted proteins | sample VfabasoilMG_FD_204469 | JGI IMG/M metagenome (GOLD analysis project Ga0315912, IMG submission 204469) | Garden soil microbial communities collected in Santa Monica, California, United States - V. faba soil | ecosystem: Environmental > Terrestrial > Soil > Garden | place: USA: California...
TTTCTGGCAAAAGGCATTACTTTTAACTTAACTGGTGAAGGTAATGACTATGTCGGAAAAGGCTTATGTGGTGGTCGTATTGTGATTAAGCCACCCAAGGCGTTCCGTGGCGTTTCGCACGAAAATATTATAATTGGCAATACCGTGATGTATGGTGCAACGACTGGCGAAGCGTATTTTAGTGGCGTCGCTGGTGAGCGTTTCTGTGTACGTAACTCGGGTGCTTCGGCTGTAGTAGAGGGTTTGGGCAACCATGGTTGCGAATATATGACTGGCGGCACCGTTGTTGTACTTGGTGTGACAGGTCAAAACTTCGCGGCTGGTATGAGCGGCGGTGTGGCATATGTGTACGATGTGGATGGTATGTTTACCAAGCGTTGTAATCCGAGCATGGTAGCACTGGAAAAAGTGGAAACTGCAGAAGCTAGTGTAGGTGCTATTAAACACATGGGTCAGGCGGATGAAGCCTTGCTTAAAACAATGATTGAAAATCATGCCAGCTACACGGATAGCGAGCGTGCTAAAGCGATTTTGGCAGATTGGGGTAATTCGCGCGCTAAGTTTATAAAAGTCATGCCGCACGAATATAAGCGCGCGCTAACAGAATTGGCCGCGGCAGCAAGCAAGGAAGCAGCATAATGGGTAAAGTCACAGGATTCATGGAATTCGCGCGCCTGTCAGAAGCGAATTTACCAGTCAAAGATCGCGTCAAAAACTATAAAGAGTTTGTGCTGCATTTAACGGACGATGAAGCAAAAGTTCAGGGTGCGCGCTGTATGGATTGCGGTATTCCGTTTTGCACGTCAGGCTGCCCTGTTAATAACATCATTCCGGATTTTAACGATTTGGTGTATCAGCAAGATTGGCGTAATGCGATTGATGTATTGCATTCAACCAATAACTTTCCAGAGTTCACGGGTCGTATTTGCCCGGCTCCTTGCGAGGCGGCATGTACGCTAAACATCAATAACGACGCGGTTGGTATTAAATCTATCGAACACGCGATTATTGATAAAGCTTGGGAGAATAACTGGGTCATGCCACAGCTACCCGCTAAAAAGACCGAGAAAAAAGTGGCGATTGTGGGCTCTGGCCCGGCTGGCCTAGCAGCCGCACAACAATTGGCACGTGCAGGACATGATGTCGTGGTTTTCGAAAAGAATAGCCGAATTGGCGGTTTGTTGCGCTACGGAATCCCTGATTTCAAAATGGAAAAATCGCACATCGATCGTCGCATCAAGCAAATGGAAGCTGAAGGCGTCACTTTTAAAGTGAACCAACGTGTTGGAGCAAGTGGCGACGGAAACGTAAGTGCAGAAGATTTACAAAAAGAGTATGACGCTATAGTTTTGGCTGGTGGTGCAGAATTTCCGCGTGATTTGCCAGTACCGGGTCGCGAGTTAGATGGTGTGATGTTTGCCATGGATTTTTTACCGGCGCAAAATAAAGTAAATGCCGGTGATTCAATACCGAACCAAGTTAGGGCTACTAACAAGCATGTAGTCGTGATTGGTGGGGGTGATACCGGCTCTGACTGTGTGGGCACATCAAATCGTCATGGTGCGCTCAGTGTTACGCAATTTGAGCTGATGCCACAACCGCCAGAAAAAGAAAATAAGTTTTTGGTATGGCCTAACTGGCCGCTTAAGTTACGTACCTCAAGCTCGCATGAGGAAGGCGCGAGCCGCGATTGGTCTATTACCACCAAAAGACTCGTTGGTGAAAACGGCAAAGTAACACATTTGGTTGGTGCTAAAGTGGAATGGGTTGAAGGGAAAATGATTGAAGTTGAAGGTTCCGAGTTCACCATTCCTGCTGATTTGGTGTTGCTTGCTATGGGCTTCGTTTCGCCAGTACAAAAAGTGTTGGAAGCTTTTGATGTAGAGAAAGACGCTCGTGGCAATGCCAAGGCAGTGACTGAAGGCACTGAGAGCTATAAAACCAGTAAAGCAAAAGTGTTCGCGGCCGGCGATATGCGTCGCGGGCAGTCACTTGTTGTTTGGGCGATTCGCGAAGGTCGCCAATGCGCGCGCGCTGTAGATGAGTTTTTGATGGGAAGCAGTACTTTACCACGCTAGTCGATGACCAAACTTCAGAACGACACTTTCTTGCGTGCGTTGATGCGCGAGTCAACAGAGTATACGCCCGTGTGGATGATGCGCCAGGCGGGACGCTATTTACCGGAATACCGCGAAAGTCGCAAAACAGCAGGTAGTTTCTTACAGCTTTGCAAAAACCCCAATTTTGCGACTGAAGTTACGTTGCAACCACTAGATCGTTATCCTCTATTAGACGCTTCCATCTTGTTCTCAGATATTCTCACCGTACCCGATGCCATGGGTTTGGGGCTCTATTTTGAGGAAGGCGAAGGTCCCAAATTTGAGCGTACTTTGCAACTTGAAGCCGACATCAAAAAACTGCACGTACCGGATATAGCAAGCTTGCAATATGTGTTTGATGCTGTTAGCCAAATCCGCAAAGCGATAAATGGCCGTGTGCCGCTTATTGGTTTTGCAGGCAGTCCCTGGACGCTTGCAACTTACATGGTAGAAGGTAGAGGCGGCACAGATTTTCTCACCATTAAAAAAATGGCTTATGCACGGCCAGATTTGCTGCATCATATTTTAGAGGTTACCACGCAAGCCGTTACTCAGTATCTAAATGCACAAATTGCTGCAGGCGCTCAAGCTGTAATGATATTTGACTCATGGGGCGGTGCTCTTTCACACAACGCTTATACTGAGTTCTCACTTAGCTATATGCAAAAAATTGTGAATGGTCTCACACGTGAGGCAGATGATCGTGTTGTGCCTAGGATTGTTTTTACAAAGGGCGGGGCCTTGTGGTTAGAGGCACAAGCGGATATTGGTGCAGATGCACTCGGGTTGGACTGGACAGTGGATATTGGTCAAGCACGCAAGCGTGTAGGTGATAAAGTAGCATTGCAAGGTAATATGGATCCTGCGATTTTGCTTAGCACGCCAGAGGCAATTGAAAAAGAAGTGAAAAATATTCTGTCGAGTTATGGTCATGGCAGCGGTCATGTATTTAACCTAGGCCACGGCATTACTCAATGGACCCCACCAGAAAATGCAGCAGCGATGATAGCTGCGGTGCGTGCTCAAAGTCCACAGTATCATAAATAGGCAAAAAAATAGCCCGGTAAAGGGCTATTTCAATCAAGGCTTACGCCTCAGATTTATTTAGGTTTACGCTTTTTGAATGTTTGAAGCTTGTTTACCTTTTGGGCCTTCGGTGATATCAAACGTTACTTTTTCGTTTTCTTTCAAACTTTTGTAACCTGTATCAACGATTGCTGAGAAGTGCGCGAATAAATCGTCACCACCGCCGTCTGGTGTAATGAAACCAAAACCTTTTGAATCATTAAACCATTTAACTATACCTGTTGCCATATCTTATATCTTTCATACTTTAAATAGGGAGGCACCCTGAAAATTTGGGTTTAAAAATCTAATGAGCCTAACTTACTTAAAAATTTGCTTAAAAATTTGAAAATTCCAATGCCTACCAAGCTTTTTACACGCTAATAGTGATAATAACAAGTAATATTTGCATTAAATGTAATAAATAATTGTTTTTTCTGGTTTTTTTGTTGCTAAATTGCCCTTGCGAGCCTATACTTCGCGCACCTTAATTAATTGTGCGTCATTGTTTTGCGGAGAGTTTTTTGGCTAAAGAAGAATTAATTGAAATGAGCGGTGTGGTGATGGAAGTATTACCAGACTCACGCTATCGTGTGACGTTGGATAATGCACATGAGTTGATTGCGTATGCTGGTGGAAAAATGAAGAAAAACCATATTCGTATTTTAGCTGGTGATAAAGTAACGCTTGAACTTTCGCCTTACGATATTAATAATGGCCGCATTACGTTTAGACACATTGATGCTGGTGGTGCTCCTAATGCGCCAAGAAGGAAAACCTATTAGAATTGCAGTAAATAAAAAGCCCGCTACAGTGGGCTTTTAATTTATAACTTCATGCGACTTAAAGTTTCATCTTTGTCGATAAATTTATGCTTTAAAGCACCTAGAATGTGAATGACTACTACGAGCAATAACACGATGCCGATGGTTTCGTGGGCTCCTACCCAAAAGTCGCGCGCCGGCTTGTTATCTGTGCCTGCCATAAAGGACATACCAAACCATTTGATGCCATATTTGCTATTAAGGGCCATTAGCACGCCGCTAAGTGGCAATACCACCATTAGTAGATAGAGCAAATGGTGTGCGCCATTCGCAAGTTTTCTTTCCCAATTCTTGTAGCTAGCTAACAGTGCCGGAGGTTTATGTGTGATGCGCCACAGAACTCTGATAATGACAAGTGCCAGAATGGTGACACCAATTGATTTGTGCAAGTTGAAATAAAACGTTCTGGGTGAGGCTTCTTCGGCAAGTTGCCATGTATAAACACCCCAATCAAATAAATCATAAGCTATTTGTTTGGGGGCTTCTTTTGGTAAATCGCTCATATACCAGCCTAGTGCAAACATGCCGAAAATACCTAGAGCGATTAGCCAATGCAAAAGGACAGCAACTTTGGTGTAACGATTTGCCATTAAGATCTCCTTAAAATTTATTATCTTTTTCAATTTGTGTGACAATCATCACAACAAAATTGTTCTGTAAATAATAACATTCTAACTTGTAAAAACTGAAAGCAACTATTTATGAAAGCCTTAATACAAACATTAATATTGCTGATGCTTGCGGGATGTGCAGGTGGCAAAGCTAATGCGGCTGGCACTGGGTTTTTGCAAGGTATTGGTGATGGTATTTATGTGCATTATGGCGAGCATTTAGATATTGATACGGGATATCAGGGCGATATTTGTAACATCAGTGTGGTTGTGGGCAGCAAAGGTGTGGCGGTGATTGATTCCGGAGGTAGCTTGAAGGTGGGCAAGCAACTGCGCACCGCAATTGCACAAGTGACCAAGCTGCCTATTTTGTATGTGATTAATACCCATGTGCATCCTGATCATATTTTTGGTAATGCAGCCTTCATGGAAGATAAACCTCAGTTTGTCGGCCATGCAAAACTTGCAATTGCGATGCGCCTGCGTAAGGAAGCGTATGACAAGCTCAATGTGAAATATTTGGGTGATGATGCTAAAGGCAGCGATACTGTAGTGCCAACACTAGAAGTTAAAGATAATTTAGAGCTCGATTTGGGCGGTAGAACACTAAAATTAACGGCATATGCTGTTGCGCATACCGATACTGACATTACCGTGATTGATAGTAAAACAAGTACTCTTTTTACAGGCGATTTACTTTTCATTGAGCGCACGCCAGTGCTAGAGGGTGATATTAAAGGCCTGATAGCGGTTTTAGGTACACTTAAAACCTATCCTGTTATGCAAGTGGTGCCTGGCCACGGCCCACAAACTAAAGATTGGGTGAAAACAATTGAAAACGAACAGCGCTACTTAAATGCAGTGTTGACAGATGTTCGTGCCAATATTAAAAAAGGCATCAGTATGGAAGACACTATGGATACAGCAGCTGCTAGTGAAAAGGACAAATGGTTGTTGTTTGATGTTGCGAACCGACGCAATGTAAACACTATTTATCCGCAGCTTGAATGGGAATAAAAAGCGGCTTAAAGCCGCTTTTTATTCACGAAAGTTATTTCTTGAGGTTATCTATGCTGCAGGCTGTTTGTGGATACATACTTAATAACAGCATGCCGCCTGCAATACCTATATACAAGAAAAATACTTCGGGTAAAACTCTACCTAATACAATGGCTAAGAATATAGCTAATGCCGCTAGAATGCGCGCAAACAGCTGTGTTTTGAAACCCAAGAGCAAGGCAATACTACCTAGTAATTGAATTAAAATTAACAAGGGCGCAAATATGCTAGGCAAACCAAACTGCCCCAAGGTTACTTGATATTGCAAATAGCCATCCGGACTGGACATGATGGAGCTTAAACGCAGTAAAACTAAGCCCAGAAAAACTAGCCCAAGTAAAATACGCGCAGCTGCCGTTTGATATTTTTGCATCATAATTCCTTAAATTTACTAAATAATCTTAAGGCTGCATAATGCCTGTTACCGTTATGGACTGCAAGAGCCACTAAAAATTTATGGGCGATTTTTATATTAAAGAAGTGACTTGGGCGAGCCATGAAGCAGAATTACGCTTGATTCGCGAACAAGTATTCATCGTAGAACAGCATGTGCCAGAATGGGTAGAGTGGGACATATATGATGCAAACGCAATCCATTTGTTAGCATACGATGGAAAAAACCAGCCGATTGGTTGCGCACGTATCTTAGAAGCTGGCAGAGTTGGAGAAACCTGCAGGGTTGGGCGCATGGGTGTTTTTAAAGCATGGAGAGGTAATGGTGTAGGGCAGGCATTGTTGGACGGAGCAATCACGATATTAAAAAATAAAAATTATAAGCAAGTGACTTTGTCTGCGCAGACACATGCAGTTAAATTTTATCAAAAGGCGGGATTTAGCATCACGAGCGAAGCCTATATTGATGTCAATATTTGGCATGTGGATATGCAGCTAGCGCTTTGCTGAAATATTTTAAGTAAGCACGTTAAAATTGTATAATTTCAGTTCAAGTTTTTGTTTATTTTTTTAAGGATATTTCATGTCAAAAATCATTTTCAAGGCAGGCGAAGCGACTATTTATACCGAAGGTAAAGACGTAACTGCTGCGATGCCAGAAATTTTAATCGGTGCTGTAGATGGCCCGGTGGGCACGGCGTTTGCAAACATGATGGCACAAAGCAAAGGTCATACAGCAATGTTTGCAGTACGTGATATTAACCAATTGGTACGCCCTGCTTGTATGATGGTACCAAAAGTCACATTAAAGGATTCTGCCAATATCGAGTTATTTGGTGGTTTGGTGCAAGCAGCTACTGCAGATGCAATTTTAGATTGTGTGATTGAGGGCATTATTCCAAAAGATCAAGTAAACGATTTATGCATTATCAGCTTGGTATGGATTGACCCGGGTGCGGCTAAAGAAGCCAATCTAGACAAGGCTGATATGTATAAAAATAACTATGAAGCGACTAAATTAGCGATTAAACGCGCGCTCAATGATGAGCCTAGTATTGATGAGCTGATTAAAAATCGCCACAAAATTAAGCATTGCATGTGGGAAGACAGCTGGGATCAAAAATAAAATTAGAAGATAAAGAGCAAGAAACAAAAACACTAAACTCTTGCCAAACAGCTTAAAGGTTTTTACTATAAACTATGTAGATGAAACTCGGAGGAGCTATGGCTGAGCAAAATGTATGTAAAGAAGCGTTCGATAGGCTTTGCGCGGATGTGAATTCCGACAAAAAATCGGCGATTGATGAATCAGATTACTGGCTGTTTGAACTGGGATTTCGCTCGGCAATTGAAGAATTACTAGCGATTGCCGATGCAGGTTCGCAAAGTAGAAAATTTGTATCGCCGCGTTTTCAAATGTTGGCGGAGCGAATTCTGCACTCACGTCCTCATTAGCCAATCGGCAATCAAAAAAGTAGCTTCGGCTACTTTTTTTGTTTATAAGGCCTCTATGAAAAAAATCGTTTACTTGTTTTTGCTCACTTTTTCACTTTTGGCGTGTCGCGCAGAAAAAGTGCCAGCCATTCCAGTAGGCGCTACGGTGCTTATTCTTGGCGATAGTCTAAGCTATGGCACAGGCGCTAACAAAAATGAAGATTATCCGACTTTGCTTGCTGCACATACGGGCTGGAACATTGTAAATGCAGGTGTGCCGGGCGACACTACCGCAGGTGGTTTAGAGCGTTTGCCAGACTTACTAGATGAACACCAGCCAAAATTATTAATGATTGAACTTGGTGGCAATGACTTTTTACATAACGTACCAACTGAGCAAACAATCGCGAATCTAAAAACTATAATTTCACAGGCAAAATCAAAGAATATCACCACATTACTGATCGCGATTCCGGAGTTTAAACCGCTCAAGGCTGCAATGGGCGGGTTATCCGATCACCCGCTATATGGAAAAATGGCGGAGGAGACCAAAACCCTCTTAATAGAAGATACGTTTTCCGAGGTTCTATCCAAAAATTCGCTAAAGTCCGATTACATTCATCCTAACGCAAAGGGTTATCGTGCAGTGGAAGAAAAAATGCGTGAATCACTTACTGAGCTGGGTTTGTTTGACGCCAAGTAATATTTTACGCACCGGCGTGGGGATTGCGGCGCCAATCGCATCATCTATGTTTAGCCAAATAGTACGTGGCTCATTTATTTGATTGTTTTTGTTGGTGTGTACCAGTTGTGGCTGAATATGCAACTTAAAGTGTGTAAAAGTGTGCGTGAGCTTTTCTAAAAGCCGAGCATTTTCTGCATTATAACTATCTGTCTCGGGGAAACTCCATAAGCCACCCCAAATGCCTGTTGGCGGACGTTTCTCTAACATTACCTCATCGTTATTCATCATTACTAACATGATTGTGTTTTTCTCAGGCAAAATTTTGCGCGGTTTAGGTGTCGGTAATTTGTTGACAGAATTTTTAGCTAAAGCTTCGCAGCTTAAATTGACGGGACAAGCTCTACAATTAGGTTTGCTGCGTGTGCATAAGGTTGCACCCAAATCCATCAAACCCTGTGTGTAAGCGATAGCATCTTCATTTGGGTTTTCACGCAATGCAATTTCCCACATTTTTTGCTCGATTTTGGGACTACTTGGCCAGCCTTCAACCAAAAAATGCCGCGCGAACACACGTTTTACATTGCCATCCAGAATAGCTTGCGGTTTATTGAAAGCAAAGGTAGATATGGCTGCCGCGGTAGAGCGGCCAATACCTGGCAAACTTAAAATATCATCGAAATTTTGTGGGAAAATACCACCAAATTCATCAACGATTTTCTGTGCCGCATTGTGCAAATTACGTGCACGTGAGTAATAACCTAGACCACTCCAGTATTGTAAGACTTCCTCTTGAGTTGCCTCGGAAAGCGCATGGATATTGGGAAAACGAGCCATAAATTTGGCGTAGTAACCAATCACAGCACTCACTTGGGTTTGTTGCAGCATTATCTCCGAAACCCAAATCGCATAAGGGTCGGTTGCTTGGTTTAGCTTAGTCTGCCAAGGTAAGTCGTGGCGCCCATGCTGTTTTTGCCATGTGATGATTGCGTTTGCGAAAGCAGTCATGCGCTAAAATTTCAGCAATTTTTTAAGTTTTTTCTCGGCTTTTTCTTTAGCTTTATCTTCTGCTGATTTAGGCTCTTCGGCAGGCGCTGCCGGAGCGGCTGTTGCTGCGTCAGCATTGGCAGGGTCCGTAGGTGCGGCGGCTGGTGGAGTATCGCTGGTTTTTTTCTTACCAAGCAATTCTTTTAGTGCATCTGCTTTTTCACCACCAACTTTGTCAAGCAATTTGGATTGAGCAAGTGCAGTGGCAATCGCGGCGAAATCCATTCCATATTTAGGGTCAGAAAATGTGCCTGTAATTTTGATAGGAATAGCAATACCGCTTAATTCATCAAGTTCAGCGCCACCCTGCCCCTTGAGTGATTTAACGATAGTTGGTTTGGCAAGATAATTAATTTTTTCATTACCAATGTCTATGTCGCCGCGACTATCCCCTTTGGCCAGTCGTAGAATAGGCGCTTTCATCGCCAAATCTTCGTTGTGCGCCACACCGTTTTTAATATTAAATGACGCGGTTAATTCGCTGAAATCGGTCTTTTTGCTTTTATCAGCACTGACATCTTTGGTTTTAAGCACATTAACTTTGTTTTTAAGTTCACGAAGGCTACCCGCAATATCCACGCCCTTGATAGCGCCGTCAGCAAGTGCCAGTGAGGCGCTGCCGAGTAAACCCTTTTTTAGCGCACCTACACTATTTCCTTGTGTAGTCACATCTACGTTGACGGTGCCCTTACCTTCCAGCATGTCATTGTTGATCGCATCTACCATGAGCGGCCCTATGCTTACACCTTTCATGGATTGCGTGAAAGCGATGCTAGGTGCGGCGCGCGCATCAACCTTAAGCATGCCATCCATGCTGCCCTGATACAAATTAGCTGAAAAAGGTGAAAGCGTGACAAGTCCTCCATCGGCTTTTAACCCCAGTTTTACATTTTCAGTTTTAACGTTGGCGAGTTTAAGCCAGCCAATTTTGGCTTCGCCAGTGGCATTCAACTTTTTTAGTGCGCTCAAATCTATCGGCGTATCACCGCTACTTTTAGCGGTTTTTTGGTCACTTTTGGTGATGTATCTATCAGCATCTAGTTTGTCGACGTTCACATCAAAGCTATAAATTGGATCAGCGAATCTTGTAATGCCTAAACTCGCATTAATTTGGCTATCATCTACTTTTGCTGCAAATGGACTCAAGCTTAGTTTCTGGCCATCTGCTTTCAAGTCAATACGCACATTCGAAGCGTTAGTTTTTCCATATTTCATATTGCCGATACGTAGGGAACCGTCAGCATTCAATGCCTTCAGTGCGCTTAAATCCAACGCTTCACTGCTAGTTTTGTTTTCAACAGGTGTTTTGCTGTTGCTGGCATATTTCTCGAGATTAACTTGATCGATATCAATATCAAATGTATATAAAGGTTTGGCAAAATGACTAATACCTAAATTACCTTTAATTTGGCTATCGTCAACTTTAACATTTATGCCAGATAAGTTAAGTTTGTCGCCATCCGCCTTAACACCAACATTTAGGCCTGAAATATGGTATTTATCGTAAACAATGCTGCCTGCACTGAGCTTGCCGTCCAAAGTTATATTTTTAAGTGCGGATAAATCTGCAGGTTTGCTGCTAGATTTGGCAGGCGCAGTGGATTTGCCGAGTAATTTGTTCAGGTCTAACTTATCGGCGTTTAAATTAAATTTAATGTTTGGTTTTTTGAAGCTAACTACGTCGACATCGCCTGTAAGCTTGGTTTCCGCAATAGCCAAATTAAATTTGCTGTTAGCCAGTTCATTTTTAATGTCAGCATGCGCACCTAAGTTAAAGGTGCCTTTCATACCGCCATTAGGTAGGCTTGGATCTTTAATATCCAAATTGCCGGCAAGCTTGGGCAAATCGAATATCAAATTCTCAATATTGCCGTTGAAAGGTGAGGAGAAAGCTCCGGTAACTGTGCGTTTGCCTTGCACAATAGACAAATCGCCTGTAATACCGCTACTTTGCAAGGCTTTGGTGGAACCTTTCATGTCTGCCAGCACCATGTTGGCTTTCAGGCTATCGCCTGCTTTGTCTTGCGTTAAACTGACGGTAACTTTTTTGCTACTTACTTCATTTTTTTGAACTATGAGCTCCGGTGCACTTAAATCGATTGCTTGTTTTGCGCCATCAAAATTACCGGAAGCCACAAATTTCAGGCCATCCACTAAAAATTCCGTTTGTTCCGGTTTAGCATCCACATTACCACTGATCTTAATATCTACGCCCTTTCCCTTCAGCATGTCGCCTTGAACGTGAGTGTCCAAGCCCTTCACTTTGAAATGCTTGGTCTCCGGATCAACTAAAAAATTACCTTTGATATTTGCATTCGCAGTAAGCTCGGGCTGGTTAGAGCTAACAGTAAAATCAGTTGTCAAATCAACAGGTTCGGCCAAAGCAATATGTCCTGATTGCATATTGAATTTGCTAATTGCGTATTTTGCACCGCTACCTTCATCTGAATATTGCACTTCAGAATTGGTGACGTTCACACCATCAATATCAAATTTAATATCTTGCGATTCTTCTTCTTTGCTCAATAAATCGTCGAAATTAGTCGTGCCGTCTTTATATTTCACAATATTGGCTTTTGCGCCGTCTATATAAACGGTGTCAACGACTAACTGTTTTTTAAGTAATGGCATCACAGCCAAAGCTACTTTTACACTGTTAACTGAGGCAAATTCTTTATCTGATTTGTGTTCAGAAAGCGAAAGTTTGCCTAAATCGGCCCCGAGTTTAGGCCAAAAACTTAGCTTGATATCGCCATCAATCTTAAGTGTGCGTTCTTTTTTCTCTTGCACAAGCTTGATAACATCGTCTTTGTAATCATTAGGATTAAATGTCGCGGCAAAGTAACCAGCCACCAGCAGAGCCAGCAACACGATACCGCCGATGCCAAATAGCAGATATTTGATAGTTTTGTTCATGTCTGCCTCGTCTGAGATAGGGAAATTCTTTGAGTCAATCTTTATGACTCAGCTACAAGTGAAATAGTTTACCAATAATACGCCAACACGGCTAAACCAAACACAATGCGGTACCAAGCAAATACAGTGAAATCGTGGTTAGCCACATAGCGAATCAACATGCGGATGACTAGCAGTGCCGAGATAAAAGCGGTGATAAATCCGATAATGAATATCGGCATATCCACCACACTCAAAAACTCGCGGCTTTTAATAAGCTCGAATCCTGTTGCAGCAAACATGATGGGAATCGCCAAGAAAAACGAAAATTCTGTCGCCGCCTTGCGATCTAAACCTGCCGCGATACCGCCTAAAATGGTCGCGCCCGCGCGAGAGACCCCCGGTACGAGCGATAATGTTTGTGCCAAGCCGATTTTCAGCGCTTGCATTGGCGTCATCTCTTCTACAGTTTCGGTTTTACCATGTTCCATGTATTTTTCAATCAGCAAAATTGCAACGCCGCCAATAATCAAAGCGCAAGCCACGGTAAAAGGCGAAAACAGATAGATTTTGATTTGTTTGTGAAACAACAAGCCGACAAACGCGGCGGGGAAGAATGCAATCGCTAGGTTTATAAAAAAACCGCGCGCGCCTGCTTGGTCGCGTAAATGCACTATTTTGCCGATAAGTCGCTGACGATACTCCCAGCAAACCGCTAAAATCGCGCCAAGCTGAATCATAATCTCAAACACATCGCGCTTTTCTTTGCTTAAAAAACCAAGCAAATCGCCCGCAATAATGAGATGACCTGTGCTACTGATGGGGAGAAACTCGGTGGCGCCCTCGACGAGGCCCATGATAACTGCTTTTAGTGCTAAGAGAATATCCATCCGGTCATTCTACCAAACAAAAAGGGCGTCACGCGCCCTTTTTAAATCGAGATAAGCTATTTGAAGCTTTTCTAAAATTGCTCATTGGCTCTCAGATATCGCCATTGTCCCACCGGTAGTTTGCCCAAAGTCACACTACCAATGCGTATTCTTTTTAAGCCAATCACATGCAAACCTACCATTTCGCACATACGGCGGATTTGGCGTTTTTTGCCTTCGCGTAACACAAAGCGCAATTGGTCCTCATTTTGCCAGCTAACTTTAGCCGGTTTTAAGGCAACACCATCTAATGTGAGTCCGTGATTCAGTTTTTTCAGGTTTGCATCAGTCAGCTCGCCTTCCACCCGCACCAAATATTCTTTCTCAACGCTAGAATCCTCGCCAATCAGATGCCGTGCGATTCTACCATCTTGAGTGAGTACTAACATGCCTGTAGAGTCAATATCCAAGCGGCCTGCAGGGGCAAGGTTTTTTAACATTCCACGGTGAAATTGTTTAGGGTTATGTTGATGTAACTCAGGGTCATCCGGCCATTGGTTATCAGGGTGCACCAACACAATCGCAGGCTGGTAGCCATCTTCTGCCTGTCCGCTCACATAGCCCACAGGCTTGTGCAAAATAATCGTCACGTTTTCCGCCTGGTGCTCTTTGGCATAACCGCTAATCACAATTTCGGCATCAGGCTTAATGCGCGTGCCCAGCGTGTCGATAATTACGCCATCCACTTTCACCCAACCGTTCGTAATCCATTCATCTGCCTCGCGCCGTGAGCATAAACCCAGCTCTGCCATGCGCTTGGAAAGGCGCGGTAATTCTGCATTGTTGGCTACGGGCCTATTTGCGAACTTTTCTTTATTGCTACGATTTTTATCAAACTCACTCGCCACAAAACCATCACGCGCTTTGCCACCGCGCCGCGGTGGGTTGCGGTACGCACCTTCGCGGTCAGCATAATTGCGCGTAGTTTCATTTTTTACCCTGCCCTGCGAGTCAATATCCATGCGGGTTGCAGGCCTTCCACTATTTTGTTTAGAATCGTCTTGTTTTCTCCCATTACTTGCAGATTTGTCATCCACAAACTTGCGGCCTTTATACTCGCTACGCAAAATCGGGCGGTCTCTTGCATCTTGGGTTGCAGGCGCGCGACTATCTGGTTTTTGCGCTTCGTGCCCATGTTTTTGTGCATCGTGTAAAGTACCATCGTAGCGATGGTTGCGCTGCCGCGCAGGCGGCGCTTCAGCAGGGCGCTCTGCTTTTACAAACGGCTTGCTACGGTCACGTTTGGCAGGGTCAGCGCGGCGCACTGGTGCTTTTTTCGCCACAGGCGTTTCAGAAGGTTTTTTGGAGAGTTTTAGGGTGGTCAAAATTAGGCCAACAAGTTTTAGATAAGGCAACTATTTTAACAAAATTAAGACTTAGGCTAATTATTTATTAACATATTGATTATATAGGGCTTGAATGCCCGGCTCACAAAAAGTTCGATGTAGTCATTGTGCAGCTGGCTAGGTTTTTTTGTGCCCGCGAAACTCATATTTACCACAACCACCTTTGAATTTAGAGAAATTATTTCGCTATTAGCGAAATAATTGTTGCTTTTTAAAAGCTACAATGCTATGCTTAATCCGTGTTTGATATACAGAGAAATCCTCGAATGTAGTTTTGAGCTTCGGCTCGTGGTGGAACGAAAGTTTTGCCAAAGATTTTGCGTCGGTCATGAATTCGGTCTCGTCCGCGAGTTCGTCTTCGTCTGGTGCAAACCTGATTGCGGAGGGTTCGCAATCAGTCAAATAATGGGCTTGAGGAGTTGGGCTGTTTACTCTGTCTTATAAAAGAGCGAGGGGGAGGCATTGTGCCTTCACACTGACAATCGTTGGTGTCTTTTATAAGGAAATTATATGGCAAGACAAACACAAAAACAGCCTTTGTGCAAAAAGAAAAAGTCGTCGAAGCGAAGTAAATTCCCCACTTTTGTGGAGGAACTTAAGAAACACTTATACCAACAGATAGTTAAAAAGTTGGTGTCGGTAATATTGAGACCTAAAACTTGGCATTTGGTAATAGTAATATTGCCTGCTTTAGCCGAAAAGGTAGAGCTTTGGATTGAAAAATTAATAGACTACTTTATCAGTTAGCACACTCCTCCATTTTTGAAAGATACTTTTATATGATAAACAAAGCACTAAAATTAATTCGACAGTATCACAACTTAAGTCAAACTCAATTGGCTTCTAAATTGACTTTATCAACTTCCTACCTTTCAGAACTTGAATCAGGAAAAAAAGAGCCTTCAATTGATATTCTCCAGAGATACTCAGAATATTTTAATGTACCACTTTCATCTTTAGTTGTATTCTCTGAAACAATTGAAGGCAAACAAAACCGTAGTAAAGCTAGAGCGTTTATTTCAAAAAAAATGTTGAAGATATTGGAATGGGTAGCGGATTTAGATGAAAATTCAACAACAGGGAAGGCCAAAGAAATATCCGCTCGAGAAATCGCCACTTTATAAGCTTTCAAGTAAAAAAAAGCTTGCTGAACTAATTGGCATTGACTATAAAGAGCTGAGTAACTTTAAAGGCTCCCTGCTACCGACCCAGTACAATATTTTTACAGATCGTAAAACACTTCGTTTTATTACTGAACCTGTAGATGATCTGTTAGAAATTCATAAAAAACTACTTAAGCTCCTAGTCCGTATTGTTCCTCCAGATTACATACACTCTGCTACGCGTAAACGGTCATACAAAACCAACGCAGAAGCACACATCAATTCCAGAAACATAATTAAGATTGATATTAAAAAATTTTTCCCATCTGTAAAGTTTCATTACATACACAACTTTTTCTTAAATACATTGGAGTGCTCCCCTGATATCGCTACTATTCTAGCTAGGCTTTGTACTGTAAAAACAAAAAAACATGGCGTTCATTTGCCTACAGGCAGCTGCATTAGTCCAATATTGTCTTTTTTGGCAAATCAACGACTGTTCGAGTCTGTCAAAAATAGATGTGAAGAGATTGGTTGCACTTTTACATTATATGTAGATGATATAACTGTTTCTGGGAAACATGCCTCTCGTGCTTTATTGACCTCAATTGCACAGATTATTTTTAATCATGGGTATGGATATCATAAATTTAAAATTTATCATGCAGTACCAGCAAAGGTTACGGGACTGATTATAGATAACGGAAAGTTGGCAATACCTCATATGCGAGCAAAAAAGATTAGAGAGCTAGTTGAGGTATTGGAAGTAACTGTTGATAACAGGCCAAAAATTTTATCCAGTTTAGTTGGTAGGCTCTCAGAGGCAGAGCAAATAAATCCTGCGTACAAAACTCAAAGATTAAAAGTAATAGCTGACAATAAATTGGATTGGGCTAGCATAGTCGCAGATAGGAAGCGCAAATCTAGAATTGGCTTAAAGAAAAGGCATAGGTAGGACTAAATATCAAAAACAACTAAAACACAAGCCAGCATTACGCTGGCTTTTAACTGGATTCCGAGTCAAGCACGGAATGAAGGGCGGATTAAACCTTCTGATAAACCTCGCTACTTTTTTCACAAACTCAATGGCTTTTTCTTGCATGCCTTTTTCAGTGCCGCTTACTCGTCCGTACCTAGGTTGCCTGCCTAGTCACATGAACACCGCTAATGCTCTCGACATGCATCCAAATAATTTTGCTGCTCTTTTTCAAACAAATTGACTGTCCAATCGATAAAGGCTCTTACATTGGCCGAAAGGTGCCTATTCTGCAGATAGACGATATATGCGGTTGCGGTATCACCGGGGTAGTTAGTCAAAAGCCTGACCAAGCGCCCGGATTGTAGATGGTTTCTGACACTAAAATAAGGCAACTGTACGATTCCTATATCCGCTAGTGCCGCACTTACACAGGTATCAATGTCATTGAGAGCAATACGTCTTTGCCCGTGTATCTCCACTTTTTTGCCATTGTCGGTGTATTTAAACCCCACGACCTTGTTGGTTCTAGGCGATAAAAAGTTGACCACCATATGTTCTGTTAAACTCTCTAGCGTTGTAGGTGTACCGTGTTGCTCTAGATAAGTGGGTGTGGCACAAGTAATAAATCCGGTTTCTACCAGCTTTCTTGCAACTAAGGATTCATCTATGGGCATGCCACCACGTATTGCACAATCAATACCTTCTTGCAGCAAATCGACAGTTCTATCGGTACATCCTAGCTCCAATTCAATGTCTGGATAGCGCTTAAAGAAATCATTGAGCGCAGGCAGAATGATTTGGCGTCCTAAGGTTCCTGACGTATCGACTCTTAACCTTCCACGATAGCTGAGGTTTGATTGACTGATTGCGGACTCGGTGTCTTCGAGGTCGCTCAACAAGCGTATTGCGCGTTCGTAAAACACAGCGCCATCGGTCGTTACGCTTACGTGCCGTGTGGTTCTGTGGAATAGCTTCACATTCAAGCGCTTTTCTAAGTTGGCGACTTGTGCAGATAGCGTGGCTTTGGGAATGTTTAAGGAAATGGCTGCTTTAGTAAAACTGTTGAGTTCAACTACGCGGGTAAAGGCCAGCATCGTATCGAATCTATCCATCATATTCCTAGCTATTGTCTTGTATTTTTATACAGTGTTTCTATTTTTACCTTATTTATCTTATTAATCAATACAAATAAACTGGCTCCAACGTTACACAATGAATTGAAGTTAAATTTGTAGACATTTTAATAAGGAGAGTCATCATGAGTCAGAAATTAACAGGTAAAGTAGCTGTAGTAACAGGAGCATCAAAAGGGATTGGCGCTGCCATTGCCAAACAACTTGCGGCAGAAGGCGCATCCGTGGTGGTGAATTATGCATCAAGTCAAAATGCAGCCGATCAAGTGGTCGCTGAAATTTTACGTAGCGGCGGCAATGCGGTTGCGGTGAAAGCGGATGTGTCTAAGAAAACGGACATTGAGCGTTTGTTCAGTGCAGCTAAAAATGCCTATGGGCCTATCGATATCCTGGTCAATAATGCGGGTATTTACACCCCTTCTGCGCTAGAAGAAATTTCTGCAGAGCATTTCCATCAACAATATGACCTTAATGTTCTGGGTTTATTGTTGACTACGCAGGAAGCGATTCCACATTTTTCTAGCGCAGGCGGTAGCATTGTGAATATCAGCTCTGTGGTCAGCTCATTGGGTATATCAGGGTTATCTGTTTACAGTTCTACCAAAGGTGCCGTGGATTCCATCACACGGTCATTAGCTAAAGAGTTGGCGCCTCGCAAGATTCGTGTCAATTCAGTGAACCCTGGTATGGTGGAAACTGAAGGCTTGCATGCCACAGGGTTCATCGAAAGCCGTAAGGACATGGAGGCTATTACACCGCTAGGACGTATCGGGCAGCCAGAAGATATTGCACCAGCAGTCGCATTCTTCGCATCACAAGACTCTTCTTGGATTACTGGGGAAACACTCTATATCACTGGCGGTTTACGTTAATTATGAGTCAATGAGGCCTTATGTGTAGTTAACCGGCTTCCATCTGTGTTGAAACCCTAAATAAGAAAGCCAGCATTCGCTGGCTTTCTTATTGGCTGAAGAAGGTTACTGCTTATACCTTCTGATAAACCTCACTACCTTTTTTCACGAACTCAATGGCTTTTTCTTGCATGCCTTTAGCAAGCGCTTCTTTTTCGTCCACGCCCAGTTTATCTGCGTAGTCACGCACGTCTTGTGTGATTTTCATAGAGCAGAAGTGTGGGCCGCACATGCTGCAGAAGTGTGCTTGTTTTGCGCCTTCTTGCGGTAGCGTTTCGTCGTGGAATTCTTTAGCTTTTTCCGGGTCTAGGCCTAAGTTAAATTGGTCTTCCCATCTAAATTCGAAACGTGCTTTTGATAAAGCGTTGTCGCGAATTTGCGCACCCGGGTGGCCTTTTGCCAAATCTGCCGCGTGAGCCGCAATCTTGTAGGTGATGATGCCGACGCGCACGTCTTCTTTATCCGGCAAACCTAAGTGCTCTTTAGGCGTTACGTAGCACAGCATTGCGCAGCCGTACCAGCCGATCATGGCGGCGCCGATACCTGAGGTGATGTGGTCATAACCGGGTGCGATGTCGGTGGTGAGTGGGCCTAATGTATAAAATGGTGCTTCGCCACAGTGTTCCAGTTGCAAGTCCATATTCTCTTTAATGAGGTGCATAGGCACATGGCCCGGGCCTTCAATCATGCATTGCACATCGTGCTTCCACGCGATTTGAGTTAACTCGCCTAGTGTTTTCAATTCGGCAAATTGCGCTTCGTCGTTGGCATCATAAATTGAGCCGGGGCGTAAGCCATCACCGAGTGAAAAACTCACGTCGTACTGCTTCATGATTTCGCAGATGTCTTCAAAGTGTTCGTAGAGGAACGATTCTTTATGGTGTGCCAAGCACCATTTCGCCATAATCGAGCCGCCGCGTGACACGATGCCGGTCATGCGTTTTGCAGTCATGGGGATGTACGCTAAACGCACACCTGCGTGAATGGTGAAGTAATCTACACCTTGTTCTGCTTGCTCAATCAAGGTGTCGCGGAAGATTTCCCAAGTTAAATCTTCGGCTTTACCGTTTACTTTTTCCAGCGCTTGGTAGATAGGCACGGTACCGATAGGCACAGGCGAATTACGAATAATCCATTCGCGTGTCTCGTGGATGTTTTTACCTGTAGATAAATCCATCACGGTATCGCCACCCCAACGTGTGCCCCACACCATTTTCTCCACTTCTTCTGAGATGGAGGAGCCGAGTGCTGAGTTACCAATGTTGGCGTTAATTTTCACCAAGAAGT
>Ga0315912_10002444_pt1 | contig 19793 bp, 15 predicted proteins | sample VfabasoilMG_FD_204469 | JGI IMG/M metagenome (GOLD analysis project Ga0315912, IMG submission 204469) | Garden soil microbial communities collected in Santa Monica, California, United States - V. faba soil | ecosystem: Environmental > Terrestrial > Soil > Garden | place: USA: California...
GGGTAGCGTCGGTTGAGTTTCAGGAAGACGTGGTGTTGTCGCCGACGATTCTCACGCGGCTCTCAGAGGCTTACCGCAAGCTCCGCAACACGTTCCGGTATACGCTGGGGAACCTGCACGAATTTGATCCGGTGGCCGATGCCGTGCCCGCTTCCGAGATGCATCAGATGGATCAGTGGATACTGCAACGCACCGATCAGCTTGTCGAGCGCTGCCTGGGCTTCTACGCTGACTTTGCGTTCCACCGCGTCTATCAGGCGCTCTATAACTTTGCGACGGTCGATCTTAGCTCGATCTACTTCGATGTCTTGAAGGATCGTCTCTATACCTCAGGCAAGAAATCAGCGGCACGCCGCAGCGCGCAGACGGCTCTTTACCTGGTGACCAACGCGCTGGTTCGGTTGTTAGCGCCACTGCTCAGCTTTACCTGTGAAGAGGTTTGGAGCCACTTCACGAAGAAGCCCGGAGTTTTGGATTCGGTGCATTTGGCGGAGTTCCCGAAGGTAGGTGAGTTGACGGAAGGCATTGACAAGTCCAACTTCGCAAACTGGGAACGTCTGATGGAGGTGCGCGAGACGGTACTCAAATCATTGGAGCTGGCAAGACAAGAGAAGTTCATTGGCGCACCGCTCGAAGCCAAGGTTCGATTGACTGCCGGCGATGCGTTGATGCCGTTGCTCAAGCAGTACGAGGCCGACCTGCCGTCGCTGTTCATTACGTCACAAGTTGTGCTGGAAAGCGGCGCGGAGCTTTCGGTAAAGGTGGAACGGGCCGACGGGCACAAATGCGACCGGTGCTGGAAGTACACTCCTGATGCCGGTGTTTGCGTGGCATGTCAGGCGGCCATAAACGAATCGCTGTGAAGCAACGTGTCATAGCTCTCGGTCTTGCCCTGGTGGTCTTTCTATTGGACCGCGCTTCGAAGGTTTACGTCGAAGCCACGGTGGGGCCGTTCGATACGATCGAGGTGGTGCCCGGTTTTTTCAATATCATCCGCACGGAGAATACCGGCATGGCGTTCTCGCTGCTTACAGGCTATGCCGGATTGTTGGCGGTCGTTGCGGTGGGCGTGATTGTGATGATCACTTACATGCTCTGGACATCGGTTGCTGGACGACTACCTCTTGGCTTGATTCTTGGCGGCGCGATGGGCAACCTGTTTGATAGAGCGCTTAAGGGAGCAGTGACAGACTTTCTGGATGTCTATTATGGTGACTATCACTGGGCCACATTTAACATCGCTGATTCCGCTGTCACAATCGGCGCTATCCTGTTGCTGATAGGATCATTTAGAAAAAATGTACCCGAAGCTCTTCAGCAGCGGTGATTTCTTCCTGCCCACCTATGGTGTGTTGGTTGCGATTGCATTCCTGGTCGGACTCTGGCTGACCACCAGGCTCGCGAAGCGAAACGGCCTGGACTCTGAGAAGATCAGCAACCTCGGAGTCTACGCGGCGCTCTCCGGACTGTTCGGTGCCAAGCTGCTGATGTTCGTGATCGACTACGACTATTACTGGACGCACCCGGAAGAAATCCTATCTAAGGCGACACTACAGGCTGGTGGAGTCTTCTACGGCGGGTTGCTTTTGGCGCTTGGTGTCGGCGTGTTATACATGCGCCGGAGCCACTTGCCGCTGGCGAAAACGCTGGATACGTTTGCGCCGGGATTAGCGTTAGGGCAGGGAATCGGGAGGTTGGCTTGCTACGCCGCAGGGTGCTGCTGGGGCATTGCGTGTGACCGGCCCTGGGCAGTGGTGTTCGATGATCCCGATGCGCATCAGCTTGTCGGGGTTCCGTTATATCGCCCGCTCCATCCCACGCAGATCTACGAAGCTGTTTCGGGGTTTCTCATCTTCGCGATTCTATATTGGCTGTTTGGACGGTCCGCAAAACAGGGTTTCCTGTTCGGTGTTTATCTGGTGCTGGCCAGTACCGGACGCTTCGTGGTGGAGTTCTTCCGCTTCCATGATCAGTTGAATCCGTTTGACGGTCCGCTAAATACGCCGCAGTGGATTTCGGTTGTCCTGGCTGGGGTTGGGATCTTTCTGTTGGTTACCGCACGGCCCGCGGATTCAGAATCTCTCCCCAAATCACATGATGCAGTTCCAACTCACCTGTAATTCCGCGGGCGACTCTTAGGTATACGCGCTGTTGCAACTTCACATCGGAAGCCTCTGCAATCTGGCCTTCGGTGGTGAAGACCGTATCGCGTCTGACGACCAGTGTGAAGACTCCCTGTGACCGTGTCCGCAATACCAGTTTCTCGCTGTCGAGGCGCTGCACGATTCCGGAAATGGCGATGTTGCCGCGAGTCCAGAATGTGTCATTGAGAGGTCTGAATTTGGGATTGGCTGCGTTTAATGTGGAGATAGAGGTGGCGGCGAAAGACCGTTTCACAATCTCCGGTTGCTTAATGTGCAGGGACTTTGTGATGCAGTGGCCTAGGCGCAGATCCGTTTCGATTTCAACGGAGTCACCAGCGCGGACTCCCGCTGCGGCCAGCCGCAGTGATTGACGCGCCATGTAGGTGTCCCGCGTCACACTACAGCGAGTGACTTTGAGATCCGCTTCGCGGACGGCCAACTCGCCTACGCCGGAGCGATTCACGTTCCACTCGATAAGATCGCCACGCAGGATGCGAGTGGGCATTGCTTCTTGTGAGAAGGCAGGCGCGCAGCATAGCAATAGGAGTAAAAACCGCATACCTAACTGGCTATAGTATATCGCGCAAGCTGCGCGGCCTTTTCCCGCGCCGCGCCGCTGTCTATCGATTCGGCTGCTTGCTGCATCCCTTCGCCGAAATCGGCGGCGGCCCCGACGGCTACCAGTGCGGCTGCCGCGTTGACCAGGACGATATCGCGCCTGGGGCCTTGCTCGCCGTTTAGGATGGCTTGTGTGATGGAGAGGTTGACCGCGCGGTCACCTCCCAGGAGATCGGCTGAGGTGGCGCGAGGTACTCCAAATTGTTCCGGCGTTAGCACCACGGCTGTTGCTTGGCCATCACGGATTTCGTATGCATCGGTTTCCGTGACCGTGGTGATCTCATCCATACCATCGCGACCGTGGACAACATAACCACGTTTGAGTCCCAACTTGGCGAGCGCCCCAGCGAGCAACCCAGCGGTCTTGAGCGAAGGCGTCCCGATGATCTGAGCAGGCGCACTGGCGGGATTTGCGAGCGGCCCAAGCAGATTGAATGCGGTCCGCATTTTCAGCTCCAGCCGCGCAGCCTGTGCGTTCTTCATTGCAGGATGCAGTGCTGGTGCGAACAGGAATCCGATTCCTACTTCGCGGATGCAGGCTCCGATTTCCTCCGCAGTCAGGTCAAGACGAATGCCCAAGCCTTCAAAGATGTCCGCGCTGCCGCATTTGCTGGAGATGGAACGGTTGCCGTGTTTGGCGACACGCACTCCGGCTCCTGCTACGACGAACGCTGCCGAGGTTGAGATATTGAAGGTACCGCTATTGTCGCCGCCGGTTCCGCAAGTATCGACGACGGGGCCGGGGCCGGGGTCGACGTGCAACATGCGGGATCGCATGCCTCTTGCAAAGCCGAGCATCTCATCTGCGGTTTCGCCCTTCATGCGAAGTCCGACGAGGAATGCGGCAATCTGCGCGGTGGACACATCGCCGTTGAGAATCGCGATCATGGCCTCTTCGGCTTGCGCGGCATCAAGGGACACTTCGCCAACCACTTGGTGTAGCGCTTCAAGAAAGGTCATCATTCAATTTTATACAGCCGGGCACCAAAGCTCTCGGCAACTTTCTGTATGCCCCACTCTTGCTGTTTGCTCTCGTAATCCTCACCGCCGAATTCATTGATCTGGAGCATGATGTGTGTGACGCCGCGTGCCTTCAGTGCACGGGTTGCGGTGAAGCGTGCGTCGGGGGGCGGGGGCACTTCTTTCCATGATGGCTTGGTGTTCACGGTGGACCAAGTGCCGTCGGGCCGTTGGATGTCCAGTGCGAACTCGGCGCTGGTTCCGTCTTTGCCGGTTTCTACTGCGACAGAATCGATGGAATGTGTAGAGCCAAAGGTGGCCTGGGCAAACATTCCAGGTTGCATGGTTTCCCAACTGCGCCAGCGCGTTGCAGGATTGCCGTCAAAGAGATCATTCACGTCCCATGGACGGGGCGATGTTTGTGTGCGCCAGTTGGTATTGGGCCGTAGCTCTGCACTTGCGTTACGAATGCGGAGGTCATGCATAACCCACATCTCTCCGATCTTTGCCTTGGCCGTCTGTCGTAGGCGAATGCCTGTCGCTTCGATTTTCGGGAAGGTGAATTCTGCGATGTGTGTGCGAACTTGCACGGCGACAAGAGGCATCTGCATGATGGCTCCGAGCGCTGCGCCTTCTGAAGATTGATAGACCACCAGATAGTTGCGACTCATGTATGCTTCGGCAGTTTGGTTGAACGAGAGAATTTTTGCGTCCGGCGGTGTCGCTTTCTCAATCATGCGCGCAACCCCATAGGGCGGCCATCTGCGGCTGAGGAAGGCATCTTCGGACTCCAATCGCAACGCCGGTCTCCACGCAACTTCTTCTAATCGCCAGACCCACTGGTCGGAATATTTCACGATCATGTCGGGCCACGAGATCAAGGCATGAAGCATTGCGATTGCTGGTAGAAGCCCTTTCATCTTGTCGAATGTTAAGGCGAGGACAAGGCTTGCAAACGGCAATGCGGGGATCAGAAAGCGGGTGCCGACATTCGTGGAATAGATTGCTCCGAACAGCAGCCCTGCACACCACAGCCTGCGTCCGTGCTGGCTGCGGAGGGCAAACAGGCCGAGTGGCAAAAGTAGAAACAGGGGACCGATGATTCCGCCAAGCACTTGTCCCTTCACCGTGACGCCCAGCGGGATTTCCCAATAGTTATTGAGTCCGGCGTAATGCGTCATGTGGTGCTTGTACTCTTGTTCAAAGCCAATGTTGATGTACGGATTCGGGAACCAGGTGTTGAAGAAAGGCGATAGCGGGTTGGAGACAATGATGACGTTCTTGATCAGCCATGGAGTGATCATGATGGCGGCGGTCGCGGAAACGATGAGAAGAGGTTTCAAGGATTTGCTGCCCAGTTTCCAAACCAGAAATCCGAGTGCGTAGGGCACGGCGAGAAATGCGGTGTACTTGGAGCCGAAGGCGAAGCCTGCTGCGAGTCCAATGGGGATGAACCATGCGTTCTGCCGTGTTTGATCCCAGATCTGAACCATGTAGAAAACGGCGAATAGAATGGCGGCAACGGCAACATCGTTGTAGGCGCTTGCTGCATCGATTCCGACGACGGGAGAGACGAAGACAATGAGCGCGGCCCCCATGCCGGCGTTCGCGAATCCAAAACGCCTTGCATACGACACCATCATGCCCACCAGTGCCACGAGGTAAGTGAAATGCGTCAACGCTGCGGAGGAATGCTGCGCACCAAAGGAGAAGGCGAATAGGAATAACATCTCGACGCCTTGTGACAGGTTGGCGTACATGTTTGTTGTGATGCGGGGGAATCCGTGTTCTCTGAAGTAGCGACTCACCAGGCCGAGGTGATAGGCCGATCCATCGGCGCTCCATTCTGGAGCCATCGCGTGCAGGAAAGTGAGCACGAAGAAAATGGCTCCGGCGATACCGTAGATCCAAATCAGTGTGCGCGGCAAAGGTTGAAAGGTCTTTGATTGTGGCGTGAACACGCGCTTCCACAAAGCGGCCATCACGATTGCAAAACCGACTGCCAGGAACGCTTTCTTGTAGACGAGATGCGATGCGGCCATTGCGAAGACAATCATACTCAGGCACGCGCCACCGATAACGAGCGCTAATGGCGTCTCTTCTTCTTTGTAGAGATCAAGCTTGAGTACACGCAGAAGGAGCTTCCCTGCCGCAATGGAGACGAGCGCGCAGAACCCGGCACCGAACAGAATGTAGAACACCTGCTGCATGAAACCAGTCTACGCAGTCTTGTCTGTGGCGTAGCAAATCGGTAACAGGAGGCACTCGGAACACTTCGGAGAGCGGGCCGTGCAGAGCTGGCGTCCGTGATGGATGAGCTGGTGTGAAAAGAGAATCCATCGCTCTTTAGGAAGTAGCTTGGTCAGATCCTTTTCGATTTTCTCGGGAGTCTTTTCCTTGGTCAGATCCAGGCGATTGGAAATACGTTGGACGTGGGTATCGACTACTACGCCGCTGGCGATTCCATATGCGGTGCCGAGTACAACGTTGGCGGTCTTACGAGCCGCTCCTGGCACGGTGAGCAATTCTTCCATTGTCTGTGGAACTTTGCCGCCAAAGTCTTTCAGAATCTTGCGAGCCGCGCCGATCACACTCTTGGCTTTGTTGTTGAAGAACCCGGTGGAGCGAACGTCATTGGCCATCTCTTCCTGCTTGGCGTGTGCGAAGTCCTCAATGGTCGGATACTTTGCAAACAACCCGGGTGTCACCATGTTGACGCGCTTGTCGGTGCATTGCGCGGAAAGGATGGTTGCTACCAGTAGCTCAAAGGGCGTGTTGTGATGCAGTTCACAGGTAACGTTGGGGTACAGTTGATCAAGCAGTTGAAGAATCTTCTCTACTCGTGCTTTTCGTTCTGCCGCAGTCTTCGGTCGGGAAGCCATGATAAACTGTTACAAAAGGGCGCGTAGCTCAGTTGGTTAGAGCGCTTCCTTCACACGGAAGAGGCCCGGGGTTCGAGTCCCTGCGCGCCCACCACTTTTCTCTAAGCTGTCACCGTGTGCGTATCCTGCGGCGTTGGCTTCAATCTTACAAAAAGCCAGCAGACCGACGAAAACGTGTAGAGTGCGGCCAGCACGTAGAGCGGCAAATCCCAGTTTTTGAACTTGTCGACCAGATACGCTGCCACCAGTGGACTTGTTAAGCTGCCGACTTGTCCGAAGGTATTCATGATGGCGCTGAGCACGCCGGCGTTCTCACGGCCGACCTCAATCGCGCACGCCCAGTGGGAAGCGATCGGAATCATTGACGCCGCAAAAGCGAGAGCAAACAGGGTCGCCGCAGTGCGGTTGTCGGGTTCGTTGGCCGCGAGCAGCATGGCCGATCCAGCGATCAGATAGCCGACAACGCCAATACCGGTACGCCCGATCTGGGCACCAAATTTCTTTGTCAGATAGTCCGTAATGACACCGCCGCTCAGTGAGGACACCACTGCAAGTAACAGAGGAAGACCGGCGAAGGCGGCAAGTTCATTCTTCTCAAAGTGGCGACGCTCGGTTAGATAAGTGGCCAGCCACGTCATCACAAAATAGGATCCATAGCTGTTTGAGAAGTAGGCGAGGCATAGCGTCCAGGCGTTTCTGTTCTTCGCAAGTTGGCCCACGGCATCCCAACCGCCGTGGTGATCGGCGCCTAGATTTCTGCCTTGGACGATGTAATCGGCTTCGGCTTTATTTACGCCTGAATGTTGAGTCGGCTCGTCGCGGAACCAGCGATACCAAGTGAAGGCCCAGACGAAGCCAATCAATCCGAATACCACGAAAACGCCCCGCCAACCGACGAGAGGCTCCAGCTGATTCACAATGAGTGGCGTCAAACCTCCCATCATGAAGGCACCGGCGAAGAATACACCTTGTACTCGACCGCGTTCCTTGGCAGGAATCCAGCGCGAAAAGGTTCGGGCAGCATTGGGCCATGCGCCAGCTTCGCCGACGCCAAACAGGAAGCGGGTTACCAGCATGGTTGGGTAGTTGAAGACTCCGGCTGTTGCAATGGTGAAGACGGACCACCACGACACGATCCTCGCCAGCACCCGACGGGTGCCGACTTTTTGTCCCCAGTACGCCGATGGTATTTCGAACGCTCCATAGGAAAGCGCAAAGATGGTGAATACCCAGCCCATCTGAATCGTAGAAAGTCCCAGGTCTTCTTTGATCTTTGGGGTCAGGGTGGAGATGCAATTTCGATCCAGGTAGGTTACGGCGGCGAGTGCAACGCCGAAAGCGACTACTTTAAATCGAGTACGTGTAGGAGTGGTGCCAGTGTCTGGATTCATTGAAGTTCCAATGAGTATATCAGGTGCTTGCTTGCTATATCGGGTTAGAATGGGGTTTCAGTTGTTACGGTCAGGAGGGTTAGTTGCGGATTGTAGTCGCCGGCGCTGCCGGCTTTGTTGGTTCGCATTTGTGTGAACGATTGGTTCGAGAAGGTAATGAGGTTGTGGGGCTTGACAATTTTGTCACCGGTTCTGCCGACAATCTAAGAGTACTGGACAGCAACCCCTTGTTTCGATTTCAGGAACAAGATGTTGTCCATGCGTTCACAGTAGTAGGCCCTGTTGATCGGGTGATGAATCTTGCTTCTCCGGCCAGTCCTAAGGACTATATGGAGAAGCCGATCGAGACCATGGAGGTCGGCTCTATTGGTACGCAGAACCTGTTGAAGCTCGCGCTGGAGAAGAACGCGCGCTTCCTCATGGCGAGTACTTCTGAATGCTATGGCGATCCGCTGGTGCATCCGCAGGTTGAGACTTATTGGGGCAATGTGAATCCGGTTGGTCCACGCTCCTGCTACGACGAGGCGAAGCGATATTCGGAAGCCATCACGATGTGTTATCACCGCGTGCATGGGTTGAGAACGAACATTGCTCGCATCTTCAATACCTACGGTCCGAAGATGCAGTTGAATGATGGCCGCGTGGTGCCGGCTTTTGTTGGACAGGCTCTACGAGGCGAGCAGCTCACGGTGTTTGGTGACGGAAGCCAGACTCGTAGCTTTTGTTACGTCAGTGATCTGGTTGATGGGCTGATCCGTCTTTCCGGTTCTGACGAGCGCTATCCGGTCAACCTTGGTAATCCGCGTGAGATGACGATTCACGAATTCGGTAAGGCAGTGCAAGCGATTACTGGCAGCACCACTCCGATCCAGTTTCTGCCCCTGCCAGAAGATGACCCGAAGGTACGGCGACCGGACATTACCAAGGCAAAGCAGTTGCTCGGCTGGGAGCCGGTGGTCGAATTCGAAGATGGAATTCGCGAGACCATCGCGTACTTCCGATCCGTACTTGCCGGTTAATTCCGGCTATCATCGTCAGAACGGTAAGTAGTGCGGTATCTCTTTCGTTCTTTCTCCAGTACGGCTTTATTTCAGCGCGCGGCTCAGTTTCTTGCTGACGCGAGCAATGGTGCTTTGCTGGTTGCGTCTACGCGTTCGGCTGCTGACGATTTTGTTAGAACCTCATTAACTGCGGGCCGTGCGGGGATTCACCGCATGACCCTTTCGCACTTGGCGGCTCAGTTGTCGGCGCGCGCGATGGGTGAGCGTGGACTTTCCCCTGTTGGCTCGCTTGGCGCGGAAGCACTGGCAGCGCGAGTTGCTTACACGCTTCGCACGGCAGGGAAGTTAAGTTACTTTGCGCCCGTTGCGGCGATGCCGGGTTTCTCCCGTGCGCTTGCGTCTACACTTTCTGAATTGCGGTTTCAGCAAGTGGACCCCGCGTTGCTTCGTGAGTCCGGCGCACCGGGAGCTGATCTTGCGCTGGCGCTTGCTGCGTACCAGGAAGAGCTGTGTGCCAATTCGCTGGCTGATGCGGCGACTCTTGTTGAACTGGCCACTGCTGCAGTGCAACAGGGAAGCAGCCCGCCGCTCGGTCTGCCGCTGCTGTTGTTGGATACGCCTGTCAGAAATGTTCTCCACACGAAATTTCTCATTGCATTGGCGAATCAGGCACCGGATACTTTGGCAACTGTCCAGAGCGGAGACCTCGAAACGATTGCTGCGTTGACCAAGGCGCTGGGCATGAATGCGGAAGAAGACTCCAACGGCGACACCAGTGCGCTCTCGCGTGTACGGCGTTTTCTCTTTTCTCCAGAGCCGCCGCGTGCGAACCAGACAGATACTTCACTTGAACTTTTCTCCGCGCCGGGTGAGGGGTTGGAGTGTGTCGAAATCGCGCGCCGCATTCGTGACATGGCTGCTGTGGGTACCGCGTTCGATCAAATCGCAGTGCTGTTGCGAGACCCAGACCGCTACCAACCGCTGATGGAAGAGGCCCTGCGTCGCGCAGGAATTCCGGGCTACTTCAGCCACGGAACAGTGCGGCCGGATTCCGGCGGCAGAGCATTTCTGGCACTGCTGGCATGTGCGTCGGAGGGATGTTCGGCAAGCCGCTTTGCTGAGTATTTGTCGCTGGCACAGGTGCCGGATCTTGACGTGAATGGCGCGCCCATTCGGAGTGACGCAACTGCGACAGCGGACGATGAACTGCTCGCGGGTTTTGAAGGAGACACTGCAACGGAGTCTCGTGTTGAGGAAGCGCAGCCGAGTCTCAGCGTTCCATCGAACTGGGAACGCTTGCTTGTGGATGCGGCGGTTGTCGGTGGTGTTGAGCGCTGGGCACGACGGTTACGCGGACTGGAAGCAGAACTCTCGAAGCAGATGGAAAGCTCCGAAGAATCATCCGAACACGTGCAGCGTCGTCTTCTCCAACTCAAGCGTCTGGAACATTTCGCGCTGCCTGTGATTTCTCTTCTTGGAGACTTGCCAACGGAAGCTACGTGGGCGGAGTGGATCGAAAAATTGACAGTACTTGCACAGACGGCAATCCGATATCCGGAGAGCGTGCTGAGCGCATTGGCCGAGCTTCGACCCATGGGCGAAGTGGGTCCTGCCAGCCGGGATGAAGTGTACGGAGTGCTTAGTGAACGGCTTCGTTTCCTGCGCAGGGAACCCAACTTGCGACGCTACGGCAGTGTTTGGGTGGGATCGCTGGAGGAAGCACGCGGGCGCAGGTTTGCCGCCGTCTTTGTTCCTGGCCTCGCCGAAGGAGTGTTTCCAAGGCGTGCGATGGAAGACCCGCTGCTGTTGGATGAGTATCGCGAGACACTACAACTCCCTACGCAGGATAAGCGTGTCGCGAGGGAACGTCTGTTGCTGCACGCCGCTGCGGCCGCCGCTGCGAATCGTTTGGTTGTTTCTTACTCGCGCATGGACGTAGCGCAGGGCAGGCCGCGTGTACCTTCTTTCTACGCATTGGAAGTGGTGAGAGCGGCAGAGGGTCGCTTGCCAGATCTCAAAGAATTTGGGACTCGCCTTGCGTCGGCTGCGCAGGCGAAGTTAGGCTGGCCCGCGCCGTTTGATCCGATGTCTGCCGTTGATGACGCGGAGTACGATCTTGCTGTGCTGAATCGAATTCTCACACTGCCTAAGACTCAGGTGAAGGGACGCGGACGCTATTTGGTGGATGCGAGTCCAACGCTGGGGCGGTCTCTGAGAACACGCTTTCTCCGATGGGAGAAGAAGTGGTCCAGCGCGGATGGCCTTGTTCGTCTGGAGGCGGCTGCGCTTACCCAACTCGGAAAGAACCGACTGTCCGAGCAGAGCTATTCGCCCACCGCACTTCAGCAGTTCGCCGCGTGTCCTTACAAGTTTGTTCTCCATGCGATGTATCGACTTCGACCGCGCGAGGCAAGCGTTCCACTGGAGCAGATGGACCCGCTCACACGCGGTTCCCTTTTTCATCAGACGCAATTCGCGTTGTTTGGAAAACTGAAGCGAGAGGGATTGCTTCCCATCATGCCGGCGGCGCTGAAGCAGGTTTTGGATATGGTGGACGAAGCTCTGGACGCTACAGCGGCGCAATACAAAGAAGACTTGGCTCCAGCGATTGAGCGTGTGTGGGAGACGGAAGTGGAAGACGTGCGCACGGACCTGCGCGGCTGGGTGCGCGACGTCGCTACGCTTGATATTGAATGGGAACCTGTGCGGTTTGAATTAGGTTTCGGCCTGGCTCCCAATGATAGCCGTGACCCCGCCAGCCAGCGGGAAGAAATCGTTTTAGACAATGTGCGGCTTCGAGGTTCGGTGGATCTGGTGGAGCGTAATGCGCGTCGCGGTGTGCTGCGTGTGACCGATCACAAAACAGGAAAGGCTCCGGACGCGCCTCCTACCTACGTCGGCGGAGGCACTGTTCTGCAGCCGGTTCTCTATGCGATGGCTGTCGAGAAATTAATGGGCGAGTCCGTCGAAGCTGGGCGGCTTTCGTATTGCACGCAGCGCGGCAATTATCAGCGGATGGAAATGCGGGTCACGCCATTCGCCAAACTGAATCTGAAACAAGTGCTGGTTACCATCGACGAAGCGATTGAAAAGGGCTTCCTCCCTGCTGCGCCCAAAGACGGGGCGTGCGCTATCTGTGATTACCAAGCAGTATGCGGACCGTATGAAGAGCGCCGCGCGAAAATGAAACCCGTGCAGAATTTGGGGCCGTTAAAAGCCGTGAGGGAACTGCCATGAATCCGGCGATACGCCCAGCATTTAGTGACGAAGCTGCTCGCGCCCGCATCCGTGGATCGCTGGAAGAAAGCTTGCTGGTGGAAGCTTCGGCGGGCACTGGTAAGACATCCGAACTTGTGCGCCGCATGGTTGCGATTCTCGAAGCTGGTCTGACATCGGTGGATAAAATCGTAGCGGTTACCTTCACTCACAAAGCCGCCGGCGAATTGAAGTTGAGACTTCGTCAAGCGCTGGATCAGGCACGTTCGGCTGCTACCAGTACTCAGAATAAGAAAAATCTCGAAGACGCTCTCGCGCGATTGGAAGAAGCCTCTATTGGTACGATTCATTCCTTCTGTGCTCAGCTTTTGCGCGAGCGTCCGGTGGAAGCTCGCGTGGATCCGGCCTTTGAAGAATTGCCAGAACCGGAAGCGGCGGCGCTATACAATCGGGCTTTTCGAGCGTGGATGCAAGCGATGTTGGCCGAAGACTCGCCCGGACTCCGACGCGCCTTTGTTCGTCTGGCTTGGCGCGATTCCTGGGACGATACTCCGCCCATGGAGCAATTGAAGATCACGGGCCGCAGGCTGATTGACTGGCGTGATTTTCCGGCATCGTGGAGCCGCATCTCTTACGGGCGTGAAGCAGAGATCGATGCGCTTGTTGAACGTGTCATGGATGCGTCTGAAAGAATGTCGCAAGCCTTCCGTCCCGTTCACGAACTGGCGCAATGGATACAACGCGCAGAGTCCGTACGCCCACGCGACTACGACACTTTGGAGGCTCTCCTAGTTAAACTAGGAAGAGACCTCAAGAATCTCAAGCGCAAGGGCGCAGAAGACTTTGTGCGTGACCTTGAGAGTTTCCAGTTCTCCGCCGATGCTGATCTGGCTGCGGCTTTGCGCGACGAGATGCAAGACCTGCTGGACCGCTACGATGAACTCAAGCGCCGCTCCGGCAAACTGGATTTTCTGGATCTCCTCATCCAGGCTCGAGACCTAGTTGCCAGGGATCACTCTGTCAGAGCGTACTTGCAAAAACGCTTCACGCACATCTTCGTCGACGAGTTTCAAGACACGGACCCGCTGCAAGCGGAGTTACTTCTGCTACTGGCTTCCGGTGATGCGAAGGAAACAGACTGGAAAAAAGTTCGACCTGCGGCTGGCAAACTTTTTGTTGTCGGCGACCCCAAGCAGTCGATCTACAAGTTCCGTCGCGCCGACGTTACGCTTTACGAAAGCATCCGGCTGCAGTTGTTGGAGCGTGGTGTAGAGACGTTGTATCTCAGTAAGAGCTTCCGTTCTGTGCGGCCCATTCAGGAATGCGTCAACGCGGCTTTCGAAAACGAAATGCAGGATGATGGTTCCGGCGGACAAGCCAAGTACGTCGCATTGGAAGAACACGCACCAGCGCATCCAGGCCAGCCGGAAGTGGTTGTATTGCCCGCGCCGAGGCCATACGGATCGCGGCGCATTGCCAAATTCGCAATCGACGCATGCTTGCCTGACACCGTTGCGGCTTACATCGAGTGGCTCATCAAAGACAGCGGTTGGACCGTGCGGGATACGGAAAAAGACGGTGCCCGTGTTCCTATTGAGCAACGTCATATTTGTGTTCTCTTCCGTCGCTTTCTGAACTTCGGTTCGGATTTAACCAAAGGCTACGCACGCAGTCTGGAAGCGCGGGGGATCAAGCATCTTCTGGTGGGCTCCAAGTCTTTCCATGATCGCGAAGAAGTGGAAACCGTGCGAGCGGCGCTGGCCGCCATCGAATGGCCATCCGATGAGCTTTCCGTCTTTGCGACGTTGAAGGGATCTTTCTTTGCGATCCCGGATTCATTGCTCCTGCGCTATCGTTACGAAGTTGCACCGCGCCTGCATCCGTTCTTGCCGCTGGAGCAAGAACCGTCTGCAGAGTTCGCACCGATTCGTGAAGCCCTTGCCCTCATTGGCGAATTGCACAAGGAGCGCAATCGACGCCCAGTGGCAGAGACTGTCAATCTGCTTCTAGAAGCAACGCGAGCACATGCTGGTTTCGCACTGCGTCCGGCGGGACATCAGGTGCTCGCCAACATCTATCGCATCTGTGACCTCGCGAGAAATTACGAAGCCAGTGGCGGTATTTCTTTCAGGGGCTTCGTGGAAACGTTAGAAGCTCAGGCGGGCAAGGCTGAATCTGCCGAGGCACCGGTAGTGGAAGAAGGTGCCGACGGTGTTCGTCTGATGACCGTACATTCCGCCAAGGGGCTTGAATTTCCGGTGGTGATTCTCGCCGACGTAACTGCGAACCTTGCTGCGCGTGATCCCGAACGTCATGTGGATCCGAGTCGCGGGCTTTGTGCCATGCGCCTGCTGCGATGCGCGCCAGTTGAACTTGTTCAAAACGAAGACGAGGAGCGCGTGCGTGAAATCGCCGAAGGTATCCGCGTGGCTTATGTTGCGGCAACCCGGGCGCGCGACCTGCTTGTCATTCCCGCCAACGGAGATCAGGAAATGGAGGGCTGGCTTCAGCCTCTTAACAAAGCAATTTTCCCAGCTATGGATCTGCGGCGAAGAGCGCAGCGGGCGCCGGGCTGTCCAACGTTTGGTCCTACGACGGTACTGAGCCGTCCTGATGACTATGCCAACGAAGCCGAAGGTTCTGTGCAACCAGGACTCCACATCCCGCAGCGCGGTACACACGGTGTCGTGTGGTGGGACCCGGCTGCTCTCCATCTTGACGTGGAACAAGGCTTCGGAATCCGGCACGAGCAGATTCTTGGAGAAGGTACTGAGTCCCAGCGTGGCATCGACGATTACAAAGAGTGGCAGGTGCAACGGGCCGCCGCTATCTGCAAGGGAAGTACGGCGTCTTTCGAAATCCTCACCGCTAGCACTGCTGGTCAAGGGCCTGATGGCACCGTTACCACCGAAATGACTGCACGATCTGCCGACCGTCCGGGCGGACGTCGCTTCGGCACTCTTGTTCACGCCGTGCTCAGAGACGTAGCGCTTGATGCGGATCGAACGCAAGTAACCGCGCTGGTGCGTCTGCACGCGACGTTGCTTGGTGCTAATGGTCAGGAAGCTGAGGCGGCTGTGGATGCTGTTGTCGCGGCGTTGGATCATCCACTGTTCGTCCGTACACGCGCAGCCTCCAGAGTGCATCGCGAATGGCCGATCTATCTTCCCCTTAGTGAACAAAAGGTTTTGGAAGGTACGATCGATCTCGCATTTCTAGAAGGCGACTGTTGGCACATCGTGGATTTCAAGACCGACGAACACCTGGATCGTTATCGATCTCAAGTCGGTTGGTACGCGCATGCGGTTGCCAAGATCACTGGGCAGGCGGCCCAAGGTTACCTGCTAGGAATTTAGAAGCTCCTCCGCATAACCAGCCCCGGCAGGAGTTTCCTCGTGCTTGAAGAAGACAAAGGCATCCTTGCCGTCGGCAAGAACCTCTTTGACCTTTCGTGAAATCCCGGCGCGCTCCTCAGGCGGATATTCTGGTTTTCGCAAACGGAAATAGACAAAGTCAGCGGTCTGCCTTTCCGGCATCGCCAGCTTCTCTGACTCAGCGAAGCACAGCGCGACGTTGTGTTTGGCAAGCAAGTCACACACTTCATCTGCAAGCCAGGATTTATGACGAAACTCAAAAGCACAACGGACGTCTGAGGGCAGATCCTTCACGAATTCAGAAAGCTTTTCCATGTCACAAGCCAGGTTCGGAGGCAACTGGAACAAGACGCAACCGAGCCGCCCCTTCACACGCAAAGCATCCACGGATTTGAAGAAAGTCTCGGTGAACTCCGAGCGCGCCAGACGTTGGATATGTGTAATCCGCTGATGGGCTTTTAGTACAAATACAAAACCTGGCTGCGTCTGTTCCAACCAGCCTTCGATTGTGGAGGCAGAAGGCAGGCGGTGAAAGGTATAGTTTACTTCGACACCGTTGAGGCGCGTTGCATAATATCCAAGGAATTTCTTTTGAGGAAGGTCCGATGGATAGAAGTCCGGTTTCCAGGTCGGATAGGCAAAGCCCGATGTTCCGCAAACAAGTTTGGCCACGGGGTTATTTTAGCGTGTAGGCAGTCAGTGTTTGGCAGAACCAACTGGAGACGGTTTCGATGCAGTAGAAGCGGGGGCTTTTGTCTGAACCACTGGTGCTGTTTTTGTCTGAACCGGATGAGCAGCGGGCTTGGCTACTGCCTTGGCAGATGCTGGAGCAGCGTGAGGCGACGCAGCCGCCTTCACTTCTGTCTTGGTTGCTGGTGCGTGTGATGCCGATTTGTTTTCCACTTTGGCAGGGGTTGGGGTAGCATGAGCAACTGTTGCTTTCGCTTCCGTCTTATGTGCTGTGGTCACAGGAGCAGGTTTACCTGCTCCTGGCTTGACGGGCACTGGGCGCGGCGGCAACGCAACCCGGTTCCGGTTTCGATTCCCGAAGCGGCTACGCACAAACCGCACAGGAGTTTGCTGGCTCTCCCGTACCCATTCCACAGTTGGCACGTTCCATGACAATGGTGCTGCCGTGGGAATGGGTGTCTCCATGATCGGCGCTTCCATAATCCACGACAATGCTATTGGAACGGCTGTCTCAGATGACGGGGTTGGTTTCTCTTCGACCCAATGGAACTCGGCGACATACTTTGGCGGACGCCTCACTGCGATGGAGACACGCATTGGTTTTTCGGCTTGCCAGGAGGAAATCCACATCTCTACCGGCTGATCAAACACCCGTTTCGGATCGGCTACGGCGGAGATTTCCAACTCATCTGGAGCAACGCCATGTCTCTGTCGAATGACAATTCCTGATTCATCGGGAAGCTCGACGGTGTAGGGCACCCCGGCGCGAGAGGTTCCCACCGCAACCACAACCGGATCGTCGCCGACAACTACCGTACCGGGCACCTGCAAAACCGCGGGGTTAGCTGCTTCCATAATCACCTTGCGGTCGATATCCCCACAGCTATTGGACAGACGAATCGTAACCGGAAACGAACCCGCCACAGCTGCCACACCAGAAACATACCCAGCAGACGACAATCTCATTCCCGCCGGTAACGCGCCCTCTACAACGGAAAAACGCCCGGCATTGCTGTTGCAGACCCCGCCACCATTCGACAGAAGTGCCGTGGCGGAATAAGGCCTGCCCACCACGGCCACCGGCAATCGATCACGCAAAGTCACTTGTCCAGAAACCTGCGCACACCAGTTGCCGCCAACCACAGCCAGCAGGACACCGTAATACTGGGTCCTGAAATACACGCGTTTCTCTTCTCATCGGACAATCTCCGTTATAATTGCGGAATCTATGCCTGCTGCCCAAAATTTATCGACCGGAACAGAGGCGGCATTACTAGCCGCCCGCCTTACCTCTGGCACTATCTTCCTCGCTCACGGAGCGCAGAAACTCTTCGGCGCCTTCGACGGCCCCGGACTTGAAACCATCGTAAAATTCATGGGCCCCCTCGGGTACCTGGTCTCGTTCGGCGAGTTCTTCGGTGGCCTTGGACTCGTCGTCGGTCTCCTCACCCGATTTTCCGCAGCAAGCCTGATCGTCATCATGATTGGTGCAATTGTCCGGGTTCACTGGGCCAACGGCTTCTTCCTTGGGCAAAAAATGGGCTATGAATTTAACTTGGCTCTTATCGGACTGCTTCTGGTCACAGCTCTGGCCGGACCCGGACGCATCGCCATCGGTCGATCCTTTTCGAAAAACAAGATCTTCCTCCAATAGCAATGCCCCAAGAAATCGCCTTCGAAATGGCGGCATCCAACATCCGGTTCGGCACCGGAGTCACGGCTGAAATTGGCAGCGATGTCCAAGACCATGGAGCAAAAAAAGTCCTCGTCATCACTGATCCAAACCTCAAAAACCTTCCCCCGCTCCAAGTCGTGATGGATTCCTTACGAGCCTGCAAGATCGAGACAACCCTCTACACCGATGTCCAAATCGAACCAACCAGCGAATCCTTTCAACACGCAATCGAGTTCGCAAAGCAATCCGTTTTCGACGCGTTCATAGCCGTTGGTGGAGGCTCCACTATCGATACAGCCAAAGCAATCAACCTCTACACAGCTTATCCGCCAAACGAGTTTTTGGACTACGTGAATCCGCCTATTGGGAAAGGTCTGCCGATTCCCGGCCCATTGAAACCACTCTTTGCGATTCCCACCACCGCCGGTACCGGTAGTGAAACAACCGGCGTCAGCATCTTTGATCTCACCAGCATCCACGCAAAAACCGGTATCGCCAGCAGGAGACTAAAACCGACATTGGGTTTGCTCGACCCCAATAACACCAGAACCCAGCCCGCAGCGGTGGCTGCCTCCAGCGGTCTCGATGTTCTCTGCCATGCCATCGAATCCTACACCGCTCTGCCTTATCAGGAAAGACCAAGACCGGAAGAACCGAGACTGCGGCCAGCCTATCAAGGCTCAAATCCAATCAGCGATGTCTGGTCTCTGCAAGCGTTGAGAATGGTAGCCAAGTATCTGGTAAGAGCGGTGGAAGACCCCTCCGATGAGGACGCAAGAGCCAACATGCTTCTTGCAGCATCCTACGCCGGAGTTGGCTTTGGAAACGCAGGCGTCCACCTTCCGCACGGGATGTCCTACGCTGTTTCTGGCAACATCTGGAAGATTCCGGGAGCCAAAGTCCCTCATGGCTTCTCAGTGATCCTGAACGCTCCGGCGGTATTTCGGTTCACTGCCAGCGCGAGCCCTCAAAGACACCTGGAAGCAGCAGAAGCCCTCGGTGCCAAAACTACAAACGCCGACCCCAATGATGCGGGCAAGATTCTGGCGGATAGGATCACTTGGTTTATGCAACGGCTGAAAACGCCAAATGGCCTTGCCGCGCTAGGCTATCAAATGGCTGACGTCCCGGCCTTGGTAGAGGGAACCCTGCCGCAGCACCGTGTGACCAAGCTCTCGCCAAGACCTGCCAGGCCGGACGAGCTGGCCCAACTTTTCGAAGAATCTATGCGGGCTTATTGAACGGCGTCCTGAATCTCACGATGCGCCTGCTGCGCTTCGCGTTTTACCTCTTCGGCGGCTGCACGGACATCTTGCGCCGCTCGACGAACGTCCTCCCGAGCTGCTTCCACATCCGCCTTTGCATCCCGCATGGAGTCTCTGATCTCCCGTTGTGCATCGTGCAATTCCCGGCGAGCTTCGGCCCGATCCCGGTAGCTACATCCAGAACCCAGGAACATCAGTGAAGCGAGAAATAGACACAGTATTGGCATAGTTAGAACTTGGTACGTATCTCTGCGTCAAAAGGTTCACTCAAACTAAGCGGCGGAAGGCAGGAACAACGGGGTCGCCGGAGCAACCTCGCGCGCCAGATGATTCAAGTAAAACGCCAGAATGCTCGGTGGGAACGTCTGGTTAAACTCGGCGTACGCTTTTTGTTGCCAGCCGTCGGAAAGCTTTGCTGCTACTTCCTCGTCTTTCTCAAAAAAACCGTCGGTGTGCTGGATTCCCAGTGAATCCAATACAGCAACCAGCATGTCGAGATGAGAAACCAGAATTGCCTGAGCCAGATCGGATGCCAAGTCCTCATCAGCGGCTGACAGGCGATCCCACAAACGCGGGG
>Ga0315912_10002445_pt1 | contig 19790 bp, 12 predicted proteins | sample VfabasoilMG_FD_204469 | JGI IMG/M metagenome (GOLD analysis project Ga0315912, IMG submission 204469) | Garden soil microbial communities collected in Santa Monica, California, United States - V. faba soil | ecosystem: Environmental > Terrestrial > Soil > Garden | place: USA: California...
GTGCGCAGCTCGATCAGGGGTAGGTCAGGGTCCAGCGAGTGAACCGCCGCCTTGACTGGCTCCACCAGGGCCAGCGGATCATCTGCGGCGTGCAGCATCACCACGAGGCGCGCGAACGGGCGTTGGGAGAGCGGGAGGTACACGAAGTCGGTGGGCTTCTCACCCGTCGAGCTGTAGGGGATCGTGCGGGCCACGCCCACGATCTCGACCGGCACGCCGCCACGGCTCTCGAGCCGGAAGCGCCGGCCCACCGCGTCGCGGTCCGGCCAGTAGTGCCGCGCGAACTGCTCGTTCACGATGGCCACGCGCGGTGCCAGCGCTCCGTCGGAAGCGCGGAACGCCCGGCCGCTCGTGATCGCGATTCCCATCGTCTCGAAGTAACTCTCGTCGATGGCGTCCATGGCCGAGCTCACGTGCTCGCGGTCCGGCGGCAGGTCGTGGTCCTCGGGAACGAATGCGATCCGCTCGAACGAATCGAGCCCCAGCGGCGGATTGCGGGTGAGCGCAACGCTCAGGACCCCGGGCGTGTCGCACAGCCGCTCGGTGAGGAGCCGGTAGAACTGCTGCGTGCGGGTGGAGTCGTACTGGAGGAGTCGCGGGTCGAGCCGGGCCATGAGCAGGTGGTCCTTGCGGAAGCCGGTGGAGCGATCGACGCCGCTCTGGAAGCTCCGCGCCATCAGGAACGAGGCGGTGAGCAGCATGAGCGACATGGCCACCTGTGCGACGACCAGCGCGTTGCGACCCCACATGCGGTTCCGGCCCGGCGGGTCCACGTCGGCCGCGTGCAGGCCGGTGTTCAGGTCCACACGCGTGCTCTGGAGCGCGGGGGCCAGCCCGCACAGGACCGCGCTGGCCAGGGAGAGCGCCGCACAGGCGAGAAGCACGCGCGTGTCCATGCGGAACGGGATGCTGATCGGCAGCTCGCTGGGGATCGAGAACTTGCCCATGAAATGGATCGCGGTGTAGCCCACCGCGACGCCGGCGATCCCGCCCAGCACGGCGAGGATCAGGCTCTCGGCCATCAGGAACCGCACCAGGCGCGCGCGTCCGGCGCCCAACGCGAGTCGCACCGCGATCTCGCGCGTGCGAGCGCGTGCACGGCTCAGGAGCAGGCCCGCCACGTTCGTGCACGCGACGAGCAACGTGGCGAGGGCCAGGATGGTGAAGATGACACCGAACTTCCACTCGATGTCGCCGGCCTGCGTGCGCATCTGGAGTTGCGTCTGGACCGAGGCGCCGCGGTCGCGATAGAGCGCCGGGAAGGAGCGCTGGAAGCCGCTCACGAGACCGGCCAGCTCGTGGCGGGCCCCCGCCAGCGTCGTATGCGCACCCAGCCGGGCTCGCAGCGCGAGCTGGCGGTCATCGCGACTCTCGAAGAAGTCCTTCTGCGAGTTCGCCATGAACAGCCGGCCTATCGCGAGCGGGATGAAGAAGTCGTTGCGCGCGAAGATGAACATGCCGGGGAACGACTTCGGCGCCACGCCGAGCACGGTGAAGTCGCGTCCGTTGAGGCGGACATGGCGACCCACGGCACCCGGGTCGCTGGCGAACTCGCGCTTCCAGCACTCCCAGGACAGCACCACCACCGCATCACGGCCCTGGACCTGGTCCTCGTCGTCGCGGAAGCCACGGCCCAGCTGCGGCTCGACGCCGAGTACACGGAAGTAATTGCCCGAGACGAGCATGCCGACCTTCACGCGGGGCGTGGCCTTGGCGTCAGGGCTGAAGCCGACGCCGATCACCGCACTGCTCGCCACCACGCCGTCGTAGCTCTTGCTGGCAGCTCGGATGTCCACGTACTCGCGATACGAGAAGCCCTCGAACGCGTTGTCCCGCGACGTGCTCACCAGCGTGACCACATTGCCGGGCCGGGGCACCGGATAGGGGCGGAAGACGAGCGCATCGAGCATGCTGAACGCGGCAGCCGTCATGCCGATGCCCACGGCGATCGCGAGCATGACGAAGACGGTGAGCCCCGGGACCCTGCTCAGGCTGCGCAGCGCGAATCGCATGTCGTCCACGAGGTCGGTGAACCAGCGAATGCCCCACATGTCGCGCACCTGCTCTTTGTGCTGAGTCAGCCCACCCAGGGCACGCAACGCCGCCGAGCGAGCGTCCGCGGGCGAGAGCCCCCGGGCGATGCCGTCCTCGATCAGTTGATCGAGGTGGAACTGCATCTCGTCGTCGAGTTCGCGCTCGACCTGCTCGCGGCGCAACAGCGAGCGGAACTTGAGCGGGAGCGAATAGACCCAGTGCTCGATCCGCATGGCCTCATGCCTCGGAGAGCCGGACCACCGTCGTGATCGCCGAGGACAACAGCTCCCACGCCGCGGTCTCGGTCTCGAGCTGGCGCCGGCCGAGGCGCGTGAGCTCGTAGAACTTCGCCCGCCGGTTGTTCTCGGTGAGCTTCCACTCGGCCTGGATCCAGCCTTCCTGCTCGAGCTTGTGCAGGGCGGGGTAGAGCGAGCCCTCGCTCACTTGCAGGACGTCGCCGGAGAGGCTTCGCAGGCGACGGCTGATCGCCCATCCGTGAAGCGGCTGGAGCGCCAGCAGCTTGAGGATGAGCAGGTCGAGTGTGCCCTGGACGAGATCGGTGGGTTTGCTCATATCGGTGACCGAGGGGAGAGTAACCGGGCTCCCCTAGGTAAGCAAGGGGAAAGAGCGAGGGCTCCGATCGGGCCGCTCGGCGAGCGTCCAGGCCGCATGCGTTCACGGACTTTCCGGTGTGGAACGGCCCGTGCGCGGGTGTGCCGTCGGGCCCGCGGGGGAGTCCGGGCCCTGACGCCGGTCCGACCGGGCGCTTCGCTGGTCGGCCGGGTGTGCGCGGCTCGGGCCGCCCGCGCTAGGCTGCGCGCTTCCCGCGTGGGTCCCGGCGCGGGGAGCAGCGCGGCTCACCGGATGCGCGCACGGCTGGCCGGGTCCGATCAGGAGGCAGCATGGTCCGCAAGATCATCCTGGGGCTGTTCGCACTCATCGCCCTCGTCTTCATCGCACTGTTCGCCGTCGCCTCGACCCGGCCCGACACGTACCACGTCGAGCGAAGCGCGGTCCTGACCGCGCCGCCGGCCACCGTGCACGCCGTGATCGACGACATGCGGCGCTTCACCGAATGGTCGCCCTTCCAGAAGTACGATCCGGCCATGAAGATCGATTACTCGGGGCCGTCTGCGGGCGTGGGCGCCTCGTACCACTGGGTGGGCGAGGGCCAGGCGGGCGAGGGGCGCATGACCATCACCGAGAGCACGGCACCCTCGTCGGTCACGGAGAAGTTGGAGTTCATCAAGCCCTTCGCCTCGACCTGCGAGGTGCGGTTCACGATCGCGCCCGAGGGCGAGGGCAGCAAGGTGACGTGGGCGATGGACGGCAAGGCCGATTTCATGACCAAGCTGATGTCGCTGTTCGCGAGCATGGACTCGATGGTCGGGAAGGACTTCGAGGAAGGGCTCACGAACCTGAACCGGGTCTCCTCGGCGGCACCGCCGCCGGCGGCCACGGACAGCACCACGAAGTCGTAGTCGCGCGAACGCGACGTGCGAAGGGGCGACCGCCGGAGGGCGGTCGCCCCTTCGCGCTTCGAGCCGGGGCCGCGCTTTGCAACGGAATCGGCGAGGTCCGAGTCGTGGACCCCGCCGACCGTACTGCGCGTGAAGCTTCTGCGGCTAGGCGTTGGTGAGGATCAGCAGGTGACGGACCTTCCGGAACTCGCGCGCATCCAGGATGCGCAGGACCAGCTGGCCGTTCACGGGCTCGAGCACATAGCTCGAGGCGGGCTGTGCGGTGAGGACGCGCGCCTTGCTCGCGGGGATGGGGATCTCGGTCTGCGCGTCCGTGTCCAGTGACAGAAGCGTGGACTCGTCCACCTTGCCGGAAGGGTCGATCGTCTTGCCGAGGCCGAGCACGCCACCGCGGGCCACGACCGCACCGGTCTTCATGAGGTCCTGGCGCGAGCCGACGGCGTAATAGACCGTGCCGAGTTCACGCCGCCGCTCCTCGAGCGTCGAGTCCTGCACCGCGATCACCGTCTGCTTCTCCTCCACCGTGGCGGTGAGCCCGGTGACATGCGTCTGCAGTGAATCCACGCGCGTGCCGAGCGAGGCGACCTGCTCCTCCTTGACGGCGAGACCCTTTTTGAGCCGGGCCACCATCTTCTCGAGCCCGGCGATGCGCACGCCACTCTCCTTGAGTCGCACCTCGAGCTGCTGGATGCGATCGCGCGTGCGTTCGATGCCGGCGCGCAGTTCGGCGACGCGCGCCAGCGTCTCGTCCCCGCGCGTCGGGGACAGCCGCTGCTCCGCGGAGAGCGGCGAGGTCCGCATGTCCTGCTCGCCGTCGGCGAACACAATCGCGTTCAGGCTGTCCTGGATCGCGGCGATCTCGTTGATCGCCAGGGAGTAACGGTTGCGAGTGGACTCTTCCTCGGCCTGGAGCTTGCGCATCGCGTCGGAGGCGCGTTGGTTCTGGACGAACAGGAAGGCACCGGCGGCCAGCAGCACGACGATGATGACGGAGAAGAGAGGGGAGGGTCTGTTCATGGGATGTGTCTCCTCGAGGTCGGCCTGTGCGCTGCAGTCAGGGGTCTCGTGAGGCGCTGCCAGTATGGTCGACATGGAAGCCTTCTCAACACGACGCAGGCTGTATTGACCGCGGCTTTTCGTCCTCTGGAACATGAAAAAACCATGTAAACATGCGGTTTTCGGAGGTCATGTCGTTGCGGCTCGTGCGCTTGAGCGTGATGAGCTGCGCATGCACTTGAACGTTGCTGAATCGAATCACGACTCTCGCGCACGCGCCGCAAGCTCGGCGCACTCGATCAGGACGCGACCTCCGCCATCTCGGAGGAAGACGAGCGCGGTCGCTGACGTCCGATCCTCATGGACGAGCCGCGAGCTCCTCGAGAGTTCGCTGCACGCGAGACGGAACCGGGCGAGTGTGGTCCCGCGCAGTCGAAGAGGGACGCACACTGCACGGCCCGCCCGTGCGGCCTGCACGCTTTCGGCGCGACGACGCCCCTCCGCCGACGTCCTCCGACGACGTTCGCAGCCGCATGGATCCTCGCATTCGCTTGTGATCGCGCGCGAGCGGCACCGCGTGTGCTAAGCGGGGGCCTCGAACGCCAGCGATTCGACGCCCACGCGCTCGCCGGGCCATGGAAGGCCACTCCACCTCCGCGCCGCTCAACCTGCTCGACCGCTCGAGGCCCGCGTGACGAAAGCTCTCCTGGCGGCCCGCGCCGCCATCCTGCTCCTGCTGCTCGCCGGGGCAGCGCCCGCGCTGGCCGCGGACGAGATCCACTGGACGCTGATCGGTCCCACGTCGGTCACGTTCGACTGGCGAGGCAGCGAGACCACGATCCGCTACGGCCTCACGAACGCGTACGGCCTCACCGCGACGGCCGTCACGCCCACGCCGCTGCCGTTCTCCTCGGCCGGCCCGTTCCAGGAAGCCCGGCTCTTCGCCCTCCAGCCGAACGCCGTCTACCACTACTCCATCGGCGGCGGCCCGGACCACACGTTCCGCACGCCGCCTCCTCGCGGCAGTTCCGGGTTCACCGTCTGCGCCCAGGGCGACATCGGCGATGCGGGCTCGTACTCGCAGATGCCCGGCGTGCAGGACCTGATCGCCGCCGCCGCACCGGCATTCGTCATCGGCGCCGGCGACCTCACGTACGGGAACGCGAACGGCATCTCGGTCGTGGACGCGCATTTCAACGACATCATGGTGTGGTCGCAGGACGCGGCCTACATGCCCGCGTGGGGCAATCACGAGTGGGACAAGCCGGCCGCGGACGACCTGCGGAACTACAAGGGCCGGTTCGAGCTCCCGAATCCCCAGACCTCACCGGGCGCACCCGCAGTGGGCTGCTGCGGTGAGGACTGGTCGTGGTTCGACTATGGGAACACGCGCTTCATCGCCTACCCGGAGCCCTACACGAGTGCCAGCTGGAGCGACTGGCGGACCCGGGCCGGCGCGCTCATGGACGAAGCCCAGGCCGATCCCGCGATCCGCTTCATCGTCACGTTCGGGCATCGGCCGGCGTTCTCCTCCGGTCACCACCCGGGAAGCACCACGCTGCAGACGATCTTCGCCGAGCTCGGCGATGCGCACAGCAAGTTCGTCCTCAACCTGAACGGCCATAGCCACAACTACGAGCGCAGCCATCCCCAGCACGGCGTCGTGCACGTCACGGTCGGGACCGGTGGCTCGAGCCTCGAAGAGGACGGCACCTGCCTGTGGCTGACCTGCACGCAACCCTCATGGTCCGCGTTCCGGGCGATGCGGCTGGGTGCGACCGTCCTGCGATTCACCGACAGCGAGATCCAGGGCCGCTTCCTGTGCGGTCCGCCCGGGGGCGGGACGATGGATCTCAATTGCACACCGGGGAGCGTCGTGGACGCGTTCACGATCGGCGCGCCCGTCGCCGGCGGCAGCGGAGTCACCGATCCCACGGCCGTGTTCAGCGAGCCCACGACGCCCAAGCCCGGCTATCTCGCCGCCGCGATCGATCCCACGTTCCGTTCGCAGGTCACGCGTATCGGCGGCGATGCGGGGTCTTCCACCTCGCCGGTCTCGGGCACCTGGGGCACGGATGCGCGGCACACCTACTCGAAGCAGCAGCCATGGAACTCGGATGGCACGCTGATCGTGATGGAGAATCGCCCCGGGCCCTCGCCGCTGTTCCTGGACGGCAACACCTACCGGCCCCGGCTCGCGGAGTGTTCCAGCAGCCCGCTCTATGACTACCGCTGGCATCCGTCACGTGCGCACCCGAACGAGATGATCAACGTGGACGGAGCGGGGCGTGAGCTGTCGTGGTTCGACGTGGTCAGCTGTACGAAGACGCGCAGCTGGACGCTGCCGATCCGGTCGAACTACGGTGTGGGTTCGGGCGAGGGCAATCCCTCGAATGACGGACGGTTCGTGGCGGTCGCGAGCGACTCCCAGATGGTCATCGTGGACATGGATCCGCAATCACCCTCGGCGCCCTACCCGAACAAGCGCATCGGCCCGCCTCGCACCATTCTCGACTGCGGGCTCTCCGGCTGCTCGGTGGACTGGGTCTCGGTCTCCGCCTCGGGCCGCTACGCGGTCGTCAACTACAGCGGCGACTACCCGCGCGTGTTCGACATCGACCCGCTGACGCTGGCGCTCACGCCGCACGTGTTCCCGGCGGGTACCCCGGAGTGCCTGAACCACGATCCCGGCAAGGGCTACATCTTGGACCTCGGCCACGCCGACTTCGCCCTGGATCCGTTCGACGCCAACGCCGATGTGCTCATCGGCCAGCGGAGTTCGGGCTGCCCGTCCTCGGTGGGGGGCGTGCCGATGGGTGGCGTCGTGAAGGTGCGGTTGCGCGACGGGCACGTGACCATGCTCACCGACCCCGCCAACGAGGCGTTCCCTCACCACATCTCGACGCGCAACCTGGACCGTCCGGGATGGGTGTATGTGAGCTACTACCCGAGCCCGGGCGATCGCTTCGACGACGAAGTGGTCGCGATCAAGATGGACGGCTCATTCGCGGTCGAACGCCTGGCGCACATGCACAGCGCGATCAGCGGGTGCTATCGCTGCGAGCCGCACGCGGTGCCGTCACGGGATGGCCAGCGTGTGATCTTCGCGAGCAACTGGGCGACGTTCTGCGGCACGGGCTGTGGCACGGCGTCCAACATCCAGGACTACGTGATCGGTGTGTCGCCGGGCGTGGGTGTCGCCGACAACATCCGGCCGGCGCGCGTGGCGGACCTGCACGTGAAGTGACGCGCGTCGAGCCCCGCTCGCCACGGCGGGGGCTCGCGGATCGCGAGCTCCCGCCGGGCCGCGGGGGAGGGCCTCGGGGGATTGGCCCTCACTCCATGGCGACGCCGCAGGGTGCAGCCAATATGTGGAGGGAAGCCCCACAATCTCGACTTCCCTCCCAGCACGGAGCTCGCTGCGCCCCGCACGAGCTGTCGAATCGCCGCCGGGGGCCGCGCCCGATAGACGATCTCGCCAGCCTTTCACTTTCGGTCCAAGCGGTCGGCGCGACTCCAGCGATGTGATCTGGAAGGAACTCCCTCCGGGGGGAGTCGACCCCCCGGCTGGAGCCGCGCCTATGCTTTCATGGACCTGTCGGATGTTTGCTGCAATCGGTGTGCCATCGCCCCGGCGCATGTGGGTTCACGACAAGGCCGCGACTTACGCCGATGTGCTGGTCATCGCATGCCAAGAGGGGAGGTCGAAAGCGGTGTGAATTCTACAATTCACCGCCTGTCGCCTCCGGGCGGGGAGCCTCGGGAGCCGCCGCATCGGGCCCGCTCATGTGGCCGGCGGCCCGATAGACATTCAGGTGGGTGTAGAGCGTCTTGAGCGAGATCCCCAGTGCGGTCGCGGTCCGCTTCTTGTCCCCGCCGAACTCGTCCAGCGTGGCGAGGATCAATCGCCGCTCGACCTCCTCGAGCGTGACGCCCACCTGCACCGAGATCGACGAGCCCGGCGTTCGGGTCGTGCAGGGCGGACTTCCCGGCCCGCCGGCCGTCGCAGCCGGCGTTGCGGCAACGGCCGGTGCAGCGACGGCAGGCGTCGCCGCGGGCCCCGCGTCCCCGTTGCCGGGGAGGAGGGCAGGCCCGATCGCCGCATCCGCGAGGATCGCCGCACGCTCCACCGCGTTCTTGAGCTCGCGCACGTTCCCCGGCCAGCCGTAGTCCAGGAGCCTCACGCGCGCCTCGGGCGACAAGCGCTTCTTCGTCTCGTCTCGAGCGTTCAAGTGCGCCAGGAAGTGCTCGGCCAGGAGCTCGATGTCGCCACCGCGCTGGCGCAGGGGCGGCATCGAGATCGGGAACACGTTCAGGCGGTAGAAGAGATCCTCGCGCAGCACGCCGTCCTGGACCAGCTTCGCAGGGTCGCGGTTCGTGGCGGCGATCACCCGCACGTCCACCGGCACGCTGTCCGAGCTGCCCACGCGCAGGATCCGGCCGGTCTCCAGCACGCGCAGCAGCTTGCCCTGCAGGTCGGGGGCCATGTCGCTCAGTTCGTCCAGGAACAGCGTTCCTCCGCGAGCCTCCTCGAAATACCCACGACGGCCCTGCTCGGCCCCGGTGAAGCTGCCGCGCTCGTGCCCGAACAGCTCGCTCTCGATGAGCGTCTTCGCGATCGCGCCGCAGTTCACCGCCAGGAACACCCCCTCGCGCCGCCGGCTCAGCAGGTGGATCGTCTCCGCCGCCAGCTCCTTGCCGGTGCCGCTCTCGCCCGAGAGCAGCACGCTCGCCTGGGTGGGCGCGACACGTGTGATGAGGTCGTAGACCTGCTGCATGGCGGGTGAGCGCCCGACCAGTCGACCGAAGTGCCCGAGTTCGCGGAGTTCACCGCGCAGTGTGCGGACCTCCGCCTTGAATCCGCGCGTGCGAAGCACACCGGTGAGGATGCTGCCCAGCCGCGTGTGGTCCAGCGGCTTGGTGAGGTAGTCGAGTGCGCCATCGCGCAGCGCTTCCACCGCCGAGTCCACGGTGGCCTTGCCGGTGATGAAGATGAACTCGGACTGTGCCGCGATGCGCTCGTCACGCATCAGTTCCAGGCCGCTGCCGTCCGGCAACCCCAGGTCGGCAAGGACCACGTCCACGGCCGCTTCGGCGAGCCGCTCGCGTGCCTCCGCGAGCGAGGCCGCCTCCCGTACTTCACAGCCGGTGCGTGCCACCAGCAGCGCCAGGCCCTCACGGAATGCCGTGTCGTCGTCCACGACCAACGCGGTCAGCCGAGCCGTCGTTCCCCGGCCGGTTCCCACCTCGCGGACCGCAGCCGCCAACGGCTTCATGACTCCGTCCTCTGGGTCGGAAGCGAGAAGCTGAACTGCGCCCCATCCGAGCCGGAACTCCGGGCCCATACGCGCCCGTGCTGCCGGCGGATGATGCGGGCGACGATCGCGAGCCCGAGCCCCGAGCCTTCGAAGCCCGGCTCCTCGGAAAGTCGCTCGTAGGGCTCGAACAGTCGGTCCGCCATTGCCTGGTCGAAGCCGATCCCATTGTCGGAAACGGTGTACGTGTTCTCCTGCGGCCCTGCCGTGCCCGAGACACGGATCGTCCGCGGCTTGCGGCCGCGCGTGTACTTGACCGCGTTGCTCATGAGATTGCGGAACACGCAGCGCAGCACGTCGGGGTTCCCGCGGCCCGCGGGGAGCGGCTGGATCTGGAACTCCACGTCGCTCACATCCGCGCCTCCGACGACGAGTTCGGCCTGCACTTCGCGCGCCAGCGCGGTCATGTCGACCTCGAGGTGCTCGCCGCTCTCGCGGCCCACCCAGGCGTACTGCGTGAGCTGTTCGAGCAAGTGTGCCGCCGAGCCCGCACTGCCCCGGATCCTCTTCACCATGCGCGCACCGGCCTCACCCAGCTGGCCTTCGTAGTCCTGTGCGAGCACATCCGAGCAGAGGATCACGGCTCCCACCGGCGTGCGCAGGTCGTGCGTGATCGAGTGACTGAAGGCTTCCAGCTCGGTCATGGCCTCGTGCAACTCATCGGTGGTCGCGCGCACGGCCGCGTCGATCCGCCGCCGCTCCGAGACCACCGCCGCCAGCGACAGCGTGGTCACGCCGGCGACCGCCACGAACAGCTGCAGCAGGAGCAGCGACTCGTTCACCGACTCCCGGCCCATGCTCGTGGAGGCGGTCAGCGTGCACCACACCGCCACGGCGGAGATCTCGAAACAAGCCGCGGCCGTGATGCGCGGATCGAACCGGAGCGCCGACCAGGCCAGCAGCGGCATGCACAGGAACATGAGGTTCTGGCCGAACGGCCGCGCGCTGCCGAAGGTGCCGAACGTGCCGAAGATCAGGTAGCCCAGCGCACCCAGCGCGACCAGCAACGCCACGGCCTCGATCGTCTGGGCCCGCGTCCAGCGTGGGCGCGGATCGTTGCTCCACAGCACGAGCAACGGCGCGACGACGAGCGCACCGCCCATGTCGCCGAGCCACCACGTGAGCCAGATGGGGCCGAACGCCGACCACGGCGCGAAGCCGCCCAGCGAGAGCGTCGTCACGCCGATCGTGGCACTCACCACCGTGGCCAGCATCCCGGCCAGCGCCGCGAACTTGAACGTGTCCGGCGGCCGGTCGAAAGCATGGCGGCCATTCGCGAATCGGCGCACCAGGGTCGCGCCTACCAGGCCCTCGAGCGTGTTGCCGATGGCGATCCCGAGCGACGTCGCCAGCGTGCCCGCGGTCGTGGCATTGGTGATGAACGCGCCCACGAAGATCCCGGGCCAAGCGCGGGGGCCGAGGATCAGCAGCGCCGCGAGCGCGATCCCGGTCGGCGCCCACACGGCGGTCGCACTCGGGTTGACGATGCCGAGGAGCAGGCCGAACTTGCCCGCCGCGACGTAGAGTGCGGCCAGGATCGCGGCGGTGGTCAGCTTGCGCACGAGTCCGTGGCGACTCGATTCGGCCGGCGACACGGAGCTGCGCGCGAACGGGCCGGCACGAGTGACGAAGCCTCCGGCCGGGCGCATCCGCGCGGCCTCGGCGCGGCGTGGGATCGTCGGTGTCGTGGACTCGGTCATACCGATACCGGCATGCGGCCCGGGCGAGGGCGCGACTCGCGCATGAGGGACTCCCAGCGGCTCAGGCTGGGCAGTCTACGACTCGTTGCGGGACTTGGGTAGACGTGATCGCGCACCGGCGAGAAGCGGGAATCACGCGGGCGGCGCGATTCCCGTCCGCCCGGCCCCATTCGATGGGGTCCGGGCCGTTCGGTAAGCGTGCGGATCAGTTCGGGGGCGTGAACACGAACGGCACCTGGAACGCCGTGATGCCCGCCGGTATGGCCGGGAACTTCCAGTCACGGATCTGCGACAGCGCGCACCTGGAGAGCGTCGGGGACTCCATGGTGTTCTGGATCACCTCGGCGTGCGTCACGTCACCGGCCGCGTTGACGACCAGTGAGACCACCAACTTGCCCTGCAGGCTCTCGTTGCGCTTGAGCTCGTTGCTGTAGCAGAACTGGATGCCGGCCGAGTACTTCTGGATCACGGCCATGAGCGAGGCGTTGCTTCGGTACACGCCGGGCCCGGCCACACCGGAACCTCCCGGACCACCACCCGCGCCACCCCCGCCGCCTCCGGCCGGCAGCCCGTTGCCACCGAGGCCGCCGCCTCCCGAGCCGCCATTTCCCATGCCGTTGCCGGTGCCGACGCCACCGCCACTGCCGCCACCCATGCCGCCACCGCCGCCCGAACCGCCGCGTCCGGGTCCGCCGCCGCCGAGCGGATCGCCGCCCACGCCGCCCACGAGCGAGCCGACCGAGACCGAGGCCCCGCGCACGGACGAACCTCCCAGGTCCGCGCCGCCGCCCGCACCCGAGCCGAGGCCCGAGCGGGCCGAGGCCACCTGTGCGTCGCTGCGTGCGCCGCCCACCGACGAGACGCGCCGCGCGAGTGCGGCGCTGGAGCGTCCGGTGCTCGAGCCGACCGAGCCCAGGTCCCCGAGGCTCGCGAGCGAACCTTCGAGCGCACTCGTGGCACCATTCAATTGCGAAGCCACCTGCATCGCGCGCTTCCGACCGACTTCGCCGGTGCCGAGCCCGGGCGACGTGCCATTGCCGCCGCCCTTGCCGGGCACACCCGTGCCGGGGCCGAGCTTCGCGGCGAGCGGGCCCTTGGGCCCGGTGCCCTCGGGCGGGCCCGAGCCGACGGGGCCGGGCCGCAGGCCGGGGGTGCCGCCGAGCGGGGTGGGCGCGGGAGGGCGCACGACCGCAGGCGGCGTCGAGAACATGATGCGCGCCACGCGCGGCGCATCGGCCGCGGCGAGCTTCAGGATCTGCTGCGGCAACGGGGCGAGCATGACGGCGGTGAGGAACACCGCGCCCAGCATGCCGGACACACCGAGGCAGCGCAGGAACAGTCCGTCCCCGCCCGTGTCGGGCGACGACAGCCAGTGGTTGGTCGGGACGGCGCTCATGTCGTGGACCTCATGCCTTTCGCAGGACCGCGAGCGAGACGTTGTCGTAGCCGCTCTGGCTGAGCGTGAACATGACCTTGCGCAGCAGCGCGTACTCGATGTTGCGGTCGCCCTGGATCGTCACCGCGGTGGCCTTGGCACCTTCGGGCGCACCTTCTGCGGGCGCGGCCGCCGGCAGGCGTTCGGCGAGGGAGGGAATACCGGCGTCGCCGCTCGCCGCGACATCGGCGACCGAGGCGACCTTCTCCGCGCCCAGTCTGATGGCGTCGCCGTCGATCGAGATGACCAGCGACGTCTGGGGCATGGACTCGGCGGTGGACTCGGGCAGCTTCACACCCGGCTGCGGGACCATGACCTCGCCGCCGGCCGAGTAGCTCTTGAGCAGGAACAGCAGCAGCACGGTGAGGATGTCCATCATCGAGATGAGGTTGACGCTGGTGCTGGCCTTGAGGCCCGCGCGCGCGCGATGTCGGCGTGAGACGTTCCGGGCCATGATCAGACCGCCCCCGCTTCGGCGTCGGCGAGCACGGCGTCGGGCAATCCTGCGCCTCGCGCCAGGTCCATGACGGAGATGATCTCCTCGTAGCGCGTCCGCACCGCGGGCACGATGCGCACCTCGGGCTTCTTCTCGCCCTGGGCAGCGATCGAGCGCAGCATCGCCTCGAGCGGCAATCGGCCGGGGTCCCCGGCCGCACCCGCGACCGAGCTGCGCGGAATGGATCGCGCCGGTGCATCGCCGCTCTCGACCAGGTAGTCGGTCGCGCGGATGTGGATCGTGACCGGCGGCGGCGCGCCCGGCTTCGACTCGGCGGGCACGACCGTCGCAGCGGACGCCGGCAGGCCGGTGTCGATCACCGCCAGCTGCACGAACGCCGCGGACAGCAACAGCATCGGGATGATGGAGATGAACACGTTGAGCATGGGCATCAGTTCGAGATCGGGCGTCTCGACCTTGTGCCCCTTGCCGCGCTTCGAGTGACGGCCGGCCATGGCTCAGCGCATCCCGGCATCGCCCGCGACCCGTCGCAGGGGTGCGGCGTTGCCCGAGTTCTGCATGGGAAGGACACCCGGCTTCGCGGTCTGCGCCGGCCCGGACATGACCTTGCCGAGCCGGATCGCGAGCTGGTCGATCTGGTCGCCCAGTTCCTCGACACGGCTGATGAACCAGCCCTGCACGATGAGCGTCGGGATCGCGACGGTGAGGCCGAACGCGGTGCAGTGGAGGGCTTCCGAGATTCCCGCCGAGAGTCGCGCCGAACGCGTGGCCGCATCGGCTTCGCCCACGCCGGCGATGGCGGTGATGAGCCCGGTGATGGTCCCGAGCAGGCCGATCAGCGTGGCGGAGTTCGCGAGCAGGCCCAGCCACGACAGGCGCTTGGACAGGTCGGGCAGCTGCAGTGTGGTGGCGTCATCCGCCGCTCGCTGCAGGCCCTCTTCGTCCTGCGCACCGGATTCCAGCATCGCCTGCGCGACGCGTGCGAGCGGCGTGCGGTACTGCATCGCCGCCAGCCGCGCACTGTTCCAGTCGCCGCGGCGGGCGTGGCCGACGAGGGTCTCCACGAACGAGCGCGCGTTGATGCTCATCGCCTTCGTGATCACCAGGAAGCGCTCGAAGATGATCGCACCCACGATCAATCCGATCGCGAGTACGGCGTGCATGAACAGCCCGCCTTCCCTGTAGAAGGCGGCAACCGCGGACAGGGCATTCATTATCGGCTCTCCTTCTGAGCTTCCGTGGTGGGACCGGTTGGGGGTGGGATCCAGGCCGGGAGCTTCGCTTCGGCCGCCATACGGCGGCTCGAGCGCACGCCCGTCGCCCGGGTGAAGTCGGTGAATCGGTGCGGCTTGCGGACCGTGATGAACGTGACGCGTGGCACTTCCAGTTCGCCCTCGATGCGCACGTCGTCGAGTCGCCGTGAGGCCGAGGCGGCCGAGCCGGGTGAACCGACCGCACGTGCAGCCGGCGCGGTCGCTGTCGCCGTCGCGTCGCGGCGAGGCTTCGCGGCCGCGGACTTGCCGGCCGGCATTGCGGGTGCGGACTTGCCGGCGGGCCGCGCGGGCGCGGGTTTGCCGGCCGGCGCCGCGGGGGCGGCGCGGAGCGGTGCGGCGACGAGGAGCGCGCACACGAGCACGAGGTGCGTCGGCGGGATGCGGATCATGGCGCCTGGTTCCTTTCGGGAGCGTGGCCTTCCTCGGTCGTCGCGGCCGCGGGCGACTGCGTTCGGCTGGCCAGGCGCGGCTCGAGTGCGGCGCGAGCGCGCGCGAGCCACGGGTCATCGGCAGCGGCGGGCTTGCCCTCGAGCAGCTCGGCCCACACGTTCTCGGCGCGCTGGTAGAAGCCGTCGCTCTGGCGGTGGATCACCTCGTCGTACGCCTTGCGGTCCTCGCCGGTGAGGTCGCGGGGCCGTTCGCTGGCCTCGAGCGCGTCCCCGAATGCGATCAGCGCCTCGCCGATCCGGAACGTCGCGGCGTGTGCCCACTCGGGCTCACCCAACTCGATGCACGATTTGTAGCGCGCGAGCAGCACGTCGAGCTTCGCCTTGCGCGACCCGATCGACTTCACGAGCGGCTGGCGGAGTGCGACCTTCGCGCACGCGGCCGAGGCCTCCTCACCCTCGAGGAACCGGACGCGCGCGAGGATCGAGCGCGAGGCCAACTCGGGGTGCTGGGCGGCCCGTGCCAGGTAATCCGCGAGTGCCGTGCGCGGGGCGGTGCCCTTCTTGGGCGTGTGCAGCCAGCGCGAGACCGGCCGAGACGTGCTCACCGAGTCGAGTGAACGTGCCGCCACCGGCTCCAGCAGCGCCATGCCCGTCTCGTGGTCGCCCGGGTGACGCCGGATCCACGCCAGTCGCAGCGAGTCGGCACGCGCGGGCTCGCGTGCGCGTTCGAAGAACTCCGCCGCGCGCAGCGAGGCGTCGTCGGCCTGCGCATCGCTGCGGAACCGGGCGACGAAGTCCAGCCACGACTGCGCGGCGGCCGCGGTGTCACCCGAGGCCTCCCACGCGGTCGCCGTCGCACGACCGGCGTCGCGCACCAGCGCGCTCTTCGGATGCGCGGCGGCGAGTGCGCCCATCGCGCGCGCGCCGTCCCCCGTGCGGCCGGCGCGGAACCACGCCAGTCCCGCGCGGTACATCGCGGCGTCGGCATGCTCGAACTCAGGCCAGCGCCGGGCGATGTTCTCGAAGCGCGAGGCGTGGCCCGAGAAGTCGGTGGAGTCCTCGGCGACCTTGGCCTCGGCGAGCCGGTACGCGCACGCCGGGATGGCGCGCTCGACACGGCGGGCGAGCGAGTCGTCTCCCGCGCGACGCGCCTGCGCCAGCGCGCGCTCGTAAGCGTCCTGCGCCTGGTCGAGTTTCTCCGACCGCACGAACGCGTCGGCTCGCAGCGTCGCCGCGCGGGCGGCACGCTTGTCGGTGGGATACCGCTCGGCAAAGGCCCCAAAGGTCTCGGCCGCGACGTCGAACCAGCCATGCGCGAACGCGAGCTGGCCCTGCCGCCACCGCACGCTCGCGGCGTTGGGGTCGGCGGGGAAGGCCTGGAGCAGTGCGTCGCCCGCGGCCAGCACGGCACGCGCGACCGAATCGCTGCCGGTCGCCTGTGCGGTCGCGGGCCGCGTGCGCTCGTACCAGGCGTCGAGGATGGCCACGCGCTGGAGGCTCGCGGCCGCCGCGAGCGTGTCACGCCCCGCCGCCGCGGAGTCGGCGTGCGCGAGCGCGCCGGCGACGTCCCCGAGTGCCGAGCGCGATTCGCAGGCCTGCAGGTGCAACGCCCGGTTCGATTCGCTCGCGGGCCAGGCCGCGAGTGCGCGTTCCTCCAGCCGGGCCGCTTCACGCCAATCGTCGGCGCGACCGCTGTCGCGTCCGGCCCTGTGGTACTGCCACGCCACCTCGAGCGTGGCCGCGCGAGCGAACGCATCGCCCGCCGCCCGCAGCGAATCGGTGGCCTGCGCGGCGATCCACGCGCCGCCCGGCTCGAACCGCCTCGCGTTCGCGAGCAGCGCGGCACGGCGCTCGTTCGGCCGCTGCCAGCGGCGATAGGTCTCGTCCATGCGCTGCGCTGCTTCGAGCGCTTCCGGTGCCAGCGGATGGCGTTCCAGCAGCAGCTGGTCCGACGCCACCGCCTGGCTGAACAGCGTGTACTTGCGGAAGTGCTGGCCCAGCGCGCGCAGCAGCTTCAGTTCATAGGGCCGCTTGCCCACGCGATCGAAGTGCTGCGCGAACGCGGGTGCTCCGCCCGCACGGGCCAGCGTGTGGACGAACAGCACCTCGGCGTCATCGTCGAGGCGGATGCGCGAGTCCACGTGGCCGACCTGGTAGAGATCGAGCACCTCGCCGAACGCCGTCGTCGCCTGCGCGAAGTGATCCTCATGGAACTCGGTCCATCCGAGCTTGTAGAGCGCGATCACGCGCAGCGTCGTGTCGGTGCCCGTGAGCGCCGAGCGGTAGAGCGGCGCGGCGTCGGCGTAGCGCCTCTCGTCGAACGCCTCGTCGGCGAGCCGCAGCCACGACTCCTGGGCGAGCGGCGAGCTCGGTTGTGTATCCACCAGTTCTCGGAAGAAGCGCGTCGCCTCGGCGTCGCCGTTCTCCGCCAGCAACGTTCCGAGGTCGAACAGCACCGCGTCGCGGTGGGTGAACGAGGGATCGTCGCGCAGGATGGCGCGGTGGAGCGCGATCGCGGGGCCGGTCTCGAGCACGGGCACCGCGCCGGATGGGGATTGCAGGTAGCGCTCCATGCGGCCGCGGAACGCCACGCGCGCGCGCTGCTCGAGCAGGTCGGCGAGCCGGTAGCGCGCGTCGGCGCGGCCCTCGGCGGCCGGGTGGTTCGTGAGATACGCCTTCAGCCGGGCGATGCCCTCGTTGCGCCAGCCGGCGGCCTCGTCCGTCTCGTGCACCGTGGACGAATCGCCGCCCGTGACCTCGTTCGCGCGGTCGAGGCTCGCCGCCATCGCCCATGCCGAGGCGGCGAGGCCGTAGTCGATCCCCTCGCGCTCGGGCTGGATCGCCGCGAGCGAGCGCTGCACCGCGCGCCGTGCGACGGCGTCGCGCGCGTGCGCGAGTGCGCCACGCAGCGAGTCGGCGTCGTGCGCGAGCCCCGCGGCCCGGGCCTCGAGCGCGCGTGCATGCGCGGCGCGGCCGGCCACGGTGAGGCTCGAGTCGAGCGAGAGCGCCAATCGCCGGGCCCAGCTGAGCGAAGCGGCGGCCTCGGCGTCCTGGCGCGCGATGCGGTCCAGCGTGCTCGGCCGCCAGGCGAGTTGGTAGGAGCGCGCGATCGTGCCCGGGGCCTCGGCGGCGATGCGCGCCGCGATCGCCGCCAGGGCTTGCACCAGCCGCTCCTCGGTCGCCACGGCCGAATCCGGACCCGCGTAGCCCAATGGAGTGCGCGGCCGCGACGGCCCGTTCACCCAGAAGTGTTCCAACCCCGCCGCCCAGCGCGCGTTCGCCTCACACTGCTCGAGTGCGGCGGCGGTGCGCAGGAGCACGCGCCGGGTGGCGGCGTCCCGGATGCCGCGCAGCTGCGCATCGAACGTGTCGAGCATCCGATGCAACTCGCGCAGGCGCGCCAGCCGCGCCTCGATCCGCGCGCGTGCGCGTGCCAGCGAATCCTGTCCGGTGCCGAGGTAGCGCTCGAGCTCGGCGAGCCGCTGGCGCTCGAGCCGCGCGTCGTCGGCCGCGCGTGCCGCGGCCGCACTTGCTGCACCGGCTTGAGCTTCGGCAGCGGCGAGCGTGCTCCACTCGGCGGGATCGGGTGCGACCAGCGACGGTGTGCGACCCGCACGTTCCGGCCGGTCGAACGCCGCGCCCACGCGGCCCGCGCCCTCATGCACATCCGCACGCGAACGGCCGAGCAGTCGCGCACCCTCGCGAGCACGGCGTGCGGGCACGGGGGCCGCGCCCGAGAGCGCCGGATCGTCCTCCCATGCCGCCACCAACGAGTCGAGCGACGGCCGCGCGGCCAGCGCGCGCAGTGCGTCTCGCTCGGCGTGCCAGTCGGCGTCGATCGAGCTCCAGCGGTCGAAGGCGGCCTGCGCCTCGCCGCGACGCAGTTCGTCATCGGCCAACAGTGCGGCCACCTCGCGGCGGGCGGCGTACGCCGAATCCCCGGCCAGCACCGAACGCAGCTCGCGCGCAGCACGCTCGCGATCCCCTGCTTCCCACGCGAGCCGCGCGGCGAGGTCGCGAGCGGCGGGCCCATGGGCACTCGACCCGGGCACGCGGCCCAGTTCGTCACGTGCGTCCTCGCCTGCGGCGACGCGCGCAGCCGCGGCACGGAACCGCTCCGCGCCCTCGGCATCCGTCTTCAGCCGCGGCACGCCACCGTCGCGCAGGGCCGCGCGCGCATCGGTGGCCGGGTCGAGCAGCGAGCGTTCGTCACCGAGCGCGCGCGTGAAGTCCGTCTGGCGCGGCCACGCGGCGACCTGGGCGACAAGTCGCTCGAACCGCGCGCGGTCGCCGAGCTGGAGCCACGCCTGAGCGAGCAGGAACGCGGCACGATCGGCGCCCTCGAACGCGGGCGGGGCCGAGAAGTCGATCCGCTCCAGCTCTCGTACGACGTCGAGCGGACGCTCGAGACGCCATGCCGTCTGCGCCCGTGCGAGGCGCACCGCGCCCGCAGCGGCCGAATCGCCGAGCGCCGGCCGCGCGGCGACCGCCGGCTCGCTTCGGGCAGGCATGGCCAGCACGCACGCGAGCAGCAGCGCTCCCCACGGTCCCGATGCGACGGGAACGCGGAGCGAAGCACCTCGAACGGTGCGCGGATGCCGAGAGAGAGTGGACAAGACGTCAGGGCGTCCGGTCGTCGAGGACCCAAGTGGTCGCGGCCACACTCGCGGCATCGCCTGCAGCCAGACGTGACAGGTCCAGGCGCAGCA
>Ga0315912_10002446_pt1 | contig 19780 bp, 17 predicted proteins | sample VfabasoilMG_FD_204469 | JGI IMG/M metagenome (GOLD analysis project Ga0315912, IMG submission 204469) | Garden soil microbial communities collected in Santa Monica, California, United States - V. faba soil | ecosystem: Environmental > Terrestrial > Soil > Garden | place: USA: California...
AGAAGCGTGTGATAGTCAATCGAGGTAGCCAACCAAAACACAGCAAGTCCGGCAATGACATAGAGAACCTGTCTCCACCATAGGTTGCCGAACTTCGTGCCTTGTGTGGCGCTGAATATCTGGAGAATTCCCAATCCACAAATCGTCAACACAACCAGCAACAATGGCCAATCAAGATCGCGGATGGATCTGTGCTGCGCCACGCTAGGAAGCCTTTTCCTTGAACCGCAGCCCGCACCATCCCTCCGATATCACGATCGAGTTGGCAGGATTTCTGGGCATGTACTTCAATGTAACTGGGCCAATCGCTGAGGAAAGATCCGGCGGCAACTCGGAGCGAAAAACGTTAATCTCTTGCGAGGCATTATAGGCAACACCTGCCACCGAATAGGTAAAGTGAATCAGTTCGTCATTCACATCGGTGAGCCAGCCATCATGCATTCGGCCACGCTCATGAATAATGCCCCGGCGGCGCTTTTCGCGCTCACTGGCCGACGGACGCAGAGATCTATATAGGATTCGTCCGGCTGCCGCCACCAGACCAATCGCGAATAGGGAAAGAAGGAAGAGCCTTAAGCCTGGGCTCATATGCCTTCGGGTCTGTTAACGAGCGGCCCCGGTCTCCTGAAATGCTTTTGCATAGTCCTTAAGGAACTGATCCAATCCCTTATCCGTCAAGGGGTGGTTAAACAGCATATCAAGAACTTTGAACGGAATGGTACCGACGTGCGATCCGGCCTTGGCAGCCATGGCCACGTGCAGCGGCGAGCGTAGCGAAGCAGACAACACCTGGGTACCAAAACCATAGTTGCGATAGACCGTCATGATGTCCCGAATCAGGTCCATACCATCCTGCGAGATATCGTCCAGGCGGCCCACAAATGGACTGACATAAGTCGCTCCGGCTTTCGCGGCAAGAAGGGCTTGGCCGGTGGAGAAGCAAAGCGTCACGTTGAAACGGATACCTTCCTTGCTCAGTGTCGCTGTGGTTTGGATACCATCACGGGTCAGCGGAACCTTAACAACAATATTCTTGTGAATCTTGGCGAGCTTGCGCGCCTCGGGAATCATCTCGGCGACATTGGTGGAAATCACTTCCGCGCTGATATCGCCATCCACGATCTCGCAGATCCGGCGGACCTGCTCTTCCATCGGAATGCCTTCCTTGGCAATCAGCGATGGGTTGGTAGTCACGCCATCGACAATGCCCCAAGCTGCGGCCTTGCGCAGTTCATCTAGATTGGCTGTGTCGAGAAAAATCTTCATCAAGCCGATTATATCAGGCTATTTGGCTGCTGATCCGAGTTCCTTACTATTGGGCGTGGCAGGCTCAGCTCCCCAGTTCTCGCGGACAACGCCATTCTGGTCTGTGTAGAATGTCCGGCGTCCGGTTGTGCCGTAAGCGATGGGAACGGCGGTTAACGTATATCCCGCAGGAGTTCCAGTGAGCGTGTAACGATAACCGGCTTTCTCACCAGTGGCGAGGTCAGCCGAAACCAAGTCTGCTGCGGCAGCACTCTGTTTACCACCCTGTGCCGGACCCAGTTCGGTCAGGTTAGCCGCGAACCGGCCAAATTGGGAGTAATACTGGACCTGAACCGTCTGGATCGTTTTCATGGTCTGTACAGTCGCCATTTCCTGAGCGCTCATGCGTGCGTCGTTGTATTTTGGGATAGCGATCGAGGCGATGATCAAAAGGATCGCCACCACAATCAAAAGCTCCATCAAGGAGAATCCACGCCGCCGCTGGTTGTTTCGTCTCATAGCTCTACTATATTATTGACGTGAACCTAGCGGAAAGTGTGCAACCATGCCCTCTAAGATCCCAAAACACAAGCCGCCGAAACCGCCTAAGAGAAATTTCGCTGCCCAAGGAGCCAAAAACCAGAAGGCCGGACCAATGAAAGACCGTCGTACCGAAAGGTCCGGGGCGAAGAACAAGATGCGCGAGGCAATCCGCTTGGCAGAGGAATAACGCTGCCTCGGTTCAACGGCATGGGCTAAAGCAGACTAGCGTTTGTCGCCGGGAATCCGAGCAACAACCAGGAGTGATGAACTCACTTTCAAGCCCGCGAGTGCAACTGCATCCGGGTGCAGTTCAAAGCGGAGCCGTTCCTGATCCAGGAAGAAGTTAATCGCAACCCCTTTCGGACCTAACTCCGGGAACTCTGAAACGGTCAGGATCTGGGCTCCAGCCAAGGATGTGGCTATTGTCCCCGCCTTGTTCTTTTCTGAGCGGCCAAAATAAATTACGCTACATGTGTTCAGTTCTGCACTCTTAGGCCGGTTCCTTACCACCACGCTACGCAATCCTATATTCTTGCCCGCCACGCTGCTTTCCAGATAGGCGGCTATCGTATCATCACCAATCACACAAAACGTAATAGGTCCCAGGCGAGCGGTGGGCCACTCTACAAACTTGGCGAAATTGAACAGGAAGCCTGCCTTGACAAGAGCCGGATCCGACACTGGTGACGCAAATATGAGCCCAACAAATGAGAGCTCAACGACGGCGAAGGCAAATATAATAGTAATGCGCGTCCAAAGACCCGACATATGGCTCATATCGGCAAGATCGATAAAACTCGCGGGAATCAGGTCGATTAGTCTCTTGTGAGATGCCGAATCTTCCTTCTTCTTGTTGTCATCGGGGTTGTCGTCATTAGTGCCGCGCATTCCCAGACCATCACTGATCTCTCTATCGAACAGTTGATGGACCTTCGCGTAGAGACAGCTTCTTTGAGGAAGCAGAGCCTGCGCGACGCCCCGGCCGATGTTACCGTCGTCACAGCGGCGGAGATACGGCGCTTCGGGTATCGCACATTGTCAGAGGTATTGCAGAACGTGCGCGGGTTCTACATCACCCACGATGGCGGCTTTCAGTACGCCGGAGTTCGCGGCTTCTCACTGCCAGGAGATTACAACACGCGGTTCCTGGTAATGATTAACGGACACCAGATGACAGACAACATCTACGGTGCCATGTACATGTTTGGCCAGGACTTTGGCCTGGACATGGACCTTGTCGAGCAGGTCGAGATTGTCAGAGGACCTTCTTCGGCATTGTATGGCAGCAACGGAGTGTTCGCGACGATCAATATCATCACCAGGGCAGTTGGAACTCCCGCTATCGGACACAAAAGCATCGGTCGCATGAGCGTCGAGCGCGGCTCCTTTGATGAATCCAAGGCACTGGTCTCGACGGCATTTTCACTCGGGCGCAACACTCGTGCCATGGTTTCCGGTTCGGCTTTTCATACAGGAGGACGCACCACAGGCGAAATTGCGGGTATTGGGAAAGAACACGGCTACCATTCCTTTGCCACCGTCTCACGGAAAGGCATAACCCTGACGGCAATGTTTAATGAACGCCGTATTGCCGTGCCGACAGGTTACTACGGAACTGATCTGGGTGATACGGGAACCACCAGCCGGGAAGGAAGAAATTTTGTGGAGCTCGTCTGGAATCGGACGCTTGCATCTAACGCTGCTATCACCTGGCGAACCTACTATGACCAGTACCGCTACGATGGCATCTACAACTATCTTAGGCATGCAGCTGTACGGAATCTGGACGGAGCCGCCGGGGATTGGGCGGGAACCAAGTTCGTGTATCAGCAAGAGCAAACAAAGGTGGGCCGGATTACACTAGGCAGCGAGTTTAGCGCCGACCTCAGAAATCGCCAATACGGGATTGACGTTACGTCGGACCCTGCCGACCCTTCCATCTCGCACCAACACGAGTATCTTTCCATCCGACAACCCGATGCAAGGTTCGCGCTCTTCGTGCAGAATGAATGGCAAGCCAGCCCAGCCTGGACGGTTTACATAGGGGGCAGGCTGGACGTAGCCCGTAACAACACAGTGCTCGTGTCGCCACGCGTGGCTGCGGTCCATCGGCATGAAACCACCACCTACAAAATTACCTATGGAAGGGCATTCCGAAATCCCTCTACCTTTGAACGCTACTGGCTTCCCAATCCTGATCTGCGCGCCGAACGAATTCATAGCTGGGAAGTTTCCAGAGAGCAGCAGATCTCCCAAAATATCAGTATTCTCGCTTCCACCTTCCATTACCGCTTAGGTGGGCTCATTCAAGGCGTCGCCATCTCTGACAATGCACTCCAGTACCGGAATCGCTCTCAAGTAACCTCCACCGGAGTTGAGTTCGAGCTGAACAGCCAGATTTCACAAAGACTGAATACGACCTTAAGCTTCACGGGCCACAGGATTCGAGGGGTTGGCGGCCAAACGCTGGAGAACTCGCCGGAACGCATTGCCCAATTTCGTGCCTCCGCACCCTTTGCCCAAAAGCGGTTTTCCGTTGGAGGGGCCGCCCGATATCTGAGTTCCCGGCGCACCGCAACAAACGAGCAGGCCAACAGCACGGCCGTTGTCGACCTGACAGCTATCGCCAGGGTTGGCCCACCTCAAATGGAGCTTCAATTCGGGGTAACAAACCTCCTCGGCACCAGATATTTTGACCCATTGAGCCCCGAACACAGCCTCCCGTTCTTCGGACGGGCTGGCAGAGCCTTTTATGTGAAACTCACCCGCCACGGCGACTAGTCCGCCCCGTTTGGCTGTTAGATTGCTCCCATTCCCTCGAGGTATGCGGACTAAAATTCAGATTGCCCTTTCCAATGAGAGCTACAGAAATGCTCTGGGCAGGATGTTGCGGTCCTCTGATTCCTCCGAAGTTCTCTATACGGAAGAACCGAACGTGAACCCCGATGCCGTGCTCGTAGTGGACTTCCACCATCTTGATCGCCTACCGTCCCCCATCCCTCGTCCCGAGAGGGTCGTCCTGGTAATCGATGAAGCCTCCGATCACGTTCATCAAGCTCTGGCAAATGCTTGGGACTTAGGCGTCCATTCAGTAATCTATTGCAGCGACTCTCTCCCCACTGCAGTTCTAGCAATTCTTTCGGCCAAACTGCGAACTACACGCTCACTACCGGGCAAGGTGATTGGCGAATAATGGCATAGGCATTGGCCCGAAGACGTCCCAGGACACCGCCGGAAACGCCTCGTCCGATGACCAATAGATCGGCATGATGGCGTTCGGCTGAGTCGCACGTGACATTGGCCGGGTCGCCGGCGGCAATGTCCAGCTCGGCGATGGTGCGGGTTTTTTGCTGAAGTTCAAACAGCTTCTGTGAGGCATACTCGGCAAAGCTCTCGCGCCAGCCTGGGTCGACGAATTCGCCAAACTGGACATGCATATTCGGCGTAGCATGGGCGATCACAAGCTTGGCATTGTGCTTATTGGCAAAGCTGGCGGCCCATTCCAGCGTGTTTTCACTCTGTGGACCCAGGTCAATTGCCGCAACTACAGTCCGGAACTGGATTTTTTCGACGGCAGGCGCATCTTCCAGGTGGACTCCTGTCCAAACGGGGCAATCAGCGTCATGGAGCACCTTGGCAGCCACCGATCCGAGCAGCAACCGTCGGAAGGTGCCATAGCCGTGAGTGGGAATCACAATCAAGTCCGCCTTTTCCTCATGCGCATAACGCACCAGTTCCGCGGCTGGATCTCCCTCAAGCAAGGTACGAACCGGTTTAAAACCAGGCAGTTCGGAGCAAAGATACTGGTCCAGTTCGTGTTGAACAGACTTTTTGCGGGACTGGGCAAGTTCACTAATAGCCGCACCCCCTGCCTCCATAGCAGGAACGTCAAAGTAGGCTGGCGGCAGCACATGAACCATATGCACACTGGCGCTGTATTGTTCCGCTAAAGCTTCAGCCATGCGAGCAGCACCTTGACTTCGCTTGGAGAAGTCGACGGGGAGGATGATTTTGGAAATGGTGGACATTACGTTGCTCCTTTGTTTGCGTAAGTAGAGGAGCAACCGTGTGGCCAAATGAAAAGGGCCAATGGAGAATCTCCGCTGACCCTAATTCGGACGCGCTTGCTAGAAGCGGTAGTAGGCTCCAAGCTGGATGCGACGAGAGGCGTAGTTCATACTGGTCATTTTTCCAAAGCCTGTGCCGTTGATGTCGACGGCAGCAACCGAACCAAAATCACCAGCCGTGGAGGGGGCGACAAAGAAGGTCGGGTGGTTCAGAATATTGAAGAACTCAAAGCGAAGGTCGAGACTCTTGGCTTCTGAAAGTTTGATCGATTTCTGGACGGAAGAGTCAAACGACCATTGCCAGGGACCGGAAAACGCCCGACGTTGGAGATTTCCAACCGTACCAGCAACCGGATTGAAGAGCACCTGACTCGCAAAGGCGGAGCTACCTGCCGACGCCGCTCCACGGCCATCGATTCCGATTGCAGATGGATCAAAGAAGTAGGGTCCGGTTCCGGTCATAAAGGTCTGGCCGGTCATGGCTTTTAGCTGGGCATTGGTCAGACTGGAAGAGGCGGTGTTGGTAGCGGCGGAACGGCCAGCCCTGTTGAAAGTGCCTCGGCCAGAGATGAGAGAGATGGGAGATCCAGATTGATAGCTCCAGATACTGCTCACCGCCCATCCGCCAAAGACGGCATTAGTGATGCGATTGCCGCTCCACTTTTTACCAGCTCCAAAAGGAAGCTGATAGTAGTAGTTAGCTTTGAACACATGGTTGATGTCCCATGGTGAGCGGGAGACTTCCAGGGAAGGGTTGGCGTTATCGAGCAACGGTTCAAAATTGGTTTGAATGTCGCCAGTTGCGTTTCCGAGGGCTTTGCTGAAGACATAGCTAAGTTGATACTCCAAGCCTGATCTGGTGTGTCTTCTGACTTCCATTTGCAAGCTGTTGTAGTTTGACCAGCCGGCGTTGGAAATGGTATTTCCACCTTGGATATTGGGATTGGTGTAGAAGCTCACCGGACCCGCCAAACGATTTGTGAAGTAATAATCGGCCAAGGATGCAACTTCACCCTGCTGGAGGAGGGGTAAGACGGTGGCATTGGTTAGGTTACCAGCATTTCCAAGTGTCGGGAATATAGTCAATGGCTGACTACCAACGATGTTTGGGTTGTAAGCGGCAACAAAGATGCCATTTGCGGCCCTTGCAAGTTCACCGTTCTTTTGTGCCCGTTGGAAGTCTGCAAAAAATCCGCTTGCGTTGAAGTTGACTTGATTGTAATCAAAGGCCCGCAACAGTTTGGAGCCTTTGTTGCCGACGTAACGGATGGCGAAGAACGTGTTTTTGAATTGCTGCTCAATGCTGAGGTTGAACTCCTGAACATAAGGAGTTCTCATATTGGGATCGGGAAGCCCTGTGGCGCTGGTAGCGACAAGCGCAAAATTATCGGCGAGCGTACGGGGCACTTTGTAGACTGGTGCAGTTACCGTCGGTATGTTGGGCAGTGTGTTGGTAAGACCGGTCAAGGTGTTTCCGAATTGAAGACCCTGACTGGTGGCGACATTGTTGCGGACGGCTGAAACAAGATTGTCGTTGACGAAGGAAATTTTGTAACCACCACGGATGGACGTGGTCCCATTGCTTCCTGGAGACCAAGCAAAGCCGAGGTTGGGAGCAAAGTTGTTCTTGTCAGTCTTATAAAATGGGCGACCAGATGATTTTCCAATGAAATCCAGTACTGCGTTGGGATCCAGCAAGGTGGCTCTTAGGTCATTATTCACTAGCTTAGGTGCCAGGTAGAGAGAGTTCTTTTCATCAAGCGGTAGCCAGTATTCGTACCGCAAACCAAGCTGGAACGTAAGATTGCGTTTGACTTTCCAACTGTCGCTTACATGAAAGGAATAGGTGTCATAACTAAATTGACGCAAGTTGGTTGCGCCGGGGACAAACCCGGAAGTGGTCGAGGTAACGTTGAAGGTCTGCGCCATTTGGGTTACAATTCCGGCAAGATTTGTATACAGGGTATTGGCGGTGGTCGCATTTGCGGCAGAACCTCCGGGAATCTCACCCGCAGTGATTCCGGTCGTGTTTGCGGCGCTGATTCCCAGGGTAGCAGTTGGCACAATTCCGCCGTCGTTGAATGGGTTTACCCGAATCGAGTGGGATTGAAAACCAAAGGAAAACGTATGCTTGTTCTTGATCCAAGTGGCATTATCGAAGATCTCATAGGTCCCAGTGTTTCGGCCCTGGTTGAGGAAGGTGTTGACCGGGTTACTGAACAGCAAGCCGGCGAGCAGGGTCTTTGGATAGTCGTTGCTAACCAAGAAAGCTGTATCTGCTTTCAAGAATCCCCCGCCTACCTGATTTGTAAAAGTTGCTGAGGCATTTGAACGCCAGTTGAGCGACAGCAGATGGTTCTTGAGCTCATTGCGAACCGGGGGGACCTTTGTGTAAAAGGTCCCCTGATCTGGTCGGTCGGTCGGATTCTTAATGTAGTTGTACGTTGCAAAGACGTGATTACGGGGGCTGACATAGTAGTCTCCCTTGGTGATAAACTGATCGCGGAATTCATTGGCGCGGGCATTGAAACGATAGCCGCTTGTATTCAGGCCGTCACCAGCATCGGTGGTATTTGCAGCCGGCAGGCTGGCGATCATGGCTTTAATGGTGGGGTCAGCAGTAAAAGTCCGTATGCTTGCGAGATTGAGTGTGCGTACTGTACTGGTGGAATCGCGGTAGGTAAAGATGCCGTTTCTGGCGTTGTCAGTGAGTGTTGTTCTCAGGCGGGAATCCTGCGCGTTTAGCCGATATAATTCAAAGTTTGCGTAGAAGAAGAGCTTGTCTTTCTTAATGGGACCACCAACGGCCACGCCGGGCTGCTTGAGGGCGAGATACGGAATGGCGGTTCCAGACTTGTTGTTGAACCAATCGTTAGAGGCTAGCTTGCTGCGGCGATCAAACCAATAGGCCGAACCGTGATAAGCATTTCCGCCGGACTTGGTGGTCAATACGATCTGTGCTGAGCCGCCACCACTTGTGAGGTCGCTATTGGAGGTCGTGATCGTGATTTCTGATATCTGATCGATTGTGGTGCGCATGGGCGCGTAGTCCAAATCGTTGGTCCGGGTGAAGTTGTCTTGAATGTTAATTCCGTCCAGAGTCAGGTTGACGAAAGAGGCGCGGAGGCCGTTGACCGTGGTTGAGTTTGTTCCCGAGCTGACGCCTGGCTGGGTATTGAAAAGCCTGGAGATTTGTCGTCCGACGACCGGTAGGTTCGAAACTTGTTCACTTGTAATGGTGGTGGCGATTTCGGCGTTGGCAAGTTGGACCGCGTCTGGTGTCGCAGCCACTTCAATGACTGCTACCGATCCTTGGACCGTCAGAGTAATAGGGGGAAGATTGGTCTCCTGAATGGGGGCTACTTTGACCGAGGTGAGCTTGTACTTGGCGAACCCTTTTGCTTCCACCTCAACACTGTAAGTATTGGCGGGAACACCGCTAATATAGAAGAGCCCTTCGGTGTTGGTTGTAGTGTTAAAAATCGCGGCGGTTCCACCCGGAATGATTACACCGACGGTGGCACTAGGCACTGCTGCACCTTGTGGGTCCATAATGCGACCCGTCAAACGACCAGTCACCTGAGCACTGGCCGTGAAGGCAAACGCTAATAGTATCGAACACGCGAAAACACAAAAACCGGTTCGTTTTTGCATATTACACCCCTAAAGTTAGAGTTTAGCTACCATCCGTGTAGCGACTGCCATTAAGGATACCACCCGGAAAATAGAGTGGCAAGGGGGATATTTTTGTTGTCAGCGCTGCAGCCGAGCTGCCCCCAAGCCTGAGTCCTAGAACCCGACTATTGGGGCAAATGCTCCAGCCGACCGTGGCTTGTTTCCATCCGCTCACGTGAAAGTGGCCTTTTTTGTTTGGTATTGAGATTGCCTTAGCAACTCTGACGCCATGCACACTCGATACCTCTATTTCCTCCTCTTAAGCTTCCCTCTGCTGGCGCAAACTTTGCCCAAGGCCATCGACCAGTCCTCCATCATCCCGCGCATCACCGCCAAAACCACCGACCCCGGCTATGTCGGCGCGAATCGTTGCCAGTCCTGTCACAAAGCCGAAGCCACCATGTTTGGCATGACCAAACACTCCAAGATCAAAGGCGCTCACGCCGACTCCATCATGGGTTGCGAGATTTGTCATGGACCCGGCAAAGCGCACGCCGAAGGAGTGGAATCCGCCCGTGGCGATGACACCAAGATCGCAGCAGCAGCCAAACTCATCTACGCCTTCCGAGGCAATCCCAAGGAGATCGTCGAGAAGTGCCAAACCTGTCATGCCACCAGCAAAGAGCAGTCGCTGTTTGCCAGATCCTCACATTCCATGCAGGGCGTCTCTTGCATCCAATGTCACTCGACACATTTGGTGGACCCACCCGCCAGTCCGACGTTCGCGATGGCGAAAATGTTCTCTGTCCCACGCCTCGCCGAGCAGAACCGCTGGCTCACCAGCAGTCTACTTAAGAAGTCTCAGCCAGACCTGTGTGCCGGATGCCACAAGACGATTCAGGCACAGTTCGCTTTGCCCTCTCACCACCGGGTCCCCGAAGGCTTGGTCAAATGTACGGATTGCCACACCCCTCACGGCAGCGCCAATCGAACCGCACTGCGCCAATCAAGCTGGGAATCCTGCGTGAAGTGCCACACCGAGAAGCGTGGTCCTTATGTATTTGAACACTCGGCGGTGAAAGTAGAGGGGTGTCTCGCCTGCCACACTCCGCACGGCAGCGTGAACAAGCTACTGCTGACGCGTCGTGAAGAACGCACACTCTGCCTGCAATGCCACGTGAATCCGTTCGCGGCTAACGTGCCACACGGAAAAGGCGGCTTCACCACTCGCGGCGATTGTAGCCGATGTCACGTGAGCATCCACGGATCTAACTTCAGCGAGTACTACATCCAATGAAACGCATACTCTTCCTACTGGCTCTGGCCCCCACTCTCCCGGCGCAGGAGTTCACGCATCAGGGATCGTTCACCACCGGAGTTCGCCTCACCGACACACATGGGTCCCGCGACAAGTTCAACGAACTGTTCGGACTCCGAGGCGGCCTCCGCCTATTCGACTTCAGTTTTTTCGGCACCGCCAAGGACGCGGAGAAATCATTCGCAGATAGCTACTCCGTTACCGCGTCGGGCATTGGTGGCGACCCGTATTCCACCGTTCAACTCACCGCCCGCAAGCAAAACCTCTACGACCTCCGCGTCAACTTCCGCCAAGCGCGCTTCTACTGGAACCGTGCCGACGGACTGCTTCCCAACGGCTTCAACAACCTGACCTCGAATCACGATTGGGCCACCACTCGCAAGATGGGTTCTATCAACCTGATGGTCAACGCCACCCGACAGCTTCGGTTCAACTTCGAGTATTTCCGAAACACGCGCGAAGGCGTAAACTTCACCACGCGAACCCTGGAATACTTCGGAGCCTCCAGCACCTTCGCCGGATTCGCCCGCGCCAATCCTTATTACATAGTGGCTCCCATCAATCAGGTGGCAAACCGGATTGTCGGAGGTATCGACTATACGCGCGGCCAATGGACCATCCATCAGAAAGTGGGCTACCAAAGTTTTGAAGACGACATTGACGGCGAGAATCTCGGCCCGGGGCAACGCAGCATCAATATCGATGAAGCCAACACGTCAAGGGAACTGCTGAGCGGACTCGGCTTCTCACAGTACCGCCGCCTCAAAACTCCCGTGAACGAGACGTCCTATAACGGTGATATCAACTCCAAGCTGGAGCTGCGTGGCGGATACATGTTCTATCGCCACAGCGGACCAGCCGCGCTCGACATGTCATTTGACGGACTCTCCCGAACCAGCACCGCTTCCGTCGTCGCCCCCTACGCCGTCTCAGTACGATCTAGAGCACATGTGACCGAACCAAACCATATCGTCGATCAGGGCTTCACCATCAAGCCAAAGGAGTGGTGGAACCTGCTGCTCGATTATCGCTATGCCCGTCTCACTACCGAAGCTACCGGCGAGTTCCGTAGCGTTGCCGACAACGCAACCGGCACAGCGACGGTGGCCGTTGGCGAAGCAGATAGCCACTGGAAAATCGGAACTCACACACTGGATTTCAACACCGCCTTCTATCCTTCTTCCATGCTCACGCTACGTGCCGGTGTGCGTTTATTGAAGAGTGACATCACTAACACCAACGAAGGCGTCATAGATCCGCAGCGGACCAAACGTATCAAGACGGCATGGCCCATTGGCAGTATCTACTTTCAGCCATCCAAGATGCTGACGGTGCGCCTGAGCGCAGACCTGATTAACAACGGGACCTCCTACACGCGCATCACGCCGCACACCGATAAAGGCGGACGTTGGGTGATCCTGTTCAAGCCTCACGACAAGCTCCACATCGAGAATTCAGCAGTGTTCCGCAATCGCAAGCTCGACACAACAGACTTCAAGAGCACCGTGCGCAGCAACGCGTCTCTGGTGACCTTTGAGCCACACGCGAAGTTTTCCGTCTTCGGAGGCTTCAGTTACGACAGCTTCTTCGCCAGCGATTTCGTGAACTTCCTGCGCGGCACGGCTCCGTTCACCGGAGTGATCCTGCGTGATCAAACCGTGAATCGTCTCTGGCAAGCAGGTTTCCGCGCCGAGCCCACACCGCGCGTTGGTATCAACTTTGCCGGAAACTATCTGCGGACCACAGGCATGGGAGAGTTCATTGGCGAGATGCCGCTTTATGGACCCCTCAAGCATCCCTATGCCTCGGGATCGATCTATTACGACATTCCTCAATTCGGCAAGCTTGAACTTGTGTTACAACGGACCTATTACTCTGAGCAGATTATTTCGGCGAATAACTTCTCGGCGAACATGCTGACCATCCGGTGGGCGCACGGATTCTAACCATGGAAGAACGGCGAGGTTTCCTAAATTGGGTATTGGGAGGAGGGATAGCGGCATCGGTCGCATCCTTTCTTTATCCCGTCATCAAGTTCGTCATGCCGCCTGACATTCCGGAAGCGCCGGTCCATGAAGTGAATGTCGGCAAGGCGTCGGCCTTTGCCGCGGATTCCGGAAAAATCGTCAAGTTCGGCAACAAGCCCGTGATGCTGGTGCATACCAGCGACGATCAATGGAAGGCGTTCTCTGGAGTTTGCACACACCTGAACTGCACCGTGCAGTTCAGGAGCGATCAGCATCAGATCTGGTGCGCCTGTCACAACGCATTTTACGATCTCAATGGAAAAGTTTTGTCCGGTCCGCCGCCGCGCCCACTGGATCAGTTCGACGTCCGACTTAAGGGCGACGATGTTGTCATCGGGCGGAGGGCATAATGTATCGTTGGCTGAACGAAAGGCTTGCGCTGGATTCGATACGCGAGCTGATGTCGCATAAGAAAGTACCTGTCCACTCTCAGTCGATCTGGTATTACTTTGGCGGGATCACGCTGTTTCTTTTCATGATTCAGGTCGCTACCGGCATCATGTTGCTGCTGTATTACCGACCCACTCCAACCGAAGCTTATGAGAGCGTGCAGTTCATTATGACGCGCGTGCAGTTCGGCTGGCTCATCCGGTCGATCCATAGTTGGGCAGCGAACCTGATGGTTTTGGCGGCTTTTATTCATATGTTCAGCGTAGTGTTCCTCCATGCCTACCGGCGTCCGCGCGAGATGACGTGGTTCAGTGGAATGGCGCTGTTGGGCTTGATCCTTGCGTTTGGCTTCAGCGGTTACTTACTGCCCTGGAACGAAGTCTCTTACTTTGCTACCAAAGTTGGTACGGACATGGCTGCCAGTGTTCCCGCGGTTGGTTCCTATCTGGCGCGCTTTATTCGAGGCGGTGAGGACATTGGCGGTGGAACGCTGACCCGGTTCTTTGGGCTGCATGTCGCGGTTCTGCCGGGCATCACGACTGTACTTCTTCTTGTACACGTGGTGTTGGTACAGCAACACGGAATTAGCGCACCTCCAAAGTTAAAGCGTCCGGTCCCGGAGATGCCGTTCTTTCCGAACTTCGCGTTGCGGGAGATGATGGCGTGGTACGGCACGCTGGCAGTGCTCGGCGTACTGGCGGCGTTGTATCCCTGGGAGTTAGGAGTGAAAGCGGACCCATTCGCTTCTGCGCCTGCCGGTATTCGGCCGGAGTGGTATTTCCTGGCTCCGTTCTACACGTTGAAACTCATTCCGGCGCATATATGGATTTTCGAGGGAGAAGTAGTCGGGCTGGCTGGATTCGCGATATTGATCGTGGTGTGGTGCCTGTTGCCCTTCTGGGGAGTCAAGCGGCCCCGATGGGTTGCAGGTGCGGGAGTCGCATTCATTGCGTATCTCGCAACGTTTTCGGTGTTGGGGTACTATCGATGAAATTCACGTTGGCGGCTTTGCTTCTTGCGCTGCCCGCCCTGGGCACGGCGGAAGACGTTAGGGTATCCCACGCCAAAGCGGAATTGAAGTGCGTGGATTGCCATGGAAGCGGCGCGATAGCGAAGATAAAGCGGTCGGAGGTTACTAAGACTTGTGCTCGCTGCCATGCCGAGCAACTGAAACAATATACGGCAAGTGTTCACTGGGCAAAGTTTTCCAAAGGAGAAACCGCGGCGGCGACCTGCCTGGATTGCCATGGATCACACGAAACCAGGAAAGCGCCAACGTGCGAATCATGTCACGCAACGCTGAAGGAGATGTACGACAAGAGCCCGCATGCAAAGGCGTTTGAGCGCATGCAGTTAGGAGGCTGCGTCGGCTGTCATGGCAACCATGAAATTGCGGTCACCAGTTCTGCGATGTTGGCCGGTGATAAATCTCTCTGCGCAGATTGCCATCCTGCCGGAACTGGACCCAGTAAAATGGGAGCGCTCCTCCAATCGAAATTAGACGGGCTGCACACGTCGCTCCAAAAGTCAGCCGAGATTCTGGAGCGCGCAAGAACTGTCGGCATGGAGGTTTCTGACTCGCTCGTGAAATTGCAGGAGGCCAATCAGACGCAGGTGCAGGCTCGGGTCGCAGTCCATTCCCTTAGAGTGGAGGACGTGGATGTTCCCGTGAAGGAAGGCTTGCAAGCGGCAGGACAGCTTTACAAGGAGGGCGAGGCGGCATTGCGGGAACGAGATAAACGCCGGATGGGTTTGGTCGTGTCTTTATCCGCAATTCTGCTGACAATCGTTGGACTCTGGCTGCGGATACGCAAGCTGGAAAACCACTCTTGAAACGAAGGAGACATAGATGAGAATGAACTTGAAGTCAGTAAGCTATCTGATCATGGGGACTGCGTTGTTGTTGTCCAATACAGCAATCGCCCAAACGGCGAAGGATCTGTTCCTGGACAAATGCGCAGTGTGTCATGGAGCCGATGGCCACGCGAAAACCGGCATGGGCAGAAAATCCAAAACGGTAGACGTTGTGGAGGCTGTGAAGAAGTCGTCTGAAGAGCAGATGCGAAAGATTGTGGACGAAGGCAAGCCGCCTTACATGGATGCCTGGGGCAAGCAGTACAGCAAGGAACAAGTGAAGGGTCTAGTCGAGTACTTCCGCAGCTTGGCGAAGTAGCGTTACATCATGCGAGCGACGTCTTTGGCGAAGTAGGTCAGGATGATGGAAGCTCCGGCGCGGTGAATGGACGTTAGCGATTCCACCATGGCGCGGTTCAGGTCGATCCAACCGTTGCGCGCTGCGGCGTGGATCATACTGAACTCTCCGCTTACCTGGTATGCCGCGATCGGTACTTCGAAACGGTCCTTGGCCATACGGATGATGTCGAGGTAGGGCATGGCCGGTTTCACCATGATCATGTCCGCGCCTTCCTCAATGTCGAGTTGGATCTCGCGCATCGCCTCGGTTAGATTGCCTGGGTCCATTTGATAGGATCGTCGATCACCGAATTGTGGTGCGGATTCGGCGGCTTCCCGAAACGGTCCGTAGAAGGCCGACGCGTACTTGGCGGCGTAGGAGAGAATCGGAAGCTCTTCAAAGCCATTGGCATCCAGCCGTTGTCGGATGGCCGCGACACGACCGTCCATCATGTCAGACGGTGCCACGATATCGGTTCCGGCTTGCGCGTGCGTCAGTGCCTGCGAGGCAAGCCAATCTAGTGTCGGATCGTTTGTGACGTCGCCGCCGACAATCTTGCCGCAATGTCCGTGGCTTGTGTACTCGCAGTTACAGACATCGGTGACGACGAGCAAATTCGGCACGGCTTTCTTGATAGCGCGGATGGCCTCCTGCACGATTCCATGCGGATCATAGCCGGACGTGCCCTCTTCATCCTTTGTCGCGGGAATACCAAAGAGAATGACGCCGCCGATTCCCAGGTTGTGAACGGTCTCGCATTCCTTGACAGTTTCATCAATGGAAAGCTGGCGGACTCCGGGCATAGAGGAGATGTCGCGACGGACCCCTTCTCCAGTACAAACGAAAAGCGGCAGGATCAACTTCCCTGGATCCAGCTTCACTTCACGGACAAGATTGCGAAGCGCCTCCGTGCGGCGGAGACGGCGCATGCGATGTATGGGGAAAGACATTCCACTCGCATTGTAGCGTTTCCTACGATTTGTCCGGGTAGTGCGACTTCCACCACTCCTCTGCGTCGCGCACGTCCCATCCGAGATGGCCAAGCGCGTGGATTCGATCCGCAACCTCGTGCACCGTCTGTGGCCGCTTGGCTGGGTCTTTCTCCAAGCAATCGAGAATGATCTTTTCGAGCTCATGCGAGATTCGATTGTCGGTGACGGTGGATGGCGGTTCCGGCGATTCTTTCAGATGCGCCAGGATGATGGCGACGGGTGTGTTGTGGACAAAGACGAGCCGCCCCGTGACAAGCCAGTAAGCGACGCAGCCGAGTGAATAGATATCGGCGCGCGCGTCAAGTTCTCGTTCACCAGCAGCGGCTTCGGGAGAGAGAAACGCCGGAGTACCCGTGGTGGTACCGTCGGCGGTGAGTTGTGAGAATTCGCCGTCGGTGTGTTTGACGAGACCGAAATCAAGGACCTTCGCGAAATCGTACTTCGACCCAACCCGGCAAAGCAGTATGTTCCCCGGCTTGATGTCGCGATGTATCAGGCCCGAATCGTGCGCTTCACTGAGAGAGTCGCAGATCTGAAGCAGGACCGCCGCCGCTCTGCCCGCCGGCATTGGTCCGTGCATCTCGATCAGCTTTTCAAGATTGAGGCCGCTGAGCAGTTCCATCACATAGTAGAACTGGCCATCGTCAGTTACGCCGTAGTCATAGAGGGTGACGGTGTGCGGCGAATGCAGCGACGCAATTGCTTGCGCTTCCCGTTCAAAGCGGGAGCGCGCCGAATCTGCGTGGCCAGGGTGCAGGACTTCCGGGCGAATCAACTTGATGGCTGCCTCTCGGGCCAACATCCGGTGTTGTGCGCGCCACACCTCTCCCATGCCACCCGCGCCGAGCAACTCAACAAGCTCATAACTGCCCATCTCGCGCGCATGTGTGATCTGTGCACCCAGGTGATAGATGAGACGGGAAAGCAATGCTGCTCCAATCGCCATGAGGAAGCTGCTGCCGAAGGGAAGAAGCCAGTCCGCGGCAGGCGGTGTCTCCACGTTTCCACGGATCACCTGATACGCCAGGCCGATCGGCCCCATACACGCCGTGGCTACCGCAGCCAGAGCGGCCTTGCCGAAACTGGATGGCACCGCAAGCACGAAGAACGCAATCCACACGGCGACCGAAGAATGTCCACGAATAAACTCGCCTTCGGCGCGCGGCACTGCGCTTTCCGCTATGGCAACCATCAGTCCGCCCGCTACTTCGTAAAGGAGAGCGTAGTCCAGCAACAGATAAGGGGAAAGCGATTTGCGATATGTGAGGCTGAACATCGCGATGCTCAGAGTGATAGCCGCGAATATGGAAAGGCGATACGAATCGGGTGCGAGATCGGGATTGATCCAAGACGAGGGCAGGTATTTCCCCGTCAAATAAACCGAGAGCAGACAGACCGCAAATCCGACTGCCAGCCAGCGCAGCCGAACTACGGCTCCTTCGACCAGATCAACCGGAAGCGGCAGCCCGGTAACGGTGGTTGTCTGCTTACGCGCGAGCCGCTTGTCCACGAGTTCAGTATATCCGCCTGAGTGCCACGATCGCGATCAACCATGCTGCGGCACCTATGCCCAGGCCTTGCCAGAGAACTGTGGGTTGAAAGCGATACTCGACTGTGTGCGATCCGGCCGGCACCACAACGCCTTTGAACGCGACGTTGGTGTAGAGAATCGGAGCTTCGGAGCCGTCGATGTAAGCGCGCCAGCCGGGGTAGTGTGCTTCGGAACTGGCCAGGAACATTTTCGAGGTTCCTTGTACTTGGGCGGTGATATGTTCGGGTTGATAGCTTGTGACTTTCAGGTTCCCCGTGCCGTAGGTTTCTGATGGCGATTGCTCTACGATTGCGGTGGTGCTTGGGTCGAACTCTGCTGCGGAGAGCTGCGCTACCGCGTCGGCTTCATCCTTGGCTTGTCTTGTGGAAGACACCAAATAGAAACGGGGGAGTGCTTTTGAGTTTTCGAATATGTTGTGGTTGTCAGCCGTGGCGATGCGTTGAAATTTCGGATGCCTTGGAACTTCCGACGGGCTGTTTGTGAACGACAACAGGTAGCGAGCTCCAACAAGATCAAACGCCGGAGAGCCCGGTTTATCGGGTTCATTTCCGCGTTCCCATGGATTGGCAGTTGCGTAGAGAGCCCGCACAGACCAGTAGCGTTTGAGAATGAGCGGATCATTACCCATGGCTCCGGGGATGTTCAGCGTGGGCAGAGCGTAGGGCCATGAAATGGAGTCGCCTGCCATTTCGATTCGGGCCGGCGGGTATTGTTGTGACGTCAGGTTGCGCAGTGCGGCGACCACGTTTCTGGAATAATCGAACATGCTTTCGTTAATGCGTCCGGCGGCTGTTTCACCGGTATTGAAGATGCGTCCGGAACTTTGCCACGTGAGGTCGGCGGCAGTCAAAACGATCACCGCGGCGGCGATGAGTCTGCCGCGCGGAGAGATCCAACGTTCGAATCCGGCAGCTGCGAGCAGTGCGAGACTCAGCACGAACGCGGCGCTGAAGAACTCGACATAAGATGCGCCGCGTACGGCGGCTGGCAGTAGCCACTTGGCGTGATGATAGATTGGCGTGAAGTCTCCCGCCATCCAAAGCGCGCAACCGAGGAACAGCAGTGTCAGCCATAAGCGCTTGCGTGTGAACATCCCAGCAATCGCAAGGATCACGCTCGCGATGCCGCAGTAGAGATAGAGATAGATGAAGTGATAGGGAAGCGTGAATTTGTCTGGTTCGAAAATGTGGAAGTAGTTCGGTATTACGAGAGACACAAAGCCCTGCCATGGGACACCGCTCGTTCCATCCTCAATACCGCGCGGCCCTGTCATTCCGAGGCTGACAAGTTCACGCGTGGGTAGTAGCTGCGGTGCACAGAGCAACAAAGCGAACCCAATGATTAACGCCGCGCAAGGCAGCAGTCTCCAGGAGGAAGGCTTGGTTACAACAGCGAGCACCGCACCGAGAGCGAACGTGCCCCAAACCACAACACCCATGGCTGGAAATCCGGCGAGCATTGCCATCGCGAGTGCGATGGATGTAATTGCCGCCCAGCGCCACGACAGTTTGTCAGAGAGTTCCACAACACCACGCCAAGCCAGAGGCAACCAAGCGGCTCCGCAAATCGCCCCGACATGCTGGATTTCAGCGACGAAGAATCCGCCGAGTTGAAAGATGGTTGCGCCGAACAGTGCGGCTCCGCGATTCATTCCCAGGCGGCGGATCAACAAGTACGCGAGGACACCCCCGATCCAGATATGCAGCACGACTTGCCATTCCAGAATATTGTTCAACTTGTGGCGACCAAGCGTGTTGCCGATAAGGGCTACAATCCACGCGGGCGAATAAAACGGCTGTGCCTGGATGTTGGCGTAGAACGGGAAACCGCAGTAAAT
>Ga0315912_10002447_pt1 | contig 19774 bp, 17 predicted proteins | sample VfabasoilMG_FD_204469 | JGI IMG/M metagenome (GOLD analysis project Ga0315912, IMG submission 204469) | Garden soil microbial communities collected in Santa Monica, California, United States - V. faba soil | ecosystem: Environmental > Terrestrial > Soil > Garden | place: USA: California...
ACGTCGGCCGCGAACGTGACCTTCTCGGCGACGGGCTTGGGTTTGGCCGCAGCGGCAGGCGCGGGCTTGGGTGCGGCCACGGGTGGCACAGGTTTGGCCACTGCCGCCGGTGCCGGTGCCGGCGCAGGTGCAGGGTTCGCCGTGCCCGGAATCGTCGAACCGTCCCGCTGCTCCACCGTTTCGCAACCGGCTGCAAGAACTGACGCCACCAGGATCAGCAGCCATGCAAATTTGGTCATCGTGTTCTCCCTGTCCGAAATCTGTGCGGTATCAAGAACCTGCGTGATTCTGCAGGGAATTCTGCCACATCTGGAAACGGGTGTCCAAGCTGCGCAGCGCCGGCACCGTGAAAATTCCGTCTTCGATCCGCAGTTCTCCGGCGACCCAGACGTGAGTGACGTGCTCGCGGCCGGCGGCATACACGAGTTGCGAGAGCGGGTTGTAGCAGGGCGCGAGTTCCGGTGCGCGCATCTCCACGGCGACCAGGTCGGCGGACTTGCCGGGGACGAGCGAGCCGGCAACGGCGTCGATGCCGAGTGCTCGGGCACCGGCGAGCGTGGCGGCGTGCAGTGCCTGGTGCGCCTGCATGACGCTGGCATCTTCCGCCACGGCCTTCGCCAGCAGCGCGGCGGTCCGCATTTCCTGGAACAGGTCGAGGCGGTTGTTGCTGGCGGCGCCATCGGTGCCCAGCGCCACGTTAACGCCTGCGCTCAGGAGTCTGGCCAGCGGCGCAAAACCGCTCGCCAGCTTGAGATTGGACGACGGGCAGTGCGCGACCGAGCAGCCGTGCTGCGCCAGCAGCGCGATTTCCTCCGGCACCAGGTGGACGCCATGCACCGCGACCAGGTTCGGGCCGATGAGCCCGAGGCGGCGCAGGCGCTCGATCGGACGCACGCCGTGTTCGGCCAGCGAGCGCTCGATTTCCCCGGCCGTTTCATGAAGGTGTACGTGGACCGGAATATCGAGCTCCGCGCCGAGCGTCGCGATGCGCCGGAACGAGGCGTCGGACACCGTGTACGGCGCGTGCGGGGCGAGGCAGAAGGACGCGAGCGGCTGGTCGCGGAAACGGTCGCGCAGCGCAAGCCCCTTGCGCAGGTAGTCTTCCGCGTCCGAGGCGTAAGCCGACGGAAACTCGATCACGATGATGCCGTGCGCCGAGCGCATGCCCGCGGCCAGCGCCGCTTCCAGCGCGGCATCGGGGAAAAAGTACATGTCGTTGAAGCAGGTGATCCCGCCGCGCAACATCTCGGCGCAGGCGAGCAGCGTGCCATCGCGCACCATCTCCGGCGAAACGTGCCGCGCCTCCGCAGGCCAGATGTGCTTCTCCAGCCATGTCATGAGCGGCAGATCGTCGGCCAGCCCGCGCATCAGCGACATCGCGGCGTGGGTGTGGGCGTTGACCAGCCCCGGAATCAGGACATGGTTGTCGAGGCCCCGCTCGTCATAGCCGGGAAAGCGCGCTCTCGCCTGTGCTGCAGGAAGGATTGCTTCGATGATGCCGTCGCGGATCGCGACGGCGTGATCTTCGAGCACCGCGCCCGCGGGCTCTACCGGGATAACCCAGCGGGCGCAGAGAAGGGTGGTCGACCCGATAGGGCTTGCCGACGCTATCTTGGCGTGCCCTGGATTTCCACCACCACGCGACGGTTGGGCGCGAGGCACTCGATCACCGACTTTCGGTCCTTCTGGTCGGGGCAGGCCTTCGACGGCAGCGTCTTGCCGAAGCCGAAGGTCTCGATGCTGTCCTGGCTGGCGCCCTTGGAGACGAGATAGGCCTTTACCGCATCGGCGCGCCGTTCCGAGAGCTTCTGGTTGTACTGCGCGCTTCCCAGCCGGTCGGCGTGGCCGTTGACGTTGATGTAGCGAATGCTGCCGAGGTCTTTCAGCTTGGCGATGACTTCGGTGTCGAGCAGCTGCTTCGCCTGCGGCGTGAGCGTCGCCTTGTTGAATTCAAACAGCTCGGTCGACGCGAGGTTGACGACGGCCGGCTTCTTGGGCGCGGGCGCCGGGGCCGGCGTCGCGACGGGCGGGACCGGCTTGGCCGCCACCGGCGCGGCAGCAGGAGCCGCAGCCGGTTTGGGCGCCGGCGCGGCCGCCGGGTTGGCGGTTCCCGGAATGGTCGACCCGTCCCGTTGCTCCACCGTTTCACAACCGGCGACGAGCACCCCGATCAATGCGGCGAGCAGCGCTTTCGTTTTCATCTTTTTCCCCCTCGTCCTCGGATTCTTGTGGTCCGGCAATTTAAGCACAGCGCACGCACTCCAGACAAGCCGTTTTCGAAGGAAAACCGGCGGTTTTTGCGAGGGAAAACGAAGGCTCGCGTGATAAAATTTTTCCCTCCTGCACATGGAATCCTTCGCCAAAGAAACCCTCCCGATCAGCCTCGAGGAGGAGATGCGGCGCTCCTACCTCGACTACGCCATGAGCGTGATCGTGGGACGCGCGCTCCCCGACGTCCGGGACGGCCTGAAGCCCGTCCACCGCCGGGTGCTGTTCGCCATGCACGAGTCGAACAACGTCTGGAACCGCGCCTACGTCAAGTGCGCGCGCATCGTCGGCGAGGTGCTGGGCAAATACCATCCCCACGGCGACACCGCGACCTACGAGGCGCTGGTGCGCATGGCGCAGGACTTCTCGATGCGCTACCTGCTTGTCGACGGCCAGGGCAATTTCGGCTCGGTGGACGGCGACGCGGCCGCGGCCTACCGCTATACCGAGTGCCGGCTCGACAAGCTCGCTTCAGCGCTGCTGCTCGACATCGAGAGCGAGACGGTCGACTTCGTGCCGAACTACGACGGCAAGGAGCGCGAGCCGGTGGTGCTGCCCAGCCGCGTGCCGAACCTGCTGGTCAACGGGTCCTCCGGCATCGCGGTCGGCATGGCCACCAACATCCCGCCGCACAACCTCGTCGAGACGGTCGACGCCTGCCTGCACCTGCTCGCGACGCCGCACTGCGCGATCGAGGAGCTGATCAAGCTGATGCCGGCGCCGGACTTCCCGACCGCCGGGATCATCTACGGGCTCTCCGGCGTGCATGAGGGCTACCGCACCGGGCGCGGCCGCGTGGTGATGCGCGCACGCACGCACTTCGAGGACATCGGCAAGGGCGACCGCCACGCGGTGATCGTCGACGAGATGCCCTACCAGGTGAACAAGAAAACCCTGCTCGAAAAGATCGCCGAGCTGGTCACCGACAAGCGCCTCGAAGGCATCTCCGACATCCGCGACGAGTCGGACAAGGACGGCATGCGCGTGGTGATCGAGCTGAAGCGCGGCGAGATTCCCGAGGTGGTGCTGAACAACCTCTACAAGCTGACGCAGCTGCAGGACAGCTTCCACATGAACATGGTGGCGCTGGTCGACGGCCAGCCGCGCGTGCTCACGCTGAAGGACCTGATCGAGTCCTTCATCTCGCACCGCCGCGAAGTCGTCACGCGCCGCACGGTGTTCGAGCTCAAGCAGGCCCGCGCCCGCGGCCATCTGCTCGAGGGCCTCGCGGTGGCGCTGTCCAACGTCGACGAAGTCATCGAACTGATCAAGAAGGCGCCGGCGCCGGCGGATGCCAAGCGCGGGCTGATGGCGCGGGCCTGGCCGTCGGGCCTGGTCCAGAGCCTCATCGGCAAGGCGCCGGTGGCGCATTTCCGCCCCGAAGGCCTGGCCGCCGAGTTCGGCCTGAAGGACGACGGCTACCACCTCTCGGACGAGCAGGCGCAGGCGATCCTCGAGCTGCGCCTGCAGCGGCTGACCGGGCTCGAGCAGGACAAGATCCGCGACGAGTACCGCGACGTCATGGCGACCATCGCCGACCTGCTGGACATCCTCGCCAAGCCCTCGCGCATCGTCGCCATCATCGGCGACGAGCTGCGCGCGCTGAAGGAGGAATTCGGCGACAAGCGCAGGAGCGAGATCGTCACCGTGGCCGAGGACATCTCGATCGAGGATCTGATCGCGCCGCAGGACATGGTGGTGACGTTCTCGCACGGCGGCTACGTCAAGTCGCAGCCCCTTGCCGATTACCGCGCGCAGCGGCGCGGTGGCCGCGGCAGGATGGCCACCACGATGAAGGAGGACGACTTCATCGAGCGCCTGTTCGTCGCCCATTCGCACGATTACCTGCTGTGCTTCTCGAACCGCGGCCGGCTCTATTGGCTGAAGGTCTACGAGGTGCCCGCCGGCAGCCGCTCCGCCCGCGGCAAGCCGATCGTCAACATGTTCCCGCTGGAAGAGGGCGAGAAGATCACGGCGGTCGTGCCGGTCAAGGAATTCGACGAGAACCACTTCGTGTTCATGGCGACGGCGCAGGGCACGGTGAAGAAGACGCCGCTGGCCGAGTTTTCGCGCCCGCGGCCGAGCGGCATCATCGCGGTCGGCCTCGACGCGGGCGACTACCTGGTCGGCGTCGCGCTCACCGACGGCAAGTTCGACGTGATGCTGTTCTCCTCCGAGGGCAAGGCGGTGCGCTTCGAGGAGTCCGACGTGCGGCCGATGGGCCGCCAGGCCACGGGCGTGCGCGGCATGCGCCTGGGCGAAGGCCAGCGCGTGGTGTGCATGCTCGCGGCCCACGACGAATCCAAGTCGGTGCTGACCGCGACGGAAAACGGTTTCGGCAAACGCACGCCGATCGCGGAGTACACGCGCCATGGCCGCGGCGGCCAGGGCATGATCGCGATCCAGGCCTCGGAGAGGAATGGCAGCGTGGTCGGCGCAGTGCTGGTGGACGACCATGACGAGGTGATGCTGATCTCGACCGGCGGCGTGCTGATCCGCACCGAAGTCGCGCAGTTGCGCGAGCAGGGCCGCTCCACGCAGGGTGTGACGCTGATATCGCTTGACGCGGGCGAGAAGCTCGCCGGCCTCGAGCGCATCGAGGAACGCGAGATCGAAGGAAACGGCAACGGCAATGGCGGCGGCAACGGCAACGGCGGCGACGCCGAAGCCGCGCCGGAGGATCCCGCGGCGCCGCCCGGGCCGACGGTTCACTGATGTCGCGGGTCGTCAATTTCAGCGCCGGGCCCGCGATGCTGCCCGCCGAGGTGCTCTCGCGCGCCGCCGACGAGATGCTCGACTGGCAGGGTTCCGGTACTTCCGTGATGGAGATGAGCCACCGCGGCAAGGAATTCATGTCGATCGCCGCGCAGACCGAGCAGGACCTGCGCGGGCTGCTCGGCATCCCGGCGAACTACAAGGTGCTGTTCCTGCAGGGCGGCGCGACGCTGCAATTCGCCCAGGTGCCGATGAATCTGCTCGCCGGAAAAGGCAAGGCCGACTACGTCGTGACCGGCGAGTGGTCGAAGAAGGCGGTGAAGGAGGCGAAGAACTTTTGCGACGCCGGAATAGCCGCCACGTCGGAAGACCGGAATTTCACCTACGCGCCCAAGAAATGGAATGTCCGGCCGGATGCGGCGTATGTCCACTACTGCTCCAATGAAACCATTCACGGCGTCGAGTACCACGCGATTCCTGAGGTTTCCGTTCCGCTGGTGGCGGATGCCTCCTCGCATTTCCTTTCGCGGCCGCTCGACGTCTCGAAGTTCGGCCTGATCTACGCAGGCGCGCAGAAGAATGCCGGTCCCGCCGGCCTGACCTTCGTGATCGTGCGCGACGACCTGGTTGGCAAGGCCGCCAAGGGCACGCCCAGCGTGATGGACTACAAACTGCAGGCGGACGCGGACTCGATGCTGAACACGCCCGCCACCTACGCGATGTACATCGCCGGGCTGGTGTTCAAGTGGCTCAAGCAGCAGGGCGGCCTGCCGGCCGTGGAGAAAATCAATATCCGCAAGGCACAGGTGCTCTACGACTTCATCGATTCGAGCGGCTTCTTCCACAACGCGGTGGCGAAGGAAGACCGTTCGAGGATGAACGTTCCCTTCACGTTGAAAAATGCCTCGCTGGACGAAGCCTTCCTGAAAGGGGCGGCGGAACGCGGCCTGCTGCACCTGAAGGGGCACCGCGCAGTCGGCGGCATGCGCGCCTCGATCTACAACGCCCTGCCGCTCGAAGGCGTGCAGCAGCTGGTCTCCTTCATGAAGGAGTTCGAGGCGCGCCATGGTTAAGGCGAAGAAGTGCGAAATCCTGGTGATCAACAACATCGCTGCGGTCGGACTGAAGCGCTTCGCGGCCGAGCGCTATGCGGTGGTCAAGGAGGCGAAGGACCCCCAGGCGATCCTGGTGCGCTCGCAGGACCTGCACGATTTCGCCTTCGGCCCTTCGCTCAGGGCAGTGGGCAGGGCGGGCGCCGGCGTCAACAACATTCCGGTGCCGAAGTTGTCGAAGCGCGGCATCCCGGTGTTCAACGCGCCCGGCGCCAACGCCAACGCGGTGAAGGAGCTGGTGCTCGCCGGCATGCTGATCGCGGCGCGCAACCTTGCGCCGGCCTTGGCCTTTACAAACAATCTGAAGTCGAAGGATCTGGAAAAAACCGTCGAGCACGGCAAGAAACAGTTTGCCGGATTCGAGCTTCCGGGGCACACGCTGGGCGTCATTGGCCTGGGCAAGATCGGCAGCCTGGTCGCCGACGCGGCGATCCGGCTCGGCATGAACGTCCTGGGCTACGACCCGCACATCACGGTGGAGTCGGCGTGGAGCCTGCCCTCCCAGGTGAAGCGCGCCACGTCGGTGGATGAAATCCTCAAGGCGAGCCACTTCGTCACGCTGCACGTGCCGCTGATGGAGAAAACCAGGAATCTGGTCAACGCGAAGAACGTCGAGCTGATGCGCAGCGGCGCAGTGCTGCTCAATTTCTCGCGCGACGGCGTGGCCGACGACGCGGCGGTGCTGAAGGCGCTATCGAGCCAGCGCCTCAAGTGGTACGTCACCGACTTTCCGAGCCCGGCGCTGCTCGGCAAGCCGGGCGTCATCGCGCTGCCGCACCTCGGCGCATCCACCGGCGAAGCCGAGGACAATTCGGCGGTCATGGTCGCCGACGAGGTGCGCGACTACCTCGAGAACGGCAACCTGCAGAACGCGGTCAACTTCCCCGACGCCGCGATGCCGCGCGAGGCGCCATACCGGCTGGCGATCGCCAACGCCAACGTGCCCGACATGCTGGGGCGCATCTCCCACACGCTGGGCCGGCGCAAGATCAACATCCACAACATGCTGAACAAGTCGCGGGGCGACATGGCCTACACGCTGGTCGACGCCGACAACCCGGTGCCCGCGGAGGTTGTCGATGAACTGGCCAAGCTGCACGGCGTGCTCGCGGTGCGCTACCTTCCGGTTCATGGCTGAAGACATCAAGAAGCTGCGGCAGCAGATCGACGCGCTCGACGACGAGCTGCTCGCGCTCGTCAACAAGCGTGCCGCGCTCGCGCGGAAGATCGGCGCGCTGAAGGGCGGGGCGCCCGTCTACCGGCCGGAGCGCGAAAGCCAGATCCTCGGCCGCATCGGCAAGACCGATTCCGGCCCGCTGTCGGCCGAAGGCCGGGTGGCGATCTTCCGCGAGATCATTTCGGCGTGCCGCGCGGTGGAGGAGCCGCTGCGCGTCGCCTACCTCGGGCCGGCCGGCACGTTCAGCGAGATGGCGGTGCTCGAGCAGTTCGGCCGCTCGGCCGAGGCGATCGCCTGCGCGAGCATCGATGAGGCGTTCCGCGCGGCCGAGACCGGCAGCGCGCAGTTCGCGGTGGTGCCGGTGGAGAACTCCACCGAAGGCGCGGTCGGCCGCAGCCTCGACCTGCTGCTCGGCACGCGACTCAGGATCTGCGGCGAAGTCGTGCTGCGCGTGCGCCAGAACCTGATGCGCAAGGGCAAAGGATTGAAGGGCGTGAAGCGGGTGTACTCGCACCAGCAGTCTCTTGGGCAATGCCAGAAGTGGCTGGCGCAGCACCTGCCGGGCGCCGAACGCATCCCGGTGGCGAGCAACGCCGAAGCGGCCCGTCTCGCGTCGAAGGAAAAGGCGGCGTGCGCCATCGGCCCGCGGCTCGCGGCGGAGCGCTACGGGCTCGATGTCCTTGCCGCGGACATCGAGGATGAATCGAACAACCGCACGCGCTTCGTCGTTCTTGGCGGCATCGAGCCGGCGCCGAGCGGCCGCGACGGCACCTCGATCGTCCTGTCGGCGCCCAACCGTCCCGGCGCGGTGCATGCGCTGCTCGAGCCGCTCGCGCGGCACGGCGTGAGCATGTCGCGCCTCGAATCGCGCCCGACCCGCGTCGGCAAATGGGAGTACTACTTCTACGTCGATCTCGTCGGGCACCGCAGCGACGCGCCGGTGGCGGCGGCGCTCGCGGAGCTGGAGAAGCTCGCCCCGTTCCTGAAAATACTAGGCTCGTATCCCGCCGCCCAATGATGATGGATCCCTGCGAGCTGTCCCCGTCCTACGTCCGCTCCATCGCGCCCTACCAGCCGGGCAAGCCGATCTCCGAGCTGGCGCGCGAAATGGGCCTGGACGAGGCCGGCATCGTCAAGCTGGCGTCGAACGAGAATCCGCGCGGCATCGGCCCGCGCACGCGCGCGGCCATCGAGGCGGCGCTCGCCGACATCGCGCGCTATCCCGACGGCAACGGCTTCGAGCTGAAGCAGAAGCTGTCGGCGCGCTATGGCGTCGACCTGTCCTCGATCGTGCTCGGCAACGGCTCAAACGACGTGCTGGAGCTCGTCGCTTCCGCCTTCCTCGGACCGGGCCGCGCCGCCGTGTTTTCGCAGCACTGCTTCGCGGTCTATCCGCTGGCGACGCAGTCGCGCGGCGCTCGCTCGATCGCCGTGCCGGCGAAGCAGTACGCGCACGACCTAGACGCCATGGCCAAGGCGATCGACGACGAGACCTACGTCGCCTGGATCGCCAATCCGAACAATCCCACCGGGACGTTCGCGCGCGGCGACGAGCTGGAAGCCTTCCTGCGCCGGGTGCCCGAGCGCGTGCTGGTCGTGCTCGACGAGGCATACAACGAATACCTGAAGCCCGAGCTGCGCTACGACAGCGTCAAGCTGGTGAAGCGCCATCCCAACCTCGTCGTCACGCGGACGTTCTCCAAGGCTTACGGCCTCGCGGGCCTGCGCGTGGGCTATGCCATCGCGCATCCCTCGGTCGCCGACGTCATGAACCGCGTGCGCCAGCCGTTCAACGTCAATTCCGTCGCGCTCTCCGCGGCGGCCGCGGCGCTCGACGACATGGAATTCGTCGCGCGCAGCTACGCCGAGAACCTGCAGGGCCTGCGCGCGCTCGAGGAAGGGGTGAAGCGACTCGGCCTCGACTACATCCCTTCGCACGGCAACTTCATCACCGTGCGCGTAGGCAAGGCGCCGGAGATCTACAAGAAGCTCCTGCGCCGCGGCGTGATCGTGCGCCCGGTGGGCGGCGGCTACGGCCTGCCCGAGCACCTGCGCGTCACGATCGGCACCGCGCAGGAGAACGAGAAGTTCCTCGCCGCGCTCGCGGCGAGCCTCAAGGACTAGATGCTGTTCGAACGCATCGCGGTCATCGGGGTCGGCTTGATCGGCGGCTCGTTTGCGCTGGCGCTGAAGCAGGCGAAGGCCTGCGCGCACGTGGTCGGCGCCGGGCGCAGCGCGGCAAACCTGAAGCTCGCGCTCGAGCGGGGCGCGATCGACTCGATCGCCCCGGATGCCGCATCCGCCGCGCGGGACGCGGACCTGGTCCTGGTTGCGGCGCCGGTGGCGCAGTTTCCTGAAATTTTTTCTTCCATAGAAAAGACCTTGAGGAAGGAAGCTGTGGTTACCGACGCCGGGAGCACCAAGCGCGACGTGATCGCCGCGGCGAAAAGAGGCCTCAGGAAGAAGATTGCGCAGTTCGTTCCGGCGCACCCCATTGCCGGCGCCGAGAAGAGCGGCGTCGCCGCGGCGAATGTAGATCTGTTTCGGGGAAAGCGGGTGGTCCTGACGCCGCTGGAAGGAAATTCAAGAGCTTCGATAAAAATCATCCACGATGCATGGGCAGCGTGCGGCGCCCGCGTCAGTGAAATGAATGCCAAAGAGCACGATGCGGTGCTTGCCGCCGTCAGCCACCTGCCGCACCTGCTGGCATTTGCGCTGGTCCACGACGTGGCGTCCCGGAAGAACTCGGCGCAGCTGTTTTCGTTCGCCGCCGGGGGATTCCGCGACTTTACTCGCATCGCCTCCAGCCATCCCGAGATGTGGCGCGACATCTGCATGGCGAACCGCGATCGCTTGCTGGATGAGATATCGCGGTTTTCCAAGAAGCTCGGCCAGGTGAAGAAACTGCTGGATAACCCTGAAAAGCTCGAAAAATTGTTCGCCGAAGCGCGCGACGCGCGCGACAAGTGGATACGCTCGAGTTGAAGCCCGCCGGCCGCGCGGCCGGCACCGTGCGGCTGCCCGGCTCGAAGAGCATCTCCAACCGGGTGCTGCTCCTCGCTGCGCTGGCGCAGGGCGAGACCGAGCTGCAGGGCCTGCTGGATGCCGACGACACGAAGGTGATGCGCGAGGCCTTGTCCAGGCTCGGGGTCGGGTTCTCCAAAGAAAAGATGTCCGGCGTCGGCGGATCGTTTCCGGTAAAGGATGCCGACCTGTTCCTGGGCAATGCCGGCACGGCGCTACGCCCTCTGACGGCTGCGCTCGCGCTGTCTGGCGGCGAGTATCGGCTCTCGGGCGTGCAGCGCATGCACGAGCGGCCGATCGGCGACCTGGTGGAGGCGCTGCGCGGTATCGGCGCGCGCGTGGACTACGCGGGCAAGGAAGGCTTTCCGCCGCTGGCGATCCACCCCGGGAACATCGCAATGCACTCCGTCAGGGTGAAGGGCGACGTGTCGTCGCAGTTCCTCACCGCGCTGCTGATGGCGCTGCCGCTGACCCGGGCGAAGTCCGTGATCGAGGTGCAGGGCGAGCTGATTTCCAAGCCGTACGTCGAAATCACGCTGAACGTCATGCGCCGCTTCGGCATGGCGGTGTCGCGCAACGGCTGGCGCACGTTCGAGGTGCCCGGCAGGACCTACGTGAGCCCGGGAAAATTCTATGTCGAGGGCGACGCGTCCTCGGCTTCGTATTTCCTCGCCGCCGGCGCCATCGGCGCCGGGCCGGTGCGCGTCGAAGGCGTGGGGCGCGACAGCATCCAGGGGGACGTGCGCTTCGTCGAGGTGCTGCAGCGCATGGGCGCGCAGGTTGCCATGGGCGACAACTGGATCGAAGTCTCGTCGGAGCGAAAACTCCTGCCGATCGACATGGACTTCAACCACATCCCGGACGCGGCGATGACGGCCGCGGTGCTGGCATTGTTCGCCGACGGCCCGAGCACGCTGCGCAACATCGCGAGTTGGCGCGTCAAGGAGACCGACCGCCTCGCGGCCATGGCGAAGGAGTTGAGGAAATTCGGTGCGCAGGTGAACGAGGGCGCCGATTCCCTGCACATCTCCCCGCCGTCGAGCCTGAAAAAGAACGTCGTGGTGGACACGTATGACGACCACCGCATGGCGATGAGCTTTTCGCTTGCCTGCCTCGGCGGCGTGCCCGTGACCATCAACGATCCGCAGTGCGTCGCCAAGACCTTCCCGGATTACTTCGCGGCCTTCCGGAGCATCGTCAAGTGAGCGTCCCGGTCGTGGCGATCGACGGACCTTCGGCTTCGGGAAAGGGCACGGTCGCGCAACTCGTCGCAAAGGCGCTCGGCTTCCACTACCTGGAGAGCGGGGCGCTCTATCGCGTCATCGCTTTGATCTCCCTGCGTGAGCAGACCCTGGTGGAATCCCGCCTGGCCGGGATGGCAGCGAGCATGGAATTGCGATTCGCCGACGGAAAAATATACTCACAAAATCATGATGTTACGGATGATCTGCGTAGCGAGGCTGTGGGCAACCGCGCCTCCGAGATCGCAAAGATGGCAACGGTCCGCAAGGCGCTGCTGGGCCGGCAACGGCACTTCCGGGAACCGCCGGGACTGGTCGCGGACGGCCGGGACATGGGCACCGTGGTGTTCCCGGATGCCGCCCTGAAGGTGTACTTGACAGCCAGCCCGGAAGTGAGGGCCGAGCGCAGGTATAACCAGTTGAAAGACAAAGGAATCAATGCTAATCTGCGCGCCCTTTCCCGTGATCTTCAGGAGCGGGACGCGCGCGACGCAGAACGCGCCGTCGCTCCCCTGATTCCGGCGCCCGATGCGCAAGTGCTGGAATCATCGGCACTTTCGATCCAGGAAGTCGTGGACCGGATCGTCGGCTGGTACCGGGAAGGGAAATTCGGTGGGCGAGGCTGAAACCGCGCCTGTTTTTCAACTTAGCCCGTAGGCGCAAGCTTGCGGTTTGAAAGGTTTTTTTCTTACATGGCCAGTCTTTCCCCTGCTTCTTCCTCACCGGTTGCGCCTATCGCCGGTGAGTCCTTTGCCGCGTTGTTCGAGGAGAGCCTCACCCGCAAGGAAATGCGCATCGGCGAGGTCATCACCGCCGAAGTCATCAGCGTCGACGACAACTTCGTCGTCGTCAACGCGGGCCTGAAGTCCGAGAGCATCATCGCCATCGAGGAGTTCCGCAACGACGCCGGCCAGGTGGACGTCAAGGCCGGCGATTTTGTCAGCGTCTCGATCGAGGCGCTCGAAGACGGCCATGGCGCGACGCGCCTGTCGCGCGACAAGGCGAAGCGCATGGCCGCGTGGCTCGAGCTCGAGAAAGCACTCGAGACCGGCGAGAAGGTGAAGGGCATGATCACCGGCAAGGTGAAGGGCGGCCTGACCGTGATGGCCAAGGGCATCCGTGCCTTCCTCCCCGGGTCGCTGGTCGACCTGCGGCCGGTAAAGGACACCACGCCCTACGAGGGCAAGGAAATGGAGTTCAAGGTCATCAAGCTCGACCGCAAGCGCAATAACGTGGTCGTGTCGCGCCGCGCCGTGCTCGAGGAGACCGCGGGCGCCGAGCGCCAGAACCTGCTGTCGTCGCTGCAGGAAGGCGCCACCGTCAAGGGCATCGTCAAGAACATCACCGACTACGGCGCGTTCGTCGACCTGGGCGGCATCGACGGCCTGCTGCACATCACCGACCTCGCCTGGCGGCGCGTGAAGCACCCGTCCGAGGTGCTCAACGTGGGCGATGAAGTCACCGCCAAGGTCCTCAAGTTCGACGCCGAGAAGAACCGCGTGTCGCTGGGACTCAAGCAGCTAGGCGAAGATCCCTGGGTCGGCATCGGCCGCCGCTACCCGCAGGGCACGCGCCTGTTCGGCAAGGTCACGAACCTCACCGACTACGGCGCGTTCGTCGAAGTCGAATCCGGCATCGAGGGCCTGGTACATGTTTCCGAGATGGACTGGACCAACAAGAACGTGCATCCCTCCAAGGTGGTGCAGGTCGGCGACGAAGTCGAAGTCATGATCCTCGAGATCGACGAAGAGCGCCGCCGCATCTCGCTCGGCATGAAGCAGTGCAAGCCGAACCCCTGGGAAGATTTCGCCCGCGAATTCAAGAAGGGCGACAAGGTCAAGGGTCAGATCAAGTCGATCACCGACTTCGGCGTGTTCGTCGGCCTGCCCGGCGGCATCGACGGCCTGGTGCACCTCTCGGACCTGTCCTGGTCGGCGGCCGGCGAGGAAGCGGTCAAGAACTTCAAGAAAGCCGAGGACGTGGAGGCGGTGGTGCTGTCGATCGACGTCGAGCGAGAGCGCATTTCGCTCGGCATCAAGCAGCTCGAGGGCGACCCGTTCACCAATTTCGTCGCCGGCCACGAGAAGAACAGCGTGGTCAACGGCATCGTCAAGTCGGTCGACGCCAAGGGCGCGGTGATCGACATCGGCGGCGCCGAGGGCTACCTGCGCGCCTCGGAGTTCTCGCGCGATCGCGTCGAGGATCTCTCCAAGGTGCTCAAGGAGGGCGATGCGGTCGAGGCCATGATCATCAACGTGGACCGCAAGAACCGCTCGATCAACCTGTCGGTCAAGGCCAAGGACGCGTCCGAGGAAACCGATGCCATGAAGCAGCTGCGCACCGAGAACGCGGCGGCGAGCGCCGGCGCGACCAACCTCGGCGCGCTGCTGCGCGCCAAGCTCGACAAGGGCAATACCCCGCAGCAATGACCAAGTCGGAGCTGATTGCGCGACTGGCCCAGCGCTATCCGCAGCTGGTGGCGAAGGATGCCGAGTACGCGGTGAAGATGATCCTTGACGCGATGACGCAGGCGCTGCTCGCCGGCAACCGCATCGAGATTCGCGGCTTCGGCAGCTTCGGGCTGAACTACCGGCCGCCGCGCACCGGGCGCAATCCGAAATCCGGGGAAAAGGTGCAGGTGCCCGAGAAGTACGTGCCGCACTTCAAGGCGGGCAAGGAGCTGCGCGAGCGGGTCGATTCGGCCCTCGAGGCCGCGGCCGCTTCGCCGGAACGCGCTTCGCAGCCGGCCCGGTAAGGGCCCGCTAGGCCGGCGGCGCCATGCGCTTGCTCACCTGGGCGATCCGCCTCGCGGTGTTCCTCCTGCTGGTGGCGTTCGCCGCCCGCAACGTGGAACCGGTGACGTTGCGCTTCTACTTCGACCTTGCCGTGCAGACCCCGCTGGTCTTGGCGCTGTTCGGCTTTTTCGCCGCGGGAGCGTTGTTCGGCATCCTCGCGCTGCTCGGCACCGTGCTGCGCCAGCGCCGCGAGATCGGCTCGCTGAAGAAAACCAGGATGGCGGATGCCGTGCTGCCGCCGCCGATCTGAGCCATGGAATTCGAATACTGGTGGTTGATCGGGTTCCCGCTGTTTTTCGGCCTGGGCTGGGTCGCCGCGCGCATCGACATCCGCCAGATCGTGACCGAATCGCGCGCGCTGCCGCGGTCCTATTTCAAGGGCCTCAATTTCCTGCTTAATGAGCAGCCCGACAAGGCGATCGAGGCCTTCATCGAAGTGGTCAAGGTCAATCCCGAAACCATTGAATTGCATTTCGCGTTAGGGAGTCTCTTCCGCCGGCGCGGCGAGTTCGACCGGGCGATCCGCATGCACCAGAACCTGCTCGACCGGGTCGACCTCGGCGCAGACCAGAAGCTGAACGCGCTCGCCGAGCTCGGCGAGGACTACCTGAAGGCCGGCATCCTCGACCGGGCGGAGGAAGTGTTCACCAAGCTGCAGGAATCCAACCTCGCAGCGGCGGCGAAACGCCACCTGCTGGAGATCTACGAGCAGGAAAAGGACTGGCCGCGCGCCATCGAGATGACCGCGAAAGTGCAGGCCGACGCGCGCGTGCTGGCGCAGTACCTGTGCGAGCTCGCCGCCTCCGAGGCGGCACAGTCGCGGCCGGACATCGCGCGACGCCACCTGGAGGCCGCACTCGACGCCAATCGCAAGTGCGTGCGCGCCAGCTTGCAGCTGGGCGATCTTTGCAAGGCGGAAAACGACTTCGAAAAAGCCATCGAGCACTGGAAGCGCATCGAGTCGCAGGATCCGGCCTACCTCGCGCTTGCCGCGCAGCGCCTGATCGAGGCGCACGGCGACGCCGGACGCGCCGAGGAGGGCCTGCGCCTGCTGGCGGGCTACCTCGAGCGCTATCCGTCGCTCGACCTGCTCGACAACGTGTTCCAGCAGACGCTGGAAGCCAGGGGCCCCGACGAAGCCTACAAGCTGGTGCGCGACGAACTGCGCCGCAATCCGACGCTGCTGGGCCTGGACCGCCTGCTCGAAGCGCAGATCGTCGGCGAAACCGCGCCCGAGAAGCGCGGCGACCTGGAACTGGTGCGCAACCTGGTGCACGGCCACACGCGGCGCCTGGCGCGCTATCGCTGCGAATCCTGCGGCTTCAAGGCGCGCCAGTTCTTCTGGCGCTGCCCGGCCTGCGCGGGCTGGGAAACCTATCCGCCGCGGCGCACTGAGGAGTTCGATCTAACGCCATGAACGTCACGGTCATTGGAACGGGATATGTCGGATTGGTGAGCGGAGCATGTCTCGCCGACGCGGGCAATTCGGTGTTTTGCCTGGACCTGAACGAAGAGAAGATCGCCCAGCTGAATGCCGGGGGAATCCCGATCTTCGAGCCCGGCCTCGAGGCGATCGTCAAGCGCAACCGCGAAGCGGGCCGGCTGCGCTTCTCCACCGACGTCGAGGCGAGCGTTGCGCACGGCGAGCTGCAGATCATTGCGGTCGGTACGCCGCCCGGCGAGGATGGTTCCGCCGACCTGCAGCACGTGGTGGCCGCCGCCGCCGCCATCGGCCGCTACATGCAGAAGTGGAAGGTCGTCGCCACCAAGTCGACGGTACCGGTGGGCACCGCCGACAAGGTCAAGGCCGCGATCCTCGCGGAGATGAAGCGGCGCGGTTCCGGCGTGGATTTCTCCGTGGTTTCCAATCCCGAGTTCCTGAAGGAGGGCGCGGCGGTCGAGGACTTCATGCGGCCCGACCGCATCGTCATCGGCAGCGAGGACGACCGCGCCATCGCCGTGCTGCGCCAGCTCTACGCGCCGTTCCAGCGCAACCGCGAACGCATCATGGTGATGGGCGTGCGCTCCGCCGAACTGACCAAGTACGCCGCGAACGCGATGCTCGCGACGCGCATCTCCTTCATGAACGAAGTCGCCAACCTTGCTGAAGTGCTGGGCGCCGACATCGAGGAAGTGCGCCGCGGCATCGGCTCGGACCCGCGCATCGGCTACCACTTCCTGTACGCCGGCATCGGCTACGGAGGTTCCTGTTTCCCCAAGGACGTGAAGGCGCTGCAGCGTAGCGCCGATGAGGCCGGGCGCACGCTCCGGGTTCTTGACGCGGTGGATGCGGTGAATGAAGCGCAGAAGCATGTCCTTGCGGCAAAGATCCAGAAGAAATTCGGATCCTTGAAAGGCAAATGCATTGCGGTGTGGGGCCTCGCGTTCAAGGCCAATACCGACGACATGCGCGAGGCGCCGAGCCTGGTCCTGATCGAGGATCTGCTTGCGCAGGGCGCCACGGTGCGGGCCTATGATCCCGCGGCTTCCCACGAGGCAAAAAAAATATTTGGCAAGAAGCAGGGCGTCGAGATTGTCAGATCGCCTCTCGAGGCCGTGGAAGGCGCGGACGCGCTCGCCATCGTCACCGAGTGGCAGGAATTCCGCAGCCCGGACTTCACCGCGCTGAAGGCGAAGCTCAGGACGCCGGCCATCTTCGACGGGCGCAACCTCTATGATCCCGTGGTGCTGAAAGCCCAGGGATTCGAGTACTACCCGATCGGGAGGAGACCATAGACACCTCCAAGGCCCGCGTGCTGGTGGTGGGAGACGTGATGCTGGACCGCTACTGGTTCGGCGACGTCACGCGCATTTCGCCCGAGGCGCCGGTGCCGGTGTTCCTCTGGAATTCGGAGAAGGAATTGCCGGGCGGCGCTGCCAACGTGGCGCGCAACTGCGTGGCGCTGGGCGCCCGCACGCGCCTGCTGTCGGTCGTGGGGCGCGATGCCGCCGGGCGCCGCCTGACCGCGCTATTGCGAAAGGAGGGCGTCGACGCGCGGTTGCATCGCGACCCGTCGATCCACACCATCCAGAAGCTGCGCGTCATCGGCCAGCGGCGCCACCAGCTGCTGCGCATCGATTTCGAGACGCCGCCGTCGGCGGAGGTGCTCGGCGCCAAGCTCGCCGATTTCAGGAAGGCGCTGCCCGACTGCGACGTCGTGCTGCTCTCGGACTACGGCAAGGGCGGCCTGACGCACATCGCGACCATGATTCGCGAGGGCCGCAAGGCCGGCAAGCAGGTGCTGGTGGATCCCAAGGGCGACGACTATTCGCGGTATCAGGGCGCGAGCATCGTCACGCCGAACCTGGCGGAGCTGCGCGAGGTCGTGGGCCGCTGGAAGAACGAGCAGGATCTCGCCCAGCGGGCGCAGGCACTGCGCGCGAAGCTGAAGCTCAATGCGCTGCTGCTGACGCGCGGCGAGGACGGCATGACCCTATTCAAGAGCAACAAGGTTTTGAGGATCAAGGCGGAAAAGCGCGAAGTTTCAGACGTCACCGGGGCGGGCGACACGGTGATCGCGGCGCTCGCAGTGATGCTCGGCGCAGGCGCGAGCCTGGAGAACGCGGTACGCGCTGCCAACCGCGCCGGCGGCATCAAGGTCACGCGCTTCGGCACTGCCGTGGTCACGGCCGCCGAGCTCTTCGGGAAAAAATGAAGCCGTATGTCGTCACCGGGGCTGCCGGATTCATCGGCTCCAGACTCGTCGCCGGGCTCAACCGCAAGGGCATCACCGACATCATCGCGGTGGACAACCACGACAAGTCCACGCGGCTGGAGAACCTCGCCGCCAGCAAGTATCGGGACTACCTGCACCACCGCGAATTCCTGGAGCGCTTCGACGGCGCCGTCGAGGCCGTGTTCCACCAGGGCGCCTGCACCAACACCATGGTGCACGACCGCGCCTTCATGATGAAAAGCAATTTCGAGTTTTCAAAGGAAATTTTTGCTAAATGCCAGGCGGCCCGGATCCCGTTGATCTACGCGTCTTCTGCAGCGGTTTATGGCGCCGGCCCGGATTTTCGCGAAGAACCGGCTTGCGAGCATCCACTCAACGTCTACGGCGAGTCCAAGCTGCTGTTCGACCAGTACCTGCGCGGCCTTGGCAAACTCGATACCCAGGTTGCAGGCCTGCGTTACTTCAATGTCTATGGACCCAACGAGGCGCGCAAGGAAGTCATGGCTTCGATGGCTTTCCACGGATTCCATCAATTCAGGAAGACCGGGAAGATCCGCCTGTTCACCGGCTCTGGCGGCTACGGCCCGGGTGAGCAGCTGCGGGACTTCGTCTACGTCGACGACGTCGTGGCGGTGAACCTGTGGTTGGAGGAGAACCGTGGCGTATCGGGCGTATTCAATTGCGGCACTGGGCGTGCGCAGTCGTTCAACCAGCTGGCGGCCGCGGTCATCAACGCTTCGCGCGGCACTTCGCTGCCGTTGCCGCAGCTTGTCAAGGACGGGCTGATCGAATACATCCCGTTTCCGGCGGGATTGATGGAGAAATACCAGAGCTACACGCAGGCCGACCTTGCGCGCCTGCGCGCTGCCGGCTACCGCGGCGCGTTCCGCACGGTGGAGCAGGGCGTGGCAGCGTACGTCGAAGAGCTGAAGCGCGCGTGAAGAAGACCATTGAGGATTTCATCGGCAACACGCCGCTGGTGCGCCTCCAGCGTTTGGGTTCTGATTTCAAAAAAAATAATAATGTCATTCTGGCCAAGCTGGAAGGCGAAAATCCGGCCGGGTCGGTCAAGGACCGGCCCGCGATGTCCATGATCCGCCGCGCCGAGGCGCGCAAGACCATCAAGCCCGGCGACACGCTGATCGAGCCGACCTCCGGCAACACCGGCATCGCGCTCGCCATGGCGGCGGCGATCCGCGGCTACCGCATGGTGCTGATCATGCCCGAACACCTCTCCGTGGAGCGCCGCCAGACGATGCGCGCTTATGGCGCCGAAATCATCCTGACGCCGCAGAAGGGCGGCATGGAGGCCGCTCGCGACCTCGCCGAGCGGATGGTGCGCGAAGGCAAGGGCACGATGCTCGACCAGTTCGCTAATCCCGACAACCCGGTGGTGCACTACGAGACGACCGGCCCCGAGATCTGGCGCGATACCGGCGGCAAGCTCACGCACTTTGTCTCCAGCATGGGCACCACCGGCACCATCATGGGCTGCTCGCGGTATTTCAAGGAGCAGAACCCGAAGATCCAGATCATCGGCTGCCAGCCGGAAGAGGGCTCGCAGATCCCGGGGATCCGCAAGTGGCCCGAGGCCTACCTGCCGAAAATCTACGACCGTGCCCGCGTCGACCGGATCGAATCGGTGAGCCAGGCCGAGGCAGAGGAGATGACGCGGCGCCTGGCGCGCGAGGAGGGCATTTTTGCCGGCATTTCCTCCGGCGGCGCGATGCACGTCGCGCTGCGCCTGTCGCGCGAATTGAACGAT
>Ga0315912_10002448_pt1 | contig 19773 bp, 17 predicted proteins | sample VfabasoilMG_FD_204469 | JGI IMG/M metagenome (GOLD analysis project Ga0315912, IMG submission 204469) | Garden soil microbial communities collected in Santa Monica, California, United States - V. faba soil | ecosystem: Environmental > Terrestrial > Soil > Garden | place: USA: California...
CGCGCGTCGGGTCGTGACCCCAGCTCTGCTCCCGGTCGTGGAGTCGGCGGAGCAGCGCTACCCCACCTCGGGCGCGTACCTCGGCGTGATCTGCATGACGCTGGTGCTCAAGCGTCCGCTCACACCGTATTACGTGCTCAACATTGCCGACGAGCAGGTCGAGCTGACGGGTCTCATCGAGATGACCAACTTGATCGATCGTGCGACGGAAACAGGTGGGCTCAGCCTCGCCTACCTCCCGCGCTATCTCGACAGTGCCGATCCTGCCTTCGACAGCAGCGACGAGGAGCTCGTCGGGAGTCTGCTGGGGCGCGGTGTGCGCCGCATCTTCCCCGACCTACCCGACAGCGAGATCGTCGATCGCCAGATCCATCGGGCGCGCCTCGTGCAGCCGCTGCCATTGGTGCGGCACGGGGCGATCGGTGCCGAAGCACCCGCGTACCTACGACCTTTCACCATCCTCAACACCTCGATGCTGGAGTGCGCCACGCTCAACAACAACGAAGTCGTCGGTCTCGTCGATCGAGCCATGGCGCGCTTTGGTGATTCGCTGGCGTAGAGCTCGATGCATGCGCTTCTGGCGCCCATTCTCGCGCAAGCGGTCACGCTGTTCATCGGCGACCGCACCGAGTTTCGCAGCGTTCACGATCTGAATCGCAACGACCTCGAAGCGGAGTCGCGACCCGCCGCGGGTTTCAGATTTGCCTGGCCGCGCCTGTCCCTCGGCGCTGTTTACGAGCCGAGCCTCACGGTCGCGCCGCTCGAAGACTCGACGACGCGCGAGCGGGAGTTTCGCACGACCCCCGACCGCGAAGTGCAGTACCTCCATGCGGCCCGAGGACAGGCGCGACTCACGCTCGGAAAGCCGCGGACGACGTGGTCCTTCGACGAGACAGTGCACTACGCGCAGCGTAACCTCCTGCGCGAGGCGATCGCGGGGGGCCTCTACGGCGGTGCACCCTCCAGCCCGGTCGGCGGCGCTCCGCCGGGAGGTGCCGTTGGTGGCACGATCCCGAGCGTCGCGAACCCGAGCGCCGAGCGCACCAACTGGGGTTCGGCGCGGTCCGCCGTGGACGTGACACACGAGCTGTCGCGCACACACTCGCTCGGCGTTGCTTTGGGCTACGAGGTGAGCGGCGGGCTCGACACCCCGTCACGCGAGTCGCTGCCGCCCATCCACGGGCCCGACGGTCGCGTGCTCTTCCGGACGCTACTCAGCCCGCGCGACAGCCTCGCCAGCATCGTCGCCGCACGCTACACGCTCGGAACTCTCTCCGAGTCCCAGGGCGTGGTGCCCGGTCAGGGGACGCACACGCGCGGGTATTACTTCGTTTTCGTCGAAAGCGTCGAGCACCTCTTCTCGCGCCAGCTCCGCGGGATCCTCGCGGCCGGTGGGAGCTACTCCTGGCAGGACCAACCGGGTCTACCGCCCACGAGCGGGGTCTTGCCGAGTGGCGCGGCGGACCTCGACTACCGCACGCGCGTCGCCAAGGGAACTTTCCAGGCGCGCGCAGGCGTTTCGTTTGCGCCCTTTCTCGACCCAACGACCGTTACCATCGACGACCGTCTGTCTTCACGTGTGCTGATTGGCTGGGAGCAAGGACGCACCGAGCTCATCCTGGCCTCGCAGGGGACGATTTCCACGTCGAACAGCCCCTCGTCGATCGCGATGCTGAATGCGACCGCTGGCGCGCTGTACGACCTCGGATCGGGCTTCCGGCTCGACGGCGGCGTTCGTTTCGCCTGGCAGCGCCTCCAAGAGCAGGACACGGTGCCACGCAGCGGCACGATCTTCGTCGCGGGATCCTACGCGTGGAGCGACGGTGGCAGCGCGAAGCCCACCTTCAATGCGCGTGGCGTCCCTTGATGTACTGCGTGAGCACGTGGATGAGGCTCTGGTGCGCGTCCTCGACGATCCCGTAGTTGTCGAGCGGGATCCAGACCACGTGTTTCGCGATTTCCTTGAGCTTGCCACCCTTGAAGCCAACGAACGCGATCGTCGGCACGCCCCGCTCGTTCGCGTACTGGCAGGCTTGCACGACGTTCGGCGAGTTGCCGCTCGAGCTCACGAGCAGCACGGCGTCGTCGGGCGCGAGGTAGTACTTGAGCTGCTCGGAAAAAACGCGCTCGTAAGCGATGTCGTTGGCGAGCGCCGTGAGCATCGGGCCGTTCGACGCCAGCGATACCGATCGGATCGGCGGCTTTCCCTCGACGTGAGTGCCCTTCGTGGTGTCGCAGACGGTGTGGTCCGCGATGGCGGCACTGCCGCCGTTTCCGGCGACCCACAGCGTCCCGCCCTTTGCCGTGACGGCGTCGATCACCTGGAGGATGTCGGCAAGGGGCGACTTGTCGAAGGAAAGCAGCGTAGCCGCAAACCTTTCGTAGTACGCCTGAACGAAACTCGTGAAGTCTTGGCTGTTCGGCATCGCGCTCCGTTCACAAGTCGACTCGCGCACAATTCCGCAGCGTGAAATCCTTGTCAAGCGCCGCCCCGGCCGCACGCCGGGTTGCGCTCGCGCCGCTTGCTTGCCGTGAGCGCCTGCCTATACTCGGCAGTTCTCAAGCGCGCAGCGATGATCCACTACATGACAACGAGGGGCGTGGGTGATGCGTGGGTTGCGCAGGAGCTCCGCTGCCTCGTAAAAGCCGCCATTCCGTTCGCGCTGCACTCGTTGCGGCGGCCCGACGCGACGTACTTCGTTGCCGACGACATTGGCGAGATGAATCAGCGAACGCGGGTCGTCTATCCGCTGCCATTCGTCGGGGGAGTCGGCGCCGTGCTGTCGGCGCCCGCGCTGTTTCGCGGGCGCTTCTTCGCCGCGCTCTGGAACGCGCTCACGGGGCCGCGTGAGTCGCCCCGCGTGCGCGCCGCCGGTCTGTGGCACTTCGTCACGGCCTGCCATTTCGCGTCGAAACTCCGGGCGGAGGACGTCCGGCAGATTCATTCACAGTGGATTCACTCGGGCGGCACCGTTGCGATGTACGGCGCTTGGCTCCTCGGCGTGCCCTTCAGCTTCACGGGCCACGCGGCGGACCTATTTCGGGAGCGCGCGGCGCTCGAGGACAAGGTTCGGCGGGCCGCTTTCATCGTTTGCATCTCGAGCTTCCATCGTCAGTTTTTTCTCGACCTCGGGGCGCGGCCGGAGCAGCTCATCACGGTGTACTGCGGCATCGACACGAAGCATTTCACCCCTCGTCGCAGGCAGCGCGCTCCGGGCGAGCCGTATCGCATTCTTTCGTCCGGGCGGCTGGTCGAGAAGAAGGGTTTCGAGTCGCTGATTCGCGCCTGCGCTCTGCTCCAGGAGCGAGGGGTCAACTTCGAATGCGTGATCGGAGGCAGCGGACCGCTCGAGGCTTCGCTCAGGCAGATGGTCGCCGACGAGGGCCTCTCGGCTCGCGTCCGTTTGACCGGAGAAGCGTTGAAGCAGGAGAGCATCCCCGACTTCATGTACGGGGGGGACGTTTACTGTTTGCCGTGCGTGTGGGCCGCCGATCGCGACGTCGACGGTTTGCCGCAGATGCTCATGGAAGCAATGGCCTGCGGGCTGCCTGCCATCTCGACGCGCCTGGTCGGGATCCCCGACCTCGTGATTCACGAGGAGACAGGCTTGCTCGTCGAGCCGCGCGACGCGGGTGCGCTCGCCGACGCGCTCATCCGGCTTCTTACCGACGACGCCCTTGCGGGTCGTCTGGCCAAGGCCGGCCATGACCACGTGCTCGCTCGGTTCGATCTCGATACCTGCATGACGCCGCTCTTCGAGCGGTTCCGCGCTCGATTGGAGGCAGCGTGATCATCACCCAAACACCCTATCGCGTGAGCTTTGCCGGCGGCGGCACCGATCTCCCTTCCTTCTACGAGCGCGAAGCGGGCGCCGTCCTGTCCGTAGGCCTGAATCACCACATGTACGTGACCGTCAGCCCGCGCTTCGAGCGCACGACGCGCGTCGCCTACACGCGCGTCGAGATCAGCGAGACGATCGACGAAATCGAGCACACGCTGGCGCGCGAAGCGCTGCGAATGACCGGGCTCGGCCCGCACACCGAGATCACCACCGTCGGCGACGTGCCGGCCGGGACGGGTCTGGGTTCGAGCAGCAGCCTGACGGTCGGCCTCCTCAACGCGCTCTATGCCTACAAGGGGCAAGTGACGAGCGCGCGCAAGCTTGCCGAAGAATCCTGCCGCATCGAGATCGACGTTCTCAAGAAGCCGATCGGCCGCCAGGACCAGTACGCGGCCGCGTTCGGAGGTGTGAACTACATTCGCTTCAACTCGGACCACACGGTGGACGTTGAGCCGGTGCCTTGTCGCCCGGGAATCCTGCGCACCTTGGAGAAGAGCATCATTCTCCTCTACACGGGCAAGCGTCGCGACGCAGATGCGATCCTCAAGGCGCAGAGCGAGGGGACGCAGTCGCGTTTCTCGACGCTGTGCGAGATGCGGGATCTCGCGGAGGCCATGCGTCAGACTCTGAGCGCCACGGGGGATCTCGACGAGTTCGCGCGCTTGCTGCACGAGGGCTGGGAGCTCAAGCGTTCGCTCGGCTTCGGCATTTCGATGAAGGAGGTCGACGAGTGGTACCAGGCGGCGCGCCGCGCGGGTGCGCAGGCCGGAAAGCTCCTCGGTGCGGGCGGCGGCGGTTTTCTGCTGGTGATGGCGCCGCCGGAGCGACACGAGGCGATCCGAGAGGCGCTGGGGCGGCCGCGTGAAATCCGCTTTGAGATTGATCGACGCGGTAGTCGAGTTATCTTCATCAGCGATCGATACTCGTTCTGATCGACGCACGGGCCATTCACGCATGAACATCCTGATCACCGGCGGCGCAGGTTTCATTGGGTCCCACACGGCGGACGGACTTCTCCTCGCCGGACACCAGGTGCGGGTCCTCGACAGCCTCGAGGAGCCGGTTCATCGCGGGCGCAAGGTCCCGACCTACCTCGACTCGCGCATCGAGTTCGTGCAGGGCGACGTGCGGGACGAGGCGACCCTGCTCCGCTGCTTGCGCGGAGTGGACGCGGTCTATCACCTGGCTGCATTCCAGGACTACCTACCGACGTTCAGTCGGTACTTCGACGTGAACGTGACCTCCACGGCGCTCATCTACGAGCTCATCGTGCGGGAGCGGCTGCCGGTGGGTAAGGTGATCGTCGCAAGCAGCCAGGCGGCGCTCGGCGAAGGGCGCTACCGGGACGCGGCGGGCAAGGACGTGCTGCCGGGTCTGCGCTCGAACGAGCAGCTCTCGAAGGGTATCTGGGAGATTCAGCCCGGTCCCGGCGAGGCAGGCCCGCTCGTGTACCAATCGACCGATGAAACCGTCGCGAACCCCCAGAACACGTACGGAATGAGCAAAATTGCCGAGGAGCGAGTGGCGCTGAACCTCGGTCGCCAATACGGGATCCCGAGCGTTGCGATGCGCTACTCGATCGTGCAAGGGCCGCGGCAGAGCTTCTACAACGCCTACAGCGGCGCGTGCCGCGTGTTTTGCCTGAGCTTTCAACTGGGGCGGGATCCGGTCATCTACGAGGATGGCCAGCAGGTGAGGGACTTCGTCAACATCGGCGACGTGGTCGACGCGAATCTCCTGGTGCTGGCCGACTCACGGGCGGACTACCAGATGTTCAACGTCGGCGGAGAAAAGGCGATCACCGTGTCGGAGTTCGCGCAGGCGGCAGCCGAGGTCTTCGGCCGCTCGGGCTACGAGCCGCGGCCGAGTGGCAAGTACCGCTACGGGGACACCCGCCACATCTTGAGCGACGTGAGCAAACTGAAAGCGCTCGGCTGGCGGCCGCGGCGCGGGATTCGCGAAAGCGTAAGCGCCTATCGCGAGTGGCTTTCGAGCGTCCAGACCGCGGACGAGATCCTCGACTACTCGAACAAGTTGCTCGAGAAGCTGGGCGTGGTTCGCAGCGTCTCCCCCTAGTCCGAATGACCCAGCGCTGTAAAGCTTTGCTCCTCGCCGGTGGGCTCGGCACCCGACTCCGCCCGCTCACTGACACCATCGCAAAGTGCCTGATACCGGTCGCCGGCAAGCCGATGGTCGACTACTGGTTCGATCGTCTGGAGCTGGCCGGCGTTCGCCGGATCCTCATCAACACGCACCACCACGCTCCGCTCGTCCGCACGCATTTGGCCGCGGTGATGGCGGCGCGGCAGCTCGAGCTCAGCGAGGCCTACGAGCCCAAGCTGCTCGGTTCGGCCGGCACCGTGCATGCGAACCGGTCGTGGGCCGACGACGCCGACGAGATTCTGATCATCTACGCGGACAACCTGTCGAACGTCGATCTCGGGCGCGTGCTCGCGTTTCATCGCGCTCACTCCGACCCGATGACGATGATGCTGTTCCACACGCCCTACCCGGAGCAGTGCGGCATCGCGGCTTTGGACGAGCGCGGCCACATCACGGAGTTCGTCGAGAAGCCGAAAAACCCGAAGAGCGACCTGGCCAACTCCGGGCTCTACGTGGTGGACGCGGACGCCTACCGCGAGATGGCCGATCAGGATGCTTTCGACATCGGCTTCGACATCCTCCCGCGGTTTCTGGGGCGCATGAGCGGGTTCGTCTTCGACGGCTACCATCGCGACATCGGCAACATCGAGGCGTTGGAGCAAGCACAGCTCGATGCTCCGCGGGTTTTCGGGAGTGCTGGTTGAAGCGTGCGATCTTCCTCGACCGAGACGGTACGGTGATCGAGCTGGTGCACCACCTCGCGGATCCGGAGAAGGTTCGTGTTCTGCCGCGGGCAGCCGCCGCCATCAACGCTGCACGTAGAGCTGGCTACGTGATGGTACTCGTGACGAACCAGTCAGCCGTGGGACGCGGGCTGCTCACCCTCGAGGGGCTCGCGCAGGTTCACGCGGAAGTCGTGCGGCAGCTGCGCAACGACGGAGCGGAGCTCGACGGCTTCTATTTTTGCCCCGTCGAGCCGAAGGTCAGCGACCCCACGGTCATCGAGCACCCCGATCGCAAGCCGGGTCCGGGGATGTTGCTGCGCGCCGCGGCGGAGCTCGAGCTCGAGCTCGCGAGCTCATACATGATCGGAGACACGATCAGCGACCTCCTAGCCGGTCGGAACGCGGGGTGCCGGGCATCGATTCTGGTCCGGACGGGCTACGGACGTGACGTTTCCGCGGACGGCGTCGCGGATCACGTTGCGGAAGACCTGTTCCATGCCATTGAGATGGTCTTGGCGTTCGACGCCCTGACTCAAGCAAAAGGAAAGCGGAGCGAAGCATGAGAATCCTCGTGACGGGCGGAGCGGGCTACGTGGGTGGCGCGTGCCTGCGCTACATGGGTCGACAGGGCCATTCGGTGTTGGCCTACGACAACCTCTGCGAAGGACACGCCGTGGCCGTGGGCGGCCACGAGCTCGTGGTGGGTGACATCGCGGAGACGGCCAAGCTCGCGGCGACTCTGAAGCGCTTCCAGGCCGACGCGGTGATGCATTTCGCGGCGGCGACCTGCGTCGGAGAATCCGTGGAGGATCCCGAATATCACTACCGCAACAACATCGGCGGCACGTTGAGCCTTCTGAACGCGATGCGCGAGGCCGGCGTCAAGCGCATGCTGTTCTCGAGCACCTGTGCCACCTATGGCATGACGCAGAAGGTGCCGATGAGCGAGGACACGCCGCTCGATCCGTTCAGCCCCTACGCGCGGACGAAGTTGGCCGTGGAGTGGATGATCCGCGACTTTTCGCACGCCTACGGGCTGGGCTTCACGCTCCTTCGCTACTTCAACGCGGCCGGTGCCGAGCCGGAAGGCAACTTCGGCGAATACCACACGCCGGAGACGCACCTCATTCCACTCGTGCTCTCCGTTGCGCTCGGCAAGCGAGACAAGCTCATGGTCTTCGGCAACGACTATCCCACGCCCGACGGCACCTGCATTCGCGACTACATTCACGTCCACGATCTGGCGTCGGCCCACCTGCTCGCGATTCAGAGCACGACACAGGACACGAAGGAGATCTTCAACGTCGGGACCGGCAAGGGCAGCTCGGTGCTCGAGGTCATCTCCGCCTGCGAGCGGGTGACGGGGAAGCAGGTCCCGCTGGAACAGGTCGCGCGCCGGCCCGGCGATCCCCCCGCGCTCGTCGCGGATCCGTCGAAGCTCATGCAGCGGCTCGGGTGGAAGCCGAGCTATGTCGGCGTCGACAAGATCGTCGAGACTGCTTGGGGCTGGCACCAGCGGCATCCGAACGGCTACGAAGCCGCTTGAGGCCCGCGAGCGGCGTTCAGCGCTGCTTGCGGAGCTCGCGCGCCAGAAGCGTCGGAAAGCGCAACGCGTCTGCCGCGTAGCGCGGTGCGAGCCGGCGTGGTTCGGTCAAGATGCGGTGCATCCATTCCATGCCGGCCCAACGCATCCAGCGGGGCGCGCGCGCCCTGTGACCCGCGAGGAAGTCGATCGTGGCGCCCGCGCAAACTGCGACGGGGACGCGGAGGTTCGCGCGGTGCGAGTGCACCCAGATTTCCTGCTTCGGAGCGCCAAGTCCCACCACTAACAGATCGGCGCCGACTTGCTCGATGCGCTCCAGGATCTCGCGGTTCTTGCGCTCGTCGTGCTCGAACCCGACCGGCGGGCTGCTCGTGCCGACGACCTGGACACCGGGAAAGGTGGACTCGGCAACCGTCGCCGCGCGCTCAGCGACACCGGGCGCAGCCCCGAGCAGGAACAGCCTGAGCGCCCGGTCGAGGCGCTGCGCCGAACCGAGGATTGCGGGAATCAGGTCGCTGCCGGCGACCCGCACCGGCACGTCGAGCCCGAGGAGCCGCGAGGCCCAGAGCAACGGGGCCCCGTCCACCAGCACCAGCGAAGCGCCTTCGTATGCGCTGCGCAAGGGAGCGTTGTTCTGGAACATCACGGCGTGCTGAACGTTGGGTGTCACCACGTAGTGGACGCCACCGTCGGGATACTTGATCCACCGGAGCACACGCTCGACGGCTTCGTGCTCGTGCAGGGGGGCGACATCCATGCCGAACAATCGAATCGGCTTCGTCGCCGACCCGTTGGATGAGTCGTGGAGAGTCACGCCAGTACTCGCTCGGGTGAACTCTCGCACACTCGTCAGGCGCGCGCGACCGGAACTGCAACCATGAGGCGCTTCCCGATGAACGGGGTCGCCGGACCGCCGGCCGTGGGGTCACCATCGCGGTAGGCGAGAATGACCCCATCGACGACGTCGTTCACTGCCCGCGAGCCGACCTGGTCCGAGAGCGGCGGCGCGTGCACGATGATCACGTCGTAGTACGGCTTGAGCTGAAGCATACAACGCTCGAAGTAGATGGTCCGCAAGAGCTCGGGCGTGCGTGTGGCCGAGGCGAGCACGTGCAGGGCGGGGGAGCACTTCGAGACGCGCCACTGCGAGGCCGGTTCCCCGTCCAAGCACGCCTGCAGCTGGCGACCGAAATCGGTTCGGGGGCTCATTTCTAGCGAAAGTAGCTGGTGAATGGCAGGTTCGGCGAGGTCCGCCTCGAGAAGCAAGACGCGCGCGGAAGGATCGTTGCAGTAGACGCTGGCCAAGCTCGCCGCGACGAGCGCCTTGCCGTGACTCGAGTGTGCCGCCGTGACGGCCACCGCGAAACACTCCCGCTCACTGAGCGAATCGAGCCGGTGCTTGAGCTCGGTGTAGCGATCGAGATCGGTCGATGGAGTGAGCAAGAATGCCACAGGGTACGCGAGGACTGGGGACCCGGCCGGTTCCGCGCCCGCTGGCATGAGGCTCGGGTGCGCCACCGGCACCATCGAGCCCAGCGTGGGGCTCGACGTCCGAGGCTGCACGGCCAGCGCCTGCAAGGTCGGAGTCTGCAAGCGCGCACCGGGCTCCGGCTCCGGCCGAGCTCGTGCTCGCGAAGTGGTCGGGAGCAGGGCGGCGGCCAGGCCACCCGCAAGACCCGCGAGCAGCAGAAAGACCCGGTCGGGGTCGAGGGGCTGTGGCCGACTGCCCGCATCGACGACGCGCGTCGTGGGCTTCGTCGGCGCCGGAAACGACGGCAACGTGAGCACGAGCTTCTGGAGCTCGAGCAGCTCGGCAGACGGCTGCACTTGCTGCGCCGCGCGCTCCGCGGCTGCGAGCGTCGAATCGATTTCCGCGAGCCGCCGCCTTAGGCGTGCGGGGCTCGTCCCCGAGCCGTCGTCGAAGGGGTTGTCCGTGTGGGACGACTCGGCCTGAGGGGGCCGAGGCGCGTGCTCGGCGACGGCGAGCTGCGCCTGAACGCGCTCGCGCTCTTTCTCGAGCGTGATGCGGGCTGGGTTCGCACGGTTGCCTGACTTCGGGGCCACGACGAGCAGGTCGGGGTGCCGATCCACGAAATCGACGAGCTTCGCTTCCGCAGCGGAGCGAACGCGGGCCTGCTCCTCGGCCTGACGTTCGTTCTCGAAGCCGATCCTGCGCACCGTTTCGCGCGCGGCCTGATTGGCGCTCGCCTCCGCCCTCACCGGGTCGTTCTCGAAGGCCACCACCGACAACACGTTATCGTCCAGTGAGACGCGTGCGCGAGAGTCGAACAGCTTGGGGCAGAGCGCGAGGTACGTGAGAAACACGCCGAGAACGCCGAGCGCTCGCAGCAGCCGGAGCGGCATGCTCAGGAGCCCGTCCCGCCGAGGACGACGGGTACCGTGCGGCCGAGCACGTACAAGTCGAGCCAAGGCGACCAGTTGCGCACGTACTCCACGTCGAGCTGAAGCCGTTGCTCGAACGTGGACTCGTTGCGCCAGGTCACCTGCCAGATGCCCGTGATGCCGGGCTTGACGCGCAGGATGATCGACTCCTTCTGATCCATGTCCGGGATTTCCCGTTCGAGGTAAGGCCGGGGACCCACGAGGCTCATCTCGCCTACCAGCACGTTCCAGAGCTGGGGCAGCTCGTCGAGGCTGTATTTTCTGAGGAAAGCACCCACGCGCGTGACGCGTGGATCGCTCGCCAGCTTGTGAAATTGGTTGTACTCGCCGCGCAGTGCGGGATCGCTTTCGAGGAGCTCGGTGAGCCGGCGCTCCGCGTTCAGGAACATCGTTCGGAACTTGAGCGCCGCGAAGCGAACGCCGTCTTGCCCGAGCCTTTTCTGTCGGTGAAAGACGGGCCCCGTCGAGTCGAGCTTGATGATGACGGAGATGCACACCATGATCGGCAGGATCAGGACCAGCCCGATCGAGGTGAGGACGACGTCCATCACCCGCTTCACGGCCCGGGGGACTCGTAGCAGGAGCTGGCGTCGCACCTCGATGCCCAGCGCGCCGCCGAGGTAACGCATCGGCGCTCCGAAGTGCGCCAGATTGAAGAGGTCTGGAATGACGAGCACGCTGGTGTAGCCATCCGCCAGTCGCTCGATCAACCCGAGCATCCCCGCGGCGTCCATCTCCGGCATCGCGAGCACGGCCGTCCGCACGTTCAGACGCTGGGCAATGGCAGGAGCGAGCTCGAGCCCACCGACGATCGGTACCCCCTCGACCTCGGAAAACTGTTCGAGTGCCGAGCGCTCGGAGGGTGTGTCTGGATCATCGTCCGCGCCGGAAACCGGCTCGATGACGATGTCGTTTTCGCCCCAGACGGCCCGGATCGTGCCGTGCCGCGTCTGGTCATCGTCCAGGATACCGACGGGCTTCAACCCTAGCTGCGGTCGTGCGCGCATCATCGTGACGACGGCGCGCCCCACCCGACCGGCGCCCATGACGACGACGGGCTGCCCCCACCACGGGCGCCGTGCGAGCGTGGAGCGCAGCGTGCCCCGCAGGATCGGCACGAAGATCATCGAGGTGATCCACGCCAGCGCCCACGCTCCGTGAGCCACCGAAAAAAATGAACTGCCCCGGCTCAGGACCGCCACGAGCCAGCAGCCCGCGTACACGAGCGTGACGCCCGCGACCGTGTTTCGAATCTCGTCGGGCGGGCTCGGCGGGGTGACTGAGTAGAGGCGAACCGCCGCGAAGGCCGCGACGCAAAGCGGCATGAGCGCAGCGATCCCGTAGGTCACGGCAACGGGGTTCTTGTCGTCCTTGAGCCAGAGCATGAGCACGCCGATGCCCATTCCCAGTGCGAGCAAGTCTCCGAGCACGAGCACCAGGCTTGCGAGCCAGGGACGACAGCGGACCTCCAACCATCCGATGGACGCGCTCTCGCGAGCGCGCCGGGCGATGCTGCGAGCGGTCCCGCGGGCCCGGGCCGTGTGAAGCTGCTCGATCAGCGCGCCGGCCACGGCGCGGGCATCGCAGGCGCCCATTCGGCGTAGGATCGCCCCGATGTGGCCGCCGTGCTCCGCCTGAACGCGCAGGCCAAGCCGGAGCTGCTCCGGCTTGATGATGCCCCTTCGCAGGAGAACTTGACCGAGCTCGTTGTCCCTCCTCCGGCGGCGTCGATAGAACGCCGGCCCGCCCTGTCGCTGCTCTGGCGTCTCCCCTGCGGATGGCTCGGGCGCCGCCGCGCGGTGTGTGCTCACGTCGGGCTCAGGCGGCCAATCCAGCTCGTCTTCGCCCGCTGAATGGCCGCGCGAGCGATGGCCATCATGAGGTCCTTGTCGATCCCCTGAACGGCGACCGTCAGCGGGGGAACAGTGCGAAACTCCCCGACGACGACGTCATCCAGGAGCCGAATCACTTGATATGCCCCCAGACCCAGGCGGACCACCCGGTACGTCGCGCCATGCACCTGAACCATACCCTTTACGACCTGCATGTGCTTACTTTGCCTTGAGCTTCAATGACGGTAGTCCGCAACGTCGTCTTTGGGAAGAGGCCGAGCGACGGCTTACCGCTATTTTTCCGCCGGCCGGCGACGTTTGCTCGAGCGCAAACGATGGCGCAACCTCAGGGAAAACGGATCGTCACACCGCCGGTTCAACGTGCGCGCTCGAGCAGCTGCCGGGACGTCGGCCCGTCGGCCGATACCTGAACCCATGACGCAAGCCGTCGCGGCATCCACGCCTTCCCTTCGGAGCGGGTTCCTCGTGGGGCTGGTCGTGTTCGTCGGGTTCTACCTGTATTCGCTGCGGCCACCTGCGGCGTACGAAGCGAGCGGCGAATTGAGCGTCGCGCCCCCTCCCGTTTCGGCGGAGGCGCTCGCGCAGCTCGAGAAGGGAGTGTTCGAGCCGGCCCTCCTCACTCGGCTCGCAGAGCTTGCCGGTCAACGGCACGAGGTGCCGGCGGGCCTTGAGCTCGCTGCTGGAGTGCGCTTCCAAGGTCCCGTTGACGGCCGTTTCAAGCTGAGCTGCCGGAACTCCGACCAGGGTGCGGCGCTTGCGGTTTGCAAGGAGGTCCTCCGCGCCGCCGTCGCCACGGCCCCCACCTCTCTCGCCGGAGGCGCCGCGTCTACGACACCCGTGCTGTCTCAGCGTATCGACGCGCTGGAACGATTCGTACGGACGCACCCGGAGCGCTTTGCGAGTCCTGCGGCGAACACAGCCAAAGGCAAGCCCGCAACGGACACTGGGGAGCTTCAGGGTTACTTGGGCGGGATCCGGGGCGCACCACGGGTGCCGCCGGCGGAGAAGCCGGTCGTGTCGATCCGTGCGAGCGTCGCCGTTCCCGTGACGGCGGCGACAGCGCTCGGTGCGACGCGCTCGACCATCCTCACGGTGGGGGCGCTGGGTGCCACCTTTGCGCTGGTGTTCAGCCTTTTGGTGGAGTGGCTCTCGGGCACTCGCCGTTCGCCGCTTCCCGCGAGCGCGCCACTGGAGGTCGAGCACCACTCGCTCTCGTTCGAGGCGCCGGGGGCCGACAATCGTTCCCGCGAGCCCGCGTTGCGTCCCTCGCCGCCGCCACCCCCGCCGACGAGCTCGGCGCCGCCGCCGCCTTTCACGCCTGTGCCGCCGCCGACGAGCTCGGCGCCGCCGCCGCCTTTCACGCCTGTGCCGCCGCCGACGAGCTCGGCGCCGCCGCCGCCTTTCACGCCTGTGCCGCCGCCGGCACCGCGCACGCCGACCAAGGCGGTCGTGATCGTCCCGACCGTGTCGGTCACCCCCCCACCCGTGGCGCCCGCGATGGCGAAGTCGCTTTCGCCTTCGCCGGCGACGTCTGTGCCCGCGACACGGCGAACGCCCGCGAGCCCCGTGCCGGCTGCGCCTACCGCGCCGGATTCCGTGGCGCCGGTCCCGACTCGGCCCCAGGGGTCACGCTACGTCCACCCCACCTCGAGCGGTTCCGAGTCCGGCTCTCGTTCCGACGGCACGGACACCAAGGGGCCCAACACGATCCTGCCACCGCCGAGCGCGCCGGCCCACAGCGGAAGCTCGGCATCACGCGCAGCAGCACAGCGGGCGGTCATGTACGAGCAGTCGAACCTCGACGGCCGCCTCGTCGTGCCGCACGTCGCGCCCAGTCGCACGACGCAGGTTCTCGGCTCACCGACGGCAACCGAGCCTCCGGGGTCCTCGCAGGCGTTCCGGTCTTCGAGCGGCTCGCAGGCGACTCGCTACAGCTTCGTCACCACCCCTCCGCCAGTCGGCGGCGAGCCGGTGAAGCCGTACGATGTCGCCCCCGACTGGCGACCTGACCCGAGGCTCGACCCTGCTCCCTGCCGGGAGCTCTGCCGCGAGCTTTATGCTTTTGGGGTCGAGCACTGCTTCGTCATGGGGATCACGTCCGTGCCGAACCTGGCGAACGAGAAGTCCGAGTTTGCCGGTTCGGTTTCGTTGGCACTCGCGGCCAACGGGCACGCCCGTGTTCTACTCGTTGACGCGAGCTTCGACCGGCCGATGCAGCACGAGCTCATGCGCGTCGACATGCCGCCCGGGGAAAGCTTTTCGCGTCAGATTCAAGGTCGCATGCTTGGTCGCATCGGGGAGCATTGGAGCGTGCTTCGCTGTTCGAAGGGACTTCACCTGCTGGTCGATGCTTCCGATCACGTGCCGGGGCTGATCCTGTCACGCAGCTTCGAGACCTGCATCCGTGCCTTGCGAACCTACTACGACTTCGTCGTCATCGACGGCCCGACCGGAGCGCAAGAAGCCGAATGCAGAGCGCTCGACGGCGTGATCGACGGGCTCGTCGTGGTATGCACGGAAGACACGCGCGCGTCGATCCCCGGCACGTCGCGCCACTTCACGATGAAGCGGTTTTCCAAGGCGATTCGCGCCATCCGCTAGCCTGCTTTTTCGAGTGCGTCCACGATGCGTTGCGCGACGCCCGGCCGCCCGTAGAGCTCGGGACGAGCTCGCTCGGCGCTCGCCAGTGCCTGCCGGCATGCCTGGCCCGTCGCGACGGGTTCCACGAGGCGATTCCACCCCACCTCGACGGTTTCGACCCATTCAGTCGTGTCGCGCACGGTCACGCAGGGGCGCGCCAGCATGTACGCTTCCTTCTGAAGCCCGCCGCTGTCGGTGATGACGAGCGCCGAGCCTACGAGCAACGCCAGGAGATCCAGATACCCGAGCGGTGGGAGCGTCCGAACGTTCGCGCCGAATTCCAGCGAAGCTTGCGACATCATCTTTGCGAGCCGCGGGTGCACCGGCAAGACGACGGGGACTTCGAGCGCGTCGAGCGCTCGCACGATCTCTCGCAGTCGCGCTGGGTCATCCGTGTTTGACGCCCGATGGATCGTCGCGAGCGCAAACTTGGACCCCGGAGCCAGCTTGGTGGCGGCGAGCAGCGCCGGCAAGCGCTCCTGCGCCGGTTCGGAGAATGCCGCGAGCACGTCAACCCGCACGTCGCCAACATTGAGCACGCCGTCCCGGAGTCCTTCGCGCGCCAGGTTGTCGATGGCCGCCGCGGTGGGCGCGAGCAGCAGCGTCGCGAGGTGATCGGTGAGGACGCGGTTGATTTCCTCCGGCATTTTGCGATCGAAGCTGCGGAGCCCGGCTTCGATGTGCGCCACGCGGAGATCCAGCTTGGCCGCTGCGAGCGCCGCTCCGATCGTGCTGTTCGTGTCGCCGAAGACGATGACCCAGTCCGGCTTCTCGGCGACGAGCAAGGGTTCCAGCTTGAGCATCACCGCGGCGGTTTGCTGGGCGTGGCTCGCTCCCGCCACGCCCACCTCCAGGTTGACGTCCGGCTTCGGGATGGCGAGCTCGCGGAAGAACACCTGCGACATCGCGTCGTCGTAGTGCTGCCCCGTGTTGACGAAGATCTCGCTGTGCCGCTCCCGGATGACATGGCTCACCCGTGAGGTCTGGATGAACTCCGGCCGCGTGCCGGCAATCGTGACACACTTCATCGGGGTGCGACCGGCTGCCCATAGTGCACGGGCGTGCCATCCTTGCCCGACTGAACGAACGCCAGCGCGATGCGCAGTGTCTCGAGTCCGTCCTCGCCGGTCACCGTCGGCGCCCGCCCGTCGCGGACCGCTCCCACGAAGTCGTTGATCTCGGCGGCGAGCGGCTCGTGCCGCTGGATGCGAATGCCGAGCACATTTCCCTCGGTAACGCCACGGAGGACGCTCAGCGCATCCCACTGGCTCGGTGCGCTTTCGTTCTCGTAGAAGAAAAGCTCCTGGGAGAGGAGGTTGCACTCGAACAGGCCGCGGGCCCCCGTGACGGTTAGACGGCGCACCTTGGTCGGTGTCATCCAGTTCACGTCGAGCACGCCGAGCGCGCCGCCTTGGAAGCGCAGCAGGCCGTCGAACATGTCCTCGCGATCCGAGTTGATGCCCTGGAGCGTCTCGCCGACCAGGCGCGTGATCGGTTCCGAAACGAGGTAGCGCATGAGATCGATGTCGTGAGAGGCGAGGTCGATGACCACTCCGGCGTCGCGGATTCGCGGCGGGTACGGGCTCAGCCGTTGGGCGAGAACCTTGTAGATGCGTCCGGCCATGCCTTCTCGCAGCCGGCGTCGGAGCTCCATCACGGCCGGGTTGAAGCGCTCGATGTGACCGACGGCGAGTACGATGCCCTTGTCCTTCGCCTTGGCCACGAGCGCCTCGCCCTGCTCCAGGCTGCTGGCGATGGGCTTTTCCATCAAGACGTGGATATTCGCGTCGAGCAGCTTGAGGCCCGTCTCGTAGTGCAGGCTCGTCGGGACGCAGACGGACACCACGTCGGGTTTGACCTTCTCGAGCAGCGCTTCCAGCGACGTGAATGCGGGCACGTTGTTGTACGTTCCAACGCGCGTCGCGGCAGTCGGATCACTATCGACGACTCCGACGAAGTCCACTCCGCTCACCCCGCGCCAGACGCGGGCGTGGTTCTGCCCGATCGCACCGACGCCAACGACGGCTGCCTTCAGCATGCGGCCTTCACCTCCGCCGCCACGAACGCCCGCTCTTCGTCGGTGAGTGCCGGGTGGACGGGCAGGCTCAGCACGGCCCGCGTGGCACGCTCGGTCTCCGGGAGCTCCAGGCCGCGGTAGCGTTCCATGCGCGCGAAAACCGGCTGCCGGTGGATCGGCAGCGGATAGTAGACGCGGGCTCCGACCCCGCGCTCGTTCAAACGCTTGATGAACGCGTCGCGGTCGACGCCTTCTTCCAGGCGGATCGTGTACTGATGATAAACGTGTTCCCGGCCTGAAGGGACCTTGGGCGTGCCGACGCCGCTCAGCTGCCGATCGTACCAGGCTGCATTCTCCTGCCGCTTCTTGGTCCATGCATCGAGCCGTCGCAGCTGAACCAGTCCAATGGCGGCAGACGGGTCGGTCATGCGGAAGTTGTAACCAATGACCTCGTGCAGGTACTGCGTGCTCATCCCCTGGTGGCGGATCATGCGCAGGCGTTCGGCGACGGCGTCGTCGTTGGTGAGCACCATGCCGCCCTCCGTCGTGGTCATGTTCTTCGTGGGATAGAAGCTGAACGAGGCCGTGCCGAACGTGCCGACGCAGCGCCCGTCGAACTTCGCACCGTGCGCCTGCGCTGCGTCCTCGAGCAAAACGAGGTCCCGCGCGCGACAGAGGGCTTCGAAGCGCGCCATGTCCGCCGGCAGCCCGTACAGGTGTACCGGCATGATGGCTCGTGTCCGCTCCGTGATGGCGGCCTCCGTCGCGGTGGGGCTCAAGCAGAAGGTGTCGGCGTCGATGTCCGCGAAAACGGGCGTCGCGCCGACGCTCAGTACCGAGGACGCCGTGGCGAAGAAGCTGAAGGACGGGACGATGACCTCGTCGCCGGGGCCGATCCCGTGCGCCATCAGCGCCGACGTGAGGGCTGTCGTGCCGTTGCTCGTGGCGATTCCGTGCTTCGCACCGTGGTACGCCGCGAATGCGCGTTCGAATTCCGCCACGCGCGGACCCTGCGAGAGCTGCCCGCTGCTGAGTGCATCGAGCACCGCAGCCTTCTCCTCCTCACCCAGAAACGGCCGAGCGATAGGCACCTGCATTGGCTCATCCTTCCCTATGGCGCATGGGCGCGCTTGTCAACGAGCGGAGCCCGACGCCTCCTCCACCGTGCCCACCCGCTTTCCCGAGGGTGTCACGAAGCCAAGCTGGCGAGCCGGATTGCCGGCGACGAGCGCGTAGTCGGGAACGTCGCGCGTCACCACGCTGCCGGCTCCAACCATGGCCCAACGCCCGATGGTCACGCCGCACACGATGGTGCTGTTCGCCCCGATGGCCGCGCCGACGCGCACGAGCGTTTCGCTCACGACCCAGTCGTCCGCCGCTTTCGCGGACAGGTCGGGGTTGACTGCGCGTGGCCAGAGGTCGTTGGTGAAACAGACGTGGGGACCCACGAAAACACCATCCTCGATGGTCACTCCATGAAACACCGAAACGTAATTCTGGATCTTGACTCGGTTGCCGATCTGAACGTCGGCATCCACGAACACGCCGCGGCCGAGGACGCATTCTCGACCGATGCGTGCACCGCGTCGGATATGTCCGAGGTGCCACACCTTCGTGCCCTCGCCAAGCTCGACGCCGTCCTCGATTTCAGCCGTCTTGTGAACGAACATCGTCTTCGACCTAGCACGATTTCGGGCGGGTCGTCTGCGCTCAAGACATGAAGCCCCGGTGCTGGACTCGACGTGACGGGCGTTCTAGAGGTCGTTCATGCTCCCACGAGCAACCGCAACGCGAGCCCTTGCACTTTGCGCTGCGCTCCTCGTGCTCTACCTCGCCACGTTGAGCGCCAATCACACGGAGGCCGAGGATGCCGTTCACTACGTCGCCGACGCGACGCGCGGCGAAAGGCTGCTCCACCCGAACCACCTCCTCTTCAGCGTGCTCGGACACGCTTTTTTCACCCTGTGGCGCGGGTTCGGCTACGCCGGCAATGCATTCCTGCCGATGCAAGTGCTCGATGCCGTCGCCGGAGCCTCCACCGTTGGCTTGCTCTACGCGATCGGTGCAGCGCTGCGCTGGCCCCCGCGTCTCGCCCTGCTCGTTGCCCTGGGGACGGGGTGCTCGTACGCGTACTGGTGGTACAGCGTCGAGGCCGAGACGTACGTGCTGCCGCTGCCGCTGACGCTTGCGGCGTTCGGATACCTCTTCCGAGCCGTTCAGGCGCAGGGACGAGGGGCGGCACTCCCGCGGCCGGCCCGGTTGGCGGCGGTCGTCGCCGTGCTCGTCGCTACGGCGGTACTGCTCCATCAACAGTACGTCCTCTACTTCGTGCCGCTGGCACTCGGGCTCGCCTTCGCCTACCTCGGGAGCGCTCGCGCGCAGCTGACGGCGCTGTGTGTCCTCGCTGCGACCGGCGGCGGGTTGATCGGCATTGCCTACGCCGTGGCGGCACACGTCGCCGTCGGTGCCCGTTCGCCGGGCGACGTGGTTGCCTGGTCGCTCGGGTTGGCGGCCCACGGCGTCTGGACTCCCTGGTCTCTGTCCAGCATCTTCAAGGGTGGGGTGGGCATCACGCGCGCTCTGGTGGGCCTGCATTTCCTGTTCGGATTCGACGACTTCTGCGCGCTGGTAGCGCGCGCGTTTCCGA